>Ga0114974_10002927_pt1 | contig 13037 bp, 9 predicted proteins | sample S_130206_EF_Meta_FD_87318 | JGI IMG/M metagenome (GOLD analysis project Ga0114974, IMG submission 87318) | Freshwater microbial communities from Lake Simoncouche, Canada to study carbon cycling - S_130206_EF_MetaG | ecosystem: Environmental > Aquatic > Freshwater > Lake | place: Lake...
ATTGGCAGTTGTTCCTTTTGGAATACCACCTAAACTAGTTGCTTTTATATCTGCCATTATCCAACCTTCCAGCCATATGTTGCGCCTGTGTAAACTAAAGAGGCCCAATATCCATTGGCGTCAATTATAAAGTTTCCTGCATTGCCGTTAATTAATTTACCATTACGGGCCACAGTTATATTATACGTTGATGCATTTCCTGATGCATCAAATATATCAACTTGATCATTTAATAGTGGAGATGCTGGTAATGTTAAAGTTAGGGCGGATGCTGAAGTAACATAATGTCTAGTAGATACTATTAAATTAGCATTTGCTGATATAGATACATAAGCGGTGGGATTATAAGAAGATAAATTAGTTACTGTAAGAACTTCTATTATATCTGAAGCCGCCGCTCCAGATGCTAAAGTAATAGTATTTGAATTAGATGTAGTATAGTCGGTACCCCTCAAAAGAAGCATTCCATTAAAGTATACCTGTTCATATCCATCTATAAATGTTTGAGTTGTAGTAAATACAGTTTGTGCTGCCGTTGCAGTATATGATTGACGGCGAATAATATTTGTATCAAATGCTGTAGCATCCACATCGGATTCAATCCAAATTTGTCCAGTTACTGGATTTGATGGATAATCTGCTTGATATGAAGTGGGGGTTACAAGAGAAGATAAAGCAGTTGGAGTATATGTAGATCCAGCTGAAGAATATAGGATTTGTCCTGAAGTAGGAGAAGTTGCTGTTCCTGTTCCGCCATATTGTGTTGCAATATATGGGGTAGAATCAATATTTCCAGATACATCAGATACAAGAGGGCCTGCAGAGGTTATACCTTTAACCTGCAGTTTATTTTTAACTTTAAAATCTTTATCTGACATCTGGTTCACATATCCCCTGATTGATTATACTAATTATACCATTGGGTATCTAACAATAACTATTCCTGAACCGCCTGATCCTGAAGTGCCATATCCAGAATGTCCTCCGCCTCCGCCGCCACCTGTGTTAGAAATTCCAGAAACTGCATTTGTACTTGGATAAGTTGCTGCTGCACCTCCGCCGCCACTTCCACCTGCACCTCCGCCATTGCCACTTGGATATCCGCTACCCCAACCGCCTCCGCCACCAGCATAATAGCTACTTACACCAGTATTAGTTGGAGTTGCAAAAATATTAAGTAAAACTCCTGCTCCACCTGCACCACCAATATTTACACTGCTTCCTTGTGTACAGGAAATACCTACAGATCCTGCGCCACCGCCGCCAGCGCCAGATACTTCACCTTGGCCCCAGGCTCCACCATTTCTACCGCCACCGTATCCTTGGTTTGAAGTTCCTGTACCTCCAAAATAGCCTGTAGAACCTGATTGATTGCCACCTCCGCCGCCACCAGATCCTCCATTATAACCAGTACCAGCAGTGCTACCAGCAATACCTCCTCCTGCGCCACCGCCAGTTGAAGTAATTGAAGCGTTAGTTCCTATAATAGATGAAGGATTACCATTATTAAATACTGTTGTTGTTGAGGCAGCACCTCCCGCACCTACAGTTACTGCATATTGACTAGCAGATAAAGATAAAGTTGATTCAAGGTTTACTCCAGCCGAGTTTCCACCTGTTTGGGTAATAGTAGATCTAAGTCCACCTCCGCCACCGCCGCCGCCTAAGAAATAAGAACCAGCACCTCCACCTGCAACAACTAAATAATCACAAGTGAGAGCCTTGAGTGGAGTAAATGTTCCTGAAGTCAAAAACGCATGATACCAGTAAGTACCATCATTTGCAACTATGTTTCCACCTGATGCAAATGGTGCGGTTACTGGAGTTGTACCTAATGCCGCTACTCCGTAAAGTGAAAATGTGCTATTAGCACCAAAAGAACCTGCTGCATTACCTGCAAATAAAGTTATAGACGTAATTGCTGCCTGAGTTGCAGGACTCCAACGATATGCTCTCATTACTAAATCTGCACCAGTTGCATTATTTTCTGTTGCAGTTTCGCTACTAAATGATTTTGCATCAGTAGAACGATAATTAGGAAAATATAGTTCATTGAATGCACCAGTAAGTGGGGTATAGCCTGTTCCATTAGTAAGTGCTACATTTAAATTATCAGTACGAGTAGCACTATATGGAGTTGTGCCATCGGAACCTAATTGACGTGATGTAAAATTAGAAGTTGAGCCATTTAAAGCAATAGAACAGTTTAATGTTGATCCTGTTGTTATTCCTGACATAAGAATTTTTAAATCAGTATAGCCAGATGAAGGCAAATTATCAAAAGTTATAGACGCTGCTGATTGAGTAAGGTTAATAGTTTCTAGTAATACGTGATTTCCTGGCATTTATTTATCTCCTTTATACCTTTAAGTATCTAACAATGACTACGCCTGAGCCGCCGTTGCCGCCTGATGCAGCGCTTGCATAACCACCACCACCGCCACCACCAGCACCCGTGTTAACAGTTCCTGCTGTTCCAACCGTTGCCGAGTTTCCACCAGCACCACCGCCGCCAGAACCCCCAACTGCACCAGTTGCATTTACTCCCGCACCCGCACCACCACCACCTGCGAGATATCCCGTACTTGAAACTAATTGACCAATACCTGTAGCGCTGACTATTGCAGTTACTAAGGAAGATGTTGCACCAATGCCGCCAGGTCCATCAGCAGTTGTGGTTCCTGCCGTTCCAACAGCACCTGCACCGCCACCGCCACCGCAACCATAGCTAGAAGAAGTTATATTATTACCGCCAGCATAACCTTCTACGGGAGAATAACTTCCAGCGTTGCCTGCGCCACCTGTGTAAGCAGTTCCGCTTCTTCCAGCACCACCACCAGAACCGCCTGAGCGACCATTAGAAAATGAACCAGAACCAGGTTGCGAACCGCCGCCGCCGCCGCCTGTTGTGTTAATTGAATTAAATATAGATGTGGTTCCATCTCCACCAGCAGCACCAGGACCACTTGAACCCGCACCACCTGAACCAACTGTTATTGAATAACCAGTTGCAGTTAATGACTGAGATGTAAATGAACGGAAACCACCTGCTCCTCCACCACCGCCAGTTCCATATCCACCACCACCACCAGCAGCAACTACAACATAGTCACAAGTTAATGATGTTGTTGGCGTAAATGTTCCAGAGGCTGCAAAAGCGTGATAGTAATAAGTTGAGTCAGAATAAATTGCACCACCAGTTGCTTTGGCGGCAGGACTTACGCCTTCTGCACGGATTCCATATAAAGAAAAAGTTGAACCAGCAGCAATTAATCCAGCGGCACCGCCACTTGTTGCTAAAGTAATTGAAGTAATAGGTTCATTTATTGCAGAGCCAGTAGAGCCACGCCACATTCCAACAATTGCTTCAACTCCATCTCCCCCAGTATTATTTTGTAAGCTAGTTCTATTTAAAAAAGTTTTATAAGTAGTAGTATTTGAATAATCCATAAGGTCTACTCTGTATAAGCCAAAGCCGTCTGAAGAAATACCCGAAACTCTACACAAATTAAAAGATGTTTGATTATATAGTCTTTCAGAAGTAGCCGAGGTCCCATTACCTGAAAGTCTAGTTTGACTATAATTTGAACCTGTATTTGAATTTACTTGAAGCGTAAAGTTTCCATACCCCCCCGTTGATTTTGCTTGAGCAATTAAAATTAAATCGGTATATCCAGTAATACCAGTTAGGTCAAAAGTAAATGATGCTGTATTAGAAGGTATTGTTGTATTTCTGAGTGCAACATAAGTATTAGTAGCCATATTATTTTACCCCGTATAGGGCAAATTGTGAATACTGCATGAAGTTATACCCTCCGCCATCAACTAATGTTATCGTGTTTATTGGAGCGGTATTTAACCATAACCCTGAAACCATTCCAACTACTCCATTCCCAACGCCATTATCTTCGCTTCCTTGAAATGAACGAGTTATTTTATTTTTATTTGTATTGCTATAATCTAAAATATCTGTAACAAAAACCTCAAAAAGATTTGCAGCAGCTCCATTTGTAACGCTTGCTCCACCCCACACTCCCGTAGCACCAACCGTTGCTATTGACTGTGCATACGCATTTGCACCATTGCCAAATATATTGTGTGTAGAGTAATAATTTCCAGTTGTTGCATCTTCATTAAATCTCATTATAAGCACATTAGTGCTATTAATGTTTGACCTCGTACACCTAGATATTCCTCTAATCTGCAAATGTTTATATCCTGATGGTATTCCTGTAAAAACTGCAGAAGTTAAACCTCCAGAAGGAACTCTTACGGTAGCCAGTGCATCAAATGCACCCTCTGGACCAGCGTATGATATAGGAGTAACTGCACTACTTGCAGCACTTGCTGCAGATGTGCCATTAGCATTAGTTGCAGTAACTACAAAAGTATAAGATGTATCATTTGTTAAGCCTGATACTGTAATTGGTGATGCGCCAGTTCCTGTTAATGCCCCAGGACTAGATGTTGCAGTAAATGTTGTGATTGCAGAGCCACCTGTTGCATTTGTTGTATAGGCAACTGTTGCAGTTGCATTTCCTGCTGTAACTGCGCCAATAGTAGGTGCTTGTGGCACTGATGTGGCAGTAACACCTGATGAGGCAGAAGATGCAGCAGATGTACCATATGGACTTGTTGCATATGCAGTATAAGTGTATTGAGTAGATGAGGATAATCCAGTAACTATAATAGGACTAGATGAGCCTGTAAATGTTGTTGGTGATGTTGCAGGAGTTGGTGTAACTACTAAACTTGTTGGAGCTCCGCCGTTTGTTCCTATTGAGAATGCTACTGATGCTCTACCATTATTAAATGCTCGCCCAGAAGGTGTATCAGTTGCTACAACAGAAGTTGGGACTGTTGGAGCAGCAGCAATAGGAAACCATCCATTTACTGTATACGACTCAAAGTAATTTAATTCAGAATTAAAATATAAATCTCCAACTGCAGGAGATGCTGGTCTACTTGCTGTATTTCCTCTTTGATATGCAACATTTTGTGCTAACCAAGTAGTATTTGTTCCATCTGATGATAATACTTTTCCAGTGTGTCCCGCTTGTGCTGGTAGCATTGCATTTAAAGCATTACTTAAACTTGATTGTCCTGTTCCGCCTTGTGCTGCTGAAAGGGGTTGCGGCAGATCAAGACCAGTCTTAACCTTAAAATTCTTATCTGCCACAACTACCTCACAATGTTATTTTATTTTTATTAAGCTGGAATTGTTTGTTCGTCCCAAGATAGGACTTCTTCATTCCAGATATAGAACTTGCCTTCTTCTACAGGCATTGCTACTGGAGCATTCCAGTTACATGTATCTTCATTTAGTGTCCATGAAGCAAAAGGCTTCGGTGGAATGAATGCATCTAGTGTTGCATCAAATGTATATCCAATTCCAGCATAGTTCTTTCTAAATGGTGTCCCGCCCAATGTATGGACTCCACCTTGTGTATTGTAGGAAGTCTTCTTCCAAGTTCCGCCAAGACCTAGGTCATCAGCTAGGAATTCCTGCCCTCTATCTTCTTGATCGTCTCCGACTACAAGAACACGAGTAACAATGTTGTTCTCATCAATTTCTGCAAAATGTGCCATTTTATTCTCCTTATATTATTAGTACTGCTGCTTCTTCAGCAGTCAATGGTGTTCCAGCAACAAGCTTTGCTTTTGCTGATTCTTTTAATGCAGCTTTTGCTGCTTCTTCTTCTTCACGAGCAATTCGATCTGTTTCTGCTTGTGCCGCCATTTGATTACGTTCTGTAATTTCTTCGGCGGTCAAAGGGACAATAGTTTGTTGCCCTGTAGAAACATCTACAATTAATTTAGTTAATACTTCTGACATAATTTCCTCCTATGACTGTTCTATTTTACCATTTGGTAAATAATAAAGCTATACCATTGCATATCTTATAATAACTATTCCTGAGCCGCCTGTATAGTCACTATTATCGCCAGCGCCTCCGCCACCGCCACCAGTATTTGCCATTCCATTATATTTTGCTGCATTATTAGCTCCTGATCTAGTTCCTCCGCCACCGCCGCCCCATCCATGAGCTCCACCTTGACACCCACCTCCTCCAGCGTAATAGTATGAGCCGTTTTGTAAATCTCCAGTTGATGTTGTTGCACCCCATGAAGAATAAGTATTAAGTCCTACCCCGCCTTGATTATTGTTAAGTGGTAAAGGTCTACCACCTGCTCCTCCTCCACCAGTTGCTCCAGTTCCGCTAAGTGTTCCTCCAGCAAAACCTTGTCCTGTAACTCCTGTTCCAGCAGTATTATTACTAGTTGCTCCGCCACCGCCAGAACCTCCATTACCAGCAGCATTATTTTGATTACAACTTCTGCCACCACCGACAACATCTGTCAATACACCAAATCTTGAATTGCTACCATTTGTTAAAGCTGGTCCTCCACCACCAACTGTAACGGTATATCCAGTAGCAGTTAATGTTTGTGCTGTAAATCCTAACAAACCACCTGCACCTCCGCCTGAACCATAGAAGTTTCCGCCACCTGCTCCACCTCCTGCAATAACAAGAATATCTGCATTTGTAATTGTGCTGGTTGGAGTAAATGTTCCACTAGATGTAAATGTGTGATAATAATATGAGCTATCATTTGTTAAAGTTCCACCTGTTGCTCTTGATCCTGTAGGAGTTACTGGATAGGCAGTATAAAAAATTCCTGAATTAGTAAATGTATGAATAGTATATCCTCCTGATGAAGTTACTGTTCCACCAGTTGCTTTTTGTGTACCAGCGTAACGAAGAATTGTAATTCCAGAACCACCATTAGAGCCTCTAGAAGCAAGACCTCCTGATCCTCCGCCTCCTCCGCCAAGATTTGCGGTTCCATTTGTTGCTATAGTTAAATCAACTTGTCCAGCTCCTCCGCCGCCCGAGCCTCCAGAACCAGCACCTGAAGATCCTTGAATAGAACCTCCTCCTCCACCAGCATAAGTTACTGATGTGCCTGAAATAGATACTGCTACACCATTACCGCCATTTCCACCGCGACCAGATGCAACAGTTTCACCTACTCCACCTGCTCCACCGCCTCCGCCAGTGCATCCACTGCCTGTATTGCCACCAGCATAACCTTGTCCCACGGTTCCTGCACCACCAGTTCCACTGCGTGAACCACCTCCAGAACCACCGCTATTAGCAGCTACGTTTCCTGTGCTATCATAATATCCACCCATTCCACCACCAAGAGAAGTTACTGTTGAAAAAGTAGAATTATTTCCATTTGAAGCTGTTCCATATCCATTTCCGCCTGCACCAATTAATACAGTATAAGAAGTATTAAGAGGTAAGCTTAATGATGATTCTATTGAAGCTCCGCCTCCTGTTGCTGTTACACTAGAACGAAGTCCTCCACCTCCACCTCCGCCCGCATATCCTGTGTATCCACCACCTGCGCCACCACCAGCAACAACAAGAAAATCAGTAGTTAAGTTTGAAGCTGGTGTAACAGAATTGCTTGCAGCACTTAATGCAGATGTGCCATTTGCATTTGTTGCGGTTACCGTAAAAGTATATGCAGTTCCATCTGTTAATCCAGTAAATGTATAAGATGTGCTAGCAGTTGTTTGAGTTGTTGTTACTGGAGAAGATACAATTGAATATTGTGTAATTGTAGATCCGCCTGTTGCTCCTGGTGTAATTATTAAAGCAGCTGATTGAGCTAAAGCAGATGCAGATATACTTGGTGCCTGTGGCACAGTAGTTGCAGTAACTGCGCTACTCGCAGAACTTGCAGAACTTGTTCCTGTATTATTTGCAGCAACTGCTGTATAAGTATATGCTGTGCTGGATGTAAGCCCCGTTACTACAATTGGGCTGGAAATTCCAGTAAATGTTGTAGGAGATGTTGCTGGACTTGGAGTAATTGTATATGTTGCTGGAAACCCTACTGTTTCTGTAGCAGGAGTAAATGCTATTGATGCTTGTCCATTATTATATGCCCTCCCAGTTCCTTGATTTGTAGATACAAGAGAAGTCGGTGTTCCTGGGGCATTAATATTAGTTAATACATACCAGGATCCACTCTGATAAATTTGTAGTGCACCTATTGTTGTATTAAAATAAATGTAGCCATTATTGACCGCCGTCGGTCTATTGGCTGTAGTTCCTGAAGGATAAATGATTGCTTTATTAGATGAATTTATTGGCATATTATCCTCCTACCTGTGATCTTGTATATCTAACAATAATTATTCCTGAACCACCTGAACCGCCAGGTTGAGAAGCATAAGGAGAAGATTTACCTGTGCCTCCTTGACCACCATTACCTGTATTTGCTGCACCTGTCGCAGTAGATGAACCATCTGGACCTCTGCCACCCTGGCCACCAGTTGCATATGTAACAGAAGTCCCAGAAATATTGCTAATTGTTCCATTTGTTGGTGACGCAGATGGATTTGTATAAGTAGCGGTTCCGCTTGATCCTCCTCCAGCAGCTCCATCATATGGACTTGCATCAACTGTAACTGATGTTCCATTGTAACCCTCTACTGGTGTATAAGAACCCGCGTTACCAGCTCCACCATTTCGTGTTCCTGGATGTTGTCCCGCTCCGCCGCCTGAGCCTCCAGCACCACCGCTCATAGATGCACCGCTTGAATCAGAAATTCCTCCTTGACCGCCACCTGTAGATGAAATAGAAACAGATCCTCCAATAAATGAAGAATTAATTCCTTGTGTATTTGATGGTCCTCCACTACCAATTGTAGCAACATAAGTATTTGGCGTTAAAGATTGAGATGAAAGTAATCTATATCCACCAGCACCTCCGCCGCCAGCTCCTCGATTGCCTACAGAATTACTTGATCCCCCTCCACCAGCTCCAGCAATTACTAATAAATCAGCAGATAGAGAAGCATTAGAAACTACTAAATTGTTAGTAGATGTAAATGTTCTATAATAATAAGTTGCGTCTGATGTTAATGTTCCGCCAGACACAGTCACTGGGTTTACTGGTGTAATTGAATTACTTGCAGCACTTGATGCTGATCCATTTGAGTTGGTAGCTGTTACGGTAAATGTATATGCAGTACCATTTGTAAGTCCTGAAACTGTAATTGGTGATGAGCCTGTGCCCGTAAGTCCACCTGGGCTAGATATTGCAGTGTACGTGTTAGAAAGCCCTCCAGTACCATTTGCAGTATAAGCAACTGTTGCAGATGTATTTCCTGTAGTTGCAGTTCCAATTGTTGGTGCCTGTGGCACAGTAGTTGCAGTAACTGCGCTACTCGCAGAACTTGCAGAACTTGTGCTTGCACCATTTGATGCAGTAACTGTATATGTATATCCTGTAGATGATTGAAGCCCTGTAACTACAATTGGGCTAGATGAGCCAGTTGCAGTATATGATCCAGGACTGGATGTAACTGTAAAACTTGAGGCTAATCCGCCAGTTTCAGTAACTGGGCTAAATGATACAGATGCTGATCCATTATTATATGCACGACTTGCTCCAACATTTGTAGCAACTACAGAAGTAGGAGTAGATGGTGCAACAATTGATTGTAGCGCATACCATGCGCCATTTTGATAAACTTGAAGTGCTCCAATTGTAGTATTAAAATATGTTGAGCCTATTACTGGATTTGCTGGTCTTTGAGCGGTAGTTCCAGATAAATATTTTAAACCATTAACAAGGGAATAATTAATAGCCATTAATTTACCGCCCACCCATATGTTGATCCTGTATATGCTAGATAAGCAACGGCAGCATTTGAATCAACAATTAAAGTTTGAATAGAACCTTGTACTTTATTTCCATTAGGCAATACTGTTATATTATTTGTTAATGCGCTATTTGAAGCATCATAAATTACAATTTCATCTCCAAGAGATGGTGAGGCGGGAAGTGTTAATGTTCTGGCAGCTGTAGTATCTACAAAATATTTGTTAGCCGCCGTTAAAGTTATATTACTAGATACTGCTGTACTTGCAAATCCTAGTGTAATTGTAGTAGTATCAGTTCCTGAACTATCTGCAAATGTTCCGCCAATTATATTTATATTTCGGCGGGGAGTTACAGAAACTCCACCATTTTGAATTAATTGATTATATACTTTAGCCCATGATACATTTGTACCATCTGATTGGATTGTGTAATTTACTGTTCCGCCGTTTTGAATTGGAAGTAATGCATTAAGAGCATTATTTGCTGATGTTTGTCCAGTTCCGCCATTTGTTATTGCAAGAGCGGAAGTAGAAGATATATTACCAGAAGCATCTGTAGTTAATATGGCAGCGGAAGTAATCGGGAGGTTTAGTCCAGATTTAACTTTAAAGTTTTTATCTGCCACTTAAACCTCCTAGATCAATATTTCGTTAATTTTTACCGTAGCATTTGTTGTTGCTGCATCTGTAATTGTAACTTGTAGAACAGCATTTGTTGAAACTGCTGCTGCTGATATTACTATTCCTGACATTGTTCCGCCAGTTTCTGTAATACCAAATTCTGTCATATCTACAGAAGTTCCATCTGTCTGAACAATTACTTCAGATGAACGAACCTTTGAGCCTTGTTTAATTGATATTAAGTACTTAGCAGTTGTAAATGTTGAGAGTGCATTTGTGTCAACTGTAGTTGCTGTATTTGCAGTTATTGTAGTAGATGAACTATCTTTTAAGACTAGTCCACTAATTGATGTTACTGTTGCTCCCGACGCAATTGATGTTGATCCAATTGTAGGAGCAGAGAATCCTGCTGGTGCCGCTGCCCATGTTGGTACACCTGCAGCTAATGTTAATATTTGTCCATTGCTTCCCGCTGCTAATTTAGCAAGAGTATTTGTGGCGGAAGAGTAAAGAATATCGCCAGTTGCATAAGTTGAGAATCCAGTTCCTCCATATATTGCTCCGATTGCATTTGTTGGAGTAAGGGAGGGAACAGTTAGCGCTGTTGTAGTAGCACTAATTGAAAGTCCTGGAATTCTAAATGTAGTTATACTTCCATCACCCATAGTAATTTGATTTGATACAGTTGCTGAAGAAGCGGAAGCAAATGCGCCTATAATAATATTATTAGATCCAGTTGTTAAATCATTACTTCCAGCTCTACCTGCTTTAGTTCCAAGGAGGGTGTTTTGACTACCAGTTGTAATTTGATGCCCTGCTTCATATCCTAGAGAAGTATTGTCTGCACCAGTGCTAAAACGAAGAGCAAATGCGCCAATTGCAGTGCTTTGTCCAGAACTTGTATTTGCTCCAAATGCTTGTGATCCAACTACAGTATTGCCACTACCTGTATTTGCATAGGAGCTATTAAAACCAATAGAAACAAGATTGCTTCCCGATACGTTTACAGGTAATGCATATGAGCCAATTGCAGTATTACCAGTTGAGTTATAATTTAATCGTAATGCATTGCTTCCAATTGCAACATGATTAGATTGAGAGTCTATTGTTTTTAACGCTTCAAAGCCAATTGCGGTATTATTGGTACCAGTTGTATTAGCATAGGCTGCTGAATATCCAACGGCGGTATTACCAACTGCTGTGTTGTAGTACAAAGCGCTTGTGCCGACTGCTACATTTTTGGTGCTAGTTGTTACCGAATAAAGAGCCTGATGGCCCAATGCGACATTGTCCGATGATGTAGTGCTAGAAAACAGGGAATTGTAGCCAATGCCGATATTGTTATATCCACCTGTATTTGTTTTTAGCGCCTGCCAACCAACTGCGATGTTTGTTGCACCTGTCGTATTTGCAACCAAGGCTGACTCACCAACTGCGACATTGTTCCCGCCAGTTGTAGTCGCCGCAAGAGCAGAAGAACCAACTGCAGTGTTACTGTCAGCGTTATTACTCGCTGCTGATAGTGCGCCGTTACCAACGGCGGTGTTACCACCCGCAGTGGTTATTGATTTTAGTGCTTGGTGTCCAACGGCGGTGTTTGTTGAACCTGTTGTACTTGCGAAAAGTGCCTGATAGCCGACGGCAGTATTTGGTGTTCCAGTGCTACTTGTTTTAAGTGCTTGATAGCCAACTGCTGTATTATTGCTTACGGTTGTATTATATAAAGCACTTTCACCGATTGCTGTATTATTTGATCCAGTTTGATTACCTACTAAAACATCTTTTCCAACTCCAGTGTTACTGGCACCAGTAGTATTATTTACCAATACCTGCATGCCAACAGCTGTATTGTAGCTTCCAGTTGCGGTGAATAGTGCTTGATATCCAACTGCTGTACTTGACGCTCCAGTTGTATTACTTGCAAGAGTTCGAGTACCAAATCCTGTATTATATTGGCCTGTAGTATTTGATGAAAGTACTGATACTCCAGTAGCTGTATTTGAAACAATTGAACCCCCGCCTAATCCAACAGTTAGTGTATTAATAGAGGTGGCAGTAGCAGCTCCTAATGATGGAGTAGTCATTATTGGACTTGTTAAAGTCTTATTGGTAAGTGTCTCTGTAGCATCCTTTAATAGAGTTCCATTTAAATACAATGATTTTCCTGTAGCTAAATTGATATGCTCTGATGAGGTCCATGCATCTGTTGCGTCTACCCAATTAAATGTTTTATCTGTTGTGCCCTTTAATGTAATTCCGCCACCGTCTGCAGTTACATCTGTTGGAGTAGCAACTGAGCCTAGCTCAATATTTTTATCATCTATAGATATTGTTGTTGAATTTAATGTTGTGGTAGTTCCATTAACTGTTAAATTGCCAGAAAGTGTTAAATCTGCTGCGGCTACTGTTCCAGTAAAGGTTGGTGAGGCGATTGGTGCATAAGTTGTTGCCGCTGTTGCAGAAGCAAGTTTAAGATCTAGAGCTGTTTGTGTTGCTGTTGAAACGGGTTTTGCTGCATCTGATGTATTGTCTACGTTTCCTAAGCCAACCATTGACTTTGTAATACCTGAAACTGTTCCAGTAAATGTTGGAGAAGCAATAGGCGCTTTAGTTCCAACTAATGTGGTTAATGAAGATACTGCTCCTTCATCTGCAATTATTAAATCTTGTAATTCTTTTAGCGTATCATATGCTGCACCTGCGCCATTTGTCAGATCTGATACTACA
>Ga0114974_10002928_pt1 | contig 13034 bp, 21 predicted proteins | sample S_130206_EF_Meta_FD_87318 | JGI IMG/M metagenome (GOLD analysis project Ga0114974, IMG submission 87318) | Freshwater microbial communities from Lake Simoncouche, Canada to study carbon cycling - S_130206_EF_MetaG | ecosystem: Environmental > Aquatic > Freshwater > Lake | place: Lake...
GGACAGTTTTGTGTTATACTAACAGTATTATACAGGAGCGTAAAAAATGGTAAACTGGACACACAAAAAAGTTACACTAGTTAAACAAATTATGTGGAACGAGGAAATGGACGGCAACGAACTTTTTGATGCTGTTATTAAAGATGCTGCTGGGGAAGTGCGTGTTATGCGCTGTTGCGAGTGCTTTGACGAGGACGGAATGGTTGAGCACGAGTGGGAGGACTGCATTAGCTTAGAGGCGTATGTAACAGAATACATAGACACGTGGGCTTGACATTTTGGACAAAACATGCTATAATTAACAAATACTAAGAAGGAGCGATATATGAGTAACATAAGCAAAGCAATAAAACTAGCAGAAGCAGTAGAATTACTAGCACAAGCAGATGCGCTAGTACAAGAGGCACTAGGTGCAGGAGACGACTGCTACGCAGTACACAATGCTATAGAAGCAACTATAGACACACTAACGGGCTATGTGGAGCAACTAGAAGAGATGCAGATAACTGACTAACACGGAGGGTTATTGAATTTGGTTGACAAATTGGATAACTCCTAGTATAATTAACACATACAAACACACAGAAAGACACAGATGACAACTAAAGCCGCAATGTTCGTATTCTTCGCAGGACTCATCTTAACATTTGGTGCCGTAGGTGGCATTGAGACCAGCGTGAACGATGAGCAACTGCTAGGCAGTATGCTACTTGCCATACTAGGCTTGCTGGCAATGTATGCAGGCACCTTAGGCCTGCGTAATGCAGACTACTATGACAGGGGCTAACATGACAGTGCCATTAGAAGCGATCTTTACCAACACACTCGTGATCACAGTTAGCTCAGTAGTAGTCTTAGGCTCACTGGTAATGGCTGTTGTGGCTGTCGTTGTAATGATAGCTCTAAGGCTGGATAGATGACTAGGCTATTAGTTATAGCTCTAGCGGTCACACAGCTCACAGCCTGTGCAGGCCTGCTAAGGGATCGTAGGGATGCACCCTGGGACACAGCAACTCCACAGCGGCCTATCATAGAGCAACTGCCTAACTGGGAACATCCGTACGGTAACAAGCCCTGCTATGACCCCAGGGGATGTAAGAGTAGTTAGTTGAGTATAGTAAAGGATGTACCATGGGATGGATAGTATACAACACAGCCAGCGGACGTGCAGAGCGTTACTATAAACTAGAGCGCACAGCAAAGCAGCAGGCCACACGCATGACTCGCGATCCCTTCCGCAGCAAGTGGGAAGCCGGTGAGTTCCGGGCCATACCATACGCAGCCTACGAAGGTGTGCTGATGGGACTCCGTGGTGACAATCTCAAGTACTGGACCTGGTTGAAGGGGTGAGGTCGGTGGCCGGTCGGTCGGTATGGTAGGGTGACCGGTATAGTACTGTGTATACATACAGTAGTTTTGTAGCGGTATGGGGTCTAGAATCACCACCCTGAAAAGTCAAGTACTCCACCACAATTTTTTACTGCGCAGATTTTTTACCTCACACAGCCCTTTTTCTCGATAAATAATCCATAATGAACATATTCATACCTGTGCTATTCATCTGTGCCAATGTCACCTGCGAATTCCAACAGGCCCGCACCTACTTTACCACGCTGGAAGAATGTGTCGCAGCAGTGGAAACTCAGCACAACATGATAGTGAATCAAGCACGGGTTCTTGGCGTGGATAATCTAGTGGTAAAAGCCACCTGCATCACAGTTAACATAACTACTATCTAGCTCATGCATATACCTACACCACCAGATCCTGCCCTATATGAAATCATCCTCTACTGGTTGATTTCGGGTTTGTAAAAAATACGCACACAGTTTTTTTCTCAGCCCGCAGCCTTTTTCAGCTATATACACATATGAAAGAACAACGTACAGAACACGAGATCATCCGGGGCAAACTCTATCGCTACGACAGTGACTATGATGCCTATTATCGCGTACAGGCTTCAGAAGGCGCTGCAAGCCGTTGGGCCTGGCTCTACGTCACTCTAGTGCTAGTAGCCATTGCCTATTATCTAGAATTCCACGCTAAATAACTGTATAAGAAATTCCCATTAGGAGTAAGAAATGACATCACAAGTTAAACCAGTTAAACCATTAAGTCCAGAGCAACAAGCTCTACACGACGCTGCATTACGCAATACAGGCAGTGCTGACCATATCGCTAAAGCCAACTTTGGTCTAGAAGATCTTGGCTATGCTACACAGCCTAACGTATATCCACAAGAAGGTGTTCCAGTACACGTTCCAACTGGATTAGAATAACCACAAATTAGCTTCAATTCCTAACTGCACCACTAATTACTAGTATACCACTAGTAAAGGTGCAGTTTTTCATGACTCCAGATTACATTAACGTATTACCCAACTTATTAAAGCCAGCACAGTTCTTATATCACGAACAGCGTTTTAGTGCTGAAGCTGTACAGTGGTTCTATAGTCCTTTTACAGCCACACCCGATGATCTAGCCATACCAGCTTACGGCGGCAGTTTTAGTCACATGGTAGGTCGTGATAATCAAGGTGTTAGCCCATTATGGGAACCCGCATTGGTTATTCTACACGCAGCCTGCGATGCGCAGGGTCTAGTACCAGATAGCATACTGCGCATACGCTTTGGTCTAGCCACTCGCACTCCTGAAGAGATCATACACACAGCACACGTAGATCATCCTATACTAGAGCATCGTACGGGCATATGGTATCCTAAGACCAGCTCGGGTGCTACTAGAGTATATGCAGAGAAGTCTAAGCGAGTGCCGAATCCTAGACCGCCTGCAAATCCCACAGAAGTATTTGCACAAGAGCCTACTAGTAATCTATGGTTTGACTTTCCTGGAGAACATTATCACTCTAGCTCTACTCCTACTCAACACGATGAACGGCTCGTTTTGACTATTAATTACACGGTAAAATAACAGTTAATTTAAATACTAGTATATGTTACTAGTATACCTAGAACCTTTAGCCTTAGCTCAAAAAGAGATTCTTACTCTGTGGGGATCTAATGTGCGCTACTGGCCCCGTACATGGAGTCAAGAGAGTTACATGGCTCCTAGCATAGCAACAGATTGGTGGATGCTGTTTAGTAAAGACGTGCTGGCCACACAGTGGCTTATAATGTATCCTGATAACACGAGAATAGTGCGCACTTTATTCGACTAAAAAATCTGCGCTAACACTTCGTGTAAAAAATTTTGCGCTGCGCTTCGCGACTAAAAAGGGTGCCGGGCTCCGCTAAATACACGATAGGAGATACCATGAAGGCTTATAAAATTCTAGCACTAAATTCCGTTACTAAAGAACGTGTAATACAACAGTTTCTAGATGGACAGGAAATTGAAGACATTGCCATTGCTGAACAAGCTAGCCGTGACTTTGCTGATCGTATGACTGACCGTTCAGGCGTTCAGTGGATTGGACAAGTAGAACTCTACGAAACTCGTTGATTAACGATATAGATAGTTAACTGTATCAGCGTTTTCTCTATAGGTTTCAGCACCATTTTTATGATGGAAACGACGAGCCATTTCAGTCTTGGGACTTAGAGTAACAAAGGTCTTGACTTCGGGTTTATTAGTTTCAATATCTTTACGAGCAGCTAGAATAAGCTCCTTACCCGCTCCCGCAGCATATGACCAAATAGTATAAAATACCGCGGTGGTAGAATTTACTGCTAGATCTGTTAGTTCCTCTACACTTGTAGGAATATCAGCCAAAAACTTCACACAAGTAACTGCCACAGGCTCCCCAAGATCATTTTGTAATACATAGATGTTTGAGTTAGCATCGACACGTTGTTCTACCGGAATTTCAGGACGAACAGGATCGTCCTTGATTAGTCGAAGTAGTTCATCTGTTAAGGTAGTAATTTTGTATAGCATGGTTGACTGTGTCCCAGGGATTATTGTATAATATAATATATTATATATGAGTACTTATCTCTTGTCAAGAAAAACTAGCATATAACTCTATGTCGATAACTACAATATGACTCTTCCACTTGGCCCTAAACTTTTTATCATTGGTGACAGCTTTAGTGCTCAGCGTCCAGGTACTGAATCGCAGCCTACTTGGCAACGACTGGTCTGTGACCAACTCAGCGTTGAACGTGGGCAACCTGTACACTTAGTCAACAGCAGTTTGGTTGGCAGCAGCCAAGATTGGTGTTGGGGCATACTGCAAGAATGGTTTTGGAATGAAGCCATTGGCACCGATGACTATCTAATCGTAGCTCTCACGCACCCTAGTAGATTTTGGTTTCTAGATCGCTTGCCTGAACTCAGTAACAGTAACGTTATCGATCTAGACCGGCACGTTAGCCGTGATGAAGCACAGGCTATAGAATTGTTTATCAAGCACATACAGCGTCCACAGCTAGATCAACTCTTAATCTTAAACAGACTTGCTTATCTAGCCTATATGGTAGGGCATCAAGGATTACGTAGACCGTTAATGATCAAATGCTTTGAACAAGACGTATATCTCGCTGATACATTTGAAGAACTCAACTGGGCTAAAGGCACACTGTTTGACGAAATTCAAAGCCATGAGTTTGATACTAGCAAAAATCATACCGAAGATGTTAACGAATTTTGGCGAGGTCTAGATGGTAGATTTAATCACATGTGCCTAGCCAATCACTCACGACTAGCCAGCAAGATAACACAGTCCTTATTAGAAGATACACAACTAGACCTTAATGACGGATTTGTTAAAAACATTATTCCTCGAGACTGGGCAATCGATACAGATTTCCAACGTCGCGAACTAGACTATGAGCTAGTTCAAAAGAATCTAGCCAACAAACCAAGTTGGGCACCTATACTACCATGGAAAAAACGCCGTGGCATAACGAGTTCACATAGCTAATGACTGGACCTAGACTTTTTGTAATCGGAGACAGCTTTACAGTCGAACCCCTAAATGGGGAAGATAAACCCTATTGGATCAAACAAGCTGCCGATGAAATAGAACAACTATCGGGCGAGCCTGTGACTATTTCTAATGCTAGTATGATGGGCAGCAGCCAAGATTGGGTCAGTCATCATGTGCAAGCACTTTATAATGGACAAATAACTCCCAACGATTATCTAGTGGTAGCATTAACACATCCTAATCGCTTTTGGTACAAACAAGACCGCCCTGATGTAACTAATCCCCATTTAACAGATCTAGATGAGTTTTTAAGCAAAGAAGAAACTCGTGCTGTAGAATTGTTTATGCGACACATTCAACGTCCCTTACTAGACACCATACACTTACAAAATCGTCTAGCTTACATAGCATATCAGACCCGTAGACAAAAATTGCGTAGACCTGTGGTGATTAAATGTTTCGAACAACAGCTAGGACAATGCGAATTTTTTCCTGAACTAAACTGGGCCAATGGTGTGTTAATGGATAACATACAACGTCCTGAGTTCTGGGATCCAGACCTAGACGAAAACGCTGTTTACTGGCAAGGTATTGATCCACGTTACAATCATATGTGTATGACTAATCACAATATACTTGGTCCTAGACTGGGACAGGCCTTACATAACGACACTACATTAGATCTAGTCAACGGATATATTGCGGGTATAGTTCAGCCAGGAAGCCTTGATGATCCAGACTGGGTTAAACGTGAAATCAATCCCTATACTGTTCAATGGAATATTGATAACGATAGAAAATACAAATCCATGACCAGCTGGGCTGTGAAAATGGGAATTAGAGAACCGAGGTTTAAAAATGAGGCAGATTAAGTTATTCCCTACACTAATAGAAGAACACGACCTACGTAACGATCCTGATATGAAATTGCTTATGGACGTTGTTGATGCTCAACAATTTCAACCACATCCTATTATCGCTGATGCTCTAAGCACCTATGCTATAGATGATGGTAGATTCTTGCACAAGCCATTGTTATCGAATTTTAGAGATAGACTACAAGGTCTAATTGATCAGTATACTAATACATTAGGAGTTGAAAGGGTTAGACTGGCAAACTCTTGGGTTAACAAAATGCGGCCAGGCTCTTATATCAAACAGCATAGACACGAAATGAGTGTGGTATCTGGTGCATTATATATCTATGCTGACCTAGGGAGTGTTCCTTTGACATTTCATAATCCAGTAGCACCATTGCGTATGTTTGAACTTGCAACTACAATTAATGAACTGAATAGTGGTATCTTTAATGTCGGCTGTGAAACTGGAAAGTTGTTACTGTTCCCAGGCTGGTTAGAACATTCTGCAGATCAGAATAAAACTGAAAATAGAATTACTCTAAGTTTTAATACCAGCTATTATCCTAAGAAGAATTAGGCTAAGACGTTAGTCTGTTCTAGACTAAGTTGTTGATCTTCAAGTTCGCGAATAAGATCAGTCATTTGATCAATAAGACCCATGTTACGCAGAGTCTTGAATACTAGATTTTCTACACTCCACTCGCCTGCACGTTCAAGTCCAGACTGACGCATTTTAGTAAGTTTTTCTTTTACGAGTCTAAGTTTTTTAATATCCTTGCTTAGTATCGCTGTTTGAACATCGTGCATTACACTATCTAGTTTTGCTTTTACCGCAGCATCATCCACAGTAGGTTTAACCTTTTTAGGTTCTTCAACCCATTCATTACGAGCAATACTAAACACACCGGTTGAATGATGCGGTTCTGATTCACCTTGGATATAAACTTCTACAGGCAAACCCTTAACGGTGATGTTATGTTGTTCGCCCCATAATGCTTTCTTTGCTGAGAACAGTTCACGAGCTTCTTCGCTAACTTCTCCGGCTACAATAATGTGGAGATCTAGATCACTGTATTGTGTCCATGTATAATTGGCATTTGAACCTGTAATAGTATAATCGGTGACATTGAGATCAATGCCTACAAATTCTTCAAAGGCTTCTGCAATTTGTTTGAGCTTGTCAATAACCGCTGGATCCAATTGATCCTTGTGCCAAATCTTTGGATTTAATCTGCGATTAACAGTAACGAATTGACTTTCAGCAACTTCACGGAGTCTCACATTATACTCCGTATTTGTTACGCTTGATTTGAGCTACTGGACTGGCTGCTTCTGTATTTTTTACTTCTCGACTTGCATTATCGGTAATTCTTGTAGGCTTCACACCCATTAACTTTGATGCTAATTTAATAGTTTCTTCATCTTCGTTAGCGAACATTACAACAGCAAGATTCTCAGCCCAGGGACTTTCTTGTTCAAAATCGACATGGCCTGCGTGGTCAGCACGGGCAGCGGCAGTTGCAACACCGTAACGATATTGCATATATGGATCTGTATTTCTTAATTGACGTTGTACAAAAACGCCTGGAAGGGCAGCATCTACGTCTGCAGATACCGGTTTGCTTGATCCGCTAGCTTTGGCTTTGAATTCGACAAGTAGTTCTTTTATGCGCATTCATTATTTAGCCCACATTAGATGATAAGTTGTTAGAAGCTTTTCATCGTAAAATTCAGCCACTAAACGGCAATACATATCGTTACGCTCGAGTATTAATTGACACGCATTATGCGGTTGGTCTAATAGCCACTTGGTATGATCGACTCCGATAGTTTTATGTACCTTGGGCCAATCAATTTCGATGTTTTCGCCTTCGGAAGGCAACCACTTTAATAATTCTACTTTACTAGTCTTCATCATTGCCCATGGAATTCAAAATCTCACGCAATTTTGTAGATTCCACCGTGGCCCGGACTTTTCCTACACTAATACCTTGTTTTGGATCTGCGTTTTCTTGTTCTTCTGATTTTGCAATAGTTGCTCTATTTTTAATAGATTCGATAAGCGAACTACTACCACGATTAGTTGCTCCACCGTGTTCTTGCTCATCTTCTGGAAGATCTGTGATCTTTAAAGTTTCAATGTTAAACTCTAAATCAATCTTCATACCAACACCGCTCGATGACCTTGTCTTCATTAGCTGTAATTGATAGCGTCCACGCTCACGCATAGCGCGACTTGTAAAAATACCAAACACATTATCTGCAGTTTGAATCTTACTCAGTCCACCTGAAATATGACTGTGATCGAATTCAACTTCTTCTACAGCACCACGATTCAACTGTGCCGCTGTTACAAAGATACAGTTCTTTTCTACTGCTAGATTACGTAATTCTTCCGATACATATTTGTCTTTGATAAACAAATCTGCTGGACTAATTTTCTTACTCACAGGCATTAACAAATCCAAATAGTCAACTAATAATACATCAACTTTCTTGCCTACTTTTATTTCATATTCTTTTAAGTATGCTCGCAAATCGTTAGCAGTCTTACCACTAGGCATATATTTGACTTGTAATGTACCTGCTTTCTTACCAATCAGTTTTACTTTCATTTCAACGTCATCAAGGTCCTTGAAAATCTCTCTTGTTGAAATACCAGTAAGCATAGAATCAATCCGCATACTAACCAATGCTTCAGAAAGTTCCAGTGTCAGATACACTACATTTAAACCTTGTAATGCCCAGTTCACACCTAGGTTCGCTAAGAATAAGCTCTTACCTGCACCAGAACCGCCTGCGAAGATATTCAGTTCCCCGCGATTAAAACCGCCAAACAATCTACGATCCATCGCCGGCCAACCTGTTGAGATTTGACCATTTTTATCTTTGATACCTAACAATCTGCCACGCGGATCAGCGAAATAGTCTGTACCCATGTCACGTGCTAGACCAATTTGTACCGCTTCTTTAATCATAACTTCGACAGCACCGTAATCACTTTTTTCTAATAGATCTGCTGACGAAATAATTGCTCGTTCTAATGCCTTATGTCTAGTGAAACTTTCAAACTCGTCCATGAACCAATCCATGTGGCCGTCTTTAAGATCGTCTGGGCGTTTTAATTCAAGTCGACAACTTGCATTAACCATTTCATAGTCTGGTAATACATTATATCCTTTTGCATACTCGTTGATAAACTCTGCGGCATCTTGCAGTTTCCTATCAAACAATGTATGATCAAAAATACCTTGGCAGCGTACAAACACTTCTGCATCTGCAAGCATTAGCTCAAGATATAATTTCTGTACTTCGTAATCGTAATTTTTTATCATGTTAAAATTATATAATCAATAATAATTGTTCTTCTCGGCACTGATTTAACAGGATATACTCCGTGAAAAATATCGCCTCTCATTAAAACGCATCTCCCAGGCCAACTCATGAATGACTTATAAATTGGTTCTGGACCATCGGCCATTATCGCAAACATTGATCCCCATTGGGCTTCTTTTAGATCAATTTCATGTGTCATATTATCAATGCAATGCGGTTGGTCATCTATATAGATAATCTGTGTAATACAATTTTTAGAATGTGTGTGTACCGCTTGCCAACTACCTTCTTTATAATCCATGTACCAACTAATTACAGGCTTAATTTCACAATGGATTTCATTCTCTAATAACTTTTTCTTTGTCCAATCTAATGCGCTGTCTGCAACGGTATTCCATAAAGGATGGGGTTCAAAAGCACCGCCGTATTTCTTTGGGTCTGATAATAGCACAGATTGCTCTGGATCATGCCACAATGGAAATTGACTAGCACCTTGAGCTACTGTATTCTTGCCGTAATCTTCACTTGGGTCTCTATCTAAGAAAGGAAGGAACTCTTTATACCTAGTATACTGTGTATCGATTAACCACTGATCGCCTGCCTGATATTTTTTATTGTGCCTATAGTTCTGCATACTTTTATTATACACGAATCTCTATATGTTTTGCAACACCAAAGTTATATTTCCACTCTCTTTGTTTTGTATGATATAGCACAGCACCTACACTACTACTAGGGTCACCAGGATTAGGTAATGACCAAATATATCTAAATTTAGGTTCTACTACTTGTTTATTAGCAGCACCATTCATTGCACATCCGCCCATGTATACTAAACATTCGGCGTTGGTTAATTCCTTGGCTTTTTCCATTACTAGATGAACTTGTTCTGTAAACACAGCTTGAACTGCCGCGGCAATATCATATTTGTCTTGTTCACTTCTAATATCATGCGGCCAATCTGAGATACCTTTGTGCATATTTTTTCCGGCCTGTAATACTCCGCCCATATATTGTTGAACATCATGTTTATAACGATTTGGATCACCTTGGTCACTCATTCGTTGTAATAGATATTCGTCTTGGATAGGTGTCATCTCTAACAAGTCCGTGAATGCTGAATAAAATAATCCTAGGCTGTTTGGATAGCTACGACTCCATACTTTCTTCATTTCACCGTGGATACCTTGCCAGATAGTGGCACACTCAAATTCACCGATGGCATCTAGAACCACAATAGCACAATGATTAAAAGGACTAGTATAATATCCAGCGGCAGCATGACTAGCATGATGAGCAGTATAAGTGACGGGAGCATAGTGCAACCGTTCTCTGTTTAGATATTTGCGAGGCAATACGCTCATATCAAACGCTCTATTATATTGACCTGCACGTAGTTGTCTTGCTTTCTTGATCCACGGATGTTCGTACCAATATATACGATCCGGAGCACCGTAATGCAACGCCTCGGTTATATCTCTAGTAGAAAGTTCATCTTCTTTGCGAAATGCATTTGATACTAACTGTCCGTCCTTAAATACAGCAAGGCTACTGCCGTGATTAAGAGCGTTTATTCCCCAGGCAATCATTTGTAGATAAAAGGATCACGTTTGCGTAATTCTTTTAATTTAGCTTTCCACGCTTTGTTTTCTTGATACTTACGCCAAGGATAACAAAGTATATGTAGTATTTTTTTAAGCATCCTATTTCTCCATAAATTCAAACTTTTCTTTAAGTTTTCGTTTTTCTATTTCTATTTTAACTGGATTATCTGTAGCTGACTTAATTGCATCAACTATAACGAATAATTTTCCATATTTTTTAACTGCATCTGCACAGTCTTTAACATCGTCGTCCCACGTGGGGAATGCCACCTTCCAACCTAGATCTTTTGCCCGATCCATCAACATTAATCCTGCAATATCTTGGTCTGGTATTACAATAACTTCAGCCCCAGTACTATTAATTATGCGGGCTTGCTGTGAGGATATTTCATTAGTGAGAAGTGCAACTCCTCCAATAGACAATGCATCAAACGGTCCTTCGCAAACAAATATATACTTCTTTTCTTCTGTTTGCTCGTCAACATTAAACACAAAGAACGGATGTTGATCTGATAGGTATTTAGGCTTTCCTGGGCGAACCTTTCTTGCTGTGTTGCCTACGATTTCTCCGTTATAGAAAAACGGAATGATAACTCTATCAGCGTATCCTGGTTCAGGACTCCAATAAAAATTATCAGCTGCTGGGTCAAATCCTCTATCAACAAGATATTCTAAAACCGGCCCTAGTTCAGTTAACAAGGAGGATGATTGGTTAGCCCATTCTTTAATAGGTAATGAGTTTGGTGGTAATTCTTTTTTAGTAAAGGTTGCGATATCTTTTGATTCTGCGGGCACATAGTCAGCAGCCTCAGTCTTCATAGCTTCAAAGACCATGTGTTTGACATCATCGTCGCTGGCACCTAGCCATTTACATAAATTTTTAAATTTAGTTGATAATGTAGAGCCCGGTTTCCATCCTGTTGAAAATTTACAGTTAAAACAGTTGAATACAATAGTATCACCGAGCATTAGTCCGCCACGTTTACGAGTATCTGGACTATGTCCACGATGACCGCAACATGGGGCATTGAAGCTGATCCAACCGCTAGGGCTAGGTCTAGCACGTGGTGGGATTAGTGTTCGAAATTTGTCAACAACCAGAGTCATATAACAAGTATACTATCTGTATAGTATCTTGTCAACTCTTCCGATGGTATTTGGGTTAGTTCCACTTATGACAAATGTTCTGGAATCAATGATGGATTGGCCAGTATATGTAATACCGTTTGTTTGGATTCTGCCATTAATGTCGACGTTGGTAACAGTAATGTGGAGATCGTTAGTTCCTAGAGAACCGCCTAAATTATCTCCGCGGACTATTAATTCTTCGCCCACTGCATAGTTTCGACCACCTTCGTTTATATTAACAATATAGCTTCCTAACACAGTTTGCTGGACAGTAAATGTAGCAGTTTCACCAAGATGTGCCTGTTGAGTAAATCTAAACCATTTCCATTTTCCAACAGTATTGTAATAAGTCAATGTAGAATTAGCAAGTGTTAGAGTATTAATTGTGACCCAATCGATTGGATCTGCGCTATCTGATAAGCTACCTTGCAACGTTAAATTGCCGGTGTATCCTTTAGATGCATATAAAGCAAAGGTATGTGTTCCACGACTTACGGAAGTATCATAGTTTGCATTGATAATACTGCTAGTATAGTATGGGTCGTTAGTATACCCGGTTACGCTAGGTTGTACATAGGTAAATGTAGTAACTGACAGACTTGGAGTTGGATCTCCTTTGACATCACCGACTAATTCTATTGTCGCTGTAGCTCCATATTGACTATCTACATACAATGGAGTCTTATGACCTGTTGAATCTTGTCTATGCAGTGAATATTGATAAAAGCCATTGTTGATATCGTACAACTCTACTTCGGTTAATGTAACGTAGAATTTTCCCTTAACGGAGTCCACTATGACACACTCTTTGGTAAGTACTAACGATTGTTTATTACGTTCAACTAAATTGAAGTATACTTTGTAGCCTGTTGTATCTAACGCTTTTTCATCAGAATTACGAACTTGTATATCAACCCGATTATCAAGACCTCGGAATATTTTAACATTGCGATTATACACTCTGCGATACCTCTCGTTGCGCCATTGCCCCGGGACATTTGTATAGACCTCGATTCGATTTGGATATAAATACACTGGAATTAGTTGCATACATTTGTCGACCCTTTAATATATTTAGTATGAGAATCACCGAAAACCTACAAGAAAATTTTCCGTTTATTAGCGTTATAACCCACGTTAGCCAAGAATACGTGGGCATTATCATCAATCAAGATGCTGCAATAACCAGCCTGTATGATTATGCTTCAATTAAA
>Ga0114974_10002930_pt1 | contig 13028 bp, 8 predicted proteins | sample S_130206_EF_Meta_FD_87318 | JGI IMG/M metagenome (GOLD analysis project Ga0114974, IMG submission 87318) | Freshwater microbial communities from Lake Simoncouche, Canada to study carbon cycling - S_130206_EF_MetaG | ecosystem: Environmental > Aquatic > Freshwater > Lake | place: Lake...
CTTTCGCAAATGCTACAATTGGTTATAAGGAAATGTTATTCTTAGATGTTTCAGCTCGTAATGACTGGGCATCAACTTTATCATTAACAGGAAATCAAGCTTATTTGTATCCTGCTTTTGGTCTAGCTGCAGTTATTAGCCAAATGGTCGAATTACCTGAAGTTATTTCTTACATGAAATTAAGAGCTTCTCATTCTCAAACTGGTAATGAGGTACCTTATAATGTGGTTAATCCTTACAACTCAATTGGTAGTGCTGGTGGACCTAGTGGTATTGGTGGAATTAGCCGTAATACACAGGTTCCTTTTACTAACTTAAAGCCTGAGATGATTGTAAGTGATGAAGCAGGTGCTGAGATTAAATTCTTCAAAGGAAGATTAGGATTTGACTTGACTTATTATAATTCAACGAGTACAAATCAATTCTTATCATTAGCAGCTCCTTCTGGTTCTGGTTATTCTTCTTATTATGTTAACGCTGGTAAAATCGTTAACAGTGGTTTTGAGATGACAATTGATGCTGAGCCAATTAGATCTGCTGATTTCAAGTGGAAGACTTCAATTAACTTAGCTCAAAATAAAAATGAAATTGTTGAGTTGATCGCTTCTAATCCTAACTACCAAGTAGGTGGTGATGATGAAGGTTTTGCTTCTGTAATTAGAGCAGGCGGATCATTTAATGATGTATGGATTTATAAATTCAATAGAAATACATCAGGTCAAATTATCTTAAGTGCAGGGGGTGTTCCTACAAAGGCAGCTACACAAGTAAAAGTGGGTAATGTAAATCCTGATTTAATCGCAGGATGGAATAACAACTTTACTTACAAAGATTTCTTTGCAAGCATACTTATCAACGGTAAATTTGGTGGAGTTGCATTCTCTAAAACTGAAGCATTCCTTGATTCATATGGTGTGAGTCAAAGAAGTGCTGATGCTAGAGCTTCTTCTACTATTCCAATTAATGCTGTATCTAGTACAGGAACTGCAGTAACTGCAATTGACCCAGTGCTTTATTATTCAGCAATTGGTGATAGAAATAAGATCATGGAACCATATGTTTTTTCTAGAACAAACGTTAGATTAGGTCAATTAGCTGTTGGTTATACTTTGAAAATTAAAAATGCTAGTTCTCCAATCAAAACAGCTGCTTTCTCTTTAGTGGGAAGAAACTTATTCTTCTTATATAAAGATGCGCCATTTGATCCAGAACAATCTATGAGTACAGGAAACGGTATGCAGTCCAATGATGTATTCAGCATGCCTTCTACAAGATCAATTGGATTTAACATTAAGTTAACTTTCTAAAAAAACAAAATTATTTTATTATGAAAAAAATATTATTTGCATCACTAATTTTGATTGCTGCTGTTTCTTGTACTAAGGACTTCCAAAGTACAAATCAGAATCCAAATCAAATTTCTGATCAACTACTAAAACAAGACTTTAACCTAGTAGGTTCGCCTTTCTCAGGTTTATTGTTCAACCTTTTCGGTCATCAAGTTGAAGAGGATCTTTGTTATGATTCTTGGATGGGATTCATGAATACACCTACTGACTTCGTTGGTAATGTAAACAATACTACTTACTATATTCGCTGGAACTCATATTGGGGACGCGTTTATGGTAGTGTAATGTCTCCTTCTAAGCAAGTTATACAATTGGCTAAGGATAACAATTTACCCCTTTTCGCAACTTGGGCTAAATTAATTAGAGTGTTATCAGTGTCTAAATTGACAGCTGTTCACGGACCAGTTATTTATTCAAATTATGGTTCAACTGCTGCTCAAATTGACTATGACAAAGAATCTGATTTGTACAACACTTTCTTTTTACAGTTAGATTCAGTTCAATCTGATTTTGCTGCAAACAAAACTTATAATGGTTTTGCTAAATTTGATCCTAGCTTCCAAGGTAGCATCCCTAAATGGCAAAAAGTGGTTAACTCATTAAGATTGAGATTAGCTATCCGTTTGTCAAAAGTGGCACCTAGTATTGCTAAAACGCAAGGTGAAAAAGCGATGGCAGATCCTGCTGGCTTAATCACTGCTAACTCAGACAATTTCTTAGTATCATTACTTGGAAACATTATGCCAGTGGCACAAATTTGTTACCAATGGGATGATACTCGTATGGGTAGCAACATGGAATCATTTATGATAGGTTTAAAAGATGGTCGTATTTCTAAATACTACGCACCAGTTACTGATGCAGCACTTTATGCTGACCATCCTACAGTTCCTTACAAAGGAATCCGTAATGGTTCTTATAATGCAGCAAAAGGAGATAAAGTACCTTATTCTAAAGTTTCAAATGATTTCAATAGTGCACAAACAAGACGCGCATTTACAGCATCTGAAGTTGCATTCTTGAAAGCTGAAGCTGCTTTAAGAGGTTGGGCAGGAGCAGGCGATGCTCAAGCCAACTATGAAAATGGTGTTAAATTATCTTATGCTGATTGGGGAGCAAGTGGTGTTGATGCTTATTTAGCTGACGCAACGAGCACACCAATTGCTTATGTTGATCCTAAAGATACTCGTAACAGCAATGCAGCAAGTTCTACTATTACAGTAGCTTGGAATGCAGCTGATAACAATGAGTTGAAATTAGAAAAAATCATCACTCAAAAATATTTAGCTACATTCACAAATACATTAGAAGCTTGGGTTGATTTCAGAAGAACTGGATATCCTAAGATTTCAAGTGTTGCGAAAAATGATTCAAATGGCGATTGGGGTGTTATCCCAGCTGGCCAATGGATTAAGAGAATGCCATTTATCAATGGTGAAAGAACAGGTAACACAGCAGCTGTTGCTGGCGCTGTAACTAAAATGGGCGGTCCAGATAATATCGCGACTCGCTTATATTTTGATACAGGTGTTGCTTCAAACTTCTAGTCTAAGTTTCGAATAACTTATATAAAAGCCTCCCTCCGATTCATCGGGGGGAGGCTTTTTAGTTTATGGAATGTGGGTAAGCGTATAAAAATTTTAGCTCTTGTTTATGGCATAAATAAATAAGTGCAGTAACTTTAAAGCACATTCAAAAACAATTTTTTATTCATTTTTTATTTTATCATACATGAACAGTAGACGCCGATTTATTCAAAATTCAGTATTGGCTAGTACGGCCCTATTTTACAAAAAACTAATTCCATTAAATATGGAGCAGTTGTATATTACAAATCGGCCCGCCCTTACAAAACGAAATTTTACGAGTGTAGGGGTGAATCAATTTATTGAAAAAGCAAAAGCCAAAATAAAGGATCCTGAGTTGGCTTGGTTATTTGAAAATTGTTATCCCAATACATTAGATACCACAGTCGATTTTGAAATGATTAATCAACAACCAGACACATATGTGATTACAGGGGATATTGATGCTATGTGGCTAAGAGATAGTACAGCACAAATAACGCCCTATTTGCCTTTTGTTAAAGAAGATGAAGCATTAGCACAGTTAGTGGAGGGTGTTATTAATAGACAAAAAAAATGCATTTTATTAGATCCTTATGCAAACGCATTTTATAAAGATGTTAAAAAAGTAAGTGAATGGAAAAGTGATTTAACGACGATGCAGCCAGGTATTCATGAGCGCAAATGGGAAATAGACTCTTTGTGTTATCCCATTCGCTTGGCATATAAATATTGGAAGCTTACCAGCAACACAAAAGTATTTGATGACCAGTGGGTGAAAACCATTGAACTCACTTTAAAAACCTTTAAAGAGCAACAACGTAAAAAAGAGAATGGTCCCTATACTTTTCAACGCACTACAGCATGGGCTACCGATGGTGTTCCATTAGGGGGCTATGGCTATCCCACCAAGCCAGTAGGCTTAATATGTTCTATGTTTAGGCCAAGTGATGATGCTACTATCTTTCCTTTCTTAATACCTTCTAATTGTTTTGCGGTGGTTTCACTGCGACAAGCTGCCGAGTTATTATTGAAGGTTAAAAACAATACAGCCTTAGCAACACAGTGTATTGAATTAGCCAACGAAGTTGATAAAGCCATTCATAAATATGGTATTGTGAATCATCCGGAGCATGGTCAAGTATATGCTTATGAAGTCAATGGATTTGGAAGTTTTAATTTAATGGATGATGCCAATGTGCCCAGTTTATTATCTCTTCCTTATTTAGGATATGTGAAAAACAATGATCCTATTTATATGAATACTCGAAACCTAGTACTTAGCCCAAGCAATCCTTTTTATTACAAAGGGACAAAAGCAGAAGGCATAGGAGGTCCTCATGCAGGCGTAAATATGATTTGGCCTTTGAGTATTATTATGCGAGGATTAACAACCGATTCAAAAACTGAAATGTTGTATTGCTTAAGTATGCTTAAATCAACACATGCCAATACTGGATTTATGCATGAATCCTTTCATAAAGACGACGCGAATAATTTTACTAGAAAATGGTTTGCTTGGGCCAATACCTTGTTTGGCGAATTTATTCAACACATTTTAAATGTACAACCTTCTATATTAGATCATAAAATATAAATACGATGTCAACTAAAACAAATACATACGATGCCATTGTGATAGGATCCGGAATTAGTGGTGGATGGGCAGCAAAAGAATTATGTGAAAAAGGTTTAAAAACATTAGTACTTGAAAGAGGTCGCGATGTGGTACATCTTAAAGATTATCCCACTGCAACAAAAAATCCTTGGGATTTTGAGCATCGAGGTAAAAAAACAAATGCTTTAACAAAAGATAATCCTGTAGTAAGTAAATGTTATGCATACAATGAAACATCCGCACATTTTTTTGTAAAAGATAATGAGCATCCTTACATACAAGAAAAACCATATGATTGGATTAGAGGATATCAAGTAGGGGGTAAGTCTTTATTATGGGCAAGGCAAACACAACGTTGGAGTAAGTATGATTTTGAAGGTCCTGCGCGTGATGGTTTTGGAAACTGGCCAATTACTTATGATGAATTAGCGCCTTGGTATACCCATGTTGAATTATTTGCAGGCATCAGTGGCAATTATGATAAGTTAGATACGCTACCTGATGGTTCTTTTTTACCCGCTTGGGAAATGAATTGTGTAGAAAAAGAAATGCAGGGTAATATCATGAAAAAATTTAATGATCGCCATGTGATTCAAGGTCGTTGTGCACACTTAACGGTTCCGAATCCCATTCATATTGAACAAGGAAGACAACAATGTCAGGCGCGCTCCTTATGTGAAAGAGGTTGTCCTTTTGGAGGTTATTTTAGCTCCAATGCTTCCACTATTCCATGGGCTCAAAAAACCGGGAACCTTACTTTGCAAACCAATTCGATTGTACATAGTATTATTTATGACGAGGCAAAACAAAAAGCAACGGGTGTAAGGGTCATTGATAGTATGACAAAAAAAGTAACGGAATATTTTGCTAAAATAATATTTTTAAATGCAGCTACTTTAAATACGAATTTGATTTTATTGAATTCAACTTCAAAAAGATTCCCTAATGGATTAGGAAATGATAATGGGTTATTAGGAAAGTATGTAGCATTTCATAATTATCGTGGAGGCTTATCTGCCACCATTGATGGTCCTTTGGATCAATATTATTATGGTCGTCGTCCAACGCAACCCATGATGCCCAATTTTAGAAATGTACACAAACAAGAAATGGATTTTCAAAGAGGCTATATGGTATTTTTTGGCGCAGGCAGAAGTGCTGGCCCTGCAGAGGGAATAGGCGCTGATTTTAAGGAGCAATCAACCGAATTGGGTGGATGGCATGTTTCCATGATGATGCAAGGGGAGACTGTACCAAAACAAAGTAATCATGTTAGATTAAGTAAGGATCATACAGATGCATGGGGGATACCGCAGCTTATCACTTCTATTGATTATGACGAAAATGATTTATTGTTATTAAAGGATTTTTTACAAACAGGTAGTGAATTGTTAGATGCGGCTGGTTGTAAAAATATTCATTCATGGGATACCAAACAAGCACCTGGTTTAGATATTCATGAGATGGGCGGAGTGCGAATGGGTAAGGATCCTAGCACTTCTTTATTAAATGAATGGAATCAAATGCATCATTGTAAAAATGTTTTTGTTACAGATGGAGCATGTATGGTAAGCACCGGAACACAGAATCCATCTCTTACATTTATGGCTTTAACAGCTCGAGCTGCTAATTATGCAGTAAAAGCACTAAAAAGCAATAGTCTATAACATAGTTTACTTATATATTTTTTCTATATATCATTGCCTATAATTTGGAAGTTATTTTGTAGATCATTAGACAAGTAGTTTATTTTATAGATTTAATTCTTTAACTAACATTTTTTTAATTTTTTAATTGTTTTTGTTAATAATAAGCCACTGAATTATAAAGTGGTAGGAAAAATTTCATGGAGTTCCATCCCTGGAATTGTATACATCCAAGTGCCTCCCACTGTGAATGATAAATATGTAACTGTATTACGCATCAAATTAGATGGCCCTGCTCGAATGTATCGAGGTACGGGGGGATTATAATGTTTTAATAGTGAAATTTATTGTTATATTTGGTTTGGAGTGAATTTCAATCATAGTAGGTCCTCCTGCGCTTGATTTAGAGATGATCACTATTAATTGAGTTTAATAATTTAAAAATTTTCAATTGAAAAAACATTTTTTTTATTTTCTCTTTACTTCTTTTTGTGGGCTTACATTTATAAATGTACAAGCGCAACATAATCAAGCAAAGCCTAATATCATATATATTTATGCAGATGACTTGGGTTATGGTGAATTAGGTTCCTATGGTCAAACTAAAATTAGAACGCCTCGTTTAGATCAAATGGCTAAGGAGGGTATGCGTTTCACACAGCATTATAGTAGCGCCCCTGTATGCGCCCCATCTCGTTGTATGTTGATGACTGGAAAAAATCCGGGGCATTCTTATATAAGAGGTAATTATGAATTAGGTGGATTTGCTGATAACGAGGAAGGTGGACAAATGCCATTACATGAAGGTGCCTATACGATAGCAAAAATGCTTAAAGAACGTGGATATACTACCGCATTAATTGGAAAGTGGGGTATGGGTGTCACCGGCACCACAGGAAGTCCATTAAAGCAAGGCTTTGATTATTATTATGGCTATTTAGATCAAAAACAAGCACATAATTATTACCCCACGCATTTATGGGAAAATGATCAATGGGATAGTTTACAAAATCCTTTTATCAATGTACATAGTTCCATCAATCCAATCACAGCAACGGATGCTGATTTTGAAAAGTATCGTGGTAAGGATTATGCACCTGCGAAAATGACTCAAAAAGCATTAGGCTTTATAGAAAAAAACGGAAGTCATCCTTTTTTTCTATACCTCCCTTATACTATTCCGCATTTATCCCTACAATCACCAGTTGAGTATGTAAAAAAATATATTGGAGAATTTGAAGAGCAGCCTTACTATGGTGAAAAAGGCTATGCGCCCAATAAATATCCAAGGTCTACTTATGCTGCTATTATTTCATTTTTAGATGATCAAGTGGGCATCATTATAGATAAAATAAAAAAAATGGGGTTGGATAATAATACCCTTATTATGTTTTCAAGTGATAATGGTGCTACATTTTCGGCCGGAGTGGATGTTAAATTTTTTAATAGTGTAAGCGGACTTAGGGGATTAAAAATGGATTTATATGAAGGTGGAATCAAAGTGCCCTTTATTGCAAGATGGCCTGGGAAAATAAAAGCTAATGCGGTTTCAGATATCTTATCTGTTCAATATGACATCATGCCTACCTTGGCCGAATTAACGGGGAAGCCATTACAGTTGGATGGGGTTTCATTACTTCCTACTTTATTAAGCAAGAACAATGTTCAATCTAGTCGACCTTTTATGTATTTCGAGTATCCCGAAAATGGAGGTCAAATGGCCGTTCGAATAGGGAAGTGGAAGGGTGTAAAAATGAATGTGCGTAAAAATCCATTAGGGGATTGGGAATTGTATGATATTGAAATAGATCCCAATGAAAAAAACAATGTAGCGAGCAGCAATATAAAAATCATTGAACAAATGAAGCAGATTGCAAAGCAACAACATTTACATCCACAAGTACTCGATTGGGAATTCATTGATCCTAAGATTCCAAAAGCAAATAAATAATTAAAAAAGAAGCCCTCCGCATAGCAGAGGGCTTCTTTTTTAATCAGCCTAATTAGTCAATAATTTGCTCGGAAATTTTCCCCGTCGCTTTATTTTTTAAGATTAATTTTTTAACTCCATAGTGGGTCATTTCCTCCTTCACTAAATAATGTTCTGCATCATATTCTACCAAGTGACTTTCCTTAGATAATCCTGATTGACCTCTCCAAATATCTAGTTGAACGGGTTCCCATAATTTTGTTTTCGCCGATTTATAAGCTGCGTCTAATATAGCATTCACCACATAGCCATCGTAGAATGTTTCCTTAGGAGCAACGCCTTTTTCCATCGAATTAAACATGTCCATGAACATATGATTGTAACCAAGTTCATTTAACTCATCTCCAACTGGGAACAACCAACCACTATTACTTTCTGATTTTTCAGAAATGTAATCACCTCCTTTACCAGTCGTAAACATTTCGAAACCTGTTCTTAAAAAACTATTAATCCATATGGTTCCTTCGGTACCCATGACCTCATCTCTTAAATCCAATCCGCCTCTAAATGTCCAGCTCACTTCAAATTGGCCAATAGCGCCATTCTCATATTTCACCAACCCAATAGCATGGTCTTCGGCATCGATTGGTTTCACTTGTGTGTCGGCCCAGCACATTACTTCAATGGGTTTGATATCCTTTCCAATATAACTGCGTGAAATTTCAACACAATGACATCCTAAATCTAAGATACAACCACCGCCTGCTTGTTCAATATCCCAAAACCAATCACTATGGGGGCCAGGATGTGTTTCACGTGATTTGGCCCATAAAATGCGACCCACAGCGCCTTCTTTTACGCTTTGTAGGGCTTTAATAAATTTAGGTGTATAAACTAAGTCTTCTAAGTAGCCATTAAAAATGCCAGCTGCTTCCACCGCCAACAACATGCGTTTGGCTTCTTCGCTGTTACGACCTAATGGCTTTGTGGTCATCACTGCTTTTTTGTGTTTACAACATAACATGACCGCTATCTCGTGAATATTATTGGGTAGCGCAATACAAACCACATCCACATCGGGATTTGAAATAGCTGCTTCCATATCGGTTGTCCAATGTGCACAATTATAATCGGCAGCAAATTTGGTAGCCGATTCTTCGCGGCGTGCATAAATACTTACTACTTTATCTTTACTTCGGTATCCTTGTAAAGCATCGGCATAAAACCTGCCAATAAAACCTGCCCCTAACATCGCAATTCGCATTGTAAATAGTTTTTAAATTTATAATTATTGTTTTTTTAAATAGTGGCTACTTCCTTTTTTTCTTTGAAAAATAAAATAAATGCAATTAACACAGCGCCAGCAATGGCCGCTGGAATAAGCCATATTGCTTGCCAATCATGTTGAACAGCGCCAGAAACCGCATCTGTTATCTTATGTTGATCCACGACATAACCACTGTATTTGGTTCCGATAAACATACCTACGCCATAAGTGGCAAAGGTAAATAAGCCTTGTGCTGCATTTTTTATTTTTTCACCCGCTTTTTTCTCGGTATACATATAACCTGTTACAAAAAAGAAATCATAACAGATACCATGTAAAATAATGCCTGCATATAACATCCAGCTTGTATTGGTATTTCCGTATGCAAAAAACACATATCGCAATAACCATGCGCTAATTCCTAATATCAACATATTTTTCACACCTACGCGATTAAACATGAAGGGGATGGCTAAAATAAATAAGGCTTCAGATACTTGACCTAGCGTCATTTTTCCTGCAGCATTTTGCAGTCCAATTTCATTTAAAAAAGGATTCGCAAAGCCGTAATAAAACGACAATGGAATACAAATTAAAATGGCTGAGATAAAAAATATAAAAAAGGACCTGGTTTTAAATAAAACAAATGCGTCGGTTCCTAGAATCGACAATGCATTTACTTTTTCTCCTTTTGCTTTGGGTGGGGTATTAGGTAATGCAAAACTTAATAGTCCTAATAAAATGGAAACGCATGCAGCAACTTGAAATGTACCTGCTGTTTTTTCGATACCCAATTGGCTAATGATTAATCCAGCGGCAATCCAACCTAAAGTGCCAAAAACACGAATCATAGGAAATTGTTTTCCGGAGTCGGTCATTTGCGCAAAGGCAACACTATTGCTTAAAGCAATCGTTGGCATGTATAATAAAGAGTAGACTAAAATCACCCAATAAAAACTTTCATTATTGACTTGTGTTGCATAATAAAGTAAACCAGCGCCTAATAAATGCAAAACGCCCATTATTTTTTGCGCAGCAAAAAAACGATCTGCAATCATGCCCACAAAAAATGGACTGATAATGGTAGCAATGGCGCCTGCGCTATAAGCTGCGCCAATATTCATTCCAGAGGACTTAAGTACTTCTCCCATATAGGTCCCCATGGTCACATACCAAGCGCCCCAAATGTAATATTGTAAAAACATCATGGAAGATAATAATACCGTAATTTTTGGCTTCATATTTATACTTTTTAAGCGAATTCAATATACAAATAATTAGCAAAAAAGCCCATCGAATTCACTTAAAATTAAGGGGATGTGCTAAAATTAATAAGCCTACTATTTTTGCATAGTAGGCTTATTAATCAATATATTAAAATGGTTAGGCTTCTAGTGCTTGTAAAATATCCGCTAAGATATCTTCATGGTGTTCTAGTCCAACTGATATCCTTATTAACCCTGGGTTAATGCCCACTGCTTGACGCTCCGCTTCGGATAATTTAGCATGTGTGGTACTTGCAGGGTGAGAAGCAATACTTCTGGTATCGCCTAAATTAGCAGTAAGCGAAAGCATTTTTAAACTGTTTAAAAATTGTTTTCCTGCTTCAAGTCCACCTTTTAATTCAAAACAAACAATACCACCTCCATTTTTCATTTGCTTTTTTGCAATGGCGACCTGTGGATGACTATTTAAAAAAGGATATTTAACAAAATTAATTTTGGCGTGCCCTTGTAATTTTTCTGCAATCACTAAAGCGTTACTACAATGTCGTTCCATGCGCACTTCAAGTGTCTCCAAACTTTTACTTAATAACCATGCATTAAAAGGAGATAAGGATGGCCCTGTTGCTCTACAAAACAAATAAATTTCATGTATTAAATCTTTTCTTCCTACTACAGCGCCTCCTAAAACGCGCCCTTGCCCATCTATCCATTTTGTAGCAGAATGCACTACGATGTCGGCACCTAAATCTATAGGCGTTTGACCAATAGGGGTAGCAAAGCAGTTGTCTACGTTTAAAATAATACCATGTTTTTTTGCAATCGCACTGATCATTGCAATGTCTAACACTTCTAATCCAGGATTAGTAGGTGTTTCAATGTAAATCATTTTTGTGGTTGGTAGTATGGCGGCTTCCCATTCAGCAGCAGTAGCGGCAGCACTTACATAAGAATATTCAATACCATATTTGGGTAAGTATTTTGAAATCACGGTATGGGTACTTCCAAAAATTGAATTACAAGACAAAAGATGTTCTCCTTTTTTTAATAATGCCATAAAGGATCCAAACACGGCACTCATGCCAGAAGCTGTGGCAAAACCTGCTTCTGCATTTTCTAAAATGCATAAGCGATCCACAAATTCTTTCACATTAGGATTGGAAAAACGACTATATATATTATCAGCTGTCTCATCTGCAAATGCAGCGCGCATATCTTCCGCATTATCAAAGCAAAAACTACTTGTTAAATAAAGAGGACTTGAATGTTCTCCTTCATTTGTTTGTTCAATTTGTGTTCTAATTAATTTTGATTGATTGTGCTTCATGACGCTGTATTTTAAATCCAATAATTATAAAATGTCTACACTCCATGTAATTGCTGCTCCTGCTGCTCTTAAGGTGGCAGCCACTGAACAATATTTATCTATAGACAAAGCACATGCTTTTTCAGCTTTCTCCTTTGTCATAGAACCTTTAAATTTAAAAACAATATGAATGGTTTTCCATAAGGCAGGTTCTTTCCCATCTTCGCGTTCCCCATCTATCACCATTTCAAATAAATCAATATTCTCTTTTTGCTTATTGAATATCATTACAATATCTACACCACTGCAAGCACCTAATGCACTTAATAAAGTTTGCATTGGCCTAAGTCCAGTGCCATGGCCTCCTTGGTCAACAGGAATATCCAACCTCATCGTATTATGGGCTTCATCCACAGCATTAAAAGCAAAGCCTTCATTTATTCTAGTCACTACCATTCTTGCCATAAAATAATCATTGTTAGTTTTAAACGAAATATAAATTCTTAACTTTATGCAAATGTAATTCAAATAGGTAGTTACTTTGCAATAGAATCATAAAAAATGGGTCCACAAGTATATCAATATAATCAGGCTTTTACATTAGAATGTGGGGTGAGCCTGCCTAAGCTAACCATTGCCTATCATACCTATGGTACTTATAGCCCAGGTAAGAAAGTGGCCTGGGTATGTCATGCGCTTACCGCTAATTCAGATGCTGCCGATTGGTGGAAAGGACTAGTAGGTGAGGGGACCATTATTAATTCAACAGATTATTATATTGTTTGTGCAAATATCATTGGTTCTTGTTACGGTTCTACAGGGCCATTAAGTACTGAGACGATTGGGACTGATATCAGTTTTGATAATTTCCCAACCTTGACTATTCGCGATATGGTGAAGGCGCATATTTTATTAAGAACGCATTTAGGCATTGATTTTATAGACCTTGTTTTAGGGGGAAGTATGGGTGGCTATCAAGCATTAGAATGGGCCATCATGGAACCCGCCGTTATTAAAAAAATGTTTTTAATTGCTACATCACCTTCTGAAAGTGCTTGGGGTGTTGCAGTGCATACGGCACAACGTTTGGCTATTGAGGCCGATTGTACTTGGAAAGAACCTAC
>Ga0114974_10002933_pt1 | contig 13010 bp, 14 predicted proteins | sample S_130206_EF_Meta_FD_87318 | JGI IMG/M metagenome (GOLD analysis project Ga0114974, IMG submission 87318) | Freshwater microbial communities from Lake Simoncouche, Canada to study carbon cycling - S_130206_EF_MetaG | ecosystem: Environmental > Aquatic > Freshwater > Lake | place: Lake...
CTGAATGAGGCTGACAAGACGAGTCAGAAGCAGTTTGCTAAGAAGTTCGGAATGACTATCATTCCAAGGGCTTCTACAACAACAACTGCGACTAAGACGACTGGTGGAGCTGCACCGAAGAAACAGACTCAGATGCAACTTGACCGTTTCATGATGGATAGTATGTTGATTGAGGCAAGCAGGGCGAAAAAGAAGGAGACGAGCCCTACAAAAGAGACGAGTCCCAAGAAAGAGAAAGAACCTAGACCAAAGAGGTCAAAGAAGAAGATTGTTGATGTATCAGCATAAATCTGTAGATTCTTAATATTTATCTACCGCACATTTTTCTTTATTTTTAAGAAGCACATCTTCCAGATGGATCTCTTAGCGAAGGCAGAACTAAAAGATAGATATCGCACAGCGTGTTCTCGTTCAACGGTCAATCGTCTTGCTCGTGAAAAACATATCTACTCCATCTTCTTAAATGAGAGTCCCGAGCCTCTCCAACAAATCGCAGACACAATGGATCTTACACGCGGAAGCAAAATAGTAATATTACATCCTTCCGCTGACAACGGCTACCCTCATACCCGACCTGGAGGTTTAATCTGCATGCCTGCCGGCTTCTCTCTTCATGACGCTCCTAAAACTCTGCTCCATGAGGCGTGTCATCTGCACCAGCGAGACTACGAACCCCAGTGGCTATCTTACTCAATTCGCCAAGGCTGGTGGCCGATACCAGCAGGTCAGATTCCAGAGCGCTGGAGAGCCCGCTGTCGCATCAATCCCGACACGATGTCACAGCCTTTCTGGAGTTGGCAAGATTATTATGTCCCTCTCATCCTATTCTCAAATGAACAAAGTCCATCAATGGGAGAGTGTGAGGTGCGGTGGTACGACTTGCGAAATAACACCCTCTATAAAGTTCCTCCTCCCTCTTTCACAGAGCGCTACGGAGATATAAGACAAGCTGAGCATCCCTATGAAGTCTCTGCAATTGAGTTTTCTGATAGAGGTATTAAAACCAAAGATGAGCTTATGAATGTTCTATTGAAAGAGTAGGCACTCACCCTTGTTTTATTTATGTTTTCATTACATAATCTTCACATATATTCATCGGTATCATTTACTCACAATCTTGACATCAATACCGATGTGTTTCCGAAAGAGGATATAATGGGGCATCTTCACGACTCAAATAATAAATATTTATCCAAATTATTTTACGGTGCTGTATTATTTGAGGGAGGTCATGGTATTTTACAACGGTGTAGTCGTATAGACAGTTCAGGTGTACAGATAGAGTGTTTAGTAAAAAAACCAAAAAAATCTGTATACCTTGGTTCAGAGGGAATCCTACAGTGGATAGCCCGACAAACATTAAAACCTTATAAACTTCAAACAGCAATCCCACGCATTCATGATATATTTACAAAATCAGGCGAAACGCGTTTTTCCATGGAGTTTGTGCGAGGCGATTTCCCTCACGTATATTTGGCCAAGCATCCAAACCCAGACCAGTTCTTTTACCAGATTTTAGCCCAAATAAGTGTGCTTCTTTTCTTCTTAGAGAGAGATTTGTATCTAGATCATCGGGATCTCAAAGCAAATAATCTGTATATACGTGAAGAACCTATTAACTATACTGTTGATATATCAGGAACTTCCTATAGTATTAAAGCACCGTTCCAGGTTGTGATTCTAGATTTTGGGTTCGCATGCATAGGAGACGAGAGTGGTGTAACACGCGTAAATATTGGTTCAAGCGTCTACCCACTCACAGACCCTTGCCCTAAAGAGGGGCGCGACCTCTTCCATCTAGTCACGAGTTTCTGGTCTATTCCATCTGTCCGTGAACGATTATCTCTTGAAACTCGCACAGAGGTTGAAGACTGGCTTACAAAAGAGGCGCGAAACTTTTCACGTGTTGCTCAGAAGTTCCCAGATCCCCAGTGGGTTTATGTTGTTACTTCTCAGCCAGAGTTCACATATCCTAAACTAAATCCTATTACTTTGTTGAAAAGACTTAAGAGTCTGAATGTATTATAAGTAATAAGCAATGGATACACCAGTTCTTGTAACGTATTCTAACAGCGGATATGCGCCTTTTGCCATTAATCTTCTGTTAAATCTCGCAAAGAAAGTAAAGAGACATCGTCTCCACTTCTACTGTCTTGATGAGGAACTTTATACAATGCTGACATATCAGTTTGGTAATAACCCTCTTTTCGTATTCCAGAGGGTTGAGGCAGGAGTGTCCAAGAACTTTGAGAGTTATGGCAGCCCACTTTATAACCAGATTACACATACAAAGATGAGTGTTCTGAGAGATGCGCTGGACAAATACAAGTTTATTCACTTTATCGATTGCGATGTTGTATGTATAAATGAGCCTCCTGCCGAGTTCTACGAGAGTTTCAAGCAATATGATATAGTGTTTCAATACGATAATGGCTGGATGTATAATAATGGGCCACTTCATCCTATGTTTAATAGCTGGGTCTGTACAGGAAATACGACCTTGCGCGATAGTCCTGGAACCCGCTATATTCTAGATAAGATTGAGGCATATCAGGCGAGGGGTGCAGGCAATGACCAGGAATGTTTGAAGGCCTATTTAGACGATGCTGGTATTAAAGACATCCGCAAGGATCCGAATGCCAAGCTCTATGTTTATCCTATTGAGTTATACACGAATGGATTCGTCATTAATCACGGATTCTTCACAACGAAAGACACGCACTTCTTTCATGCAAACCATGTAGCTGGAGCAACACAGAAACGCGATCTCCTAAAGAAGGTCGGCGAATGGCTGTTAGAATGACGGCCAAGTTCGTAATATGTGTTTGTGTACAGCCAGACTTTATTTCGCTTCAGACAGCATGTTTTAAACGCTTTCTCAAGCAGTCTTTTGATATTTGTATTGTAGATGACAGTCGCACAGAGGAACTCTCCCAACAGATAAAAGAGGCCACCTTGGCAGCAGGTCACGAGTATCTTCGCTGCCCACCTCATGCACCAGGAAGAGGAGACTCATCTACTCGTCATGCAGATACGCTGATGTTTGGTTGGAAGAATATGCGACGAGGTGCATACACATACATAGGAACACTTGACAGCGACTTCTTCTTAGTCTCACCTCTGGATTTGGATACTGCTCTTAAAAAGGAAGAGAAGGATATCCTCTGTGTAAAACATACACGAGAGCATATCTATTATTTCTGGCCTGGCTGTTGTATCTGGCGGACAGATACACATACTCTGGAGGATTTTCACTGGGATATTTGCATTGACCAGGGATTTCGTGCAGACACTGGCGGAACAACTTACTACTACTGGCGGGATCATCCAGCAACCAAATCACTAGAACTTGAAGAATACCAGCTGGTTCACATTCCCAGAGAGAACTGGTCACCCATTCTTAATAGGCTCCCAGCCCCCATTCTTAATTTCTGCCTCCAAGACATACCTGTCGCAGATGGATGCGGCGTGAGGTGGTGGTCAGACGTCTATGCGGGGCCTGACTTCGTGTTTTTCCATCTGCGTGATGTAAGTAACTGGCAGGGAGTGAATGGGGACTATTTACAAGCCAAATGTGATAAGTTCAAGGTTGCGTGTTCAATACTTATTAGCACTTCATAACAAACTGTGTTCCAATCACTTCAAACTGTTTTCCATACTTCTCTCGAATATCACAAAGGGCCTTATACACGCCATAATATCCATAGGAACCAGGACCCCAATCCATTCTTATATTTCCATCCGGTAGACGTTTACTGTCATCAAAATCACAAACATCATCACCTGTTAATACGCCGCCAGGTTTAATCTTAGGCAACCACATCTCAATATCTTTGAAGACGTGTGAATAACCATGATTTCCATCAATATATACGAAAGAAACAGATGCATCAGGAAACATAGTAACTGCCTCTTCAGATGTCTTGCGTACCATACATACACGGGGACCAAACTCGTTAGTTAGCATAGTTGATATGCGCGCGCTAAGCTCATCAAACTCTGCTTGTGATTTATCATTCATAGCATCTTTATAGATACCATCCTCAAACTTCTTATAGGGATCCACGCAATACAAGACTGTGTCTTGCGTGTTTCGGAGGAGAATTTCTGACATTGTTCCATGATGAACACCGATTTCTACCATCATTCCCTTGACATCTTTAAAATAAGGACTAAGAACATCAGCGCGAATCATTACACTTGATATGATAATACATTTTAGGTGCTCTTTCTCCAATAAACAGAGCAGTCATCGATAGGAATAATCTGGGCTGATATTCTTCTATCTGCAATAAAATCTACAACAGCCTGGCGGCACTTCAGAATATTCCAGTCATCAATTATAATAAAACCGCCTCCAGAAACACGGTCATATAGTTGTTCAAGAACAGTCATGGTTGAACCATACATATCTCCATCCAGACGGAGAATAGAAATCGGTGTATCAGGAATGGCGATAAGACTTGTCTCAAAATATCCCTTAACGAAAACAACATTGTCTGAGAGAAGATCATAGGCAGCAAAGTTCTTCTTAACTTGTTCAAGAGAAACAGCTAAAAATGTGTATGTATGATTATCATCACCAGCATCGGCGGGCCACTTCTCGGGCTCAGGTGGTGGTAGACCTTCAAAACTATCACATACATATACGCGGCGATTCGCATTATAATAAGCATTCATACCTGCCATAAAAATACTGGCACCTCCGCGCCAAACACCTGTTTCTACAAGATCGCCTTGTATTCCATCGCGAAGAACTGTTTCAAATACCATTTGTAAGTTATCAAGCCGTTTACTACCTATCATTGTATGTGCTCTGAGAGGCCAGAAAGTTCCATTCTCAACATCATGCGCGGAAGCTAGAGAGCCGCGTGGTGTTGTACCCCAAGCCTCAACGACAGAACCATAAATGTCATCCAGAAGACACTTTTTAAGAAGAGGAAGATACATTCTTTTTTTTATAATGCTTTAGTATTTAGACCGCTGATAATAAAATCTGTAAAGCAAACCAGCGATCTCCATGACCTTGAAAGTAGTTATCCACCTGTGGTGCAAGAATGTGATAAGAGGGCATTGTTAAACGGAGGTCTGTACTCATCATAACTGACTGGTCGTCTCCAGCAAACCATCCTTCAGCCTTATATTCGGCGAGAGTATCATAATACATCTTATTCCATTCTTCCCAGGCTGCCTTGGGTCCAGCAAAAATCGTACCTCCAATACAAAACTCCTTTGCATTTCTCGTATTAATCTCTTTCCAGCTGTGGCCTCTTTGAACTGCAAACCGCTGCCAGGAGATGTCGCGAATATCAAGAAAAAGCATTCGGTCGTCTGGGATTTTTGCTGGTGTCGGCCAGGAGGAACCAGCAACAAAGGATACCCACTCATCTCTCCAGCAACCTGCGTCGCACCAGACGAACTTGCCCGTTACGAATCGGTTGGCCTGGATTGCGCGCATCACCAGCCACGTCTTCGAGTTCCAGATGACAAACTGCTCTGGGGAGTGAAGATGTTTGAACTCGTCTTGTGTTTCCATAGTTTGCACCCAGTAGTCCATCCACTCTGGAGTCTGGAAGGGCAGTTCAGAAAAGGGTAGAATCTCCAGCGTGAAGTTCTCAATACCTGACTTCTCTCTTGTTTTTAGAAGCCAAGGCGCTTCTGAGGCCGATGTGAACATGTGGATTGGGCCTTTTACATGTGTAAGAAGGTTGGTGATCCAGGTTGTGTATTTTTCATAAGTATGTTTGGAGTTTGGGAGCTTGTAATAGGCAGTTACAACAGTTGCCATCTAACTAAATAGATTCATCGGCATTTAGACCTATTGGTCTAAAGTGTTAATCTCTTAACTATAGAAGATGATTACTGTTATTGTTCCACTCTATAATGGTATTGAGTTCTTAGATGAATGTCTTAGATCCGTGAAAGAACAAATATATAATGATTGGACTTGTGTTGTTGGTGTGAATGGCCATGGACCTAGCGGCGGCTCAGTTATGTTAGAAGCTAGTAAGATTGTAGATGCTTTGGAAGACGGCCGATTTAGTGTTGTAAACTTACCTGCAGTGAAAGGCGCACCTGATGCTATCAATGCTCTTGTGGCTAGCGCAAAAACTCCATGGATTGCACATCTGGATGCAGATGACAAATGGCATCCTATGAAACTCCATTGTCAGATGAAAAGTATTGATGAGGCTAACGCGGATATTATTGGAACCTTCTGCCGCTATTTTGGAGACTGGAATGGAGGGCCAAATATTCAGGGAGGATATGTATCTGAGGATAGTTTTCATAAAATGAATCCTATGGTTCACAGCTCGATTGTAATCCGCAAAGAGTTGGCGCATTACACAAACGAGTTTGTCACTTATGATTATGATTGTTGGCTGAGGAACTTGGTGGCTAAGAAGGTGTTTTTCAATGTACCTCTAGAACTCACCTTTCACCGCGTCTATAGCGCATCGCATTTTAATGCGTCTGGAACACAGAAGCCTGAGGATGTTCGCATGAAATATTTTGGACACGCTTAGGTTTTGTAGAAAATAGAAACTACATCTCCATCGACTGACCTAGCAACATCAATACCCGATCTATCTTCTGAATGATATTCATAGAGAAGCTGAATCGTTGATTTCCATGATTTCAAATGCCAGATTCTGTCTGAGTTTGCTAACATATTTTTACAATGGAGATAGGCCATTTGTAAATCGGAAAACTCAGTATTATTACTCCTATGACCATCTATGACTGAAAAAACATAACAGGGTGTATTGTATTGATTAGGGTCTGTCATTTGCTTTATTAAATAAGACAGGGCGATTTAGACCCTGTAATGGCCTAAAATATGTGTTGGTGTATTTAACTAATGGTTGTATGTGTAGTCTCTGCATTTTATAGTATTCCATCCAAATTCTCAGTTGAACGATATTTTGAATGGATGACGCCTTTTTTTCACGAAACTCCTTTCCACCTGGTTCTTTTTACTCAGCCTGAGTTTGTTGAACCTTTTAAACAGATGAGAGGGCGATGGACTGATCGTACTTTAATAGTTCCTCTTCAACCTATGGAGTTTGCTGCACTAACTAAATGGAAACCCTCTACATGGATTGAGACAGCCAAGAAGGATCATGAGACAAATCACAGTCCTGAACTCTATTGCATGTGGTATGAGAAGAAGGAGTTTGTTCTTCGTGCGATTGAAATGGGAGCATTTGGCGCTAAGAAGTTTGTCTGGTGTGATGCTGGGATTTTGCGATTTAATCACTGGATTCCGCATATTCAGACATTTCCACAAGAGGAGCGGATTGTAGATGGAAAAATGACTTTGCTGAATCTAGTCCCATTCTCAGAAGAAGATACTGTGGATACTGATTTCCAACATGTGAATCGGATTGGAGGTGGAATCCAGGCAGCTGATGCTGAGACTTGGAGATGGTGGTCTATACAATATGATGCTATGATGGTAAAATATCAAACATCAAACCGTTTTATTGGAAAGGATCAGAATCTTATGTCCACTCTTTGTTTGGCTCATCCTGAGCGCGTTAACTTAGTGCGCCCTCCTCAAGAGTTAGATGGATATACTAAGTGGTTTTGGCTTCTTTTGTGGTTTTCTGGTTTTTAATTACGCCGAGTGGTCCTGCGGCGTCTGTTCTGCTTGCGTTGTGTTGACTGCTTGCGCTTTGCCATACGAACACCTCCATATACACCACTGTTATTTGCATAAGCACCACTGTTATTTGCATAAGCACCACTGTTATTTGTGTAAGCACCACTGTTATTTGTGTAAGCACCACTGTTATTCACATAGCCGGCGCTATTGTTAACAACTACATTGGCTGCTGCGGCATTTGCACTGGCATTGTAGACAGCCTCTTCAACTGGGGCTGCATTTGCATATCCATTATTGACCATAGCAGCATTTGCATTTGCAACTGCTGCATTTGCAGCGGCAACAGACTCATTTGTCATAGCATTTACAGCGTTTGTCTCCAATGCCACATTTGCAGCAGCGGCAGAGTTATTCACAACAGCAGCAGCAGAGTTATTTGCAACAACCTCCGCCGCAGCTGTATTAGAAACTAACGCAGCAGTTGCAGCGGCTTTTGCAGCAGCAGCCTCATCAGCTAATGCTTGTGCAGCTGCAGCCTTTTCAGCAACAGCAGCTTCAGCAGCGGCTTTTGAAGCGGCAACCTGATTTGTAATAGAGTTTGCTGTAGCTTTTACGGAAGCAACCTGCTCTGCAACAGATGCTGTAGTAGAGGCTACGTTACCTAAAGATTTCAAGCCTGATAATATACCAAAAGACTTGGTTGCAGGCTTTGAAGCCTTTTGAGTCGTCTTTGCAGCAGGCTTTGCAGCGGGCTTTGCGGCAGGTGTACCAGGCTTTGCACCGGGCTTTGCTGCAGGTGTGCCGGGCTTTGCACCAGGCTTCGCTACAGGTGTGCCGGGCTTTGCAGCAGGCTTTGCACCGGGCTTTGCGACAGGTGTGCCGGGCTTTGCACCAGGCTTTGCTACAGGTGTTGTAGGCTTAGCAGCTGGCTTTGCTGCGGGCTTAGCAACAACAGCAGGCTTTGCTGCGGGCTTAGCAACAACAGCAGGCTTTGCAGCGGGCTTAGCAGCTGGCTTTGCAGCGGGCTTTGCTGCGGGCTTTGCAGCGGGCTTTGCTGCGGGCTTTGCAGCCGGCTTTGCAACAGGCTTGACAACAGGCTTCGGTGCAGGCTTGGGAGCAGCCTTTACAACAGGCTTAGGTGCAGCCTTTACAACAGGCTTAGCTGCGCCACCTGTAATGCGCCTGGTGAAATTTCTAAAAATATTCATCATTCTACAATAAACGCAGATTTTATTGGTAAACTCCACTAAGAGCGGCTACGCCATTGCTTGTCACAGACCGTACAAATGTAAAGATATTTCATATTTGTCGGATCATATTTGATGTAAATGACATCCTTCTCCGTAGACCCTGCATTGCTGCCACAGCTTCCATTTGGACACTTGATTGTCTTGCTGTGAGGAAGTGTCGGATCAAACTTCGTGAATTCATTCAACAGAATCTTATAACCCTCATTGGACCTCTGTTGGGTGTGAATCTCAAGAACAAGACCACCCTTGCTGTCGGGCTCTTTTTCCCCGCAGTTATAACATTCAAGTACAAGCCCATCTGAGGTAACCTTGTGTAGTTGTGCATAACGACAAACAGGACAGAATTTCATATCGTGCCTAACTCTAAGTTACCACCATATTCAAATTTTAGACCCTACACGATACTTATAACATATCACCCACATCTGAGATCAATGTATTAAATCCTACTCCACCCATAATAACAACACCGATTGCCATTAGAACAACACCTACAATTTGAAGAGTGCTGCCCTTTTCACCCTTCTTTTTCTCTTGGTTGTAGAGGATGAAGCCGGGAATAAAGAAGAGCATACCAAAGAAAAGATAGACCATTAAAGAGGCAAGGAAACCAAGGCCAACGCCAAATCCTTCACGCACAATATTCTTAAAGTTAGTACGCGCCATTTTCTAATATAGAGAATAGACTATTCCAGTTTGTTTCGCCTACCATTCCATATGGAATATATGGATAGACATCTGTTGGCATTATATGAATTTGTTCTTGTATTTCTCGTTTTAGAGAACTTTTGAGATTTGGTAAGATATCTTGAATATCCTCCTCAAAAAAACGAAGAAGATTCTTAGTGTTTAGTTCATTTACTGTGTATTTTATAATCTGATGATGTATATATTCCTTATAATGAAGAGCATAGTTATGTGTTAGTGGAATATTTTCATAGCCAGGTTCATGTCTAAGAGGATTTGTGTCTAGTAAGGCTTTCAAGGATAAAAGAACCATTGAAAGACTCATAGTGCTTTGCCATCCTGGGCCTGAATAAGTGCCAAGAATGGATAAACAGACCTTTCCATCAATATATAAGTTTGGATGGAAACGGGTCGAACCGTCGTTCGTTAGGAATTCTACCTTGGGAGGTGCAAAGGGATAATCGTGTGGAAATTCAAACTTGAAGAAAAGAAGACAGTTTGCGTAGATGGAGTCTAGCGGGCCGATAATAAGCGCCATACCTCGGCTGAGAATATGAGGATCCTGTTTGTAATAAATACCAACGCCTGAGAGATCTGAAATACGTGCCAGTTCTCTTGAGAGTCTTTGAGATGCCGACATATCTATGATAGTTTTATTGGATTCTTTAGACCTGGAGGAAGCGGGGTAAAATTGAGCGTCTTTTTTCTTGACGTGGAATATAACACAGGATGAGTGAGAACCCTCTTCAAATCTTCTACGCTCATGACCTGAAGAAGTTTCTTGACGAGCGTAGCAAATGTACTCCAGCAGAAGCAACAGTTACAGCTATGGGAAGGCTAAAAGGAAAATGGATCGTCGAAGACAAAGATTATCCACGCTTCCTTGACCTTTTACACGATTACATCTTTGAGAAGAATGCTCCTACACTTGGTCTCGTTGAAAGACAGAGAACTAACTCACACAAGCCTCTTCTTATTGATCTAGACTTCAAATACAAGGCTGATACTTCAATGCGCAGAACATTCAACCATGAGCACATTCACACATTCTGTAAGGACGTTGTGAAGGGTCTCGAACATTTCTTTGACATTGAAGCTTATGAAGAGGGGCTTCGTTTCTTTATCACTGAGCGCCCATCTCCATATGTGGCTACTGGTAAGGATGGTCACAAGGATGGTGTTCATATTCTCTGTCCTGACATCTGTCTTACAAATAAGAAACAACAGGCACTTCGTTTCTGGCTTCTAAATCAGAAGTCAGTTCAGACATGCTTTGCGAATACTGGTTATAGTAATGCTGATGAGGATGTTATTGATAAGGCCCTTGTTCAGGATAATGCAAATGGATGGTTCTTCTTTGGTGAGAACAAGGCAATCGCAACTCCTTATGAGTTAACCTCAGTTCTCGCATATCAGCCCACCACAAAGGAATTTAGCACAGAGGATGTGAAAACGTACAAGCCTCGCGAACTGATGGAGATTCTCAGCGTTCGCTACAACCTCACCCCAGATGAAAACGATGTTCGTGAGGAGGTATTGGCAGAGTATCAAGCACTTATCAATCCACCCATAACTTTCCAAAAGCCGGAGGTGAAAGAGGATCCGACTCCTCAGGTAAATACGATGGAAAATGAAGCACTTGCAGCAATTCGTGATATGCTTATTCCGAAGGATTATAATGAGGGAGAAAAAAATGTGTTTCGTCGTCTTGTTCTAGAGTGTCTCAGCCAAGAACGTGCCGATAATCGTGATACATGGATGCGAGTTGGCTGGTGTCTTCACAACATTCAGCCAGACGAGGAGATGTTTAACCTCTGGATGGAATTCAGTGCAAAATCGCCCAAGTTCTCTGAGAACAGTGTGAACAGCCTTCGCCGCGATTGGTTCTCCAACATGCGAAAGGTTGGTGATGGTCCTCGTCTTACAGAGATGTCGCTTCGTAAGTGGGCTCGTGATGATAATCAAGAGCTTTATAAAGATATTGTTGATACAGACGTAATTCAATATCTTATTGAGGGAACATTCAAACCAACCCATTACCACATTTCGTGTCTGATGGAGCGAATTTACAAGAGTAACTACAAGGCTTCTATAGGTATGAAAACAACAGAATGGTTCTACTACGATGATGAAATCAACTTCTGGAAACTTCTGAATCAGGGTATTCAACTCCGCAAGAAGATTAGCTTTGAAGTAGCGGATTATATTGGTAGGGCTCGTTCTGCTCTTAAGAAGAAATTAGATAACGAAGGTAAGGATATTCATGAGATTGGAAAGAATCCTAGGTTTGTAGAGCTACAAAAAGTAGAGGTACAACTCTATACAGCCGGCTTCATTGACTCACTTATGAAGATGGCAGCAACTTACTTCTATGAGGAGGATTTCCAAGACAAGTTGAATGCAAACGTCTATCTCTATGGATGCCGCAATGGTGTTCTAGAACTACGTGCTACAACATCAGACAATCCTAAGGAGCACGTAATCTTTCGCCCTGGCCGACCAGAGGACTTCATCTCCTTCCGTGCTGGACACAATCCGCCAAAGTGTGAGGCAATGAACTACATCCCTATGAGTGAGTTCACAGCTGATCAACACGAGCAGCTGGCATTCATCAAGGACTTCTTCTGCAAGATCTTCCCAGACCCTGAGCTGCGAACCTATGTCCAGCGTCTCCTCGCAAGTTGCCTGGAGGGCACAAATAGAGAGCAGTGCTACTACACTTTCATCGGTGAAGGCAGTAACGGTAAGTCAGTGCTGATCAACTTGTGTGAGATTACTTTCGGCGACTACTTCACCAGTCTCCAGACGACCGTCTTGACTCGCAAGCGTCCTGAGTCTGGTTCAGCGAATCCAGAGATTATTGTTATCAAGAACAAGCGCTTCATCAGCATGCAAGAGCCAGATGAGAAAGAGCCTATCAATACCAGCCGCATGAAGCAGTTCAGTGGTGAGGATTTGATTGAGGCCCGCGGCTTGTATCAGGACCAGCAGAAGTTCCGTGCAACCGGCAAACTCTTCATGATGACTAACAAGCTTCCACCAATCAACAGCATGGATTATGGTACATGGCGCCGTGTTCGTGCCGTTCCATTCAAGAGCAAGTTCGTTTCACAGGATCACCCTGACTATGGCAAGCCGAACCACTTCCTGAAGGACAAAGAGTATGAAAAGAAGCTGCATCCTTGCCGCGAGGTCTTCTTCTCATGGCTAGTTCACTTGTACGAGACAGAATATCTTGTCTATGGTCTTGACCCTGTCCCAGCAGCCGTCAAGAAGGAGACGGATGATTACAGGGAGGGATTCGACTCTTTCGCCAAGTTCCGCAATGACCGTATTGAGCGTGCTCCTGGTGAGAAGACAGTCTTCAAGCACATTGCAAATGCCTACAGGGAATGGCTTGCGGACGGCAACCGAACCGGTAGTCGTCTCACACCCAAAGAACTAGAAAAGCGTCTCAACAGCGA
>Ga0114974_10002935_pt1 | contig 13003 bp, 12 predicted proteins | sample S_130206_EF_Meta_FD_87318 | JGI IMG/M metagenome (GOLD analysis project Ga0114974, IMG submission 87318) | Freshwater microbial communities from Lake Simoncouche, Canada to study carbon cycling - S_130206_EF_MetaG | ecosystem: Environmental > Aquatic > Freshwater > Lake | place: Lake...
ACACACATGCCTCGCGTTAAACGTGGTGTAACGGCACGCGCCCGTCACAAAAAAGTCCTGGCCCTGGCCAAAGGTTTCCGCGGTCGCCGCGGTAATGTCTTCCGCATCGCTAAACAAGCAGTGATGAAGGCTGGGCAATATGCCTACCGTGACCGTCGCGCCAAAAAGCGCGTCTTTCGTCAGTTGTGGATTGCCCGTATCAACGCCGCTGCGCGTGAATGCGGTATGACTTACAGCCAATTTGCCAACGGCCTAAAAAAGGCTGCCATCGAGATCGACCGCAAAGTGTTGGCGGACATCGCCGTGCACGATAAGGCTGCTTTTGCTGGCATCGTGAACCAAGTCAAAGCCACATTGGCCGCCGCTTGAGTGCATGAGCGACAGGGGCTTTCAGAGCCTTTGTTTCGCGCAGTAAATCAAAGGGGTTGAGGCTTGCGAAGGCTTCAATCCTTTTTTTATTTCGCACTCCCTTTTTAAGCTTTGATCGGCTCTTTGAAAAGCACCCTTATGAACGAGTTGGACACCCTGGTTGTCAGCGCCCGCCAAAGCTTTGCGCTGGCCCAAACCCCTGCAGACCTAGAGAACGCCAAAGCCCTGTACACCGGTAAATCAGGCCGAATCACCGAGTTGATGAAGGGCATGGCAGCTTTGAGCGTAGACGAGAAAAAAACACTTGGCGCCGCCATCAATATGGCTAAGCAAGCCATTGAAGCTGCTTTGAACGAGCGACGCCAAGCCTTGCAGAATGTTGAGCTTCAAAACCAGCTCAGAGCCGAAGCACTTGACGTGACCCTGCCGGGTCGTTTGCGCGCTCAAGGCGGCTTGCACCCAGTGTCCTTGACCCTGGAGCGCATAGAACAGATTTTTGGTTCCATGGGTTTTGAAGTGGCGCAAGGCCCCGAGATCGAAACCGACTGGTTCAACTTCACCGCGCTCAACACGCCCGAAGACCACCCGGCGCGTTCCATGCACGACACGTTTTATGTCGAAGGGGGCTACCTGCTGCGCACCCACACCAGCCCCATGCAAATTCGCCATGCGGTGCAACATGTCAAGCGCTACCGCCATCACATCGATGCCGGTCAGGGCATGCCCGAAATCCGCGTGATCGCCCCAGGACGTACCTACCGCGTGGACAGTGACGCTACGCACTCGCCCATGTTTCACCAGTGCGAAGGCTTGTGGATCGGCGAGAACGTGAGTTTCAAAGACCTCAAAGTGGTCATCACCGATTTCTGTCGCACGTTCTTCGAGAGTGACGACTTGGTGCTGCGCTTTCGCCCCAGTTTTTTCCCGTTCACAGAACCCAGTGCAGAGATTGACATTCAGTTCCAAAGTGGCGCCTTAGCGGGTCGATGGCTCGAAGTCGGCGGCTCTGGCCAAGTGCATCCCAACGTGGTGCGCAACATGGGCCTGGACCCTGAACGCTTCATCGGCTTTGCCTTTGGCATGGGCATGGATCGCTTCACCATGCTGCGTTACGGCGTGAACGACTTGCGCTTGTTCTTTGATGGCGATATTCGCTTCCTGAGTCAATTCCAGTGAAGCCACCCGCGCCTCCAATGTCTGCGCCAATGAAAAAAATCATGACCGACCAACTTACCGAGTAGAGAGCATGCAATTTCCTGAATCCTGGTTGCGCGAATTTTGCAACCCGCCACTGACTACCCAGCAATTGGCTGATACCTTGACCATGGCTGGCTTGGAGGTCGAGGAACTCGAGCCTGTGGCTCCGACCTTTACCCACATCGTGGTCGGTGAGATCAAAGAAACCGTTCAACATCCCAATGCCGATCGCCTGCGCATCTGCCAAGTCGATGTTGGGCAGGGCAGCTTGCTCAATATTGTTTGCGGTGCGCCCAATGCCCGTGTGGGGATCCGTATTCCTTGCGCCTTGGTGGGTGCTCAATTGCCACCCGGCGAAGACGGCAAGCCTTTCCTCATCAAGGTGGGTAAATTGCGCGGCGTGGAAAGCCAGGGCATGTTGTGCTCTGCCAAAGAATTGCAAATTGCCGACGACCATGGCGGTCTTTTGGAGCTGCCCGTTGATGCGCCTTTGGGCCAGAACATTCGCCAGTACTTGAACCTTGACGACACGCTGTTCACGCTCAAGCTCACGCCCAACCTGGCGCATTGCCTGAGTGTGTACGGTATCGCCCGTGAGGTTTCGGCTTTGACCGGTGCCCCGCTGAAAGAGGTCGCATTCCCTGCAGTTGAATCGACCGTGGCCGATATCCTGCCCGCCAAAATTGAAGCGCCTGATTTGTGCGGTCGCTTCAGTGGTCGTGTGCTCAAAGGTGTGAACCCCAAAGCCATCACCCCTTCATGGATGGTAGACCGTCTGGCCCGCTGTGGCCAGCGCAGTGTCAGCCCTCTGGTCGACATCTCTAACTATGTGATGTTCGAGTTCGGTCGTCCGTCGCATATTTTTGACCTCGACAAAATTCAAGGTGGCCTGCACGTTCGTTGGGGCCATGAGGGCGAACAACTCGAACTGCTCAACGGCAACACTGTGACCGTTGACAGCAAAGTGGGCGTCATTGCCGACGACAACCAGGTTGAATCCCTCGCAGGCATCATGGGCGGCAACGCTACAGCCGTATCGGACGATACCCAAAACATCTACATCGAAGCCGCATTCTGGTGGCCCGCGGCCATTGCCGGTCGCTCACGCCGCTACAACTTTTCAACCGATGCCGGTCATCGCTTTGAACGGGGTGTGGATCCGCAACAAACGGTCGAACACATTGAACGTCTTACCCAGTTGGTGATCGACATTTGCGGCACATCGCAAACGCAAATTGGTCCGATGGACGATCAAACTGTTAATGTGCCGGTGCACCCGCCTGTGACGCTGCGTGTGGCCCGAGCGGTTAAAGTCATTGGCATGCCACTGACGCAAAAGCAATGCGCTGACGCTTTGCGTGGCCTAGGCTTTGAAGTGATAGAGGGTGAAGGCACCTTGACGGTGAACCCGTCCAGCTGGCGCTTCGATTTGCAAATCGAAGAAGACCTGATCGAAGAAATCGCCCGCATGGTGGGCTACAACAACTTGCCCACCACCCCGCCATTGGCGCCCATCACCGCCAAGATCCGCGCTGAACAGCACCGCAGTCCTTTTGCTGTACGACGTAGCTTAGCCGGCCTGGGTTACCAAGAAACCATCAACTTCAGCTTTGTCGAAGAAAGCTGGGAACATCAATTGGCGGGCAACACCCATCCCATTCGACTGCTCAATCCGATCGCCAGCCAGATGAGTGTCATGCGCTCGAGCTTGATCGGTTCATTGCTGCAAGTCGTCAAGTTCAATACCGACCGCAAGGCCGATCGCGTGCGCGTGTTCGAGCTGGGGCGTGTATTTCTGCGCGACGATTCTGTGCAAGACACGGACACCACTGTCAAAGGCTTCCATCAGCCCATGCGCTTGGCGGCCATGGCATGGGGTCCGCTAGAGCCTGTTGGCTGGAGTGGTAAGTCGCGCAATGTCGATTTCTTTGATGTCAAAGCCGATGTGCAAGCCATACTGGCCCCAGTCCAAGCCCTTTTCGAGGCCGCAGATCACCCCGCACTGCACCCTGGGCGCAGTGCCCAGGTTGTGATCAACGGCAAAGTCGTTGGCTTTGTTGGCGAGTTACACCCTCGCTGGAGACAGGGTTGGGATTTGGCCAGTGCACCTGTCGTTTTTGAACTCGATCTTGACGTTGTCCTGCAAAGGAATGTGCCCATGGCGCAGGCCGTATCACGCCATCAGGCGGTAGAACGTGATTTGGCCATCATCGTGGCCGAGAAAGTAAGCCATGCAGAGCTCATGGCGGCAGTCTGGTCGGCACCCAGCCAAGGCCTGTTGCGCGAGGCTGTTTTGTTCGATGTCTATAGACCCCAAACTGGAAAGTCTTCTGCAGTCGGTTTGAATGAAGGTGAAAAAAGCATGGCAGTGCGCTTGACCTTGAACAGCGATGAAGCGACACTGACCGAAGCCCAAATTGACGCCGTCATGACCGCGCAAATTACGCACCTGTCTGCTCAGTTATCTGCGCGCTTGCGTGCGTAAACAGCCTTGAGCCTTTGAAAGAACAGCATGGACTTTTCTGTTGACACTATGGAAACACCTGCGCTGACCAAGGCGCTTCTGTCTGATTTACTCTTTGAGAAAATCGGCTTGAACAAACGTGAGTCGAAAGACATGGTCGATGCGTTTTTTGATTTGATATCGCAAACCCTGGTGCAAGGCACTGACGTCAAAATTTCTGGTTTTGGAAATTTTCAAATTCGTACCAAAGCACCTCGACCGGGTCGCAATCCCCGTACCGGTGAGCTGATTCCCATTGAGGCACGCAGCGTCGCAACCTTCCATGCCAGTCTCAAACTCAAAGCGCAAATTCAGGGAACCCCTTCAGAGGACCTGGAGCCTTGAATCTGTTTGGATACGCCGTTGTGCATTATTGCGTTCAATTGTTTTACATTGAAAATCTTGCTGGACGACCCTAGTTGTGTTGGAGTAAGCTCGAAGGTTTTCAACGCAAGTTACTGATTCCAATGGAGAAGTTACTCCCGCCCATACCAAGCAAACGCTACTTCACGATCGGTGAAGTTGGCGAGTTGTGCGACGTCAAGCCGCACGTGCTTCGTTACTGGGAGCAGGAATTCACGCAACTTCGGCCCGTCAAGCGACGCGGCAACCGCCGCTATTACCAGCATCACGAAGTGCTGATGATTCGGCGCATCTCAGACCTCTTATATTCTCAAGGCTTCACCATCAGTGGTGCTCGCAATCAACTGCAAGAACTCCTGCAATCGCAGAAAGAGGGTCGTAAAAACGGCCAAATCTCCGCTGATGATCTGGAAATGCCAGTCAATGAAGAGCTCGATTCGGAGTCAAATGACAAGCGCTCATTACGCGCAGACCCCTTGCCGCAAATCAGTTTTCATGGCGGTGAAATGTCTGATTCGGAATGGGTCAGTCTGCGCAGAGAATTGTTTGAAATCCGAGAGCTTTTGGCGCTTTGAGACTTCAAGGCAGGCTATAATCAAATGCTTGTCGGCGTGTAGCGCAGCCTGGTAGCGCACTTGCATGGGGTGCAAGGGGTCGCGAGTTCGAATCCCGCCACGCCGACCATTAATTAACAATGAAATCAACGGGTTATAGCTCACAAGCTAATAGCCCGTTTTTCATTTTCCTTGAAAAGTTGATTTTTAGCTGCACCTTTAACTACACCGCTGAGTTCGCTGGCATGACGGCCAACAATCAAACTTTCTCTTGATTGGTCATTCTAATTTCCTTCTTTTAAGATTCAATGCTGTTGTGGCCCGTGACTTCAGTGACTGGTCGATGGCCTCAATACAAGTTGATGAGCAGCGTTTTTTAAACATAGCAAATCAAGCTTTGCAAGCTGAAGGCGAAGCAATGTCTGCAGTCAGAGATTTCCTGTGCTACGGTAAATGGATCGATTGATTTTTTCTATGAATCAATTTGCTGCTCAAAGCGACAGCGTAAAAATCGAAAGCAAAGTTGGTTTTAAAAATTTGTTTCTCTGAGGCATACTCGAGCCATGCAAAATGACGAAGGCCAATCATCGCAATCTATCCATCACATTGTGTACTGCAGCCAAGCTGCTCAGCACATGGATAAAGAGGCGCTCGAAAAATTAATTACTACTGCTAGACACCATAACCCCAGATACGGTATCACTGGGTTATTGGTCTTTGGAAGTGGTATCTTCTTTCAATGGTTGGAGGGTCCCAGAGACAATGTGACCAGTTTGTTCAAGATTATTTCTGCAGACCCTCGCCATTTTGATGTTGTGCTACTCACAAAAGAAGATGAGTTTCGTGAAAGGTTGTTCCCCAACTGGGACATGGAGTTGGTGGCGGCCGAAGATATCAGCGCCGTTTTGGAGGATGCTATGCATGAAACCTCAGATCCAAAGCAAAAAAACACTTTGTTTAACATGCTGCAAGAACTTCACAAAAGCCAGCTAGGGAAATGAAAACCAGCCCTAGTCTGTTTTATTTGTGACGTTGGCTCATACGCCATAAAGCTTGTTACAAAAATTTAAGATACAACTCGAAGGGATCAAGGTTCCTGCAGTAAGCGAGTGACAGATTCCAGTCGTTTCAAAGGATCTAACTCACTCAGGAGTTGCAGCTTGAGTTCCGTGCCAATGGGCATAGCCTCCGCATAGCGGTTGGCCAGCCACCCACATTGGTCCAAGTGGTAGGGGGGGAAGATAGGCAGTTTGTCGATGACACCTTGTTGCTGAGCCGATGCGATCACTTTGCCAAGCCGATCCGCGTGGGCTTGCAGGGCGGCGGGCACTTCGACTTCTGGATCTTGTGCCAGATACGTCACGCTGCCTTGCCAAACGCCGTAGGGTCCGGGTTGCACATCGTGCAATTGAAACCGCAAACCGCCTTGGCACACGATGCGAAACAATGTGGGCTGAATTTGCTCAAGTTCTCTGATGTGCGCCATGCAGCCCAGTTTATGCAGTGTAGGCACTTGGCCGGGCACCTGAACTTCGTTGCCTTCTTGAATCCATGCCACGCCAAAAGGCTCTTGCTGTTGGTGGCATCGCTTGATGAGGTCGAGGTAGCGCACTTCAAAAATTTGAAGCAGCAGCATGCCATCAGGAAATAAGCCGTTTGAGAGAGGGAAGAGGGGGATGGTGTCTTGCAAGGGAGAGGTCTTTGCTTTTAAGTGCGGTAGGTTCGGATTATCTGAGCTCAATTACAACACTTTTGGGCTTTCAACAATTTTGATCCGACCTTCATTAGGAGGGAAAAGCCGCATGACACCGGAAACACTTTTGCAACATATAGACAAAGGCAATCTTTGGCCCGAAGAGTCGTTGGCCAGCATTCCGGCCGATGCGGCGCAGGCCTACCAAACAGCTTTGCAAGTGCGGCAGTTGCGGGTAGCCAGGGGAGAGGAGCCCCGGGGCTTCAAAATTGGATTTACCAATCGCAGCATTTGGGATCGGTATCAGGTGTTCGAGCCTATTTGGGGCACGGTGTGGGACACCACCCTCAGCATCGCCAATGAAGTGGGTGAGTGCAGCGTGGACATTTCACGCATGTGCCAGCCGAGACTGGAGCCGGAGTTGGTGTTTGGTATGCGTTGCACACCGCCAGCCGATTTAACGGTGCAAAGTTTGTTTGAGTCGATCGAATGGATGTCCAGTGGCTTTGAAGTGGTTCAATCGCATGCTGCTGATTGGAAATTCAAAGTAGCCGATACCGTTATAGACAGTGGCTTGCACGCGCATCTGGTGGTGGGCAAGTCAGTGCAAGTGGCGGATGTGGCCAGCAGCGGTGAAGGTTTGCACGCAATGCTCGCGGGCATGTCGCTTGAATTGACGCAAGCAGGCCAGAGTATGGAAAAGGGTGCGGCGTCGAATGTGTTGGACAGCCCTTTGATGGCGCTGCTTCACTTTATAAAGGCGTTACGAAATTGCCCTGGCGCACCCGATGTTCAAGCGGGAGACGTGATCACCACGGGAACTTGGACAGACGCTTGGCCGTTGGACGCAGGTCAACTTTGGCAAAGTCGATACGAGTTACCGCTCTCAGGGTTGACTTTGAAAGTGGTTTGAAGTTAAAACTTCAAACCACCTTGACTTCGCTGATTTGCATCACGGGTTGCGAGTCCGTGTAGTTTGCCCCGTGGTTGACTTGCAAAGTTGTCCCAGTTCTCGATGTTGAAGAATTGGCGCAAATCAGTACACAGTCCAACCTGTGGATAAATTGCCTAGGACCTCTGAAAACCAGACGCTGACGTTTGGGTGCAGCGCCTTCCTGCGGCCCAGTCGCTCAACTTGGGAGGATCCTGTCATCATCCTGGAACACACACCGTTTGTTGGGCTTGTTCGGTTGTCTGCTGATGGGGAAGGGGTCTGTTTTGCAGCCAGTGGGCCATGTCTTGCAGTGGCTCGCGCGAGCGCAGTTGGCGTGTCAGCAGGTGCCAGCCTTCTTTGTAGATTACGACATCGATGACACCGTTGCTGGCCGTGGTGATGTTGAGGTGCGTCAGCCATTCGCACACGGGTTGCTGCGGGATGATGCGGTCGCGCAGGCCGTACAACACCAGGGTGCGTTGTGGAGGCCGGGTGGCTAGGGTTTGAGCGCGGCCCATGAGCTCGGTGACCCCGGCCAGGCTGCCGACGCGGGTGGCTTTGATGAACAGTGGGTCGCGGCTCAGGTCGCTTGAGACTTCGGGGTCGTCGGTGGGGCGAATGCCCAGTGATTGCAAGCCTCGGCCGGTGAAAGTCATTTCGGGGGCAACTGCGTTCATGAATTGCAGGCTGAACCGTTGGTACCACGGCATGCTTTGCGCACCCCACACGGCGGGGGCTTGGAGGATGAGTCGGTCTGCTGTCAGGCCAGGTGTTTCGCTGGCGGCCAGTATCACGACAGCGCCGCCCATGCTTTCGCCGAGCACCGTCAGGGGCAGGTCGGGGTGGCGCTCGCGCAGTTGTGCGGCGATGTGACGCAGGTCGGTCAGCAGGGCGGGCGATCCGGGCCAGATGCCCGGTTCAGGGTTGGCCCCAAAGCCGCGCTGGTCGTAGGCGTACACCGTGGCTTGCAGCTCGGCCACCAGGTGCTGGGCGAGGGGCTCAAAGGCTTTGCTGTAGTCATTGAAGCCGTGCACAGCCAGCAAGATGTGCTGTGGCTGGGGAGTTGTCCAGACCCTTGCAGCCAAGCGAGCCCCACTTGGCAAGCTGAAGGTCATGGCGCTGGCTGTTACCGGATTAGCAGGCTTGATTTTGTCTGGCACCGTGGGCGCCGTGATCGCTTGTGTGTGCGGCGCGGGCGCCGAGCAAGCAGTCAACAGCGCGATGCACGCACTGGCGAGGCAGCGAAAAAAGCGTATTCGGTTTGATGTCATGGCTGTCGTTTGTGTGGCAAAAAACTGTCCTTTGGATGCTTTTGGGGGTCAGGCGATTGAATAGGCCAGTTTGTTCGGTTCAAAGCATCTCGGTCAAGTACCCCGTCACACGTTAGCTGAGCACCACATGCACGCGCATTTGAACATGGGTGAGCACGCCCAAGAGTTTACTTTTGTCGGTTTCGGGCAGGGTTTGAAATTCGATTTTGCACAGCACCAAGCTTGTATTTTTGCGCAGGATTCGAGTTTTTTAAGTCCAATATCATGTTCTCCATAAAAAAGCATAAATATGTTGACCCAAAAAATCAACACTTTGAGTATCGGCAAATGAGGCCGACTGATGGCCCCAGCGAGAAGGGATTTCAATAAACTTGCAATTGGGAATGTGTTGCGCCGCCCAGTGAGCGCTTTCTGCGGGGTTGTACAAATCCAATGGGGGAGCCAGGATAAGCGTTGGGGCACAAATATTGGCCAAAGCGGATTCTGTAGTGCTGTGACCGGGTGTCGTCCCGACGTCATGCGCATCGTATGCATGCGTCTGGCATAGCCAGTCCCACACAGAGTATTGCTGCTTCTGCCACGTTTTAACGCGCTCATCCATGTCGTTCAGCAAAGCTGAAATTTCCTGGTGCTGCGCATCCCAATGATCTGGTGTTCGGGAATTGATCATCTGCATCAGAGGGACCCAAGCTGACCAGGCTTGAGGATCATCATCGCGCCAGCCTGGGTGTGCTTGTAAAACGCGGCGAGATGTTTCGTTCATGAGCCTGGCCCATGTCGTTGTTCGTGCCATGGGTGTCATGGCCACAACATGCTGAACCCGCTGTGGTTCGCTTACGGCCCATTGCAGTGCTTGCATCCCGCCCATGGATGCACCCACAACGGCGTGCACTTGGTCAACGCCCAATAGATCCAACAGTTGCGATTGGCTGTTGACCATGTCTCGCACGCTGATAAAAGGAAACTGCTCACGCGGCTGTGATTGCGAATTGGATGGCGAAACACTTAAGCCGTTGCCCAATGCATCAACAGCTATCACCGTACAGCGGGACGGATCCAGCGCCATGCCTGTGCCAATCAGAAAATCAAGACGGTGGTGCGTACTGGCAATGGCGCTAGGACACAGCACGACAGGTCGGCCTGATTTCAAGTCGCCATGTATCACGTAGCTTACAAATGCATCATGTATGCATCCGCCCATTTCTGTTGGGAAATCTCCCAGCGACATGCTCAGGTGAGGACGATCGATCCATCCGGGCTGCAAAGGGGGATGTGACATGTTTACATTTGGATGACAGCGCGAACAATTTGGCCCTTGGCCAAGGCGTCAAAACCCATGTTGATGTCTTGAAGTGGCAAACGCATACTGATGAGCTCATCCAATTTGAGTTTGCCATTTAAATAGGCTCTCGCCAACCAAGGGAAATCACGCTGCGGTCTCGCGCCGCCATAGCTTGATCGAACAATACGCTTGTCGCCCATCAAAGAGCCAAAGCGCAGGCTCACGTTGCGGTTGATTTCGGTTTTACCCAGTATGACCAGTTGCCCACCGGGTCGCAAGGCCTCCAGTGCAAGGCGCAAAGTGGTTTCCTTTCCAACACATTCAAATACATAGTCTGCGCCGCGCCCTTGGGTCAGCGAAAGCACCTGTTCGCGCAACTCCTCTGCGCTTCCATGCAGACAATGGGTAGCGCCCATTTGGGTCGAAAGTTCATCACGCAGCATGTTACTGTCAATGGCCATGATGCTTTGCGCATCCGCAATGCGTGCGCCTTGAATAACATTCAGTCCGACAGCCCCACACCCAATCACCAACACATGACTACCTGCTTGAACTTGTGCATGCCGCAAAACTGCACCCACACCGGTCATGACGCCGCAGCCAATCAGACACGCGCGGTCTGCAGGTAACTCTGAAGGGACAACTATGGCACCGGATTCGGGAACGACAGTGAATTGTGCGTGAGAAGAAACCACTGAAAAGTGGTGCATTTTTTCACCGCGCCAAAGGTAGCGGGATGTCCCATCCATGAGATGTCCAGCAGGTTGATGGCGACTGAAGGGTTCGCACAGTATGGGCTGACTGCGAATACAGTAAAAACAATGACCGCAAAAAGGATTCCATGAACAAATGACACTGTCACCGACCTTGACGCTGGTCACCGATCTGCCAATGTCTTGCACAATGCCGGCCCCTTCGTGGCCCAAGATAATGGGCAATGGATAGGATAATGCGCCATGGATCACTTCATAATCTGTGTGGCATAGCCCAGAGGCCTGTATTTTGACGAGCACATCGTTTGGCTGTAACGGTAAACACTCAACTTCGTCCACCAAGAGAGGTTGGCCGATTTTCTCTAAGATGGCCGCCTTGAATTTCATTCATTCAATCCTTCAAGTCAAGCCACGCCGTAGACCAAATCCGGAAGCCACAATGTGATGATGGGAAACACTGTCAGTAACAACAGAACCACCAACATCGCACCCAAAAATGGCAGCACTTCAATGGTGTAGTCTTCCATCGGTACACGCAATACCTGAGAGCTGATGAACATCATTTGCCCCACCGGTGGAGTGATACCCGCAATGGTTAAATTGGTAATGAGCACGATCCCGAAATGGACGGGATCCACATGCAATTTGAGCAAAATTGGCACGAAGATGGGTGTCAAAATGATCAATGCCGATGTCCCCTCTATGGCAGTACCCAAAACAATCAACGCAACGTTGATGAGCAGCAGCAGATACAAAGGGTCTTGGGTCACATTAATCAGCCATCCTGCCATTTGTGGCGGAATGCGTTGCCAAGCGAGATAGAAACCAAATGCAGAGGCGGCGCAAATCATCAGCATCACTGAACTGGTATCCAAAGCCGTTTCTTTCAGCACGCGAGGCAGATCTTGCCAACGCAGGCTACGATAAGCAAACAACCCGACTCCAATGGTATAGATAACGGTCATCGCACCCGCTTCGGTGGGTGTGAAAATTCCATATCGAATGCCCACAATGATGAACACCGGAATTGACAAGGCCCAGATAGATTCTTTGAAAGCCGCCCATACTGCCGAGTGACCCGCGTAATGATCGCGCAGCGGCAGATAGCCCCGTTTTTTGGAGACATACCAGGTGACCAGCATGAGTGAGACCGCCAGTAAGAGGCCTGGAATAATGCCGCCAATAAAGAGCCGGCCGACTGAAACATCGGCAATGTAGCCGTAAATGATCAGACCGATTGAGGGGGGAATCAAAGAGGTGATGATGGCGGCACTGGAGGTGATGACCGCAGCAAAGGCGGGACTGTAACCCGTTCGAACCATCTCAGGTCCCAAAACTTTGGCCAGCATGGCCGCGTCAGCAGAAGAGGACGCAGTCAATCCGCCAAGCATGGTTGCCAACAGGGTGCACATTTGAGCCAGGGCACCGGTCATGTGCCCGACCATGGCATCTGCCAAAGCCAACAGCCTTGAAGTGATGCCGGCCTTGTTCATGATTCCCCCTGCAAGGACAAAGAATGGAATGGACAAGAGTGGGTAGGAGTCAGTGGCGCTGACCATTTTTTGCGCAAATATTTTCAGAGGTATGCCGTCATCACTCAAAAAGAAAGACAGAGCCGAAATAGCGATTGCAAATGAGATAGGCGTCTCCAGTGCAAATAGAACCAGCATCAAAATACCAGGAAGCCAGTCAGCCAGCATAAGTTTCCCTTTCAGGGTCTATTTCCCACGTACGCCCCCAAACAACCTGCAGATAGCGTACGATCATTAAGGCAAAACAGAAGGCCACTGGCCCATAAAGTACGGTCATAGGCAGCCTCAGTACGGGGCTTGGATTACCCCAAGAACCAATCGCAAACATGGTGCCGTAGACCGCCATGAAGCTGCAAAAGCCCAAGACCAGCAAGTGGTTCATCCAGCGAATCAAGGTTTGCAAAGTGCTTGGCATGGACTTCACCAGCATGTCAATGGCTGGATGCAGTTTGTACTTGATACAAGCGGTTGCACCAAAAAAAACCAGCCAAGCAAATGAAAGAGTGGCAATCTCACTCGCCCAAGCAGCAGGTTGCTCGGTGATGTAGCGTGTGATAACCCCCCAACAAACAGAGGTGACAACGACAATGAG
>Ga0114974_10002939_pt1 | contig 12995 bp, 6 predicted proteins | sample S_130206_EF_Meta_FD_87318 | JGI IMG/M metagenome (GOLD analysis project Ga0114974, IMG submission 87318) | Freshwater microbial communities from Lake Simoncouche, Canada to study carbon cycling - S_130206_EF_MetaG | ecosystem: Environmental > Aquatic > Freshwater > Lake | place: Lake...
TATTAAAATAATAAATCAAAAAAAAAACGATGAAAAAAATAGTTAGATTAACAGAATCAGATTTAACAAGAATTGTTAAAAGAGTAATTAAAGAAAGTAACCTTAGTCCATATAATGATGAAGATAGGGCCGAAGACGAAAGGATTGGAGGAATGATTGACGAATTTCAAGATTCATTTTATGATGTTTTTGATTTTGACTATAATGGCGCATTTCCAGAATTTAATAAAGAATCACTTAGATTTAACGATAAATTAAATGATTTTATTGTTGATATGGTAGATGAAGACCCAGAACATGCTGTTAGAATGTTACGTAAAGAACCTTGGTTTAGACCATATGTAAAATATCTTAGATAATATATTAAATAAAATTAAAATTAAACCCCACCCTAAACAAGTGGGGATTTTTTTTCTTTTACTTTTTTTAAAATAAGATTATTTTTTGAAAATAGGAAATAAACTATTTATCAAAAAAGTTAAATTTAATGCCCAAATCATATAGAATAAGAACGCAAGTAGGACAAGATAAGTTCATTAATGTTAAACTTGAGCAGGATTTTGAACAACTTGAAATACTATCCCTCAAAATAAATCAAAGTGAAATCTATACAAGAATTTGTGCTGACTATGGTGTTATTATAGGTAGGGTTGTTGTTAATGGAGGATTTGGAGTGCCAAATGCGAAAGTCTCAATCTTTATCCCTTTAACGTCAGAGGATGAAACAAACCCAATAATTTCTGAATTATACCCATATAAAACACTTTCCGATGTTAACGAAGAAGGATATAGGTATAATTTATTACCTCAAGACCCCTCTTATTCAACACACGCCGCAACCGGGACATTCCCAAACAGAGATCAAGTTTTATTAGAACAATCTTATATTGAGGTATATGACAAGTATTACAAGTATACGGTAAAAACAAATGATAGTGGTGATTATATGATATTCGGAGCACCAACCGGTACACAAACATTAGTTATGGATGTTGATTTATCCGATATAGGTTGTTTTTCCTTATCACCACAAGACTTAATACAATCCGGACTAGCAAACCCATCGCAGGTTAATGGTAATACGTTTAAAAACTCAACAAACTTAAATGAATTACCACAAATAAAGACATTAAATAAAACTATTGAAATATCTCCATTATGGGGTGAAGACGACATTTGTCAAATTGGTATTGTAAGAGCCGATTTTGATTTAACCCAAGATGCAAACATAAAGATAGAACCAAATGCGGTTTTTATGGGGTCTATTATCTCAACGGCAAATGATGACGCATTAAAAACAAATTGTAAACCAAAAAATAATACCGGTAATTTATGTGAATTAATTTCAGGTCCGGGTCAAATTTTATCAATTAGACAAACAATATTTGCCGACAATCAAGGTTTACCCATTCTTGAAGAACATAAGTTTGAACAAGACGGAAAAGTAATTGATGGAGACGGGTCATTTTTAGTTAATGTCCCAATGAATGTTGATTACATTATAACAAATGAATTTGGTCAACAGGTTTTATCAAATGACCCCAAAAAAGGAATACCAACAAAAGGGAAATACAGGTTCAAATTCAAATGGGAGAATGAACAAGGATTACAAAATGAATTTTTAAGGGCAAACTTTTTAGTTCCAAATATTAAAGAACACGGATGGGTTTCATCATCAAATGATCCATTTGATCCATCAACCTCAACCCCATTACTTTTTACCCTTCCAGTTGGTGTTTTAACGGGTACAACAACAATAACAAATACTGGAGGTTTACTATTTGATAATACAGTAAACTCGTCTAATTTTTCGGTTGTAATAAACGGACAACCTTATTATGGTGATATTACGGTAATACCGGTAAACTCTGGTGACATTTTCCAAGTAGTCTCAAACCCAACAGATGATACTCAACCCCAAGATATAAATTTTACATTCTTACCTCAAGATTATTTTGATGTTTTAAGGTCTTATACTTTTAGTTTAGATTGGGACGATTATGTTGATCCGTTATCAGCAATAAATTGTGAAGACACCTTTTATGAATTTAATTATAATAAAGTTTATACTACGGCAATGTTTTTGGATAGGTACAAAAATGGTCTTGGTAGGGCAAAACATCTTGGAATAAAAGAAATTGATAATAGAACTTGTAAAACAACCGTTAATACATTTCCGGTTAATGATCTTATAAGAAATTTTGATTTTATATTTTTTGTTTTTAATGTATTAATCAATGTCCTTGCTTTTCCAATATTGGTGTTATTGTTTGTGGCTCACCTAATTTCTTTTATTTGGCCAATATTAAAATATGTGTTAATAATTTTAGGATTATATTTAACATATATGGCGGGAGTTGCGTTGTACGAATCAATCACAACTGCCATTTGGTACTTCAATAACTTATCTGGGATTATAAGTTCCGGAGCTGGTTTTGTTGTAAACATAACTAACATATTAGAAGTTATACGACTAAGTGCTTTACTAGCATTTAACATATTAAAGGCGGCAATCTTAACTGGAATTGCCGCCGCATTTACTGCGTTTGCATTTATTGCTGCCGATAGAGTAAAAGGATTCCCAAGAATAGGACTCCCAATGATTTCATACCCAGAATGTAATAATTGTGATTGTGATTGTGGAAACGCTGATCTTGATGACGATTTTGATGCCGATTCGGTACAATCACAAATAGACGCAAATTCGTCTAACCCATCAGTAACCGCACAGTCAAATTCATTTTTAGCTCCAATAAACATTTCCGAAACATTTGATTTATCTCATCCAAACTTTGAAAATAGACCTGGTTTTGATTTACAACAACAAGGCAAAGGTTGGTTTAATGATGGAGGAGCCAATATAGATTACTGTCATAGGTCTCTTTTAAATAGAGTTTATGATCAAGAAATTATTTCGGATATTGCAGCTCAAGCAACAATTGACTTTAGAAGAATGTTCTCTGGGTGGGATGATTTAACTGGAACAAATTTTAATAGATTTAAAGCACCCGAATTTTTCTTATTTGCTGCGGAAAAAATACCTGGATCAGGAAATGATAGAAGATGGTTCGGAAACCCTAAAAAAGAGACATACCCACAAAAATTAAATGAATTTAATACGAGGGATAAATATTTTAATGGTGTTAATCAAATAACGACAACGGTTAACCCTTCTCTTAGTTCTGTTTCTTATAAAGACCAAGTTTTAGTTTTATTAGTTAAAAAAGGGACAACATCTGGGTTGGGAATTGGTGAGGTATTTTCTTTTATAGATCCGAAACAATCTAACGGACAAGTAAACATCACCGGATCAACTTTAAATCAATTTGGGTTAAATTCAGTTACCGGAACTACAATTACAGGTACTACAATATATCCTTTAACATATGCAGACCCAACAAACCCTTCTAATAGTTTATCTGCTAATATTACAATTGTACAAACAGGGAATACCGAAAACTATATGCAATACTTACCAGATATTGAATATTTCCAGGTTATAACCGGTATGACAGTTGGTGATTATGAAACTGTTTCACAAACTGTTGGAATTAACTCCACATTATTTCACGATGCGTATCTTAAACATAAAATACAATATGAAATACTTGAAGATTGTGGTACGGCTTCGGTAGTTACACCACCATCAGTTATTACAAGTACTGATAACAACAATAATTCAGTCTCACTCCAAGTTAATAATTTTATTGCGATAACTGGTATAACAGATTATCAAACAGAATACGAGGTAATGATACTTACTAGAGGTGTTGACCCATATACTTCTAAACAAACAATAAAATATGACCTATCAAAAATATTTGGTTATTCAATAACAAATACAAATACTGTTATTGAAGGTCAATATTATGTTAACTGGCCAATACAAGGAGGCAACACATTACCTAAAACACATAATACAGTGGATAATACCACACCAACAAAGATATACTTTAATTCTTTAACGTTTACGCCATCAATAGATTATAGCGCATTTACATCAAATAATCCTTATTATTATTTATCAACCGAAGACTCAACGATGAACTTGGTTGACACTTTAGGTGGTGCGAATTACATACCAGTAAACTCATTTGATACTGTTGGTTCCTTTAACGGTACTACCGGTAGTATAACCTCAAACCTTAACAAATCATTACCTAAATTAACTGCGGATTACATAGGAGGAAGTACTTTTATTGCGATAAATATCTCAATTAATAACACAACCCAAACACAGGCTTTATATTGGGGAGGAGCTGTTGACTCACAATATGGTTGGCCGTTTAATAATAATGGATCAATTCATTATGCTATGTATTCAGCGGCATATTATAGATATCCATCGTTACCTGGAGTTAATTTCACTAATAAAAATAATGTTATTATGAGAAGTGATAGATTACCAACGTCTTCTTGTATTGAAAATGGTGCCGGATCTAGAACGGGATATGCATTACATCAAAACAATAATTTTTGTTATTATAAAACCACAGGGGAATCGTCAAGTCCTACACAAGGGGTTGCCCCAAACCTACCGTCAGGAGAAGGATTTGATACGGAATTTACTGGTTTAACCCAAACATTAACTTGTGATAATATGACTTCATTATTTTGTTATACTGGTAGTGGTAATAATGTTGGTGTAGTTCCTGATGGAAGTTGTGTAAGAGAAAAACAAAACGGAGACATTGTTCCTATTGGGCCTAATAGGGTTGTAAGAGGATGTTATTGTTTATTAAATAAACAATATTTAAAGGAATACGGTAATGACGCCGCATTATTTTTAGAATGGAAAACAAGATTTACAATAACATTTGCCGCTTGTAGAGGAGTATTTGCTCACACATTCCAAAATAATTGGATAAACGGAGCGTTATATATGTTCTCATTTAATAAAACAGCCACATATCCTATAAATGACCCAAATAATCCCACATATACTTATTGTGATGATGTAATAATGTATAATGACATTACCAATGGGTTTTATTATAGATCTTCCCCTTGGAATGGAACTAATTTTATCGGAAAAAATAGTCCTGCAATTCCGTCTATATGGCCGTCTATTTTGGTTAATGATTATCCCGGAATTGGTTATAACAAAAAACAAATACAGTTCCCAACAACAATAGTTGATATGGGACCAAGAGAAAAATTCATCTCGGAAATATGTGACAATAATAATTTTAATTCGTATTTTGTTGATAGAATTAAGTCAACATCATATCAGGATACTTCAGATTTAATCCAACTTGGATTCTTATCAAGATTATTAAACGATAATTTTAGACAATCAATATTACCAATAACTAATGCTGCGGGAGATAATACGGAAGGAAAAGGTATTATACAATTCTTTAATAGTAAAAGACAGGGAGATAGAGTGGATGGTGATTTTGCTCAAATGTTATCAATTAATTCCGAATGGAGAATTAGTCCGTTTTTATCGGAAAATTATCCAAATCCAAACTCAATCTATTTTGGGGATGATACTCAAACTGGAAATGGATACCCTAGACCCGTTTTTGGTGTTTTTTATGAGTCACCTCAAATAGACTATTCTTATAGACGAAATTTAACTCCAGGTTTTGAGACTTTAAATTTCTCCCCACTATTACAATATTATTACGGTTACCCTAAAACACAAGAAGTTCCACATTACAAGTGGGGAATAAGTGACGGAACAACTAGCATATTTGGTTCTGAAAATAATAACTGGAACACAAACGCTCCTTTTTATAAAAGAGGATATCAAGATCTGGACTTTAACTCCTCAAATGAGTATTTCCAAGCAAACCCAACACCAACTGGATTCTTAACAAACTTTGATTTATCTGGAAATCCAGACCCAGCAAGAAATACCACAGGTAATTATATTGTGGGAGCTCCGTTCCATTTTTACTTTGGTTTAAACAACGGAAAAACCGCTGTGGATAAATTCATAAAACTTTACATATTAACTGAAGGGTAATGGGAATAGATAATTCAACAAATGTGGTATTAGGTAATTTGAGATATAAATCATCTCAAGATCAAGGGGTGTTTGTTAATGTCCCTTTAGAACAAAATGTAAAAGAAATTATTGAGTTTGACAGAAATGTTGATTTAAATCTTGAAACTGTTTTTGATGATGAAAGACAAGAATCAACAATATTTAGACCAGTATGTAAATATTCATTAATTTTTAAAAATGAATATACCGGATCAACAACTTACACACCATTTAAAAACAATTTGTATTATACAAACGGCATTAATAATGCGATAAGTATGATAACATTACCAAATACGCCTTGGGATGGGAATCCTCAATATTTTGAATTTGATTTTGTTAGAACAGATAATAATGTTCCTGGATACACATCGCCCCCAAATAACCATATTAATTTTGTTAATAAAAGCGCTTCTACATATAATTGGTCTCATTATATTACATATCCGTTTGATAATGATTATCTAAAACCACTATATGCTATTGACCCTGAAACATCAGCTTCTTGGTCTTGGTCTGCAATGGACGGAATACCTTTTTATGTGTTAGAAGGGACGGATTTAAATGGTGATTACATTAAGTTTAAATGTCCTATGGAACACGGTCTAACCGAAGATGAATTTGTGGAACTTTCGTTTCCATATGGGACGGAAACAATATTCCAAGTTACAAGTCTTGGAACTCCAGGTTATAATAGTGAACTCTACATATTTGGAATTACAAACATTGGATATACCGGAACAACATTCCAAACAGGGGCAATCGGAACATTTAAAAGAATAGTTAATTCAAGTAATCCCACTGAAACAAGATCTGAATATTATGTTAGAAGACATAAAGTTTTAACAGATAGTGAATGTTCTATTATTGTAAAAGCGGGATTTGACCAAACAAACTTCAGTTCAAAAAGTAAATTTGAAAAGGCGGTTCTTACCCCAAATGGAATTGATAGATCTTCTATCAAGGAAGGTAACCAATCATATAGTTTATCTTTTAATTGTGATGTTGATATCAAACCATTATTAGATAATCAAAAAAGACCAATATCTGAATTATTTTTTACGACATTATGGAAAGGATTTTTTGGGTGGACAAAAAAATTAAAACAAGGGTTTGATTTTAATCTACCTTTAGTTAATAGTTTACCAAATTTATGGTGGGATCAGACAAACTTCCTATCTAATTTCCCAATAACACAGTCACAATATTTTTCAAATACGTTACCCCCAGTAGGGCCATTTTCATATAATGACAACCTTAACGTCGGTGATATTATTGACGGAGATTTTTGTGAGTGGAATGACTTTTTCCAAACAGAAAGAGTTGTTTCAAGGATGAACCACAAGTTTATTTATAACGACACATATTTTAATATCCCAACTGACGCTCCGGCACAAAACCAATTTGGGTATTATTATAAACCACATAATTCAATAAGATTAAGAGAATATTCTGATTATATAGAAGAAGCTCCCGCAACAGGAGTTGTTAATGTTCCAGACTATGCATTCTTTTCAAATCTATCAAATAGTTTTAGATGGAGAGATCTTTACCCATATGGGTATATTGATACTTCCGGAATTGGGGTGGACTATCCATTTTTAAATGGGAAACACTACCCATATAAAAACATAGTTTTTAGATTATTTCCGGAAGGTATAGGAGTACAAAACATAAATGAAATAGTAGACCCAACAATAGATGAGTGTGAATAAAATAAAAATATTATTATCTGAAACTGACAAATATGTGGAAGTTCCGGTGGAAATGAAATGGGATTTCACTGGGAGGGATGATAGTATTGAAGAATATCAGAAAAAAATGGTTAAAGAAATACTTGGAATTGCCAATGATTTTGAGACCTCTAGGTTTTCGCATAATTCGTTCATAAATGAAAAAACTGATATAAATTATGAGTTTTATTTTTATGATAACGCATTACCAATAACTGCGACAACAGTTACAAGTGCAAATTGGGATATAACTTATCAAAACGAAGGATTTACACCGTCAGATATTTATTACTTTGTAAAACCATTCACTAAATCATTCTTTAAACTTGATTTTTATGATACTCCAGAAGATAAAAGTCAAACAAATTATTTTACAATAATTTTACCGGTACAACAAGGAGATTTTGAATCTGCAAGTATTACACCATTATTACCACCGGTTGATATTAGAAAGCCTAAATTTAGTTTGGATTATATTGGAGATAAAGAAGGGTTTTTCATTTATTGGTTAAGAGAAAGAGACTTTATTGATCTTTCCGAATTCTATATGTCGGCTAAATTTTTTAATGGTAGAACTGGGGTTTTTAATGTTATGACAAATACCCCACAACCAAACATAACACCAAACAAATTTAATTTTTTGAGTAGTGAATATTTTTATTATAAAATAAATTTAGATTACACAACTAAAACATATGAAGCGTTATCAACATCAACAAACGTAAGAGATGGGGATCAAGTAACACCGATAAAATGGTATGAATATATTAACCCATAATGGAAGAACAAAAGTATTATTTTAAAATATCTCCTGAAAATATTATTGCGGATCTTACCACAGTAAAATATACTGCCGGAACCGAAGTGTTTTATGACGTTAATGAATGTTGTTTTATTACCGCAGTGACCGAAAATACAATAATAGATGAGACCGGATTATATTTGGATATGAGAGATGTTTTATCTGGAGGGGTAAACGGATCTTCAATCCTAACCGGACTTACAATCCCAATAATGTTTACACAAACGGCAACCGACATTGGATATTATTCTGTTTTTGACGGTGCCGTATTACAAAAAGACGTTATTAATAACTTTGTATTTACCGCAAACACCTATAACCCATACGATTATATTTTTTATAACACATCGGATCAAGAAATGGTTAAATTTCTTGGATTAATCTCTTATGTTTTAAACTGGGGAGATGGGTCGCCAAGCGTTACCTTAACAAATACACTACCTTTAACTCACACATATCCTTCATCAAACGCGAACTATACTATTACTATGACCGCCAATTCGCCTTGGGGTATTTCATTAGTTGAAAAACAAATAACAGTTCCTTTTACGGGAACCACGATTGACAACCCAAATGGAATTGCAACATTCACCCCACAAGGGGGTAGTTGGAGCGGAACCCCAGTAAATTACGATTATATTTTTAGTGGAGACTCAAACCCTATTCTTTCCGATTTTTATAGTTCAAATAATACGACGGTTCCATTTTTAGTAACTGGTTTTACGCAATCATCAATAAATGATTTGTCTCAGTTTGGACCTAAATTTGCGTTACTGGGCGGTAAGTTTAAAATTGGAATACAAGTTACCGGAACTACAGGGTGTATTGGAACCGTATGGGGTCCGGATCCAACCAACACATATACCGCATATACAATTAATAATATTGACTATTATGACTATGAGGACTATACCTTATATGTAACATATTCTTCTGGGTTTGGTCAAAATGATTTAATTCTATCGGCAATTACAAAAAATGAAGGTTTATTGAACGTAATTGATCAACCGGAAGTCCAAACGGATGTTTTTGTTGAAAGGGGTAAACAATCTGTAAATGAATATGTCGCAAGACTTGGGGAAGTTGATAATGTGGGAGACTTAGAAAAATACGGATACAAATTTTTCAAAGTCAAAAAAGACACAGCTTAAGTATTTATTACTGAAGGATAAACAAAATTTAAATTAAATAAAAGTGGCTACGGGAACCTACGGAACAATAAGAAGTGCTGATGTCAGTCCGGATGATGTGGAGATAATATTAAATTATACTCCAAGTCGTGATGTAACCGATAATTTTGTCTTAACTAAATTGGATTCAAAATCAATTTTAAGACCTTATTTTCATAATTCACAAACCGGAGGAAATGCCAATGTAGAAATACTTGGTGGTTTATATAATCTTAAATTGCCTGCAGACCAATTCAATAAATTAGGGATATATACATTGTATATAAGACCTGCGGAAATTAGAACTAAAATTACTGATTGTGGTATTTTATCGGCGCTACCAAATGTTAAAGGTATTGTTGTTGATCTTAACAATGTACCTTCAGAATATAAAAATAAATTTGTTAATCAAGGATTAGTTGGATTTCGTGTTGAGTATTTGAATGCTGACGGAACAAAAATACCTAACTTTTTTAGGGTAATTACCTCATCGTTTTATTGTGAACCAGTAGTTCAAAACTTAACAAATACCTCACAAAAATCAATTAGATATGTTTATGTTGAAGGAACGGCAAACTTATTGTTTTGTACGTTATCACCATCATCATCGCCAACAAACAAACCAAACGCAACACCATTTATTGGAACACCAAACCAAAACATAATAATATCAAATACGTTTTTCAACCCAATAACTACAGAGATAGAAATTGTGGATCAAGATATATCAACACTGGCTATTGCTCTTTACGGTAATCAAACCAAATCTATTGATGACGGAGTTTATACAATCTACGATAGTAATAATAACATTTACAAACAATACAACTTGTATGAAATTAGAGACCAATTTAATGACTTGTTATATGAGGTAAGACAAGATAGAGGTAATAACATAGATTTTAGTAAAGCGTTTAATAATATCACAGGATAATGGCGGTTAAAAAATACACTTGTCCCCCTCAATCAGCAACAGGAGCTGGTACATTCTCCGATGATTTAGTTGGATTCCAATTAGTCGGAGGAGGTGGTTTTACGCAAGGAAATTTTGAATTTACGGAAAGTTTAACGGAAAAACAAGATAGAACATTTAATATTGGTGCGTTTTCAGAACCAATGAGTTTGGATTCTATGAATATCCAGAGTATTGAAGAATCAAAAATGATTCAAGCAAAAAACTTTAGGGTTTACCCAAATTTTGATTTATCTCAAGTAACTAACTTCACACTTTACGGTTCTTTGGTTAAAAGAATATCATCTTCGGTTACAAATATAATTAATTATTTTCCTGCCGCCTTGGATGTTAGTCCGTTTTTATTTAATTACAATAGAACTGAGACCGCAATTAATATCACATATGATTCTGTGGAAGATGAGACTTATTTTGAAATTCCTTTAAATGCAATAAAAAACCCATTTGATATTGACTATAGTGTAAATGCGACAAGAAATTTATCGTTAAGGGAAATACCGGTTTCTGAATTAAGAAATCTTACGGTAAATTATGACAAATATTCGGTTTTTTTAGGAGAAACACCATTTAAGATAAATAGTTTCACACCAACTGATGATTCATCTACCGTAATTAAAATGTATGTTGAAGGAAACCCATTTTCGGGTCAATCTTTAAGTTATGCATATTACTTAGTAAGACCAACAGATTTATATGTTAATAAATCGTTTAATGAAAGTCTTGATGAGGTAGAACAATTTTTATTAAACAGATCTTCCGTTCCCCAATACACCTCAACATTTACAAAAGTTGATGAGTTGGAGGATGGAACATATTATTTAACAAATCAACTAATAACGTTTCCAAAAAACGGAATATGGAATTTAGATATTACTTCAGCGTCTTTTGATGATTATCTTAATACTCTTAATGAGTATGCGGCAGGGTTGGATACATATAGAACCAACTTAATTTCAAGATTTTTAACTACAGGAGCCTTTAAAGAATTTGACACGGACGAACAAAAAATGGAAAAAATTCTACAAATTTATGGTAGAAGTTTTGACGACTCAATGAAATTCATTTTGGCGTTACCAAATATGACGAACGTTAATTATACAGTAAAAAATGATATACCATCTCAATTATTGAAAAATTTGGCTCAAACTTTAGGGTGGAAAACAAATATCTCACCAATAACAGAAACTCAACTTCTTGATTCTGTTTTTTCTTCTGGAAGTAATAATTTCAGTGGGGTTGGTATAGGACAAACACCTGAAGAATTAAATTATCAATATTATAGAAACTTAATATTAAATGCAGCATACCTATTCAAATCAAAAGGAACAAGAAAGTCAATTGAAATACTTTTAAGGTTGATAGGAGCTCCAGAAGCGTTAACTGAATTTAATGAATATATTTATGTTGCGGATCAAAAAATTAATCTTAGTCAATTTGATCAGCAGTACGCTCAAATATCTGGAGGGACATATATTCAAGAAATACCCGTATTAGACACTACCGACATATTCTCAATAATGGGAACACAGTATACTGGATTCACAACAACTACAATAAGTAGTAATGCTAATGTTATTCCAGAAGATTATCCAATAGATGAATATGGGTACCCTAGCATGCCTCAACAATCAGACGCATTCTTTTTCCAAATTGGTGGAGGGTGGTTTGAATCAACCCCCCAACATAGAATGCCAGAACAAGTAAATACAACAAATTCTGTATTTACTGGATCAAACCCAACATACCAAACTAACCTACTTCCATTTAATTATGGAGAACAATATTTACAAAGATATAGACAGTTTCCGTATATGACAATAGGATTCAAATTAAGGAAAGTGGTGGATAATAAAAAAAGTTGGACGGATGAAGAATCCTTTTTAAGACAAAACTTTGATGGTAATTTTAATGCTTATTACGAAGTGGGTGAAGATAATCTTACTTTGAATGTAAAAAATGTTGACATACATATGAATCCGGCTCAAGGTCTTGTTTATGATGTGTGGTCAATGTCAAGAAAATATAATTACCCAATTCCAAACGAGGGATTGAATTATGTTGTTCCAACATATTGCGACCCAAATCCAAATACCCCATACCCACAGAGAGGAGGGATTGACTGGACTGTAATTGTCCCAAAACCAAAAGAAAAAACATTCTTTGAATTTGCTCAGACTTTCTGGAGAAATATGGTTAATGTAAGAAATAGACAATTTATTACAGATGGAAAAACAGGAGGATACCCAACCTTACAGTCAATTTATTGGAAATATTTAGAATCAGGACAAGCGGTGAATATACCAAATGATAATTTTACATATCA
>Ga0114974_10002941_pt1 | contig 12987 bp, 22 predicted proteins | sample S_130206_EF_Meta_FD_87318 | JGI IMG/M metagenome (GOLD analysis project Ga0114974, IMG submission 87318) | Freshwater microbial communities from Lake Simoncouche, Canada to study carbon cycling - S_130206_EF_MetaG | ecosystem: Environmental > Aquatic > Freshwater > Lake | place: Lake...
GAAACAATCAATCAACATGGATTAAACAATGTAATCCGTAAAAAATTAACGGAACAAACAAGACCAAAGCCAGGAACAACAGTAGCTGTTGAATCGCCAAGTAAAGGTAGTTATGATGCGCCCGTACCTACCGATTCTGCAACATTAGGAAATGCGTCTAAAATTGTTGGCCAATTAATGACTGCTTTTGGTGGCATTGGGACTGATGATGTTAAAGCTAAAGCGGCTATTTATGCAATTAATAGTCCACAACTTTATTATGCAGTTCTCTGGACAGTACAAAATTCTGGTAATTTACGTGCAGAGTACGGTAAAAACTTTAGATTAGTTGGCGAATTTTTAAGTGAAGATATTAAGTTTGCGTCAGGAACTAGCATAGGTGGCCCAGGGAATCCTAGAACAATTCAATCACCAAGTGCAGCATACCAACAGTTAACTGGAGCCCAATCACAATATAAAGATTACGAAAGACACTTACAACAATTTAATACAGATGAATATATTCAGTCAGAACCAATGTCAGACCGATAATATTTTTTTTTGAATCATTTTGATAAAAGCCCCCAAAGGGGGCTTTTCTTTTATATTGTTATTTTTTTAATAACTTATAAGTAATAAGTGGAATTGTTACCGCAAATACCACAATAGTTAATACGTTTAAGTCATACAACCATCCCTCCAATGAATATACTGGTCCGATCGGTGTTTGCGTGAAGATTGGGATGAATACTAACTTGATAAACAATGCCAATGCTAGAGAAATTACTGTCTTTTTCATAACTTTTAATTTTTTAAGTGATTAATTACTAACTCTTTTATATATTATATGAACTATTAATTGAATATCCAACCAATATACTAATAAATGTTATTTTTTTTTTGCTTATATTTATATGAAAGAAACCTTAAAGGAATACAAATGAAAAATACATTAGCTGAAAATATGCTTCGATTTGGTGTAAAGAATTTATCCAAGTCAGATGTTAAAAAAATTAATGAATCGTCACTGTTAACAGAAGGCTTTATAGGACAAGACGGTATTACATATAAATTAGATTTTAAAGATCAAGCCGCGTTTGACACTTATTATACAGATTTTGGGATTAGCAACAACGCTGTTGCAGTTCCGCCATGGGTTAGTAAAATTCCAAAAGAATCAGACCAACGGGCGCCTGCGTTTGTTAAATGGTCTAAGGAACGATTTAATTTGATGAAATGTATTATGTTGGCCATGGCACATCAAGGATATGCCCCAGGATGGTTAGCTTCTTTAAAATATACAGATGTTTTGGGAATCTTGAAAGCGGCAGGACCTTTTATGTACAAAGCATATTATGGAGAAACTAATTTTGCAGATGCAAAAGATACTTTTGAGGCTCGAGCTAAAGATTGGACAATCATGGTTAAACCAGACCCTAATGCAACTAAGGAAATACCATATTGGGAGCATTTTCGAAATATGCATTTAGCTCCATTAGTTGCAGCTAAGAAAGCGTTAGTTATTCCTAAAGCAAAGCCGGCTGTTAACCCAACAGCTCCTGCTAAAAATTAAAAATATATTAAAGTAGTAAGTCCACCTGCAGAGATGGACTTTTTTACTGTTTATGTAATAATTTTATAAAATAGTAAAAGCTTTAAATACTAATAATTCAGTAATACTTCCATTATTTTCAAAATAGGCAGCGTTGCTATTGCAAACTACAATTCCATATATGAAATCAAATTCATTATTAGGATCTGTAAATTCAATTTCAAAATCTTTATCTGATTTTTTATTTTTAACTATAAAATTAGCTCGAATTAATTCGCCGCCTGCAGATTTAAAAATACACACATTATGTGTAAAATCAAGTTTATATGAAAATGTAAGTGGTAAATCAACCGGTCGTTCCATATCAGGATGATTTAAAATCTCATATAGCGATCTATCATTTGATCCAACAGCATCTGATGTTTGAAATACAGTAATGGTAACTACTTGAGCATTATTTGAAAATGCTACTAACGCAAAAATTGCGGAAAGAATTAAATTTTTCATGATATAAACTTTTAAGTGGTTAATTATACTATATAATAAGATATATAATATTAATATCCAATCAGAACGCAAAAAAAGTTTAATCTTTTTTTACAAATCCACTTAAAAAATCTCGTTGACGTTGTATTGCTGTATCTAACTGTTTGTCTTTAGAAACTCTTCGTTTTGGTGTATGGTGTTTATTGTCTCCATCAATGCCAAGTTTAACGTCCAAATTTGTGCTGTTTCTTGCGGATCCACTGTTTGAATCTTTTCTACTAGCTTCATCATTATTTCTTCCGAGTAAGTTACTATTGCTCGAGCTTTTATTCGTTGACCGATCGATGACGAGAGGAACTGTTGTAGTTGTTCTGGGCTTAGCATCGTTTTGGAAGCGTTTGATAAGAGATTCTTGCCTAATGGATCTAGTGTCTTCAAGGTAGATGCATCCTGTGTTATACTGAGTCTTTTGCCCCTTAATTTCAATGCCACACGGATACTTAGCACCCTCAGGCGATTCCACAGTATATTGAATTCCCCAACCAGCTTTTTTAAATTTTTTAACATAACCTACTTGTTTATACCCTAACCAAGAAAAAAAGACTGGTGTTTCTATTTGAAAATGCACTTTGTCAAATTGTTTTTGAATAGCGTCTGATATTTTTTGTTTTGCCATTATATATTAGTTAGTACATATACATGATATTTGATCTATAATTTTAAAGACCCTCATATATCTTGTAATTTTGTCGCGCTTAAATGCTTTTTCCATGTTTTTGTCGCGTTGAAGAATATATCCTGATTCAATGAATTTATATACAATATGTCGAACTGCTTTTAAACTGTTTGATTCAATCATTAAATTTTCATCATCAATCAGAACTTCAATATGATCAGACCCCTTAGGCATTGAAACATGTTCTGTATCAAGTTCGGTCGACTCTACAATTTGATCTTTTAATGTTGCAAAAAATTTACCTAGATCCAAATTATTATTAGAATATCGATATAACGCAGCTTCATATAATTCCATGAAAAATAATATTCGTTCTTTTTTTGGTAATTGTTTGAAGTAACTATATTCTGCATAGTTAACAGTCATTAAATCAAATATTGGTTTCATAAGTTAATACCTGTTTTATTTCAAATAATTCAGTTATCACATCTTCTGGTAACTGCTTCAATTCCATAATATGCATACGCGCTTCAACTAAACTAGTTGCTTTTACGCGGCCTACGGGTTCGCAAGTACTATCTGCTTTATAATAAAATACGTACGTTGACATAGGCATTTTATTATATATATAAACCTAACTGATATCCCTTTATTGCTGTTTTTACTGCATCGTCTAACGTTGTAGATAATTTGCCAATTTCTTGTTTATTTAACATAAAATTGCGTCCTTTAATGGAAATTTCCATGGTAGTATCCTTGCTTAGTTTTTCGGCGTACAAATTATCAGACAATGTATTATATAATTTTGCATATGCAATTAAATCTTTGTATCGCATTAAAATACGTTGTCCTGCAATATGCAGTTCTCCAATTGTTGTGTTCATTGGGTCATCACTAAAATTTTCAGCTGAAATCTTAGCTTCGAACACGAAATCTAAATCTGCCCATGTATTTCCATAACGAGTTCTAAATTTGTCGCTTACGCCCCATGGATGATTAATACTTTTTGTTGTCATTGTTATTGGAATTTATAAATTAATATTGTATATACGTCGTTTGAATAATTGTGTCGGACTGTCACATATCGATACTTTTCAATAAGAAGGTCCATCATAAGTCCTGGATGGACATAAAAAAAGCCTTCATGGTGTTTAGTTCCTATAGGCGATAATAAATTAAATGCTACTACTGTATTAGATGCTTCATACATGATATCAATATCATCAAATAGCTTTTTCAAATCTTTGTCTTCAGTTTCACATCTTCGTTGAGTAAAGACTCCAGATGCTACTACCCAATCATGTTTGTTTAATTTTGCGGTTTCAAATGCTCCAATGGTTGTATCATAGCCATATTTTTCTTTAGCTAGATCAGCCATGATTGGATTATGATCAATTCCTGTCCATGGTGCAGGTTCTCCAAAAAATTCCGTGATGAAATTACACATATCACCACGTCCACTTCCTATATCTAAAATAGATTGTGAAGGATTGAATCCTACTAATAAATTTTGGAACAAATACAATTGTTCATTTATTTCATGATATCCAACTGATTTTGGACTATACATCATGTAATCCGGATCCGCCGGCGTTAATTCATCCCAACGTTGTTTTTCTTCCGTTGCGGTATCAATGATACCTAAAATTTTGTCTTGTAAGTTTTGTTGTTCCATTATCGTTTATGAATTCGATTAGCAATACGTTCTTTATTTTGCATTTTTTTTTCTTCCGACATCATTTTCTTTAAAGGATGTGTACGGTTCATGTTACGTTCGGTGCGCATGGTTAAAAGTGCATTATTCCATGCTTCTTCTATTGTATCACAATCATTGAATAGAAATATGTCATTTAAATTTTGATCGTGCCATCCAACATAATATTGACCCTTAGGCGACATATTAAGCATCGCCCCGGGATAATATTTATTAACATGTTTTTGTATAGAATCAATAGATTTCATTACCAAGAAGCTTTACCTGCTGAATTTGCATCTAGATGTGGAATCAAATCATTTGCTACCAATTCCTTGTATGGAATAGTTGTTTGAATTGCATCTGTATCACAAAGCTTTGCAGTTAATAATTTATTGATATAGTTTCTATTGCTAGAATTAGTAGTCATCATAACTAGTGCTGTGCGACTTTCTAATAAAACATCATATACGGATACTTTATTGATAACTCGTCGATCTAATACGACTGCTACTTGGTTTTTGCCTTCTGTTGTGACAATTACCGTGTTTCCTTCTACATATCCCATTATTCTAAAATTTTAACAATTTTACTGGCATTTACTGATTTTACTTCAAAATCAAACATGTACCCGGTAAAATCTTTAATAACTTTAGCTTCGGCTTCTGTTACCGATAATGCTTCTACAAGATATGTTTCTGTAGTTTTTTTGATTTTTACACCCTTTGGAGTGTCTACTTCGTCCGTTAGTTGGACTTTTGCTGTGTAATAACTCATTTTTTTATTTGTTTTTAATTATTATAACTTATCAATATTATAAGAAAACTTATTTGTGATTCCAATGTTAAATATGTATTAATCGATACGACTTCGATTGTTAGGCGGCCACGTTATAAGCCAAGTGCCAGTATCATATTCAGCACCCCATTTTGTTGTTAATTTAAGATTACCTTGTTTATCATATAGTTTTAAGGTGCCATCTGCATATAATATACTTTTGCCGCCGGCAAATTTGCCGGGACTTGCTGGCACAATATAAATTCCAACACCTTTAGAATCAACCCATATTTTTCCTCGGTCACTACTAGTCCATTTAATTTTAGCTTTAGGATTAAATGAATTTACACGTTTAGCAATTTGAGCCAATGCATATTTGCCTCGAGCAATCTTTTGTTCTTTAGATAATGTATCAACAAATGTTGCTTTCCTGCCTTTAGCGCGAAATGGAGCTAATAATGCACCGATCACACTATCAACCTCTGTTTTAGAATATGCCGGATAGAATGTCTTCATATTATAATTTGGAGAATCTTGCATATTAAAATCCGGATGTGATAGTATCCAATCAAGCGGATTCCACCAGTTACGTGATTTTTTTTTAGCAGCAATTTGTTTTTCTCGCGATTGTTTTTGCAGTTGATCTTCATCATCAATTTCGGTTCCATATATATCCAAACGACCAATTCCTTTTTCGTTTAAACTTTTCACAAATTCGTGGGCTAAGTCAGCTACACTATTATCATTAATTACTAATCGACGAGCTGGCCCGCCAAACAATGTTTTTAATGAATATGCATTGCCTAAACTTGCATCTGGTATTGGTAGTTGATCCCAACTTTCACCTAAGGGAAAATTATCTTGAATCCAATCCATAAACATGTACTCTGCTTTATTATTGGAATTTGTATTTGCTAAATAAACTATAGTTCCAATTGCATCGATCATGATAGCAGTGTTGTAATTGGATATTGTATCCATACACGTTTTAAAAAAGACTTCTTCCTCCTCAGTATAATCACCTGACATTGAGTTTCCAATTTTATCCCAAAATGAAATAACCTTTAATATTAATTTACCTTGATTCGCAAACCATTTTTTTCTATATTCCGGGGATATGATCGGTTTTTTGATAGATTGCTCAACAATAATATTTTCATTTAAATCATCAATAACTGATTTAAGTTTGTTTTGATTTTTATAAAATTCAAAAGATTTGCGTATTTGTTTATCTGTTAAATTCAAGTTAACTGCTAAGTTGTCAAGAATGTCAGCAACCAATCGTTGTTTTTCGTGTGCGGTATGTGCGCGTTTGCCCATCATATCGATAATGCGTTCTAATTGTGTTATATATCCTTTAGGCAACCGTTTTAATATGCGAGACTTATCAACATATATGGTTGCATCAGGACTTTTCTTTTTAGACTTTTCAGCAATCAATTGTTTTGCAATCGTTGTAGATTCTTTGATTAATTCGCCATATGGAATTACCCAAGAAACTTCAGGGCCAGGCGGAGGAGGTTCGGTTGGTGCTGAAGCGGCACCACTTGCAGTACTTCCTGTTTCTGCTTTTGCTTTATCTTGTGCTCCTAATCCTTTAACATCATCCAATGATAATTGCAATTCAATTGTATAATCATTGTTTTTGCCCCACCCTGTGTAAGGAACCAATTTAATTGTTTTTTTGCGCAATAAACTAATTAAAATATCAGGACTAATATTAAGGTCTGCGCCGCTTCGCGTTATAAATTCCCTAATACCAATATCTGATAGTGAATATATAATTCCAATATGAGTTGTCCCATATGCATCAAACTTTCCAAGAAATTTCTCTTCTGCTGGAGTAAATGGTGAGTCAACAGCGTCTGATTTTGCATTATCAGTTTCTTTTGCAACGGGTTGTGCCTGTTCCTTAAGACTAGTTAATGCATGTTTAATTATATATTCTAGATTTTTCATTACGCAGATTTTGCTTCAGCTAATTGTGTTGATCTATATTTGCTTGTTAATTTTTTTAATTCGTTAATTGATTTTCTAGCTCTAACGCCAGCTGCTTTTACTTTTTTATCAGTAAAACGATCGTGATTTTCTTTAAATGTTGTCCAATGAGACTCCATTACTTCATAAATTTCTTGTGATGTCATGTTAACCTTTTTTTATTTATATATAAATATTTGCATTACATAAAACGGTCCATAAATATGTTTATGTTCTCGTTGCAAATTTCTAATTCTGTATAATCTGTTAATTCAATTATAATTTTGGTATCGCGTTCCCATATTCTTACTATATGATTTTTATTTACATACATTGGAATAATATTTGCATTTTTATCAGTTACATTCAACAAAATAAAATTTAAATTATTCATAGCATTATAATTTCTATACCAAATCATACTAACTTATGCGGCCACCGCGCCAATCTCTTGTATTTGGTGTTCCGTCATAGTCTTTCCAATCAATATTAGTAACATCGATTCCGGAACTTTTATTTTTGCTAGCAATATATTGTCCTATTCCTAAGTTCAATTGAGTTGCTTGTTTTATTGTAATATCTCGCAAAGACGTGCGACCTATTTTTTTTAAAAATTTGTCTACAAATTGTTTGTTCCCAGGAGTTTTTAATGCAGTATCAATACCACTTAATAAATTTCTACCCTCTCGATCATCTTTTGCAAGTTCAAAGTCTGATAGGTCAATTAAATCTTGAATATCTGCTGGAACTTCATCCCATATTACGTCAATTAATTGTTCAGGATTAGTTGCTTTGGCAACGTATAATGCAGTTTCACGATCTTCTTTGGTCATCTTATCCCAAATTGTATCAGCCGAGTAACCTTCGCGTAAAATGCGTTTAGCACGTGCTAGTTCTTCACGCAGAATTTGTTTGTGTTTTGGATTGTTAATATTAAATAAATTCATTGGTTCCTTTGTTATGCAATTTTGTCTGCTGCATTTTTTGTATATTCGTTATAATAGTTTTCTGCATTATCCATGCGCTTTATTGAAATATTAGCGGGTCTCTCAAAATATTTAGCAAATATTTCCGCTGCATCTCTTGGATTTGTTTGTTTGATTAATTCAGCATATCCCAATCTAGAGTTAGATTTTAATTCATACCATAAATATTCCAATTGTCCGCTAACAGACGATACATCGTAATTATTTTTAGCACAATATTGTTTTAATTTAGTCCATCTATCAGCGTGCCATTGCACTAATCCATATGAAGTGCCATTATCGCCAACTGCATCAGGTTCGAATCCGGACTCAACTGCCATATTACCAGCAATTCCTGATGCTTGCGATGTAGTTAAACCTTTATTTTTTAAGAATGAAATAACACGCGATGGCATATCGGTGGTTGCAACATCATTATTTTGTATGCTTGACTTATCTTTTGATTTGTTATTGCCTAATACTGATTGTGCAATATCAGAATTAATAATACTTGACAAAAATGATGCAATTTTGCTAGTAAGTCCGCCTGTTTGCTGTTTTTGATCGTATGTTTTATTTAATTTAATCAATGCAGTTTGAGTTTTAGGCCCATTAATACCAAATTTTTGCTCATTGCCTAAATCAAATCCTAATTTTTGCAATTTTTTATGTAAAACATCTAAATTTTTATCTGATTTTGTTACATTATACATTACATTTTGCAAACTAGGCCATGGATTAATAGATCCACGACTATATCCTTCTTTTGTACGAAATATACTAAAATGTACATGTGGATGTGTGCCAGCTGCATTTCCTGTATTGCCGCATGTTCCAATTAATTGGCCAGCTTTTACCTCTTGACCGTCTTCAACATATGTTTGATCTAAATGTGCGTGATAAAAACTAATTCCATTTTTATCAATAGTAACAAATTTGCCTCCTGCACCACGGTCTTGATTAGATGACTTAATTACTATACCAGTAACTGGTGCTACTACGGGTTCACCGTTTGGCGCAAAAATATCAATGCCTAAATGTCCGCCTCTAGATCTATGAGCAGCATCGCCATCTCCATAATCAGAATTCTGAATAACAGTATCGCGATTAAGACCCGTTTCAGGTTCTTTCATTGATGAATCATATCCAATATTGAAATTTTTAGATCCTATAGGAAATGTTTGCAGCAAATTGTCAGTCGCCTCTGTTAATATATGTTTTAATTTTATCATTTTCCTTGTGCTATATAAGACTTTACATAATTAGTTGCATTTTTACTTCTACTAATTTTTGTTTTAGCATGAACTCCAGGTCGTTTAACTTTTGGTTTTGCTAAATGAGTTTTTGCTACATTAACTTTTACTTTTGACATTGTTACCCTTTAATATTAAAAACATTTCAATTGTTATACAATATAACCCAGCTACCATTATCATTAATGATCCCACAATAAAAGCAAATAACCTATTCATCATATTAATAAATATTAAACAGTAAAAAAACCCGGGACATTACACCCCGAGTTTTTCCTATACCGTCTAAGGTAGCAGACGCTTTTTATTATTGTAAATTTTCTAGCTTGTAAATTGTTGAATAAATCAATTCTTTAACATTGTCTATTTGATTTAAAATATATGTATCTTTTGCATCCAATTTATCATAAGCACGTTCTACATACATTGATAAACCTTTAAAGTATTTTAAAACGTTTCCATTATTAAATTCATCAAATTGTTCTGCAGGAGTATAGCCGTTAACAATTCCGTGCTTACCTTGATATGATTCAACTAATACATCGGTTAATCCTGGAATTGCATCATAATATGCATTTAGAGCTGTATGCATAGCAAATGAACCTGCACCGGTAGTTTGCCAATGGAAAACATGTGCTTGGTCTCTCGACGCCATTAACGTCGATATTAATTTTTCAAACATGTTATTACTTTTTAAAAGTTTCTGACAAAATATATTCTGAACCTCGTAGATTATTTAAAATCCTAGAATTTAATGATTCTTTTACAGATTCAGTACTGATTGTAAATTTTTTATATTTAGGATTATCAACATCGCTAGTACTATTTAATTTAGTCGACTTACCAGATGCATCATGTCCATATACACGGCAGTCTTTCTTAGTTAAATGTGCTTTTGCTCGTGCTTTATTAACATAGTTTCCATCAGCAGTAGAATCAGTCGCGGCTTTAATAGCTTTATCACGTGATCCTAAATATTCTTCAGAACCAGATTCTATCTCACCATCACCGTCATAATCTTTAGCTGCCTTAGATTCAAACATGTCATCTTCATCCGGATCATATGGTTCTGGTAGATCTGCGTCATCTGTATACTCGTGATCATCATCTTCTGGATCTAGGTTAGCATCTTCTCGCATTTTTGCTTGATATGCAGCTTGAACTTCTGCTAACGTAGGTAATGCCTTACCTTCTTGTCGTTCCCAAGCATATGCTTCACTTAATATGTTTTTTAATTTTATCATGGTTTCCTTGTTTTATAACAATAAATATAACTTGATATCAAAACATTAGTACGTTGTAGAACGCAAGTTGCTTGAGTCTAAGTGCGTCCTTCCAGGACCGCACAAGTTACATGGTGGGGTTATCGGGTGTATCAATACCGTCAGTGGTAGCCGGCGTTTTTGTAAGTGTGATCATGTCGATTGACTTGATGGCTGCAGGATTCCATATGCACCCGCTTGAAACGTCCCAAGTGCGCAGCCAGCTTCCTATGCCGCCCCATGGATGCACAACTTCGATACCAGCATATTTGGCGCCTTTATATGCTTTAACTTTCCACCATTGGATAGCCGTACATACCGGGGCAGTTTCGATGGTTCGATATTCTGCTCCAAACAGGTGTTCAAATTCTTGTATGGTCATGTCATGTCCTAAACGCAGTATCCTAGCGGTATCTACTAGTGCACGGTGCGCATAATCGGTTTCCCATTCGGGCATGTTATCACGTGTCCAATCAATCCACTCCGTACCAATTGCATACCAAAGCCCTCTAGGCTTCCATACCGGACGCTTGGGTTGATCCACATTGCGTGGTGTTATTGTGGGTTCTGCGGACATGATGATGCGATCCGTTGCCCCAATTTGACCATATACTAGTTTGTGTATAGGCATTTCCGTTAATAGTGATTTAAGCTTGATCATGCTGCCTTGTTTTCATGTTTGCTGGTACTCCCGTAGCATCCGCGCGTTGTATGCGTTGCAACACCAATTCACGTGAATTAGACTGCGTAATGTTAAAATCTGGAAACATGGCAGCATTGGCTTTGAAGAGCTCGGCATATATGCGTGTTTTTTGTTGGCCTTTTTGGTAATTGCTATCTGCGCCAGATATATCTATTCGCTCAACGTCATGAGTGTTGGCAAAGTCGCGTATTGCTTCTAAGCACGTGCTTAATATGCGAAGATATGATAATGTGTTGTTGGTATCACCTCGCGCTGAACTAGTGGTATAGTCGGTTGGATCCATTAATGTTGGCATCCAAAAGCCAAAGCTCCATGCAGTACCTGAATATCCTTCTGAAGAAATCTTGAATTGAATTGTGGTGCCTTCGGCTGTAACGACAGCCATCCAACTGCTGCCATCCCTCCAACGATCCTGCCACACAAATTGAGTTGCATATGGTTGCATGTTACTCATATCAAGTTCTTGAAGAAGCGGTTTTAATCGTATCATGATGCGTCCTTGATTCCCGTTGTATCTGCTTGTTGTGTTCTAATTAGAAACAAGTGACCAGTAAACGATTTTTGTATTTTAAAGTCTGCAAACATGTGCTTGTTAGCCAACAACAATTCATGATATATTCTAGTCTTTTGGGCGCTTTTACCATACCCTGAATCTTGTCCTGATAGATCGATTACCGCAACATCATGCGTATCTGCAAAGTCTCGTACGGCGTACGCGCATGTTAACATGACGCGAAGATATGAAATGCCGTCGGGCGCATCGGCATCGAATGCATTATATGTAAAGCGGCCGGGATTATGTTTATTTGGTAAAAAAAATGAAAATGTCCATGATGCTGATTTGGAATAAGGATCGTCCTGTAACATGGTCATGTTAAGGTCAACGCCGTCTATATTGACTCGGGTATCATACATGTAACTACTAGAAAAAAGTCTCCATTGAAATGATGTAGCATATGGAGTCAATCCTTGCATGCTTATTTCCGTTAACATGGGTTTTAATCGTATCATAATGATAAATATGGGGGACATGGCATAATGGTGAAGGCGTAGGTGAGGATTTAACCGTAGGGCAGGTCCGAGACGTACTAATATATTATAATAGCCTCTATGCCATGGCATATACAATAAAGAGGCTACTTCCCCCGCAAAAATTTCTTCAGCGCTAGAAACGCATATATAACCTTCCTTATCTAGATGGGGGCATCTACCCCTTTAACGAAACCCACCCCACCCCCCATGTTTCGGGGGGGCTATAGGGGTCTAATACATGGGGGGCTACCCCATAAAAAAAGGGGGGCTATTACACCCCCCATTAACCCTATACCCTAGTGACGTTACTTAATAGAATGTCGACATTTGATTTTTGTAGTCGGTTGGAGTCGATACTCTGAATGAATCAACATCTACTCTAAGACTGGTTTGAGTATTGGGATGACCATATTTGAATAAGGCTTGCTCAATTGCATCTTCTTCGGTGAATGCTATCTCTGAGTTCCAACCGCCTCCTATAAAATTAAATAGGAACTCCCACTTGGTTGCTAACTGCTTTTCTAAAGACGCAATCTCTGCTGCCGTCTCCTCAAGTATGCTAGCAATCTCTGCACCACCTTTGTCTGACATATTCTCTGTTAATGCATTGATGCCATTCAATCTTAATTCTA
>Ga0114974_10002942_pt1 | contig 12983 bp, 22 predicted proteins | sample S_130206_EF_Meta_FD_87318 | JGI IMG/M metagenome (GOLD analysis project Ga0114974, IMG submission 87318) | Freshwater microbial communities from Lake Simoncouche, Canada to study carbon cycling - S_130206_EF_MetaG | ecosystem: Environmental > Aquatic > Freshwater > Lake | place: Lake...
TGAAGAAGCGATCGCCAGAAGAGCGGCAAAGCTAGCCATTGAAGAAATGTCTGGCGAGTTCTACAAGAAGGTTGGTAAAACCGTTGTAGAAAAAGCGCTCATCTGGATTGGTATGTTGGTTGTTGGTTTTGTAATTGGCAAAGGCTGGATCGTTAAGGTCTAATATGCCAAGCGTAAGCAAGAAACAACATAATTTCATGGCAGCGGTGGCCAACAATCCATCGTTTGCTAAGAAGGCGGGAGTCCCACAGTCTGTGGGTAAAGAGTTCAACGATGCCGATAAAGGCAAAACTTTTAAAAGAGGTGGTGATATGGCTACAAGTATGGGTAAACCCGTGATGAAAAAAGGTATGAGCACTGCTAAGGATGGCATGAAGAAGCCTACTCCTATGGCTGATACTTCTATGATGGGCATGAAAAAAGGCGGCATGCCTATGAAAATGAAAGACGGCAAGAAAGTGCCTATTTTCATGGCTAAAGGTGGCGGCATTGAGTCTAAGGGTAAAACCAAAGGCAAGATGGTTGCTATGAAAAGCGGCGGCAAAGCCTGCTAACAAGGAGTTTAAAATGGCAACAAGTTCACAACAAATGCAAGCTCAAGCTGACATGGCTAGAATGCAGCAAGGCGCTGCACAACCATATATGCCGTCTTCTACCCCAGGTGGTAGCGCAGGAAGAGGTACTTCCAATATGGCTATGAAAAAAGGCGGTAAAGTCAAGAAAATGGCTAAAGGCGGTTCTGCTTCTTCACGCGCTGACGGTATTGCCACTAAAGGCAAGACCCGTGGAAAGATGTGTTAAGGAGCTATCATGAAGCGCAGCGTTAATGAATACGACGAAGGTCGTGGTGGTGGTCTTCGAAAAGCAGCCGAAATTGGCGCTATTACTGCTGGCGGTGCAGGGCTTATGTCTGGCCCCATAAAAGTAGCGTCTTTGACTGGTGAGAAAGAACTAGAAAGACGTGACGCAAAAAAACGCGAAGCCGATGCTGAAATGAAACGTGAATCTCGTGGAGTTGCCAAGCCCGCTAACTTTGATGCTATTGAAGAATCTAAGCAAGACGCTAAAGATGCGGCTGATCGTAAAAAAATTAGCGACATGGGTCACAAAAAAGGCGGCGTTATTTCTTCTGCTTCTAAACGCGCTGATGGCTGCTGTACCAAAGGTAAAACACGCGGAAAGATGGTGTAATCATGTTGGCATCCCGTGGTATGGGCGACATTAGCGCCTCTAAAATGCCTGGTGCAAAGAAAAAAGCACGTCGGGATAACACTGATTTTACCCAGTACAAAGAGGGCGGTAAGGTAAATGCTGCTGGCAATTACACAAAACCAAGTCTTCGTAAGAGGATTGTGTCTCAAGTAAAAGCCGCAGCAACGCAGGGTACTGGCGCAGGTCAGTGGTCAGCACGTAAAGCTCAGCTAGTTGCCAAGAAGTACAAGGCGGCTGGCGGGGGTTACCGAGATTGAAAGCTCCTCAAAAATCATTAAAGGATTGGGGCGACCAAAAATGGAGAACCAAAAGTGGTAAAAAATCTTCTGACACTGGTGAAAGATACCTTCCAAGCGCTGCGATCAAAAGTCTCAGCCCTGCTGAGTACGCTGCGACGACCAAAGCCAAGCGTGCAGGAAAAGCCGCCGGAAAACAATTCGTAGCCCAACCCAAAACAATTGCAAAGAAAACAGCAGGGTATAGATAATGGCTAGCACTTCAGGAACCTCCGTATTTAACCTAGACTTCAACGATATTGTTGAAGAAGCGTATGAGCGGGCGGGTCTTGAGGTTCGTACTGGCTATGAGTTTCGTACCGCACGCCGGTCTTTCAATATGCTTACAATTGAATGGGCTAACCGTGGCATCAATTTATGGACTATTGAGCAAGGCCAATTCGTAATGAACACCGGGCAAGGCGTCTATGCTTTGCCTAGTACTACGATTGATCTCTTGGATCAGGTTATTCGTACACAGGCAACTACGCCTAACCAGATTGATATCAACATTAGCCGTATCTCTGAGTCAACGTACTCAACGCTACCAAACAAGCTGGCTCAAGGCCGCCCCATTCAGGTATGGATCAACCGGCAGTCTAATGAGAGTTATTTATCCACTGCAACAGTAGCGGCAACGGTATTGTCGACAGATACAACTATTACCCTCAGTTCAACAGTGAGCCTACCAGCTACAGGATTTATCACAATTGATTCAGAAACAATCTACTACGCTAACGTCAGCGGTAATCAATTACTTAATTGTTATCGTGGTCAGTACAATGGCGTCACTAATACAACTGCCGCTGGTCATGCAATTGGCGCAACCGTAACGGTTAACAACCTCACGTCTGTAAACGTGTGGCCTACTCCTAACGCTCCTGGTGATCAGTATGTGTTTGTCTACTGGCGTATGCGCCGCATGCAAGACGCTGGTAACGGCGTTAACGTGCAGGATATTCCGTTCCGGCTGATTCCATGCGTAGTGGCTGGTCTAGCCTATTATGTTGGTTCTAAGCGCCCTGACGTGCCTATGGAGCGCATTGTGATGCTTAAAGCCGCCTACGAAGAACAATGGACGTTAGCGTCGCAGGAAGACCGCGAGAAGGCTCCTGATCGTTATGTCCCAAGACAGTCGTTCTACAGGTGATGTATGCCAAGTAGATACGCTTCAGGCAAGTATGCAATTGCTCAGTGTGATCGCTGTGATGAGCGGTACATGCTTAAAGACCTGAAGAAAGAGATTATCAAGACACGCTTGTTTAATTTAAAAGTGTGTCCTGAGTGCTGGGATCCTGATCAACCTCAGTTACAGTTGGGTATGTACCCCGTGGATGATCCGCAAGCTGTACGAGAGCCACGTCCTGATGTAAGCTATACACAGGCAGGAAATAACGGATTGCAGATTCTACTCACTAATAGTACGGCTCCAAATGGGTTTGGTTTTCCAACTCAGGGTAGTCGGGACATTCAGTGGGGATGGAACCCTGTAGGGGGTTCAAGAGGTTTTGACGATCCTTTGACACCAAATTACTTGGTGTTGAACATAGAAGTTGGTACAGTTACCATATCGACAACATAAGGAGCTTAATATGGACAAAGCGGATTTAAAACAAGACAAGAAGATGATGGCTGGAGCCGTGCATAAGCACGAGAAAAAGCTGCATCCCGGTCAGCCTATGACTAAGTTTGCTAAAGGCGGCAAGACTAATGCTCAGATGAAAACTTTGGGTCGTGGTTTAGCTAAAGTGGCTAACCAGAAAAAGTCTTCCTTCACATACAAAAAAGGTGGCTAATATGGCTAAATTCAGTCAAAAGCAAGGCGGCAAAGAAGTTGGCAGTGCCGAAGTCTACGCACAGCCACACACCATGACCGGTGAAAAAGTTGAGCTTGGCAATGGCTATAGCGGCTCTAAGCCTACCCGCGCAGACACAGTAAACATGTCGGTTGGTAACGTCAATCGTGATGGCTACAACCCGGATGTCAAAACAACTGGTATCAAAACTCGCGGCAATGGATGCGCTACTAAAGGCGTAATGGCACGAGGCCCAATGGCATGAACTATACGCAGCTTGTTGCATCTATTGAGGCATATACGGAAAACAATTTTCCGGATATAACTCTGGCCGACGGAGCTATAGAAACAACAGCTGAGCAAGTTAATCGTTTTATTCAGCAGGCAGAGCAACGTATTTATAACAACGTTCAGTTTCCTTCGCTTCGTAAGAACATGACTGGTAACATCCAGTCAGGCAACAAGTATCTTAGAGCACCGGACGATTATCTTGCTACATACTCTTTAGCAGTGATTGACGCATCTGGTAACTATGAGTACTTGTTAAATAAAGACGTAAACTTTATTCGTCAAGCGTATCCCAATCCAACTACAGATACTGGGATTCCAAAGTATTACGCATTGTTTGGCCCGGCGTTGTCGGGTACTACGATTACAACTGAGTTAGCGTTTATTCTTGGACCTACGCCTAATACAACGTATACAGCAGAGCTTCATTTTTATTATTATCCAGAGTCTATTGTGACCGCTGGAACTTCATGGTTGGGCGATAACTTTGATACCGTACTTTTGTATGGCTCATTGGTAGAGGCGTATACATTCATGAAGGGCGAAACCGATATGGTCGCTTTGTATAACCAAAAATATATGGAAGCGCTTGCGTTGGCTAAACGTCTGGGCGATGGTATGGAGCGTCAGGATGCGTATCGTTCTGGTCAATATAGACAGGCGGTGACTTAATGGCTATCCAACAAGGCGCTACTGATGCTTTTGCAACGGGTCTAATGAATGGGGTGTATAACTTCACAACGGATTCGTTTAAGATTGCACTATACACAGGTTCAGCTTCGTTAGGCCCTGATACCGCTGTGTATACCGCTGGGTTAACAAGTGAAGTTGTAGCTACAGGATACACCGCTGGTGGCATTGCACTACCCGTTTCTGTTACGCCTACTTCTGCAAACAATACAACATATATTTCGTTTTCCAATGTTACTTGGAACGCGGCTTTAACTGCTAGCGGGGCTTTGATCTATAAGTCTGGCGGTACTAACCCAACTGTATGCGTTTTAGATTTTGGTTCTGAAAAAACATCAACAGCCACCTTCACAATACAGTTTCCAACAGCAAGCAGTTCAGACGCGATTATTCGCATCACCTAAGGAGTAAATATGGCACTCGTCACAACCACTAAAGGCGAAATGGACGAATCTCTTCTTGAGAAAAAAGAAGGTTCAGTCGATAATGACAACGAATCAACCACATGGGTGGAGTATTGGTTAGATGGAGAACTTGTGCATCGCTCTGCTCATGTTCAATTAAAACAGTCTGTAATGCTGTCTGCTGAAGCAGCATCGTTTAATTAAGGAGCCTAACATGGCAAATACACAAGCAATGTCAACATCGTTCATGGGCAAGCTCATGACAGGCACACACAATTTTGGTACGGGTGTTGCTCGTGCAACCACTGCGGCGGATACGTTTTACGCTGCATTGTTGTTGGCCAGCGGTACATTTAACGCATCTTCTTCTAACTACACTGGCACTATTGGTTCTGTCACTATGTCTGGTGAAGTGTCTGGTACAGGGTACACCGCTGGTGGTGTGGCAATTACTGGATCCCCTGCATTTGTTGCGCCTACTGCGACTAATAGCAGTGTTACGGCTGGCGTAGCGTTTACGACACCTTCTAATTCTATTACCTACACCAGCGTAACTTTGGCTACGGCTTTTGATGCGGTGATGATTTACAACTCCACGCAAGGTTCGGCTGGCGCTTATCCTGCGGTGAGTATTCATACATTTGGTTCGCAGACTATTACGGCAGGTACGTTTACTCTGACGATGCCATCGAATACCACTACGACTGCGTTGATCCGCTTGGCTACAACCTAATAGGGTCGGTGGGGTAACTCACCGGAATAGCCATGTTTGGTATATCCGCCTTTGCTGAAGCACCATTTGCCTCGCTTTCGACGCCATCGGTTGTTGTCCTTACAGGGGTTCAGGCGTCTGGCGCTGTAGGCACGCTTGTCTATACTCGTGAATTAGCATTAACGGGCGTTGAAGCTGCGGGTGCAGTCGGTACGATTACGATAGGCGGAATTACCGTTGCACTGACAGGTGTTCAAGCCGCTGGCGCGGTTGGTGATGTCACGGAAACAAATAGCCGAACTGAAGATGGTGTTCAGGCTATAGGTAGTGTTGGATCAGTTGGCTCTAATGTGTCGGTAACTTTAAGTGGCGTGTCGGCAACGGGTAGCGTTGGAACAATGAATTATTTTTATTGGTCAACAATAGATGACAATCAAACTCCAAACTGGCAAAATGTTGTAATGGTTGTGTAAGGACATAATATGGCACTTGTATTAGCAGACCGCGTAAAAGAAACTACCACAACGGCTGGGACGGGCACAGTTACGCTTGGCGGTGCATCTACTGGGTTCCAGTCTTTTGCTGTAATTGGTAATGCCAATACAACTTTCTATACAATTTCAGCCCAAACAGGTACTGAATGGGAAGTGGGTATTGGTACATACGCATCATCTGGCACCACGTTGGCGCGTACTACCGTTTTATCTAATAGCTCTGGAACTCAGCCTTCCGCATTAAATTTTTCTGCTGGTACAAAAGATGTTTTTGTAACCTACCCTGCTGGGAAGTCCGTTAATCTTGATGCTTCTAATATAGCGGTCATTCCTACGTTAAACCTTACCAATGCACTAGGCCCAGCTTATGGTGGTACTGGTCTGACTGCGGCTGGCTCAAACGGTAATGTATTAACATCCAATGGCTCTGCTTGGGTTTCTTCTGCGCCAGCGGCTTCTGGTGTATCTCAAGCAAAGGCAACAGCCATTGCAATGGTCTTTGGCTTTTAAGGAATTATTATGGCAAATCCAAATCTTTTCGCCGCGACCACAGCGTCAGGCACAACTACATATCTTACCCCCGGTGGCACAGCCGCAGTGGTACTCTTGCCTAACACGGCTTCAAGCGGTCAAGTTTTTAAGATCAATCAGATTGTTGCGGCTAATGTGAACGGCTCTTCGGCTGTGGACACCACAGTGGCTATCTATACCAACGGCGCAGTGGCTCAAGGCTCTGCTCCTAGCAGTGGTACAGCTTATCCAATTGTGTCTACAGTGTCTGTCCCTGCCGATGCTTCATTGATTGTGGCAGACAAAACGACTGCTATCTATTTGATGGAAGGCACATCAATTATTGTGACTTCAGGCACAGCCAGCGGTATCACATACACAATCAGTTACGAAGTCATAAGCTAACCGAGCGTAGCAGATGTCCCAACGCTATAAAGGCGGTGTAATTTCCGCTACTGCACCTACAACATCAACTAGTTCAGCTATTGGTGTTTGGACGTTGCGTCAACAATCTCAAGCTATAAGCGCAGGTAACTGGCCTAGCGCCCCCCTCCCTTTAACCGCAGTTAATTACCTTGTAGTTGCTGGTGCTGGTGGTGGCGGTGTTTTGGGTGGTGGTGGAGGCGGTGCAGGAGGGTATAAAACTGCATCAAGTTTTGGTATTAGTGGTTCATTTACTGTAACTGTTGGTGCTGGCGGTGCTGGCGCATCATCTACAGGTGCAAAAGGAACTAATGGAAATAATTCTGTTTTTTCTACCATAACTTCAACTGGCGGTGGTGGTGGTGGTAGTAATGGAAGCGGTTTTGAACCCGGAGCTTCTGGCGGTTCTGGTGGTGGTGCTAATGGCGGTAATGCTGGTGGAGTTGGTGGTTCTGCAAGCCCATCTGGGCAAGGTAATGATGGTGGTAGTGCTTCTGGTGGCGCACCATATAACGGTGCTGGTGGCGGCGGCGCAAGTGCAGCTGGTGCTACAGGCTCAAATGGCACTGGTAACGGCGGTGCTGGAACTGCTAATAGCATCTCAGGCTCTAGCGTAACTTATGCTGGTGGCGGTGGTGGTGGTGCGGGCGGTGGAAGTAGCACACCTGTTGGCACTGGTGGCACTGGTGGAGGCGGTAATGGTAGTGGTAATGGTGGTGCTGGTTCTAATGGAACTGCCAACACAGGCGGTGGAGGTGGGGGTAGTGGCGGTTCTGTGCCATCAGGAGTTGGTGGCGCTGGCGGCTCTGGAATTGTTATTCTTTCTTATTCATCTATATATAGCGATTTAACTTCAATCGATGTTGGTTTAACCTACACTAAAACTACTTCTGGTGGAAACACAATTTATACATTTACTGCTGGCACAGGCACTGTAACGGTCTAAGATCATGGCACATTACGCATTTTTAGATTCAAACAACATTGTTACTGAAGTCATCGTTGGTAAACACGAAGGTGAAGGCGGTATTGATTGGGAGCAGCACTACGGCGAGTTCCGTGGTCAGACTTGTAAGCGCACAAGTTATCACGGCAACATTCGTAAAAATTACGCCGGTATTGGATACACATACGATGCTGAACGCGATGCCTTTATACCGCCCAAGCCGTTTGCATCTTGGGTTTTAAACGAAACAAGTTGTGTTTGGGAAGCTCCAACACCAATGCCTATTGAGGCCGGTAAGTTGTACCGTTGGGACGAGCCAACAACATCATGGGTTTATGTAACAAATGTCTAAACAGTATCCCGGCGGTTTAATTACAAAGACTCCAGTCGTACCCTCTGGCCCGTATTCAAATAGCACGGCTTCAGGTATCTGGACGCTTGAGCAACAGGCTTATTGGCAGAAACTAGGGCAATGGCCTAACGCAAACAACCCACCACCTGATGCACAGTTCAACTACGTCACCATGCTATTGCACGGTGATGGGACTAATGGCGCACAGAACAATACATTCTTAGACAGCAGTACAAACAACTTCACCATTACCCGTAACGGCAATACAACCCAAGGTTCTTTCTCGCCTTATGGGTCTAATTGGAGTAATTATTTTGATGGTAGCGGAACTTGGTTAACTGTTCCTGATAATCCAGCGTGGGCTTTTGGAAGTGGAGACTTTACTGTTGAATTTTGGTATTACCCAGTTAGCAATACAACAACTGATATTGAGTTTATTGGTCAATGGACTTCAGGTTCAACAGACGAATCTTGGTCAATTGGTCATCATTGGACATTTGGATTAATTTTCTTTTGGACAACCGATGGTTCAACTGACCAATATATTGGTGGAACATCAACCTCATTACTTACGTTAAATGCGTGGAATCATGTGGCTGTCAGTAAAAGTGGCACAACAGTATCGTTGTATTTAAACGGCGTAAGAACAAACACAGGAACTTTGACAGGCTCAATATCTGATTCATCAAGGGTTCTTGATATAGGCGGTAGGTCGCAATCAGGCGCAAATCAGATTCAAGGTTATTTAAGTAATGTTAGGGTTGTAAAAGGCACTGCGGTATATAACCCTTCATCATCAACCTTAACTATTCCAACCTCACCATTGACAGCCATATCAGGTACAGGGTTGTTGACTTGCCAATCAAACCGATTTGCTGATAGCAGCACAAATAATTTTACGGTCACAATAAACGGCGCACCAAACGTTCAACGCTTCAACCCATTTGGTGCTTCTACCGCCTACTCCACAAGCGTAATTGGTGGGTCAGGGTACTTTGATGGCGCGGGTGATAGTTTGACTGTTGGCAACCCATCAGTTAATGCAGAACTTGCTTTAGGCGCAAACGATTTTACAATTCAGGCGTGGGTGTACCCATTAGGTACAGGTACTTATTCAATTATCAGTAGCTTAAATAATTCTACTGGAAATGGTAGCTATTGGTTTATGGTCAATGGCACATACTTAGGTGGTGGAACAATTCAGTTTGGCTATAACTTTGTTTTTGGTGGTAGTGGTGGTACTGACATTTTGCTTGGAACGGGTACGTTAAAAGTTGGGGCATGGAGTTTTGTTGCCATTACTCGCAGTGGCGCAGATGTTAGAGGTTATGTTAATGGTGTTCAAGTTGGAGCAACAAACACAAGCATTGGCAGTAGAACAATTTACCCAACCAATGCAACTGAATTGATCGGTAAAAATACCGACAGTGATGCGTTTGCCATGTACGGTTACTTATCTAATGTTGAATTGGTCAATGGAACTGCGCTTTATACAGGGTCAACCATGACTGTGCCGACCGCGCCATCTACTCCAGTTGCAAATACCGAACTGCTAACTTATTTTACCAACGGTGCAATCTACGACAACGCCATGATGAACAACTTAGAAACTGTGGGTAATGCACAGATTTCTACAAGCGTGTACAAATATGGTACGGGGTCTTTGGCGTTTGATGGGACTGGTGATTCTTTGCTATCAACAGGAACACAAAATGCCGTATTTGGGACGGGCGACTTTACAATTGAAATGTGGCTTAACCCAAACACTACCAGCCCTACATATCAAGGTATTATAGATAGCAGACCTGCTGGTGGCGCATCTGCTAATGCTTTTTTAATTTATATAGCGGGGGGCGGAACTTTATATTATTTTTCTAACTCTACTAATATTTTGTCTTATTCACCAATAAGCACAAGCACATGGATTCATGTTGCTGTTACAAGAAGTAGCAGTTCGTTGCGTTTATTTATAAATGGAACAATATCAGGTAGTGCGGTTAGTAACACAACAAATTTAAGCGAAACTAGAATTATTGTTGGTAATACACAAGATGGTTTTAGTTTAAACGGCTACATAGATGACCTACGCATCACCAAAGGCTATGCCCGATACACCACAACATTTACACCGCCAACTGCGGCATTCCCCAACACTGGCCCAACATAAGGAGCATTCATGTTTATTGCAAAAGTAGAAAACGGAAACATCGGTGAGATCATTGACTTCCGTACGTATTTTGGAAACACAAATTCAGTCACAGACGAGCAGTTAGCCGCCCAAGGTTTTGTCAAAGTTAATCTGTACCGCGCCCATGACCGCTTGACTCAGAAGTTAATCCCTTGCGATCCAGTGCTAGAAGGCGGCTGGGTGTACAAGGTTGCTGTAGCTGACCTGACCGCAGAAGAAATCCAATCTGCCAAAGACAGCGCAATGGCTCAGATTCGTGGTGATCGCACTAGATTGCTTACCGCTTGTGACTGGACGCAAATTGCCGACAGCACCGCAGATAAGACAGCATGGGCAGCATACCGTCAACAATTGCGTGATCTGCCTGCTGGGATTGTGGCGCTGGCTATTGACCCCCGTACATTCTCCGACTGGCCTCACGACCCTAACTGGGTTGAGCCTGTTCGCATAGCATAATATAGGTAAGGAGCAATCATGGCAGTAACTAATTTTTCCCCCCTTCTTGGTCTGGCACTGCCAACTACTGGAGACTTGTCGGGCACATGGGGTGCGACAGTTAATGACTCAATTACATCGCTACTTGACTCTGCGGTTGCGGGTACAACTACGCTGTCTGCTAACGCTGATGTAACTCTTTCTACAACTAACGGCGCATCTAACCAAGCACGTAATGCAGTTATTTTGTGGACTGCAAGTAATGGTGCAACCACACGTACTGTTACTGCTCCAGCACAAAGCAAAGCCTATGTGGTTATCAACGCGGGTACTGGTTCAGTTATTATTAAAGGCTCTGGTACGGTATCTCCGTACAATGGCGTAACCATTCCATCTGGGACAAAAGCATTGGTTGCTTGGAACGGTTCAGACTTTGTAAAGGTTGTCAGCAACCCCGTTGTATTGACCACTGATGTATCAGGAACGCTGCCTATTGCCAACGGCGGCACAGGCACTACTGCAACTACATTTACTAACTTAACTACCAACGTCACGGGTGTATTACCTTTATTAAATGGTGGTACAGGTGTAACCACACCCAGTTTGGTGGCTGGCACAAACGTCACTATTACAGGTACGTGGCCTAACCAAACGGTCAATGCGTCTGGTGGTGGCGGTGGTGGATCGGTAACGGCTGTATCAGCTTCTTCGCCTTTGGCTTCAAGTGGTGGAACATCACCCAATATTAGTCTTACAGGCGTAGTTCCAATTGCTAACGGCGGTACAAACTCAACTGCAACTCCTACCGCTGGCGGCGTTGGGTATGGGACTGGCACTGCAAATGCTTATACATCTGCGGGCACTTCTGGTTATTTTTTACAAAGTAATGGCTCTTCTGCTCCCACGTGGGTAGCATTTAGTGGTGGCGGTCTTACTAATGTGGCTGTTTTTGAAAGCTCAGGCACTTGGTCTGTCCCATCTGGTATTACAAAATGTAAAGTTACTGTAACCGGCGGTGGTGGCGGTGCTGGTAATCCTTATGCTGGTGGCTCTGGTGGTACTGCTATAAAGTTTGTCACGCTTAGTGGTGGCAGTGCAACAATTACTGTTGGATTAGGTGGTGCGGCACTTACTAGCGGCGCGGCGGGTACAAGTTCATTTGTTTATGGGGCAACTACAGTTCAAGCAACAGGGGGCACTAGTGGCGCTACAGGAAGTAATTTTTCCCCAACTTATGGCGGTGCTGCTACTGGCGGAGATATAAATATTGCAGGCGGGGGAGGTAGCCGAGGTGGTTCTGCTGGACTTCCGGGAGGTATAAGTTTTTGGGGTGGCGGTGGAAACGGTTTTACCGGGAGCGGTGCTTATGGTAGTGGCGGTAGTATCGATGCGACGTACGGCTCGTATATAGGTGGCGTATCAGGCATTGTTGTTATTGAATATTAAGGATTAGAAATGCCAAATTTTGCAATTATTCAAGACGAAAAAGTAGTCAACACCGTAGTTGCTGAAGCAGACTTTGCGGCTGAACAAGGCTGGGTTGAGTTAACAGGAGTTGTAGGAATTGGCTGGGATTATGTGAACGGTCAGTTTGTTGATAACCGCCCTGTACCTGAAGTGGTCACACCTCCAGCACCTACCAGAGAAGAACTGCTTGCACAACTTAATGCGCTATCAGCGCAAATACAGGCGTTATAAAAATGTGGGACTGGGCTGAAGCATTCATTGCGGCGGCCTGTATTGCGGCCTTCGTCATCTTTGGCACGTACATGATTGCATGGAGTTGGATGTGGTAAATGCGATGGCTCATACTGTTACTGTTATTGGGGCTAGTTGGAGCCGTAGCCAAGAGTGGATGCCATGTGCGCGAGTTCTATGGAATAGCCTACACAGTCCACGATCCGACCGAGCGGCACAAGCAGATGATGTCGTGGTTGGATCAGAACGCAAGGCACTGCAAGTCAACGGAATACACAGTAATTTGGAACAATCTGGCAGAGTGGGCGGGCGCGGCAGACTCCACATGGCTTAGAGCCAAGGTTGTTCATGGATACAAGGATGCACTTGAACGGGAGAAGAAATGACCAGAAAGCCAATACCCAGACCAGTGAAGAAAGTGTCAATGGACACCAAGGACAAGCTGACTCTGTGGGTCACGCTGATGGTCAGCTTCACCCTGTGCATCTCTGTTTTGGCTATGGTCATCAGCTTTATGCTTGGCCTTTGGGCCAAAGAAGTGGACAACGCAGAAATCTTCA
>Ga0114974_10002943_pt1 | contig 12983 bp, 10 predicted proteins | sample S_130206_EF_Meta_FD_87318 | JGI IMG/M metagenome (GOLD analysis project Ga0114974, IMG submission 87318) | Freshwater microbial communities from Lake Simoncouche, Canada to study carbon cycling - S_130206_EF_MetaG | ecosystem: Environmental > Aquatic > Freshwater > Lake | place: Lake...
ACGGTCTGAATGCGTCCACCAAAGAAGCGGTCAGGGCCTGAGCCGGCAGGGAATGCGAATCCGTCAAGTTCTGCCTCAAAGAAGCGGGCGCCGTTGTTGCAGACATAGACAAGACCATTTGGCCCCATTGCAGCTCCGTTCGGGCCGCCAGGAATTTCTGCGATTGTTTGCTTGGTTCCGTCAGGAAGAACCCGGGTCAAGCGTGGACCGAACATCTCCACGAGAATGACTGACCCGTCATCCATTGCTATAGGTCCTTCAGGGAACTTCAGCCCCGATGTCACTTCTGTAAATACGCTCATTGTGGCTCCTTTATATATCTGTCCTTATGGACATGAAGAGAAAACAAGGCAACCAGAACCGGCCAATGGTCAGGATTGGTTCCCCCGAATGACCTCAACTTAGCACCAAGGGGGTGGTCCAATTCCCAGCGGAGTCCGATGAAAGAGCGCCCGAATAGATTGTGTATTCTTCGTTCACGGAGTCCGGGGGGGCACCGTTCACACAATGGGGGAAACCATGGCAGAACAAATTTCCGTAAAGGAACTACTAAAAGACTCACCAAAAAACTGGGGTAAGTGGGGCGACGACGACGAAGTCGGTTCGTTGAACTATCTCACTCCTGCAGTGGTTGTTAAAGCAGCTGGCAGTATCAAGTCCGGAAAGACTTTTACATTGCAAGTAAAAATGGCAAACCCTGAGGGTGACCCAGTATGGCCAGGCCGCCAAGGCGCAACACGTATCAACGTGATGGATGCTGGTCATTATCACGCAGGTAAGGGTCCAGCATTTGCTGGCGGCGCACAATACGCAGACGACTACATGACGTTCTTCCTTCAAGGATCAACTCAGTACGACGCTCTCGGACACGTATGGTACGACGACAAGATCTGGAATGGTCGCGATTCAAAAACCACCATTGGCGGACTTGCATTTGCATCAATTCTTCCTATCGCTGAAAAGGGCGTCGTTGGTCGTGGAATTCTTCTCGACATGGCACGCTTCCGCGGTAAAGAAAGCCTTGCTCCTGGTGAGACATTCACTCACGAAGACCTTCAGGCATGCGCAAAGAAGCAAGGATGCGAAATTCAAAAGAACGACATCCTTGTTATTCGTACGGGCTGGATTGCTCAGTACTACAAGATTGGTTCAGTTGAGTTCTACAAGGACTTCATCGAGCCCGGCCTCACACACAGCGATGCTTTGGTGAAGTGGTTCCATGAAATGGAAATTCCAAACTTGGTAACTGACACCATCGCAAACGAAGTCACCACTGACCCTGTGTCAGGTGTGACCTTGCCATTGCACAACGCTCTCATGCGTAACCTCGGTGTCACACTGACAGAAATTGCTTGGCTTGATGACCTTGCAGCTGACTGTGCAAGCGACGGCCAGTACACCTTCTTGTACGTTGCAGCACCTCTTAAGGTGTGCAACGGAACGGGTGCACCTGTAAACCCTGTCGTTATCAAGTAATAACGAAGTACTAAAGATGTCGGGATATTCAGAATTCCCTTGGCGTGCGTTGTACGCCAAGGGAATTCCCCACACAATTGAGGCTCCATTTACTTCTGCTCTTGACATGTTCAAGAACTCAAGTAACAACAACCCCAACAATGTGGGAATCTGGTATTTCGATGCGCCAATCTCTTTGTCCGAAATGGACAAACAGAGCGATGCGCTTGCCTGTGCATTATTAGCTCGAGGATTCAAACACGGAGATCGTCTCGCCGTGTACATGCAAAATCTTCCACAGTTTGTTATTTCCATGTTGGCTACCTGGAAAGCAGGCGGAGTCATGGTGTCGGTGAATCCGATGAACAAAGAACGTGAATTGGAAACGCTGCTTCTTGATTCGGGTGCACGTGTCTTAGTGACACAAGAAGCCCTCTGGGAAGATGTCGCTCGAGTTGTTGTGGCTTCTGGTAAATCAGCAGTTGACATTGTGATCACCACAAATGAAATCGACTATGTCGTTGGTGAGGTCCCCACCATTCTGAAGGTATCCAAAAAATCAATCGCTGCCGATGCATCGGATATGCGTAATTTGATTTCAGAATTCGCTGGCAAAACTCCACCAACTGTTTCATTGCAGTCAGATGAAGTTGCCTTTCTTACGTACACATCTGGCACCACTGGCCCGCCGAAGGGTGCGCGCAATACACACGGCAATGTTGTGTTTAACTCTGCAACATTCCAAAAGTGGATGAATCTAACTGACAAAGACATTGTGCTTGGTGTTGCGCCTTTGTTTCACATCACCGGTCTCATTGCACATATTGCAGTGTCGTTCCTAGTGCCGATGCCGTTGGTGCTGGGATACAGGTTTGACGCACCAACAATTCTTGATCTCATTGAAAAGCACAAACCAACATTTACTGTTGGTGCCATCACTGTGTTTATTGCGTTGATCAGTGACCCAACTGCTGCAGGACGAAATTTCTCTTCATTGCAAAAGGTGTACAGCGGGGGAGCGCCAATTGCCCCTTCAGTTATTGAACGTTTTCAATCTGAAACTGGTGCGTACATTCACAACATCTACGGCCTTACTGAAACCACATCTCCTTCGCACGCTGTGCCGATGGGTGCGCTAGCCCCAGTTGATCCAACATCGGGTGCACTATCGGTTGGTGTTCCGGTGTTTAACACAATGGTTCGGGTTGTTGATGAAAATGGCAAAGATGTTGCAGTAGGCGAAGTTGGCGAAATTGTTACAAGCGGTCCACAGGTAGTTTCCGGGTATTGGAACAAGCCAGAAGAAACTGCTCATGCAATACCTGGTGGAGAGTTGTTCACTGGTGACGTGGGTTTCATGGACAGCGATGGCTGGTTCTATATCGTCGACCGCAAAAAGGATCAGATCAACGCGTCGGGATACAAAGTCTGGCCACGTGAGGTGGAAGACGTGTTGTATGAACACAGCGCAGTGCGCGAAGCCGCTGTTATTGGTGTGCCTGATGATTATCGAGGTGAAACGGTGAAGGCCTTCGTCAGCCTGCGTCCTGGCGAATCTGTAACTCAGGCAGAACTCATTGCTTTCTGTAAAGAAAGAATGGCTGCATACAAATACCCGCGCGAGATTGAATTCATTGACGAACTTCCGAAGACCGTGACCGGAAAGATTTTGCGAAGAGAACTGCGCGTAGCAGAACTAGCGAAACGGCAGAAGTAAACGCCGATAGGCATTACTTACCCGACGGTAGATAATTCATTGTTGCAAATGTGATAGTTCCGCATGCTTCTGTGTGTGTAAAACAATTCATCTGATACCGGTCTCCACAAGTTGTTCATGGTGTGACATGTGCGATACTGTTGTCTCTGTTCCTCGTGGGGGGGGACGAACTACGACACAGAAATGTGTTTGGGGGAAAATGAAAGAACAAAGAAAAATGTCAAAGTCGTTTCGACTAGGCGTTGCTGTAACTCTTGTTGCTGCTCTCGGAATGAGCGCATGCGGCGGAAGCGACAGTAGCTCTGGCGGATCAGACACAACTGCTGCTGGTGAAGCACCAGCAGGCAACCTTGCTGAGACTCTCGGTTACACCGACAACTTGTTGGGTGATGTGTCTTGCGATATCGGTGCAGTGCTCGCACTCACTGGTCCTGGTTCCTTCTACGGAGACACCATGACCAAGGGTATTGATGTTGCTGTTAATGCAATTAAGGAAGCTGGTGGGCCTTCGTTCACAGTGACAACATGGGACCATAAGTCAGGCGATCCTGCAGCCGGTGTTACAGCTATGAAGGAAATCGTTGCAAAGGGAATCTCCATTAAGTTGGCTTCCTACGTTGATGACCTCGGAGCAATGCTTGCTGATACAGCGAAGTCCAAAGTGTTCACTCTTGACGGCGGTGGTGGAACATCCATTTTCGGACAAGGCCAGCCATACTTCTGGGGAACTCGTGCGATTACACCGAACGACACCATTGATGGTGTGTTCAAGTGGTGGAAAGAAGGACATCCAGACAACTTGACAGTTGGAGTAATCGGTTGGGACCTCGGTGAAGCTTTGAACAAGATGATCAAGGACGACTTCGATGTAAAGGTCAAGCGTAATGGCATGACATTTAATGGTGTCTACGAACTCAACGCAGTTGGTGCAACTGACTACTCACAATCAATCACCAAGATCAAGGCCAACCAGCCAGACCTCTTGCTTGTAGCTGTGTATGGTCAAGATCCAGGTGCATTCTTGAACCAGGCGTCAACTGCAGGAATCACTTCATTCATGATGGGTTCAGAGTTCACACCAGATGGCATTAACGCTTCTAAGGGAGTTTACGATTCCGCAGGTTTCACCTTCGCGTATGACTACTTCGATGCAGAATCACCTACTCTTAACCCAGTAGCGAAGTTGTTTGTTGACAAATTCAAAGCCGCTTATGACAAGTTGCCTGACTTCTACGCAGCAAACTTCTTCGAGAACACCATTCGCCTCTGGCAGCTCATGCGTCAAGCATCAGCAGCTGGTGCAACGAATGACAAGCTATGCGTCGGAGAAACATTGAACACAAACCTTGAGGCAAACCTTGACAACTTGGTCAGCCTCTACGGTGGAGACGCAACAACAAATGGTGTTTCGGCACTTGATCCAAAGACGCACTCAGTACTGCGTCGCCCAATGGGCATTTTCAACTACATCAATGGAAAAGTAACGCCACTTGCGTACTTCAACATCGATGGCGCTGACTACGCTCCTGCCGGCTAAATAACTACATATAGAAAGGTGGGTTGAGGGTTCGTCCCTCAGCCCACCTTTTCTTATACACACTCACTTCTTTTGCGCGGTTATTCGCTGCAATCCATCTTCTTCAGGAGACTCAATGCTTGCCATTACTATCGGTAGGGAAATCTTTGCCCAGTTAACGATGAACGGTATTTTCCGTGGTGCTTCGTACGGACTTATCGGGGCTGGCTTTGCTCTGATTCTCGGAGTCACCGGACGCTTTCACTTTGCCTACGGATTCACATATACGTTGGCGGCATACCTGGCCTATACGTTTCACTTTCGCGGTACTCCGTTCGGGCCATTCTCTGATGGTTTTCCATTCATAGTTTCCGGAATTCTGGCCATTCTCTTCACCATCGTTGTCGGTGTAGCGATTGAGAAATATATCTATCGACCGATCGCCCAGGGAGCCGGTGCTACAGCCTTGCTGGCCGTGTTCGTCGCTGCCCTCGGAATCGGTATCGCAGGTCAGAGCACCATTGCTCTTCTGTGGAGCCAACAAAGCCAAGGCTTCTACGATAAAGATCAGATCGTCAAGAAGTCGGCGTGGCATATCTGGAAAGTGACCTTTGAGAACCTCGATGTCTTTCAATTCGTGACGTCGCTGACTCTCATCGTCATTTTCTCTGTTGTCCTTACTAAGACGTCTCTTGGGCGCCAAATGAAAGCAACTCGCGTTAACCCTGATCTCGCAACCATTATCGGAATCAATGCCAACCGTATTTACCTGGTGTGCTTCGGAATCGGCTCTGGATTCGTAGCCGTGTCAGCCATTTGGTACGGCTTGCAGTACACCGTTAACCCAGACATGGGAGCACGCCCAGTAACTACGGCATTCGTAGTGGCATTCCTTGCAGGAACTGCAAGTTCACCGATTCGCATCTTTATGACTGGCATTGTTTTGTCTTTGCTAGAGCAGTGGTCATCAATGTTTATTCAAACTCGATGGACCCAAACCTTGGTGTTCGTCGTTCTCTTCGTCTATCTCATTAACAAGTCTGCAAAAGACACGTTGTGGGGTAAACGCATCATCTCAATTGTTACTCTTCAAGGAATCCGGGGCTAGTCATGCAAATTTGGATTAACTATCTCGATCAAATCCTGATCTATGCGTCATTGGCGCTGTCTCTAAACCTTCTCTTGGGTTATGCGGGTCAAGTGTCCGTAGCTCACGCTGCATTCGGTGCAGTTGGCGGTTACACGCTTGGTTATCTGGTCACAGCCCACAACGTGCCAATGATCTATTGCATATTGATCGGCTTTGTTTTTGCTTTTGTAGCAGGAGGTCTGATTGCCCTTGTCGCTATGAGATTGTCAACCGAATATCTGATTCTGTTGACCCTGGCGTGGGGGTACGTATTAATCGGTGTATTCAGCACCATCCCGGCCCTCGGTGGTTCTTTCGGTATCATTTCTATTAACGCAAAACCACACCTATTGTCATTCTTCGGATGGTCCATGCAGCGTCCGACCGATTGGTTGGTCCCAATTCTCGTATTGGTTGCGGTGACTTATTCAATTTGTTGGCGTCTTGGCGAATCACCATTTGGTCGAATTCTCAAAGGTGTTCGCGAGGATCCTGTAGCCACACAATCACTGGGTAAGAACACTTTCCGTACGCAGATTTTGGTGTTTGCCGTTTCGTCTGGCTTGGCCGCAGTAGCCGGAGTTTTTTACTCCGGTTGGCTGGGAGTATCAACGCCCGGAGTTTTTGGTTTCACTTTCTCGTTAACCATTTTCGCACTCGTCATCTTTGGTGGAATGGCGAACTTTTCTGGTTCGATGTTGGGCGCTCTCGTATTGACGAGCCTCGACCCATTCCTTCGAAGAGTCGTAAAGTTCGATCAGAGCAAAGCGTTCTTGGTGCAGGTCATCATCTACGGTCTGTTATTAGTTTTCTTGACCAGAGTTCGTCCGCAGGGGCTCATTCCTGAAGGGTCAACTCTTGGCTCTATCTTGCGTCGCAAGAGGTCTGAAGGCCGCACAGAAATGGGCAAGGCTTCAGAAACTGCGCCAACTTTTGCCGTGCGTGAAGCAGTTGCCGAAGTGAGTCAAGTTGACCGTCACGCTCGTTGGGAAAAGGCAGAGGTTGTTCTTGAGGCCCGCGGCATTAGTAAGTCATTCGGCGGAATCATCGCCGCTGAAAATCTTGACTTCGTGTTGAAGCGCGGAACTATTACAGCCTTGGTCGGACCAAACGGTGCGGGCAAGACAACAGTGTTCAACTTGTTGACTGGTGCAATTGCGCCTGATACCGGAACCGTTACATTGCTTGGTCGTGATGTCACTGGTCGAACCCTCGATAGCTCTGCGAGAAGCGGTTTAGTTCGTTCATTCCAAGACGTACGTTTGTTCCAGCGACTTTCGTGTCTCGACAACGTGTTGCTGGGTGTGCAAGATCAGCCAGGCGAGAAGATTCGCAGTCTCTTTGCTAACCCTCGCCTCGTAACGGTGAAAGAAAAGGAAACTCACGAACAAGCCATGAAGTGGCTCAGCTTTGTGGGCATGCAAGATTTCGCCGATGTTCCTACGGCGTCATTGTCATATGGTCAAACAAAACTGGTGTCACTGGCGCGTGTGTTAGCAACTGAAGCCGAAGTGCTGTTGCTCGATGAGCCTGCATCGGGTATTGACGTTAAATGGGTCGACAACATGTTGGAGTTAGTGCTTGCGATTAGTGCTGAAGGTAGAACTGTTTGCATCGTCGAACACAACCTTCGCGTTGTACGCGACCTAGCTGATCATTCGTACTTTATGGAACTGGGGCGAATCACCGCCGAAGGAACCGTAGACGAGCTCACAAGTTCACCACGCCTTGCTCAGGCTTATTTCGGGACGGTCTGATATGTCAGTACTTTTAGAAACACATGATCTACAGGCCGGTTACGGTCGTAAGCAAGTGGTGTTTGACCTCAACATGAAGGTCAACTCAGGCGAGATCGTTGCCATCTTCGGGCACAACGGAAGCGGCAAGAGCACCTCGATGCGTTCCATCTTGGGTGTACTCCCGCCATTGGGCGGCACTGTCACCTACGACGGTCAAGACACTACAAATAACTCAAGTGGCACCAACGTCCGTGGCGGCATGGCACTTATTCCGTCCGAGCGTTTTGTGTTCCAGGACTTGTCGGTTACTGACAACTTGCTCCTTGGCGGTGCAAACGATCCTGATGAGGCACGACGCAAGGCTCGCCAACAACTGGTCTATGAATTGTTCCCCATCTTGAAAGAGCGTGAAGAGCAGTTGGCCGGCACCATGAGTGGTGGACAGCAGCGCATGGTCAGTCTAGGTATTGCTCTGATGAGCAACCCCAAGCTCTTGATTCTTGACGAGCCATCTCTAGGTTTGGCTCCAAGCGTTGTAGAACAAATCTTCGGTGTGGTTCGTGATCTTGTGGCTTCTGAAGGACTCTCAGTTATTTTGCTTGAGCAGAATGTGGGTCAAGCACTGAAGATTGCTGACCGTGGTTATGTCATGCGTTCTGGACGCATCATCATCGAAGAGACAATCGAACAAATGAAGGCTCGCGATTCGTTCTGGGACTTCTTTTAACAACAAGGGGGCATCATGCCTAAATTGACCGACACAGAAGTTCAAAACTTCCTTGTAGAGCCAGGGCATATGTTGCGCCTGGCGACGTTAGACAAAGACGGCATGCCACGCAACGTGCCTATTTGGTATGTGTATGACGAAGGCATGATCAAGTTCACTCCACGTGCACATTCAGTCTTTCTCGCAAACTTGTTACGGGATCCTCGTTGTGGAATGACAATTGACGAAGCTGACTTGCCGTATCGCAAAGTCGCACTACAAGGGTCGGTCGAATTGCTGTACCCAACTGGTCGTGACGATGAATGGCGTGATCTGTACCGCACTATTGCAAAGCGTTATGTGCCAGAAGACGAGGCAGAGGCGTACGTGACGAACACGATCGATCAGCCGCGTGCGCTCTTAGGCTTACGACTCAGCGATCCGGCCGTGAAGAGCGTGACATGGCGCATGCCTGTAGAAGACGAAGACCCAACAGGTATTTGGCACCGTCGCTATTACATCGACGGCAGCATTATGGCCAACTTGGCTGACAGCTAACGAAGCTGTTCACCCCACACGGTTTCCTTGCGAAGCTGTGGCTTCAGAACTTTTCCACCTGCATTGCGGGGAAGTGGTTCATCACGGAAGGTAATGAACTGTGGTGCCTTGAAGTCTGCAATCAGCGACTTGGTGAAAGCTCGAATCTCTAGCGGGTCTAGCGTGGCACCGGGCTGCGGAACAATGACGGCTCCGACCTTTTCACCCATCATCTCGTCAGGGACACCGAGAACTGCTACTTCGAACACATCTGGGTGCTGCACAATGGCACCTTCAACTTCAACGCAGTAGACGTTTTCTCCGCCACGGTTGACCATGTCTTTTTTACGGTCAACGATCTGTACGTAACCCTCCTCGTCGCAACGCGCGAGATCTCCTGTATGTAGCCATCCATTAACGAATGTCTCTGCGGATTGTTCTGGCTTATTCCAGTAACCGTCGACAACGTTTTGTCCACGAATGAGGAGCTCGCCAACGCCTGTTTCAGGGTCGCGTTCAAAGAGATCAACCTCGATTACCGGTGCTGTAAAACCAACGGTCTCAGGGCGCTCCTGGCAGTTCTCGTGTGGAAGGAAGGTAGACACCGATGCGGTCTCTGTAAGGCCGAATCCATTGCCTAGACGCGCATTAGGCCATGCTGCTTTGATCTTGCCCACAACGTCTGGAGCAGTTGGAGCGCCACCGTATGTAAGGAAATCAACACCAGACGTATCGAAGTCTGCGAAGTTGGGCTGGTTCATTGCAAGCCAATAAATAGCGGGAACACTGGTGAGAACATTGATGCGCTCATCGACCATGATCTTGAGAAACAGGCCCACTTCAAATGCGGGCATGATGACCGTGGTGCCGCCATACATAACTGTGACAAGAAGTTGACTATTGCAACCAGTGACGTGGAACATAGGTACTGAGATCAGGTTGCGCATGTCATATGAATCGCGTTTGATCATGACTCGCTTGATGGTCTCGCAGTTCGCGAGGAAATTCTCGTGCGTGGTCATGGCGCCCTTAGGAAAGCCTGTGGTTCCGCTGGTGTAAAAGATGGCAGCTAAATCCTTGATATTGCCACCGTCGTACACGTACTTGTCACCGTGTGGAAGCGGGACATCTGCAGTAAATATGTGCTTTGCGCCTGAGTCTGTAACCACATAGTCAACTTCAGCGTCGGTAAAGCGAGTGTTGACCGGAACAACTACTGCGCCTGCCATCAGAACGCCGTAGAAGGCATAGGCCCAGTTATTACCGTTCGGTAAGTTGATGGCGACTCGATCGCCTGGATTAATGCCAAGAGCCTTCAGGCCGCCGGCAACGTGAGCTGAGCGATTCCAGAAGTCCTGGTAAACAACACGTTCTCCACCAATTTCTACTAGAGCTTCAGCATTAGGTGTCGCTATGACTGTTGCCTTGAATTGGTCGACCAAGGTGTTTGGCAAATTGGTGTAACGAAGAATGCCTCGCGAATCGCGTTCAATGTGCGACATATCGTACGGAAGAAGACGGGGAGTGATGCCTTGTTTGGTAATCATGTTGTGGGCCTTTCCAGTGGTATTTAACGACACACTACATGGCAAAATAGGGTGTCGGATTACCAGGGGGCTGGTGTCTGACACTTACAACTTGGGGGTACATATGTTGTTAGGTGACATCATTCGTTGGCATGGTCATAAGACTCCGTCTCGAATCGCATTGATTTCAGAAGGTCGCGAAATTACATTCGGTAGTTTGCTTGGCCGAGTGAATCAGGTTGCTAATGCAATGTCTGCATTTTGTTCGCCAGGTGATCGCGTGGCGATTTTGGCTGAAAACATTCCTGAATATGTCGAGTGTTATTACGGTGTACCCGACGCCGGTTTAGCGCTGAACTTCTTGAACTATCGGTTGCACCCCAAAGAGTGGTCCTGGATAATGAAGAACGCCGAAGCACGTGTTCTTTTGGTGCAAGAGAAATTCTTAGAGGCACTACAACCAGAACTGGCTGATATTCCCACGCTCGAACACATCATTGTGATTGGTAGCGGCACATCTCAATATCCGTCGTATCACGATGTGGTGGGAGCAGCCAGCGTTGACGCTGTCGATCGAGACATTGACGTTGATTCCACGGCATGGCTTCTGTACACCTCCGGAACAACAGGCTTTCCGAAGGGTGCAATGGTGACGCACCGAAACCTCATGGTTGCCGTCATGAACTCTGTCATTGAATATGAGATTCAGCCAGACGAACGCACGCTTATTGCGTTCCCGTTATGTCACGTATCCGGTTATTCAGTGCCGCTGACACATTTCCGTGGCGGGCGAGTTGTGCTCTTTCCAATGTTCGAACCAGAGCTGTGGATGAAGGAAGTCGACAAGCACGGCATTACGGGTACTTCAATGGCGCCAACCATGTTGAACTTCATCTTGGAACACCCGAAGGTTTTGGATTACAAACTGACGTCTCTTCGCGGAATTGGTTACGGCGCTGCTGCCATGCCTGTAGAGGTTCTGAGAGCAGCCATTAAGCGCTTTGGCCCCATTGTGTATTCGGGCTTCGGAATGACTGAGCTCGGTGGAAACGTCTTGACATTCCCGAAGCGTGACCATGAACGTGCAATCAATGGCGATGAACATCTGTTGTTGTCATGCGGAACGCCAATGGTGATGGCGGAAGTCAAAGTAGTTGACGAGAACATGGTGGAATGCCCTCCAGGAGTCGTGGGTGAACTTGTTGTTCGCGGAGAACAGGTATTGAAGGGTTACTTCAACAACGAAGAAGGCACCCGTAAAGCATTCGATGATGGTTGGTTTCACTCTGGTGACATGGCCAAGCGTGACGAAGAAGGTTTTTTCTACATCGTTGACCGTATGAAAGACATGATCCTCACTGGTGGAGAAAATGTGTACAGCCGTGAAGTAGAAGAAGTCTTGTATACACACCCATCAGTATCTGAAGCAGCCGTTATTGGTTTGCCAGATCCTAAGTGGGGAGAAAACGTTGTAGCTGTCATAGTTCTGAAGAAGGACATGACCGCAACTGAAGCTGAAATTATCGCAGCAGTACGTGATCGTTTGGCTGGTTTCAAGAAGCCAAAGAAGGTTTTCTTCGTTGATGAGTTGCCTAAAACTGTGAGCGGAAAAATAATCAAACGGGAACTGCGCGACCGATTCGCCGGACAATAGAAAGAACAACATGATTGATCTCGCCTCACTCAACAGACTCGATGGCAAAGTAGCCATCGTTACCGGAGCGTCTTACGGACTCGGTGTTCTCTTTGCAGAGATATTGGCCACTGCTGGCGCTGACGTAGTCATTACTGCACGATCTGTAGACAAACTGCGTGACACCAAGGCGATGATTGAAGCACTCGGCCGACGTTGTGTTGTGGTGGAAGGTGACGTTACAAGTTTTGAAGATTGTGATCGTGTTGCTACTGAAGCAATGGCGGCATTCGGCAAGATCGACATCTTGGTGAACAATGCAGGGTGGGCTGATGACCGCCTGATGCGAACTGAGCATTGCGAACCAGAGATGTTTACGAAGATGGTCAATACCGACCTGATTGGCTTGTTCTACATGACACGTGCGGCTGCGCCACATATGTTGCGTGGCGGTGGTGGCAGCATCATTAACTTGTCATCTATTTTCGGAAATCTTGGTTCAGAGAACCGCACTGCGGGTTACTTTGCTGCAAAGGGTGGCGTGAATCAACTGACTCGGTTGCTTGCTGTCGAATGGGGCGATCGTAATTTGCGTGTTAACGCAATTGCGCCGAACTTCTTTGTATCTGAGATGACACGAGCCTTGCTAGAAGATTCTGGTATGGCCGAGTGGATGCGTAGTCGTACGCCAATGCGTCGCATGGGTGAGTTGCCAGAACTCGTGGGGCCGCTGTTGTTCTTGGCATCTGATGCATCAAGCTTCATTACTGGCGTGGTGTTGTCAGTTGATGGTGGTTGGAGCGCAGGCGGCGGTGCCGCACAATTGTCTGTTCCTTGGGATGAATGGAATGGCGCTAACGGCGTTCCAATCTCACCTACTTCGTAACAGCACCTGAAAGTGTGCGGGGCATGATTGAGGCCCCGAAAATTGTTCTGTGCGGAAAGAACGTGCGCCAGATCACGATGAACGCAAGATACGCAGGGCCGACAAAGATGATGTCTCTAGCCCACTGTGGACCGTGTGG
>Ga0114974_10002945_pt1 | contig 12974 bp, 18 predicted proteins | sample S_130206_EF_Meta_FD_87318 | JGI IMG/M metagenome (GOLD analysis project Ga0114974, IMG submission 87318) | Freshwater microbial communities from Lake Simoncouche, Canada to study carbon cycling - S_130206_EF_MetaG | ecosystem: Environmental > Aquatic > Freshwater > Lake | place: Lake...
ATTACAAACTGCAGAAACACAAAAAAATATATGGATTTATAATTTTGATAAAAAAATTAATGAAATAAAAAATTTACATAAAAAATTACAAAATAAAAATTATATAGATGATGAAGATGATAAATTTGAAGATGATTTACCTAAATTTCTGCGTTCTATTACAAAAGATGTACTTGAGAATATTCTCTCTAGTATCGAAGAAAACCTTACAACTAAGGAAGAGGCAAAGATTAAACTGTATACAATCCATTCGTATAAGGGATTGGAAGATGACAATGTTAGAATAGCAAATGATAATGATGATATAGGGACTAATGAAGGGGATAATTTATATTATGTATCACTTACAAGAGGTATGAAATATATTATTGAAGATAAAGAGCCTGTAAAAGAGATAGTAAGTCTAAAAGGCCATTTATTATTTTCAGATACCCCAGTGAATAGCAGTACAAATACCATAAGAAGACCGACTATATTGGAGATGTTAACACATAGAACAAATGTATAAGGGAAAAAATACGATAGTAGTTGGGTGAAGGGGCGAATCTAACTAATCAGAATCTTCTGACTCGCAATCAGAATCTAAGGTATACCCCTTCTTATGTGTTCTCGCATAACAATCGTGTGAATAGTGGCCTGGCCGACCACATCGGTAACAAACTTTTACTTGGCGTGAGTTAGATCCTTTGTTTTCTTTACAGGATTTTTCATGAACACCACAACCAAACGCTGTTGTAAAGGTTCTATCACAATAATCACATTCATACTCATATTCATCTGCATCTGATTCTGATTCTGACTCAGATGCATGAGATGTATAAACTATTTTCTTTCCATGAATGTCAGTTTTAGCATAACAATCTTTTGCAAAATGCCCCTTTCTTCCGCATTGTTTACATAGATCGTTTGCACCCCAAATTTCCATATTTATAGCATCTCTATGAAATTCACTCAGTTCTACGTCAACATAAGAACCACCGCGCACCTTATCAATACCATATTTAGCCATATATTCCTTTGTAACCTTATCCTCCTCAAAGGGCGATGCGTGTTTAATAGTCTTTTCAATTGAAACAGGTTTATACATTTTAGTCCAAGCAGAGCCATATCCATTCACATGTTGCTGATATCTATGCATTACATTAGAGGTTTTACCAACATAATATCTTCCACGTGCAAGCGAAAGAACGTAAATAGTTGTAGTAGACATGTGAGGACAGTTTATAGGATGGGCAATTGTTTCATTTTTTGTAAAATCTAATAAGTATACTAGGCTTAAAACTATATAATTCTTAAATAGTATGTCATTACGAATTATTAATACGCATCCAAATGCTTCATGTACATATGTATCATTAGATACAGCAGAAGGAGACTGCGTTGGTCATTGGATATGGGAATGTGCCTTATTTCTCCCATATATTAAAGACCTTCAAAAAGATATACCTATTAAAATACTATTGCGCGGTAAGAAAAGATATAAAGATAACATATTAGCTGATTTTGGATTTAGCGAATCAGATATTGTCTACAGCGATCTAATGAAATCTGACGGTGGAACATGGCAACAAAAATATGTTATTCCACAAGAAGGAGAATATAATCTATATGCACCTACTTTTTTCTATTTATGGACTGTATCAGAAGATACCACAGCATTTTTTGTTGCAGTAGAACGCTTTAGAAAGTATTATATTGATACATTTACAGATTTAACCAAATCAATAGATATATCATATGTTGCACGCTCTAAGAAGGAAAACTATACTCCTAATGCCAGAACCTTTGAAAATGCAAACGAATTCCGGCAAATGTTAGATGACAAGGGAGTACATATTATAGATATCGATGAACTATCTTCATTACGCCCCCAATTTTGCGATATATTAAAATCTCGAAATATAATCATTGAAATGGGTTCTGCCTTTCAAATAAATGCTGCCTTTATGGCAGAAAATTCACACATCATAGTAATAAATGATGCTTGGAATTACAAAACAACAGACTGGTCATTTTTTAGAATTTACAGAAAATTAACGACAGAAAGAAATAATACGGTAGAGATTTATTCTACTGGAAGAGAACGTACTGCATTCAATGTCGATATAAATTGCTTTGCCAATAGAATAGCTAGTATTATATAAATATTGAGGTATATCTTAATTATTACTTAATTAGATAATTAGATTCACACTTCATTTTTTGTAAACACAGCATTTGTCACATTTCACATTTCGTAAAAAACGAATAATAATCTACTATATATATTCTAGATAATAAATGCATATTTTTTTCGACTTAGATGGTGTTCTTATTGATTTAAAAGAAGTTCATCGCGACGCTTATATATCAGCCTGGAATACATTGAATCCAGGGGCTACCATAGATGATATATTTCATTCAATACATCTAGAAGCCCGTTCGACAAAAGATAAAATCCCTATATGTAATGAGTATTTAAATACATCTGCTAAAGTATCCGATGTATGTACTCTTAAACAAAGCATAACTGAACAACTTCTAAAGCAGTTCACTGGATTACCATCAGTTACTGATACGATTCATTGGTTAAAATCCGAGGGACATGTAATCGCCTGCTGTAGTAACAGTATACGCAATACAATTTATACCGCTCTTAATAAATTAAATATCTTAAACGAGTTTGACCTAATTTTGAGTAATGAAGATGTAACACAGAGTAAACCTAATCCAGAAATATATTTGAAAGCGGCTGCACATTTTAATGTTGATCCAACTAAGTGTATTGTATTCGAAGATAGTGTAGTGGGTAAAACAGCAGCAACAAATGCCGGCTGCCAGGTTATTTCAGTAAAAGATGCGAGTGATATAACTATTGATTTTATAAGGCTCTATATAAGTATAACATAAAATATATACACTAATCAATGATACTAAGAATTGAATTTAATGGAAATTGGAGTAAAAGAGAAATAGATACATTCTGTAAATATCCTAAGGGAACCTGTCTAGATTCTGGAAACAATGTAAATATAACACCTAGGTTAGATAACTTCCGTTTATCTTTTTGGTATATCAGTGATACAGCATTAATACATTTTTATGGTGGGATAACATCTATACATGCATTAACAACCGTACCCGGTATAATTAAGGTGTCTGTAATATTAGCCGATAAAGATATATCATATTATGATATTAAGGCTATGTCTGACAGTGAACGCACAGACTTATTGCTGCCGTTTATCTAATAAAAATTGAAGTAAATCGTTGACTTGTAGTGGAGTCTACTATGCCGTTTCAAAATACAATTAAAGTTGCGAGTGGATTTAATATGCCTGTCATATTGAATTATTATTCCGCGTCGCTAGAAGGAAAAGCATGTATTGGTGTCGACGAATATGGCGATAAATACTTGGTAAAATCCGAAGATGCCATAAGAATAAAAAAGATTTTCAAGCTAGGTAATGAACGCGAGTATATACTTCTAACACTGTCTTCTACAATCATTGTCTCTGATACCATAAAGAAGAGACATATAACAAACAATGTACAAATGGCTGCTATGCCTCCTATGGCTAGACCACCCGCAAGGCCAGAGTAAAATTGAAGTTACTGCAAATCCTTGATGAAGTCCATTATGTCTGAACTCAAACCATTTACCCGCGATATGATAACGATGTTAAAGGCAAATCATGATGCTGATATACATAGTATAAGGGTTGCTGAAGAAACAAAGAGAATATATGATAAATTCTTAACCTATGCAACCACTGCAAAAATCTGTATCTGTACGATAGAAGTAGATAAGGAATGCCATGATATCGTGGATGATGTAATATACGAACTTAATAAAGCATTCCCTGATTGCTCTATTAAGCATAAAACGTTAACTCGTGGTGTTAATGGTCATATGTACGATACTTCGCTAATGTACGATCCTATTGGGATTCGTCTACAAAAAAAGCAATTTCATAGACTATATATTACAATTGACTGGTCATACTAAACTAAGAATTCGCACTGCACCGTTCAATGGCTCTGTAATATAAACCGATGAATTATAATATGTAATTGCTGAAGGATTATTCCATCTACTCAAACTACCTGCAGCATTCACATATCCAGGTGGAGATATATCATATATAGGTTCTACACCAGGTACACCAGCAATAGTTGTAAGGTTACTATCAGGTGTTAATTGACGTATATCATTATTAAAGGTATCAGCAATATATAAAATACCAGAAGGAGAAATAGTTATTGATTCAGGATGATACAGGAGACTTTGGCCATGTAGTCCATTTCCATCTCTATTTCCTACACTATCTGTTGGAAATGGGGCATAAAATCCCGTAATATTTCCAGCCATAGTAGACACTATATAAGGGGAAGTAGTGGCCATTTTTCGTATTAGAGAATTACCCGTATCTGCTATATACAAATACTGTTCTGAGGGGTCAAGAATAATTCCCATTGGATTATTAAACTGTCCTGTTGCGCCATTACCATCTGCAAATCCTGGCCCTGATCCAACGGTTGTTATACTGCTTGTTACAATAAAAATACTGGATGATCCACCTTCCAATACATAAATAGCATTAGATGATACTGCCAGTTGTATTATATTGCTTAATCCAGGTGCAGGTATACTCAGATTACTAATTACATTCGATGAATATATGTAAATATTTGATCCTGTTGCAACATATACACCTAATGGACCTTGAGCAATTGCTGTAATAGGGGCGGGGAATGGAACGATTAGAGGTGGAATAAGAATATATAAATTAGAAGATCCATCTGTTAAATATAAACCATCGCTTCTAACAACAATCGCAGTTGGTATTACATTTGACGGGAGTTGTAGAGTTGTTACTGGATTTACTGGTTGTACATTTGATGTAATAGTTTTTAATTCTGCGTCACTTACCAAAGTACGTCCTATATGTAAATAAATAACCTCACTTGCTTCATTTGCTGCTCCACTGCCGCCATCTATATTTATTATTGCATTCACGGTATTTTGCTGCCTTCCGTAATAATTTATGTATCGTGTTCTATAATCATTTCTTTGTGTTACATCTGATGCGTCCCTTGGTGCAGACATCTACTTTATGGGGCACGATTCTTTGCAGATAGAATTGCCCTTTTCTTTGAGATTGTACTTTTAACACCATGTTCCCTTGCAAAATCTGCTACTTTAGCCTCAGGAAGACCCACATATTCCCTTGCTACATAGGCAAATGTGCGCTTTTCCTCTTCAATCCATTGCTTTATATTTGCAACTGTTAAGAGAGTATCGGGGTTAATTCCTTTCGATGTCAATTCTTGCAATTTCAATGCCTCCTTTTCCTTCTGCCAGGCCTTCAAATCCTTTGGATTCATACGTGTGGCTTCTGTTACTGCTTCTGTTTCTGCTACTACTGGTACTAGTACTGGCTCAGGTGACTTTTTGATGATTCGGATCTTTGTATTTGCAAGAAGTTTCGTATTTGGCGGTAATGGAATTGTCTCTTCTGATTCTGCATTTGTATTTTCTACCTTGACATCTTCCACACCTTCATTTGCTACAACAATTACTTCTGCATTTGCATCTGCATTTGCATCTGTATTTGCATCTGCATTTGCATCTGCATTTGCATCTGCATTTGCTTTCTGTCGCGTCCTTCTCTTCTTTGGATCAGTATCATCAGCAAAGAACTTCTTTAATGCAGAATACTCCTCCTTCATAATCGTAAGCAATTCTCTATGCATCTCAACATACTGAAACTTCAATGATAACTCCTTAAGAATATCTCTAAGGCTAGACATATATACGTAATGATATACGATGAGTTTAGACCTGAATACATAGAATACAGTACTTCATTTTTTATAAGCAACCCTTGAATGATTGAATAAAAATCTAAAGGATTAATATAATGGCAGATTCTCCGTTAAAATTAGCACATGATATTGTTAAGCTTGACCCTACATTTCGTTTACCTCGAAATAACTCCGGAAAAATAGAAGAAACAAGTCTGGCTCTTGCAGCTCGTTCAGTATTAGCAGCATCGTGTGAAACATTGTATAACGAAATACAGAAGAAATCAGGAGGAAGGCGTGGAAGAACAAAGGGAAGTAAGAGTAAAAGCAGAAGCAGAAGCAGAAGCAGTAGCAGTAAAAGTAAAAGTAAGAGTAAGCGTAAGCGCAACAGTAAAAAATGAAAATGCACATAACTTATCTATAGTCATTAGAATGACCGAACGCAAATTTCATCCTGATGTTTGCGTTCCTCTTCGAGAGAGTTATGAAGTATTTAACGGCTTGAAACGAACCCCTCTTAGTATAATAACAAAAGATGGTGTCGAGCATGGATATTCCATTGTAGAAAATCCAGATATATATGACGGATTCAGTATTCCATCTCTATGGATGGGCGGGGCTGCAACAAAAGTCGATGAATGGTATATCTTTGTTACAAATGGTGTAAATTCCGGATGGAGAAGTATTAATACATGTATGCCAACAGGATTACATCTAAATGTAGAAAAGTGGAGGGAAGAACATATAGAATATCTTGAAACATTTTACGGATTTCATTATAGGACTGGCTTTGAGTATACGACTCAACCCAAAGTGGAGTAATCATTGCGAGTCTCAAGAATATACGGAATAGCATACAGAGATAAGATTCCAATAAATGCAACAGCGTGAGATTCCATACCCTTAAATATCATTGCAAGAGTCACCGAAGAAATCATCAATGCTGAATCAGCAAGGATAACTTTAAACCCACCAGAACTAGCATATTCTTTCATGACATCGATCATTGCATTAGTTCCTTTAGGGACTTGTTGAATTACACCAATGTAAAACAGGAGGTCATGCAATATCTGTATAAATACTGACGTTCCTGTAAAATATAATGGACTCCAATCATGCTTTGGATAAATAAATTCTGTATATACATAACGGGATATTCCTATTCCTAATGCAATAATGAATATATCTGCAATAACAGCACTTAGTTTAAATCGATTATACCATATATTTATAAATTTACAAAAGAATTCTGGAAAAAGACGTACAAGAAATAAGAGAATTAATTCAGTTACAAGGATGCCGATGAAAATGTAGACCCAGTCATTAATTTCTTCATATTCTGATATATCTGCCCACTTACTTGGTTTTTCTTGCTTATGCTCTTGTTTATGCTCTTGCTGCTGCTTATGCGCTTGCTGCTGTTGTTGCTGTTGCTGTGGCTTCTGCTGAGTATACGCCGGATTTTCTGGTTTATACTGTTGAACCATAGGTTTCATTTGATCATTCATAGGATTTGATCCCCCTGTAATCGGCTCATACATTGCCCAAGACATCTCCTTCTAATATCAGGGCTCTAGAGTTCTCCAAATACCTTCTTCGTCTCCTCAGTTAATTCATCGGTATATACTCCAAAAGGAATAGATCCGTTCTTTGTTACCATATTCGTATGGACTGCGCAGAAATGTGTAGAAGAATCTACCTCCTTTCTATTGCAACGTACAGCATCATAAAGAACATATTTACCAGCCTTTATTCCAGTACGTTCACCCTTTTTCCTTGCAATACATTGAAGTTCAGCCGGAACAACTCGTTTTACACGAGGCTGTGTAGCATTTGTATTCTTTTCAGAACGCTTGGACATTTCTTCAACAGTCTTTAAAAATGTACGTTTACCAACAGACTTTATAACAGATGCAATAAGTATTTCAGCAGTAGACATTTTTCTATAGTTGGCTCATTATTTTGGTAGTGTGAATAAACGCATTGAAATGGTTTACAAGAACGAAATAAAGATGAAAGGTATCATGGAAAAAAGTTGATTAATTATGACGATATTAATGAAGTCCCCATGACCGTCTACGGTGTTATTTGTATCGATTCGTTTGGAAACGTCCTCCTTGTTAAAGGTAGACGTTCCCGTAAATGGTCATTTCCAAAAGGACATTGTAAGATAGGAGAACCTCCTATTGACTGTGCAAAAAGAGAATTGTTGGAGGAAACGGGGGTTCGCATTTCATCTGAGCAGTCAGGATATTACACCATGAAGGGAGGAGGGTACTTTGTCTTTCATCTCAATGTGTCTTGCTTCTTAAACACGCGAGATACAAAGGAGATTTCAGATGCAGCCTGGTGGCCATTGACATCGCTACCTCGCTATACAAACATCGATGTCAGCATATTTCGATCACATTTGCAAGATGTGCCGAATATAGTACATCGAGACTATATATATTCAAATGAATCAAACAACAAAATACAAGATATACTGAGTAAGCTCACATAACTCAGATGTGCAAAGTAAAAAAGGAGGATGTCCTCTTTTTTTCCTTTGCTTTTTTTTGCTTTTGCCTTTTGCTTTTATCTTAAGCAAAAGCCACTTGTACAATGCCACACTGCCTCATCTGCTTGATGTGCCAGTAGACAGAATCAACGAGTGAACGAGCAAACATGTTACTCGGCTCAGCCTTTTTCATTTCTGTGATACTATCAATCAGTCTTGCCATTGTAATTGGTTTGAAGTTTTTCAATGCAAATGCATCACGAATTGCCTCAGCCTCTGCGTAAATATGAGGGAACTTTACAAGGTGACTCAGGGAGGAGCGATATGCGATCCATGCAGAAGAGGAATGGATAGATTCATCGACGTGAATGGTAATATCACTTAATGGATACACATATGTACGTTCATCTTCATCAGACTCAGACTCAGACTCAGACTCAGGTAAGGGTGTAATATACTCATGTCGAAGGCGGTACTGTCTCTCTTCCTGACGACATGTAGTTGGGGAACATGGAAGCCATTCAGCATCAGGAGGACATTGGCATTTAGAACAACTCATAGCGTCTGGGACATACTATAGCAGGGAAACGGGGGTCAATTTTTTTTATACTGCTAAAAAATGAATGTTAAGCCCACTTAGAATAAGTCCCGATGTATACTTGGACAAAGCCAGTTGCTAGACCAAAGATAAGCCGAGAGTATGCATGTGTTAGACTAACAGAAGTACAACCTCTTGCTCCATCTATTCTTTCTAAGTATACACAGTATATTGAGAAACTGGAAGGACTTACTCAAACAAAGAGATTATTAATAGAAAAGATTGAGTTATTGAAACTAGATAGAAATAAACGTAGTGCTCCAGGGGGATATCGTGCACCTGGAGCAAAGAAAGATACTGTTCTTGAGGAAAAGAATATCCAGATTTCTAAAGAGGAGAATATGCTTGCCCGTTTAACTGAAGAAATGAATCGCTTTGTAAAAGAGAATGTTCGTTTGGTAGAACTGATTTGCTTGCAGAAAAATATGGAAGAATGTTATATTAAGACGAAAAAGTTACAGGAAGAGTGTCATGCATCTTGGGAGTGCATGTACTAATAAAAAGAGCATCGAAATGCCGTTTTTGCTTCTTTTGGTTCTTTTTTTGGTTCTTTTGGTTCTTTTTTTGCTTCTTTTTTGCTTCTTTTTTCTTATTTAGTTACTGGCAAGAAGTTCCCTCTCCAGGCATTCAAGGGTCATTGCCTCCACGGTTCGCAGTGCTTCCACAGTCCAGGAAGCACTCCGAATTAGTTCTGCCTGCGCTGCATTTGGCTGGACTGCATCTGCCTGAAGCTGCTGGACTGCCTGAAGCTGCTGGCGAGTAGACCTCCACTTCTTCTGGATCTTCTTCACCAGGACCTTGGAGAGGATTGGAGCAGCAGCACCCAGAGGCACTGCCATCTGAACACCAGTGTCATCCTCTGGGTTGTTCATGCTCTCCTGCCACGTACCGTCACTCATGAGGAAGAGCGCGGTGGTTGGGGTCTGGGGTACAATCTCATTGTGCGGCCAGTACGTAGCCCTGATCCTGTTGCACTCCTCGTTTGTCAACTGAGGGGGTGCCTGTTGGTTACCCACACTGATCTGGACCATGAAGTCCTTTAGTTCTTGCATTTCAAAGCAGACCTGGCCATTCACAGGCCTCATGGTCATCCACGTGTACATGGTAATGATGGAGGAACCATTGGTGCGAAGAACCTCGTTCAACTGGGAGTAGGTGAAGTAGAGGTAAGGCTCCTCATCTGGGATGAATTCACTCTCCTCCCATGGCTGGTCTGGTGCATAGTAGGTCTCTGCATCTGACCCCTTGAAGCCTGAGGGCACATCTTCCATGGGAGTCATCACCTTGCGGCAGCACGGGCATGAGCTTTGGTTGTGCGTGTTCAGAAACCAAGAGGAAATGCAAAGGAAGTGGAACTCATGGCTGCAGGAAAGAGTAACACGGCCAGTCTCAGCGGACACATCCTCGTAGCAGATTGCACAGGTAGACATTTTGTTGGGGGGACATATATAATATGACAAGCCGTATTCAATTTTTTTATGAAAAGAGAAACTCTTTTACTTTGTGTCTTTCTTCTTTCTTCTTTCTTCTTTGTCTATTTACTTTGATATATTGACATTGAATCCCCATTGCCCTGTCTCTACGCTTTGCAGTGAAGAGGAAATCTGTGCTATGAGCTGTGACATTTCTACAGGGTCTACATATACCCTTCTCTTCCTAGGCTTCTGAATTGGGACATAGGCGCTGGGGGAATATAATGGTGGGGTCTGCATTCGGGGGACTTATATATGATGTAGGAAGGGCTTCATTTTTTTCACAAAAAAAGAGTTTCCTCTTTTTTCTTTGGTTTTTCTTTTTAGTCTTTTTTTTTCTTTTGTTTTTGACCTTGGCTCTTGGCCTTGAATCTTTACTCGCTGGCATCAAAGTCGATCTCCTGCTCATGGCCAGGCTGGTAGCGGCCAGTAAAGGTACCCAGGCTACCGTCACCCTCCAGGATGAAGAGGTTATTGGTGTGTGGGTCCATGTAGTAGTCTGTACCATCAATGGTAATCTTCTTCATGTCACCGTCACTTGTATAGGTCAACTCTACTGCAGTTGCAGCTGCAGTTGCAGACGCAGTTGTAGAAGCAGTTGCAGCCTTCTTGGCATCCTTGGCTGCCTTTGCTGCCTCACGGCCTGCCTTCATCTTGGCCTTCTGCTCATCAGAGATGACCCTCTTTGGCTTGTCTGCCTTCACAGCAGCACCACCCTCTGCATCTGCATCTGCAACTGCCGCTGCCGCTGCAGGGGCACTCTTTCCCTTACCGCTCTTGGTCAAAGAGGTGGCGAGGAGCACATTCAGGTCTAGCTTCTCGGCGTGGCTCAGGGCGTCAATCAGTGTCATGATCTGCTGGATGGAGGACATTTTGTATGCTGGTTGTTTGTTTGGGACTGTTCAATGGGGCCGGTTTGGGCTTCAATTTTTTTTAGCCGACTCTTGGGCCCACTCTTGGGGCTGAAGATGCTGAAGAGTTTCAATAGTAAGACATAAAAAAAGAGGGTTCTCTTTTTTCTTTTTTTCTTTTGTTTATCTTTGTTTCTTTTTAGCACCAGTTACCAATCTCAGCATCACACCCACCCGCGGCAGCCTCTGCACTGAGCCTGGCCATCTCAGCCAGATCCGCTGCCCTTGCTGCAGCCACGCGCTCTTCAGCCTCCCTCATGGCAGCCGTGGCGGTCTGCATAGCCTCTTCAGGGTTGTGCAGGCACACCCGCTTCTCTTTGAGTGCACGCTCAAGTTTGTCAGCAGGCACCCAGGCAGACACCTCCAGCCACCTACGCTCTCCAACAGCCATCCTGCCAGACTTGAGGCCAATGTTGACCTCTTTCGTGCAACTCCCACCCGTAGTAACAATGGCATCGCCCACCTTAAAGAGGTCCTGATGGATAGACCCCTTATTGTTCAAGAAGCGAGAGGGCACCAGTACAATGCAGCCAGTCTCTGTCTCCAAGAGGTAGTCCACGGCGGTGCCGAACTGCACGACCGTGTTGGTCATGCGGGACCCACCATAGGTGGCTAGGCCTGCGCTGGCCTGGCTCTTCTCTGGGGCGATACCCACAGCCTTTATGCGCGTAACAATAAGAGGTGCCGCGGCACCACTAAAGAGGGTCTTTAGGAAGGTCTTGTTCTCCTCCAGGGCAACCTCATAGGCACCCTTCACCTGGGCGGGCTTGCCACCCTTGCGCAACTCTTTTGGTTTGAAAGAGGTCATTTGTGTGTATTTGGACTGTGTATTTGGACTGTCTATTGGCGGCAATGGCAATTTCAATTTTTATTATAGGTTGAAAGGGGACTAGATAGAGACCTCTTTACTTATTTCAATTTTTATATTAGATTGATAAAAAGACGCGCAAAAGAGGTGCCCCCACAGGCAAAAGAGGTGCTCAAAGAGGTGCACTCTTCAACCTAAAATAAAAATTGAAATTGGGGTTGACCCCATTGAACAGTCCCCACACAAACAACCAGTATACAAAATGTCCTCCATTGAGCAAGTGATGAGCCTCGTGTCCAAGATGTCCTCTGCTGAGAAGCTGACCCTTAATGCCCAGATCGCAGCCTCCATGGCTGGAGAGAAGCCCAAGTCATCCCGCAAGGGTAAGCCTGCCTCTCTTGGCATCAGGGCATGGGGTGCATTCGTTGCACACGCCCAGAAGACCATGCCTGAGCGCTTCGCTGCTCCTGCTCTTCCTAAGGATCGCCTCATCATTGCAGGTGCCATTCGCCTGGAGAACCCAGCAGCCTATGCCACCTTTTGCGAGGACTTCAAGAAGCAGAACCCTGTGAGCACTCCATCTACGGATGATGAGGCTGCTCAGGCAGAGCCTGTTGCTGCCGCAGAGGGTGGTGCTGCAGTGGCCGTGAAGGCAGACAAGCCAAAGAGGGTCATCTCTGATGAGCAGAAGGCCAAGATGAAGGCAGGCCGTGAGGCAGCAAAGGCAGCCAAGGATGCAGCCATTGCTGCAGGCGTGGAGCCTCCCAAGAAGGCTAAGTCTGCCAATAAGGCCAAGGACGAGTAACCAAAAGAAATAAAAGAGAAAAGAAACCAAAACAAAAAAGAAAAAAGAGGAAGCTCTTTTTTTGTAGTGCTTATATCTCAGAAAGAGTAGCAG
>Ga0114974_10002946_pt1 | contig 12972 bp, 16 predicted proteins | sample S_130206_EF_Meta_FD_87318 | JGI IMG/M metagenome (GOLD analysis project Ga0114974, IMG submission 87318) | Freshwater microbial communities from Lake Simoncouche, Canada to study carbon cycling - S_130206_EF_MetaG | ecosystem: Environmental > Aquatic > Freshwater > Lake | place: Lake...
CCGGTCGACGTGATTTGCAGCGCGGCTTCGTCTGATACGACCTGCGAGATCGTCGGGCGCGGCGGACCGACAAAAGACGCCGAGACCGGAGTCGAGAGAATAGTCGTGTAAGCTGGGATCGTCGTCGCTGAACTGTAGATCGCGGGAGAATACGGGACGCAGGTAACGGCGGCGGCGAGGTCGTCGATGTATTCTATCCCAGCGATCAGCACCTCGAGGCTCTCGAGGCTCTGCTCTCCGAACTGGAACAGGTCCCCAGCGTTGACCGAAGTGCCTCCGCTGGTGACGATCACGGTGTCGCTGGTGACCGTCGTCCCGACCGCCGCCACCGTGAGCGCGAGCGAGGTGTTCGTGATCGTTGCGCGGACGCGCAGCGTGTAGATCTTGCCCGCCTCGCGCGTCACCGGCTCATCTAGGACGATCGTGTTCGTCGAGCGCGAGACGACGCGCCCCGACATCTGGCCGATCCTCGGGACGTCGTGCGTGAGGCGGCATAGATCACCGCGTAGCGCGACGAGGTGCTCGATGTCGACCTCGAAGGTGAAGACCTCCGGACGAAGGCGCGCCGCCGCGATGTAGTGCCTGCCGAGCTTATAGACGTTGTCGGGGTTGGTCTGCCCGGGAAGGTCGATCACCTGATAGGTCGTTGCGTTCGCCTCGTTGAACCCGTCGTCGAAGACGACCCGCTCGTCCTCGCGATAATCGGCGTTCTTGTTAAAGAAGCGGATCCGCAGCGCCTCGGGGATCTCGTTATAGATGATCCTGCCAGTAAAGTTGCGCGTATTGCGCGGCGTGAAGTGCTGCACGATCGTCGAGCGGGTCTGTTCGATGACGACCGTCCACTTGTCGTCGACGTAAGCCGGGCTCGCTTTGCCTGCGTTCGCGACGTCTTGCAGGATGTCGCGGACCGAGAGCTGAAAGTCGAGCACCTGATCAAAGGCGAGCCCGTTCGTCGCGCAGAATGTAAACCACGCGCCGAGCTGCGCGTCGTTGATATTCCCAGCGGCGACCGGCTTCTTGTTTGGCGCGCCTTTTAGGACGTAGCGATAGATCGCCGCCGGGTTCGATGTCACGCTCGTCGAGGTCGTCCACGCCGAGCCGTCCCATGTCGGGATCTTCAAGGAGACGAGCGCGTTGAGCTGCTGAACGATGCCGTTGAGCTGATCGGTTGCCTTGATCCGGAAGGCGCTCTTGGCGATGCCGGTCAGCTTCACCGGGACCGCGTTCGTGTTGAATGATCGCAGATCGGTCCAATCCGCGCGGTCGACCCGTTTAGAGTTTGTTAAGAACTCTTCGGTGTTTTGCCGCTTTATTTGAACTTCATATTGTCCGGATACCAAGCCAGTTTTGCGTTGAGACACGCGCTTTGCTTGTGTGGTTTGATCTGTATAGGTCTGATCGAACCATGCAAGCCACGTTGCAGATCCGATAAGCCGGTATTGTCCGGTTAGCTGCACTGACCAGTTATTCTTTTGCCCCTTATTATTGATACTGAACAAACCATTCGGGAAAGTAATAGTCAGCCCAAACTCGGTCGTGTTGAGCGCGGTTGTGCGGCTCACATAAGTCGGAGTTAGGCGGATCGAGAGATCCTCCTGCGATGCGTCCGCAGGGTAGAGCCCGAGCGTCGAGGCGGATCCGGCGAAGTCGTGCTCTGTCTCGACGTCGGTGTAGTCTGCGAGGTCGGTGTTTCCGATCTTGATCGCGGTCACGTCGACCGGCCCATAACCCCAGATCAGAATGAAGCGCAGATATTGGTCGTTGCCCGCGATCTCGGTGTAGGGAGCCGCGCCATAAGGCGGGACCATGCGATGCGTGCCCATAACGACGGGGACGGCGGCGTAAGGCGTTAGCCCGTTGCGCGCAGCCGATAGGTTATAGGATGGGCTCTCCGTCCTATTCTGGGTCGGGCGCGGCCCGAAGAGCGCCGAGGCGGCGTAGGTGATCGCCATCGCGATCGCTGCGCCTGCGACCGCCGCTGCGAACGTCCCAGCGGTAAATCCAATGGCCGTCGCAATGGTCGGCGCGGCGGCGGTTGCGAGTATCGAGATGATCGTGACCGGATCCTGCAAGGTGACGCGCAGATAGATCGATGCCCCCGACTTCGGGCGCGTCCTCGCCCAGAGCTCTTGCGGGATATAATCCCCGCCGATGAAGGCGGCGATATGCCCGCGGTCGCCTTCGTCGATGACGAGCGTCGCGATCATCTCGGCGAGCGTCTGCCCCGCCATGATCCGGACGACGAGGCGCTCGCCCTTGGCGAGAGGATTTAAGATCAGCGTGATCTCGACATATTCGGCGAGAGCGCGGTCTTTGAAGGGGACGAGATCATTCAAGGCGATATGCTCCGATCACGCGCTGCAAGAAACGGTTGTCCCCCTTATAGCGCGAAACGCAGGATCCTACGACCTCTTCTGCATGAAGAACGAACCCCGGCTCGGTGACGATCCCGCAATGGGTCGCGCGCCGCTTTCCCTTATAGAACCCCCACATATGAAGGACATCGCCAGAGCGCACCTCGTCGAGATCGACCCGCACTCCGGTCGAAGCGAAATCAGAGAAGGATCCCGCGCCGCGCTCGATCTGGGTCTCGATCTCGTTGTAGCGCGGGAGCTTGATCTTGTAGACCTCCTTGTAGACCAAGCAGACAAGCCCCCAGCACGACGCGCCCTCGCGCGTCGATCCGTTCCACTCAAACGGGATCCCGATGTAATCGTTCCACCAGTTAGAAGATGCCGGGGAACGTCGAGGGCGAGAAGGTTGCACTTGGGAAGGGCTCCGTTAGGAAGTTGTCGATCGTCAGGTCGATGTCCATCACGTCGGCGTTATAACCGACCGACGCCGCCACGAGCCCAGAGACGCTCTGCAAGACCACGGTCGGGTCGCTGGCCTCGATGACCTTGAGCGCGAACGTCGCGCGCGTGCGCTGGCCTGCTATGGAGCGCAGGACGGCAAGCTCGGTCGTGACGTTCGAGATCGTGAGCCGCGCTCGCACTTGGAGCTCTGGGTCGTCGGGAGGTAGCGTCACCGAGAAGGGAAACGCGACATAGGTTGTCGCGCCCGCGACGATGTTCTCGGTGTTGTTGACGAGGTAATAAGTGCCGATGTCTGGGTGATAGATCTCGAGCAGGACGAGGAATGCGCTCGTCGTCGTCTGCTTGTTGATCGCCGTGATGACCGAGGTTGGAAGAGAGCGCGCCATTTATGGAAGAACCTCGAGCATTAAGTCCATGCGCCATTGAACCGTCGTCGCGGTGTCGCCTCCCGAAACGCCGGAGCATGAAGGCGGCTGCACGAAGCGCGCCGAGACGGTTGCAAAGGTACTTGGATCCGTGAAGTCGAAGGCATCAGTCCCCTCCGAGAGCGTCGTCTTGTAGAAGGTCTCGAACGTCGCGCGCTGGGTTCCGGTCAAGAGCATTGATCCGGACAAGAAGCGCGCCGTTGCAGTAAAGCGTTTGCGCTGCTTGTAAGGTCCAGTATCAGTTGTCGAGCGGATGAAACCCTGCTGCCGAGTATCCTGCACGCCGATCTCGAAGTATTGTGGAAGTGAAACAGGCCAGAGCGCCATCTCTTATCCCCTCTGTTGCAAGCGGTTGGAGATCCCGAAGGTCGATTTGATCGCTTTATAAGTCGGGCCCCCGCCAGTGATGTCCTGCGCGACGGCGCGCCCGATCTGCACCATGATGTTCCCCATGCTGTCTGCCGACGCCGACGCTTCTTGCCCGCTGTAATTGTTGATCGTGATCTTTGGCGCGCTGTTCCCGTTGGCTGCGGCGATGCCAAGCCGCCCATCAGATCCCCGAGAGAGCGGCATGATCGCCTCCGGCCCAGCTTCTCCCATGAGCCCCGTCCCATTGGCGAAGGGGAAGATCGTCGGACCAGAGACGACGCCGCCCTTGGCGAACGGCACGAACCCGCTCGGGCCGAAGACGTTCCCGTCTGCGCTGAATAGGCCCTTGATACCGGCGGCGATCGGCGCGGAGAACTGCTGCGCGAAAAGATCCTGTGCGACCTTGGCGAGAACATTCGAGGCGAAGTTAAGAAGAGCATCTCCGAGAGATGCTGTCCCGTTGAGCACCGAGGCGAAGGCGGCGTTGAGCTCGTTCTCGACGGTGTCCGCGAGCCCAGAGATGAGCTGACCGAGCGGGTCGAACTGCTCTGCGAGCTGCTGCACCGAGCGCGCGTAGAGATCCGCGTCCATCGCGCCGGAGGCGTGCAGCTCGTTGATCTGCTTGAGCCCGTCGGCGTATTTTTCGCCATCTGTCCGGGTCGCATCGTAATATCGTTTGATGTCCGCCGCTGCCGTGCTTGTGCTCTTTGCTCCGCTTTTGACCTCCTTGTTAAAGTCGGCGAGCGCCTTCTGCGCCTCGGCTGCGGCAATCTCGTTTGCGATATAAGTTTCTTTAAGCCCTTGCGTGAAGTTGGAGACGCCAGTCGGTGCGTTGAGAAGCGCGCCTGCCCCAGTGCGATCAAAGCGACTTGCGGCAAGCGCGCCCGCCGCTCCGATTGGGTCTGCCGCATACTTGAGTTTTATGTCGGCTTCGACGCGCGCGGTGAAGCTCTGTTGAGCTAAGGAGACCGCAGCGCCAAGAGCACGCGAGAGCCCGTCTGCGAGCGCGGATGCGTTGCTTGCGGCGGTTGATAGATTTGTAGAGACTGCTTCGGTTGCGTCTGCTGTCCCGGCTGCTTTGTCTGCGCCAAAGGATAGTTGATCAAGCCTTAGTCCTTCCTCGACTGCCTTGAGCAGTTTAGTATAAAGGTCATCGCCGCTTTTAGACGCGTTTCGTAATCCGTCTGTGCTGCTATAGATTAAATCCGCAAGCTCCTGTGCGGCACGAGACTGGTCTTCAAATGTACGGGCCTCATTCAGTTTTGCAAATGCGGTTGCAAGAGCTGCCCCACTTCCGGCTGCTGCACCTAATTGTGTCTCTAGGGTTTTTATGCCCTCTCTGTAGTTGGATAGTGTACCTATAGCATCTTGATAGGCTGCTCTCTGGGAATATAAAACATCCAGTCTATCTTGTTCTGTACTAGTTAAATCGCGCGTCAGCCCCTCAAGTTGACTGATCGCGCTCATCGTATCCGTCAGACTAGTAAGAAATATTTCAGTGCTCTTAGCGCGCTGCTCTAGCTCTGCGGCGGTTGATCCGCCAACCGTTGCTAGACCCGCGCCTGCTACGGCAGAGGCGGCTTGCCCGAATGCTTGTTTAGCGTGCAGCTCTGCGATCTGCCGCTGGATCTCTAGGAAGTGCTCGGCGGCTCCTGCGTTCTCTCCATAAGTCGCGCGCAGATCAACAAAGTCTTGATTTGCGTCTTTGGTCGCTGACCCGAGCGCGCTCATCGCGTCAGTTAGCCCATCCGTCGCCGTTTTAAGATCCTCTGCCCCGTCTGCGGCGTCAAAGAACATTGGAACAACGGAGAGTAAAACCCCGGCGACAACGCCGAGAACAGCGCCGAGAGGACCGAACCCGCCAAGAAGCTGCGGGAGCTGCATCCCGAGTGCCCGCGTTGCATCGACGCCACCGGTGACCTGTACTATCACGTCCGAGAGCTGGAAGCTCGCGTTATGGATCGAGCGTGCATTGTCCTTAAAGGCGGATCCGATCCCGTTGACCGCGCCTGCCATTGCCTTCGCCGGAGCTGCGCTCTTGCTCTGTGCCGCGCCCAGAGCGTTGACCTTGTCCTCGAGCTTATCTGCCGCGCCTGCTGCGCTCTGTGCGGCCTTCTCGAATGAGCCGAGCCCCTGCGCCGCCTGCGCGCCGCCGGTGGTCTGGACCTCGACGCCAAGCGTGATCAGGTCTGCCATTTTTTCGCCCTTTCCTTGTGCCACAAGGCGTCGAGTGCAGAGAGCGCGTCCACCTCAAGAGGGGTAAAGATCCGCCCGGTGAGCGCACTATACGCCAGAACCTCGGCAAATGCTATTGGGGCGTCGGCCTGCCGGGAGCGGTGCAGGCGTAGAAACGTCTCCCAGAACTCGCCCATCGTTTTGGGGAGCTCCGGGAGATCTAGCTCGGGAGGTCGAATGCCGCTTGTCTTCTCGACGTGCTCGTAATGAGTGCGGATCGAGATCCCGTCCTTGTCAGTCTGCGCGAGCTGGAAGCTGGCCTCGGCGTGCTTTAGGAGCCCGTCGAGGGACCGGCGAAAAAATTTGCGCGATCCGATGCTGCTGTGAAGAGCTGGTCGCGGATCTGCGGGGGCATCGCCGCATAGGTCGCGCGAGCGTCCTCAATCTTCACGTCCGCGCCGCCTGCATAGATATGCCAAGCGATCGTGATCAGCGCGAGAAACGCCGCGAGGCGCTCGTCTGGATCTGTGAGACCCAGACGACCGACCTCGGCCAAGGCGTTCCGATAGCCCTTGCTGTCGGATCCGTGCAGCGTGATCGTCTGGGGTTGCCCGTCCTTGTGGAGAACGGGCGTCTGCGTGATCGGGTGCAAGATCGTGTGGGTGTAGGTGTCCCGGAACGTGAGGTCGTTTAGGTCCATCTTTTATCCTTACACGGTCGTGCGGGTGATGCGGAACTGCGTCCCGGTGCTGCTGTCTTTGAGCGCGACAAACGGGATCGTGATCAGACGCGACTGAGGATTTCCGACCGGAACTGCCGCGCCGTTGATCTTGATGCGCGGCATCAGGAAGGTGTAGTTTTTACCGGCGACGCGGTCATCCATCACGATCGAGAGCGAGCTCTCGGTCTCGCCCAGAAACTTGTCGATCAGCGCCTTGTCCTGATAGTAGACCGTCATCGACCCCTCGAGTGTCGACATCCCGAATTGCATCTGAGGCGTGACGTTTGATCCCAAGACATAGGTCTGGTCGATGTTGTTGTTCAGGGTAAAATCGAGCGAGTTGACGAGAGCGATCGCAGATCCGCCCTCGGTGATCGTCCCGGTGAAGGCGTCAAAAGGTTCGTTCGTCGAGTAGGCGGTATAAGTGCCACCGACCGGAGCGGTTGCGGCCTGCGCCATGTCCTGCCCGACCAGACCGAAGGTCGCCATCGTCATTGCGTCGGGCTTGAGCGACATTGCCATCGTGTTGACCATCACGCCCTCGAAGGTCCGGAATTGCGTAATGTCGAGAGCGGCGTCTTGGATCGAGAAGGACTTGACCGTCGTTCCGGTGTTCAAGATGTCAGAGGCAAACGTGCCAAAGAGCGCGCCCTCGAGGAGCCAATCATAGTCGGCCGGGCGCATCTCGACGACGACGTCGCCAGAGACGCTTCGCTGGCCGTGCCGGTCGATCGACGGCATCCGGTCCGAGGTGATCATGTTCGACTGCACGCGGGTCTTTTGCAGATCCAGCGAATGCGTGTTGAACGGGATTTGAACGTAGACCGGAGATGCAGACGGCGTCGTGCCATAGGTTGCTTCTGCGATGTAGGAGAGCCGCGTCCGGGCTCCTTGTGAAAACGCCATGATGTGCCCTCCTTATGAGCTGGTGAACGTATACCATGAGATCGACACCGTGACGATATACCACGGTGCGTCGAGAACGGCGACGCTTCGTTCAGAGTAGCGGAACCGAACTGTCGTTCCGCCGGACGTCAGCCCGGTGTCGACGGAGAAGGCGGCGCGGATCGCGTCAGCCAGAGCATCAGCACCGGCTGGGCCCGTGCCTTCTGGAAGGTGTACGGTGACGAGAAATGACCCGTCGTGCCGGATCTGCGGCGACGGGCCCATGACCGCCGGTCGGCTAGTCACGGGGACGAGCGCCATGCGAACCCATGCTGTCCCGGTCGTCGGAACGAACTTGACGTTCTCGAAAGCGCGGTTGGCGCTCGACGGGATCCCCGAGACGGTTGCGATCTGCTGCTCGAGCGCGGCTCGAATGTTCTGCATGACCGTCATGGGATCCCCGTCGCTCTGATGTTCTTGATCTCGGTCACGACTGCCGCCGCGATCGAGCGGGAGCGCGCGAGCACCTTCCGCAAGAACTGCGTGCGCGCCTCGACGAAGACCGCATAATTTGCCCCGTTGAGGAGGTAGACCGACCCGTCGAGCTGCGCGAGCGTGCCCGCCTGCCCAGATAGGCGCGCCATTGTCATCCCGGGAGCTCCGGTCGTCGCCTCGCCGCCGGAAGCGCCGGGAGACCCTGAAAGCGTCGGGGACAAGAACCACGACGCGCGGAGCCGCCCGGTCTTCACCGGCGTGCCTTGCACGACCTCAAGCGAGAGACGGTTTATGTATTCGTTGCGCGCCTGAGCCACGGTCACCCCTGCGCGCTGGGCCAGCTTGTCCAGATCGACCGTGATCTTTTGCAGGATCTGCCCCTTCGCCATCATTCCCTCGCTTGGCAGACGTAGGCGAGGATCGAGGAGCCGCTCTTGATCGTCTGCACCGAGATGATCCGGACGGCGTCACCCTCTCCGCGCAGCTCGTCGTCGATCTGCGGGGTCTTCGAGATCGCGCTCCCGTTATAGGTCGCGGCGATCACGGCCTTGCGGTCGCCGCGCTGCACGAGCGTGCCGTCGATGTCTCGCGCGATGTAATTGAGAAAGATCGCGCGGACGCTCTCGTCGCTGTTTGAGCCGCCGGTGATCGTGCCCGTCGCCGGGTCATAAGATCCGCCGTTGTTGATCCGGCGGAACGTGATGTCATAGCCGTGATCCCGGAGGAGCGCGACGACATCCTTTTGCATCTGCGCGCCGGTTGCCATGTCGGATCAGACCTCGTCTTGAGGATTGCTATATCGCGGCGGGTTGGTGAACTGCTCGATCCGAAATGCCCCCGGAACGCGATCCGGATCTGTCTCGACTGCGGCCATGTCAGAAATTGACATCCCCCCAGCGTCTGGGACGCCGAGCCCGACGGATCCGAGCCGCTTGCTGTCTTTTGTGAGCCGCACCGCGAGCTCGGCGTATTGCGCCGCGCGCTGCGAGTAGGACGACGAGACGCTCTCGACGCTGCTGTCGACGAGGCGCGCATATTTGCCGGAGAGTGCCCGGCATATGACCGCGCCAGCGACATAGACGTCGTCGGAGCCCTGCGAGAGCGCGAAGGCGATCTCTTCGTCGCTGACCTGCTGGTCGGTCGTGTCCGTGTCCCCTACGAGGAGGCGCACGGCGTCACGCCGCGTTGCTGCGCTCGTTGTGCCGGGCGCTCCCCCGTAGGTCCACGTCATGCCGCTGCCCTCGCCACGGTGCGCCGCTTGGGCGCTGGGATCGGATCTGCGGAGGTCTCGGCGAGCTTAACGCCGAGCCCTTTGTTTGTGAGGTCGATTGCAGGATCTCCGAGCTCATAATGGCGGACCATTACTGCCCCGAAAAGGAGCTCGACCTTTTCTGCGGCAATGCCCAAGGCTTGCCAGTCGAAGGCTTCTCCGCGCTCGAATGCCCGCCCGTTCGCATGGAACGGGCGGTAAGCGAAAAGCGGATCCGACTTCTGAAAAGTGCGATGCTCGAGGTTCATCATGCGACGATCGCGTCGAAGAAGTAACCCAGCGAAGATGAGACCAGCTTGTGATCGTAGTGAGCGCGAGCGCGGATCACGTCGGTATCTTCTTCGTCGCGACGCTTGGTGTCGATGACGAACCCATACTCGTTCGTCCCGCCCAGATAACCAGCCCAAGAGAAGGTGTAGCCCGCGGCGGGGGTCATAATCCCCGGAGCTGCGGGGCGGTAGGTCAAGAGCGCCTTCTTGCCCAGAATGAACGAGTGAGCGGCGGTGTCGCCCTCTGCTGCGGTGTTCTGGATTGCTTCACCGACGACGACTTCGTCGAGCTCGAAGATCTGCGCGAGCAGGTTCAGCGAGGCGATCGAAGGCTGCGCGGTGGTCGCGCCGCCGTTGAACCGGCCCAAGATCGACGGGTGGTTCACAAGCGCCGAGTAGACCTGACGACCGATAGCCAGCACGTTAGGCTTAACGCCGGTCGAGCCAAGGATCGTGTCGACGCCGGTGCGGATGTTACCGATCGGGTCGCCCGAGGTGGTGTCCGACCAGCGGATGACCTGACCAGCCGACGGAGACGAAGCGACGCCGGTGATGTCGGTCGCCCACAAGCCGGTCGTGAAGAAGGACGACGCGAAGTCGTTCTCTTTCGAGATCAGCATCTGGTGCGTCGCTAGCTCGGCGGCGGCGCGTGCCGGGTCGTTAGAGGCGTCAGAGTTTGCGCGAACCTGATCTGGGATCGGGATCGAGACCCCGAACTCTTCGCAGAAATAGCTGTCGCTCGAGAGAGCGTAGCCGACTTCCGAGACGCGTGCACCGGCGGCGCGCTTCTTTGCGCCGTTGCGGTTGAAGTAGGAGCGGTCGAACGTGAAGTATTTGTCCGACTGCTTCTGCACCGGCACGTTCTGAAAGACGCGCGAAGCGATGAAGCTCTGCGGGTTTTGCAGCAATGCCAGAGAGATGTTTGTGAGAGCTGCGTCGATATGGAACGAGCTAACGGTAGGTTGCGGCATGATCTATATCCCCCTGCCTTATACTGCGCCGCGCGGATGGAACAGGATCTCGATGATCCGTCCATTGGCGCCGGTTTCAAGAGCCGTCCCGAGAATGAGGTTCGTCGAGGTGGCGGTGACAGCTTGGCCGGAGGCGTTAGACATGACCGGACCGCCACGGGTAACAGCTCCCCCGCAGACGACTTTAGTCTTGCCCATGATCGCCACAAGAGCGGCGCGACCAGCGGCTGCGGGTGCATCTTGTAGGACGCCTTGCGCGATCACGCCTGCGCCCGTCGGGTCGATCTGACCGTCCGCTGCCACCGAAACAAAGTAGAACTGCTTCGTCGAGAGGTCAGCACCGGCCTCGAGCGACACGCAGAGCATATTTTCTTGAGTTGCCATCTTGGCCCCCTTTACTGCACGTTGCGTTTAGCGAAGAGCTCCGCGCCGCGACCGGTGCGCGTCACGTCGGCGAATGCCTTGGCGAACGTCACCTTTTTCTCGACTGCATATTCTTCGGCCATCTTGTTGAGCTCGGTCATCGCATCGGTCTCTTCCGGTGCGATTGTGCCGAACTCGCGGGTCAGCTTCGAGGCGAGAGTGTTCGCGCCTTTGAGCATAGCGTGAGCGGCTTTGCGGACCTCAACGTCAGCGATCGCATCGATCGCTTTGAGGACTGCGCCCTTCATCGCCGGAGCGCCTGCAAGGTGCGGGATCTCGGCGCTGACGCGCTTGACCAGCTCTTCGGCTTCCAGCTTCTTCGTGACTTCGGCCAGATCCCCGGCCTGCTTCGAGATCATAGCGATGACGCTTGCGGGGAGCGCGCTTTTCAGCACGGGCTCGCCAGCTACGTCGATGTAATCCTCGGCTTGACGCTTCTCGACCGTGACGGTCTCGTCGGCGATCTGCACGACGTAACCTTCGGTCTCGAGCGACTTCACAAGTGCGTCGCGAGATGCTTCGAGGCGCTTGTTTGTTGCCTCGAGCTCTTCGAGGCGCTTCTCCTGATCGGACATCGAAAGGTCTCCTGTGCCCAGATCGCCGGTCGGTCCGGCCCCCTTGTTGCGCCTCATCTGCGCAACCTGATTGCGAGCGTCTGCCTCAGACATTCCCCCGGCAATCAATTCTTTGATCTTCATCTCATCTGGCATGATGCCAGCGCGCTTGAACATAACGACGCGCGCGGCGGGGTTCGCGGGTTCATCGACCAGCGAGAGCTCGATCAGCTCAAGATCTGTGACGTTAAACGGCATTGCGTTTTCCTATGCCCCCGATTGAGAACGCGGCAAGCTCGCCGCTCTTCACCCTATTCCATACACTATCGTCGTGCACTTTCATAGCCACTACCCATCCCTCGAGCGCGGAGTGCACGCCAAGCGCCTCTCCCAGCGCCTTGGTGAGCGGGAAGGAGTGAATGACCTCCCCGATCTGCTCGCCCTCGTGCATGGCCTTAGCGACGCGCACGTCGAGCATGAAGCGATCCGCCGCCTTCGTCATAACGTCCGCCGAGATGATGTCGCCCTGCCGGTCGACCATAGGCTTGCCGTCGATCGAGACGACCGACGCCCAGCCCCAGACGATCCGCGCCTCATCATCGAGCTTGATGATCTTCGCTGTGCGCTTCTCCATCGTTGCGTCCATCACGGCCTCGATCGCCGCACTGACGACGCTCTCGATCAGCTCCGCCGCCGGGTTCTCGACCTCGGCCCCGTCCGGCCCGATCATGCCTGTCTGTCCGACGAGCTCGAGGTAGGCCTCATGGCTTTCGCCCGGCATATAATACGCCTGCCCGTCTGGGCCTTCGGTCATATGCGCGACCAGCCCGAGCCCGAGCTGGTGCGACCGCTGCACCGCCTCGATGACCGTCGTGAAGACGTCCTCCGAGATCTGCCGCTTCTTCATCTCTTCCATCTTCGTCATCTCCGTTACCGAGGTTCCACTTTCCCACATTTGGCAAGACCAGTAACGCGCCGAGGTCTTGTCCGTTGCGGTGTCGCATGAATGCCGGGCGCGGAAATTGGCGCGCGCTTCTGGGTCGTCGCGCCGGATCTCCATGTTAGGATCTCCGAACGTGACCTTTTTGACCGTGTCACCAGCGGTGACATAGACGCCGAACTTCTTGCTCGCGCCTGCCGGTAGGCGGAACGGCTTGTCGAGCTCGACATCTCGGCCCTGATAGAGCGCCTTCTCGATCGCCTTCTCGGTGTAGACGCCGGTCTTCGGATCCTTCTTGAACCCTGCGCTGTCGATCGCCGCATATGCCGCGCCGAACGAGCGGCCCTCCTGATAGCCGCGCTTCATGCTGTCGTTGAACACGGTGCGCCAGATCGTGCGCGCCTTATCGGTTGGGAGGACGCGCTTGACCGGATCCGGAAGCGCGTCGTTGCTATCGTAGGGCATGGATCAGATCCTTCTGTAGGACGCGGGAGGAGAGATCTCGCGCTGGGAGGAAAAATCGGCCAGAACCCGTGAGGGGTACCCCTGCGTTAGCAGGGTTCCCCTTGGGGTTCCACCCGGTGAAAAGTAGGGAGGAGAGGAGAGGAGAACACTATAGGGAAATCTGTCCTCTCCTCCTAGTTTTGGCGCGCCCTTAA
>Ga0114974_10002947_pt1 | contig 12968 bp, 7 predicted proteins | sample S_130206_EF_Meta_FD_87318 | JGI IMG/M metagenome (GOLD analysis project Ga0114974, IMG submission 87318) | Freshwater microbial communities from Lake Simoncouche, Canada to study carbon cycling - S_130206_EF_MetaG | ecosystem: Environmental > Aquatic > Freshwater > Lake | place: Lake...
AATATCCATACGTATCACATTTTAGATTTTTCAATCGTACCTGCGCGCGTGTCGACGGTGGTCGCGCAAGCGGCCGAAATGTTGGCGGCGCGGATCGCAGAAAAAATTAACGTCGTTGGCCTGCTCGCCGTTGAAATGTTTCTCACTACCACCGGCGAACTCGTGGTGAACGAACTCGCTCCGCGCCCACACAACAGCGGTCATTGGTCGATCGATGGCGGCGAGACCAGCCAGTTTGAGCAACACGTGCGCGCCGTGTGCGGGTTGCCTTTGGGCGCTGCGGCCGTACGCGAGCCAACCGTGATGGTAAACATTTTGGGCGACGCCTGGAAATGGGCCGACGGTAAAGTCGTTGGCGCACCTCGCTGGCCGGCAATCCTCGCGGCACCACGCGCGAAGTTGCACCTTTACGGCAAAGCCGAGCCTCGGCCTGGCCGCAAGATGGGTCATTTCACGGTCCGCGCAGCGGATATCGCCACGGCGTTGGCTCAAGCGCAGGCGTTGAAGGCGCAGCTTTAACGCGCTTCGTTTTAGACGGAGACGGAGTTTTGCGTTGCGACCGGTCGGATGCGTGTGCGCCCATGCTGGCGCCCCGCTTAATTTTTTTATTTTCCCGCAAACTTGCTTTCATGAACTTGAACTTATTCCGCTTCGCTCGTGTATTGAGTGTGATTTTGTTTTTTGGGATTAGCCTGAATGGGCCAGCGCAGGCGGCGGCGACGCGGGCGCCGAATATCGTTTTCTTTCTGATCGATGACTGGGGTTGGACGGATGGTGCAGGCTTTGGCAGCGCGCTTTATGAGACGCCGCACATCGACCGACTCGCGGCGCAAGGCATGAAATTTACTCAAGCTTACGCGGCCTGCACGGTGTGTTCGCCGACGCGGGCGGCGTTGCTCACGGGAAAATATCCCGCGCGTTTGCACATCACAGATTGGATCGCGGGCCACAACCGGCCGTATGCGAAACTCAAAATCCCGGATTGGACACTGCAGCTTCCGCTCGAGGAGAAAACGATCGCGGAAGAGTTGAAGTCGCGCGGCTATGCGACGGGGATTTTCGGGAAATGGCATCTGGGCGGTCCGAAGTTTTATCCGGAATACCAGGGTTTCGACGTCAATGTGGGTGGTTGTGATCGCGGCCAGCCCGGTGCGTATTTCCCGCCCTATGGCGTCGTTAATATTAAAAATGAGCGACCCGGTGAATTTCTCACCGATCGGCTGACGCGCGACGCGTGCGCGTTTATGGAAGCGAATCGCGACCGGCCTTTTTTCGTCTATTTGCCGCACTACGCCGTGCACACGCCGCTCGCCGGGAAGGCGGCAGTCATAGAGAAATATAAGCAAAAAATTGCAGCGGGAAAATTTATTCATACGAACGCGGTTTACGCGGCACTTGTGGAAAGTATCGACGATAGCGTTGGGGAAGTGATGCGGAAACTCGCTGAGTTGAAGCTCGATGAAAACACCGTTGTCGTGCTTACGGGTGATAATGGTGGGTTAAGTGGCACCCTGGGCGCCCAAGGTTGGCGGCCCGGTCCAACACGAAATGATCCGCTGCGTCTCGGCAAAGGTTCGGCTTACGAAGGCGGTGTACGCGTGCCGCTTGTGGTTAAATGGCCCGGTGTTGTGCGTGCCGGCGCCCTGCACGCGGCGCCGGTGACGAGTGTAGATTATTTCCCGACGTTGCTCGAGATGGCTACGGGCGCGCCAGCGGCCGGCGTGGATGGTGAGTCGATCGTGCCTCTGCTAAAGGGTGCGGAAAAATTAAAACGCGCGGCGATTTTTTGGCATTACCCGCATTATCATCCGGGCGGTGCGACGCCTTACAGCGCGGTGCGCGCGGGCGATTGGAAGCTCATTCACTATTTCGAGGACGACCGGTTGGAGCTCTATGATTTGAAAAACGATCAGGGAGAAAAAAATAATCTCTCGACGGCTGAGCCGCAGCGCGTTGCGGCATTGCGTGCGCAACTGGATGCGTGGCGGAAAGACCTAGGTGCGCAATTGCCGACAGTGAATCCCGCATACGACGAGTCGAGAAAATGGGAAGGAGCTGCTCCGCCGCCAGCCCCTAAAAAGAAATAAGTTCTCTCAAGTGTCTCGTGCTCGAAGTGCGGCGACGTCGGCGAGCGTGTCGAGATCTTGGGCGAGCGCCGGTAAATCTACGACGGTGACGTGAGTGGGGTCGCCGTTCAGTAGATCGCGTGCGCCGCTTTCACCCGTGAGCGCGGCGAGAGCGGAAAAATGTGCGCGTAGCAATAATGCCGGTGCGCCGTGGCGTCCGGCGTAACGGGAGGCGACGATGCTGCGCCCGGTGGCGCGTTGGGCGGCAAGAAGTTGTGCGATCACCAGGGCGTCAAAGGCCGGTTGATCGCAAAGTGCGATGAGCGTAGCGTCGAGGGTGCGGGAAAACTGGCCTAGCGTGGTGATACCGGTGCGGATGGACGAGGCCATGCCCTCGGGCCAAGCGGAGTTTTCGACGGCGAGTACGGGTAAGCGGGCGAGCGCGGGGCGAATGTTTTCGGCGTGGGCGCCGAGGACCACGACGACCGGCCACGCGCCGGCCGTGAGTGCGGCTTGGGCGGCGCGGACGACGAGAGGTTGGTCGTTGATAAGCAGAAGTTGTTTCGGTGAACCCAGGCGCGTGGAGGCGCCCGCGGCAAGGATGATGGCGCCGAAGCGCAGGGCCGTTGGCGCGGAGTTAGTCATGGATCGGGCGAGTGCGGTCGCGCAGAGGGCGAGCGTCACGCCCAGAGCGTAGGGCGCGGATCTCTGCGAGGATACTCAGGGCGACGTCGGCCGGAGCATCGGCGCCGAGGTCGAGCCCTATAGGAGCGTGAAAGCGGGCGATTCGCGCTGGGGTGGGGACGAAGCCGTCGCGGGCGAGATCGGCGAGAATGCGGGCGGCGCGTTTCTTAGGGCCGAGGAGTCCGATGTAGGGGAAATCGTAGGACAGTAAACTGCGGAGGATCGGCACGTCGTGGACATAGTGGTGCGTCATCACGACCACGCAGGCCTCGGGTTCGGGGGCAACACGGGCGACGAGCTCGTTGGCTGGAGCCACGATGAGACGCTCTGCGGTGGGAAAACGGGCGACGTTGGCGAAGGTGGCGCGTGGATCGGCGATCGTGACGTGCCAGGATAAGGTATGCGCGAGTTGGGCGAGAGGTTGGGCGTCGTCGCCGGCACCGAAGATGATTAACGACGGTGCGGGAGTGATGATTTCGAGAAAAACCTCAGAAGTCGGCGCGGGCTTAGATGCGTGCGATTGCGCTGACGATGGCTCGGTGGGGGCGAGTTGAGTGCCGAGGGGTTGGCGGGGATCTGTGCTGCGCCAGGTGACGGCGAGTGGGGTGGGGCGGCGTGCTGCGAGTTGCGTCGCGAGCGTCTGAACCCACGCGGGCGCGGGCGAGGGGATGGGTTCCAAGAAGACCTGAACGATGCCGTGGCAACCGAGCCCGACGCCCCAGACCAAGTCGTTTTCGGAGGAAGTGTCGTAGGTAACGAGTTCAGCTTGGCCGGTGGCGGCTACTATGCGGGCGCGTAGGAGGACGTCTTCTTCGAGGCAACCGCCGCTGATGGAGCCTAGGCGTTGGCCGTTGGCGGTGACAATAAGTCGCGCGCCGGGGCGGCGGTAGGATGAGCCCGCCACGGCGACGAGAGTGGCGAGCACGGCGGGTCCTCGCTGGTAGTCCGTGAGGTGGGTGATAAGGGCAGCCAGCTCGGTCATGGGGAGGTGGCGCGCATGCGGTTGCGGAGGAGATCGAATACTATTATTCCGTCTTGGAGGGTTTGACGGTGGGGGTGCCGATTTTCACCCGGCCTTCAGGAGTGTTCATGCTGCGGGCTAGAAAATCTTCGACACGGCGAAAGTATTCGAGCCGGTTTTCGATTTTGCGGAAACCGTGGCCTTCGTTTTCACCGACCATGATTTCGTAAGTTTTTCCATACTGTTTTAGGCGGCTTTCAAGCGTGAGCCACTGGTCGAAACGAACGCGCGGATCGTTTTTGCCGTAGGCGCAAAAAAGAGGGACTTGGATATTGGGGATGTGCTCGACCGGGTTGGTCGCGCGGATGATGGCGATGTCCTTTACGGGGTCGAGGTTGCGAATAGCATTGCCCTCGCGGATGACTCGCGGACCAGCGAAGGTGCGGGAGCCTTGGCGGCCTTCGATATCGGAGACGCCAACGTAGTTTACACCGCAGCAGTAAAGTTCTGGGGTGAGGGTGAGGCCCGCAAGGACGGCGTAACCGCCATAGCTGGCGCCGTAGATACCGATGCGGGCGGGGTTGGCGAAGCCTTGTTCGATGCACCATTTGACGCCATCGGTGAGGTCGTCCTGCATCTGGCGGCCGTAGCCTTTGTACCCGCCGAGTTGGAATTTGAGACCATAACCCCCGCTGCCACGGTAGTTTACTTGGAGGACGGCGTAGCCGCGATTGGCGAAAAATTGCACGTCTGGGTTGTAACCCCAAGAGTCGCGTGGCCCATAGGGGCCACCGTGGGGGATGACGAGCATGGGCATGTTTTTGGCTTCTCGACCGGCGGGTATTGTGAGATATCCGGGAATTTCCCAGCCATCACGCGCAGGGAAGCGAATGGGGCGCATCTCGCTCATTTGAGCGGGGTTAACTGCTTTGCGGACGCGACCGATTTCGGTGAGCTCTTGTTTGGTCTTATCGTAGAGGTAGTAAGTGCCGGGGTCGCGGTCACTAGTGGCACGCACGACCATCAGATTGCCCTCGCTGGTGGCGCTATCGATAGAGTTTTGGGTGTCGGGCAGCGCGCGGTTCAGGTCGGCAGAGAGGCGAGCTAGATTAGGGTCAAACCAATGGATTTCTGATTTTTCATCCTCATATGCGACACCTCCCAGTTCACCGCTGGAGTTGAAGATGAGGCCATCCACGGCGGCGCGGGAGGAGAGCCCTCCCCGGCGATAGTTTGCGAGTCGGTTGCCGATTTCGACACGGGGGTGGGTGAAAAGTACAGGACCCCATTTGCCGGTTTCGGGGTCGAGAGTGAGCAGCGCGGATTTATCGTGCTCCATGAAGCTTTTGACGTAGAGCGTGCGGTTATCTTTGGCGAAAACGCTGGGGCGCCAATGCGGCTCGATGGGGGCCGCTTCCTCAAAAAAAAGAGATGTTTCTTTGGAAAACTCACCTAGGGTTCGCCATGCGCTTTTGGCATCGGAGCGATATTTGACGCTGATGGGTTCCTCGAAGTCGGTGCAGATGGCGACACGCACCACCCCGTTGCTGTCGGCGATCCAAGTGCGGGCGTTGATGTAGTTGCGCTCTTCGACGGTTTCCTTGCCGGTTCGGATGTTAACTTTAATGAGATCGCCAAGAAAGGAGCTGCCGCGGATACGGTTCATCAATATGTGATCAGGATCTTTGGGAAGGGTGCTGACCAGGCTCTTGGGAAGATCGAGTTCGCTGCTAGGAGGGGCAGCTTGTCCGGCGCCGTCGGCATCCGCCTCGATGCGTTGCAATTTATTAATGATAATGAGGTTACTCCCATCGGGGTTACAGGCGAACATGCCATATTCCTCACGACCGGCCCATTGTTGGGCGAAAAGTATGCGATCTTTCTTAACCCACTGGTAAGCGGTCACACTTTCCTCTTTCATATCGGTGAGCCAACGCAATTTATTGGTCTCTCGGTCAAGAATTGCGAGATTGATGCGCTGATTTTTAGGGGCGAGCCAAGTAAGATAGCGTCCTGTGGGTGAGATGGATACCGAGGTCATATCGACTTCGGAAAACAGGGTCTCAATGGGTATCTGTGGGGGCGGAGCGGCGTGGATGGAAAACAGCGAGCAGCAGGCGACTAGTAGTTTTAAAAAGCAAATTGGCCTCATAAGTGAATTTTTTTTTGGTCTTAATAAAGCCGTTATCGCCTGTATGAGTCAACCCCTTCGGTTTTAAGAGGTGAGGTTACGATTATGAAAATTCGCGTTGATTTCCATTTCCCTGCGACTCATGCTCATTGGGTTAAATTATAGGAACCTAGTAACTACCCTGGGTTCGCACCTGCTACATCCTAAACCAAAAACCATGAAACAAACGCTGACCACGGCCGCTAACGCCGCATTGCGTCTCACGACTGCTTCACTTTTCGGTGCCGGCCTTCTGGTCGCGCAGACGACTGTGAAGCCCGCTGCTGAGACTGAAACCACCGACTCCTCCGCTAAGACAATCAAACTCGAGAAATTCGAGGTTACCGGCTCTAACATCAAGCGCGTCGACATTGAAGGGCCTTCCCCAATCAAGGTCATCAGTCGCCAAGAAATTGATGCTACTGGTCGCACTAACCTGACGGACTTGCTCCGTGACCTGCCAGAATCTGGCGCGGTCGGCATTAACGAAGGTGGCACCACGGCTTCCGTCCGTGGCTCGACCGCTCTCGACCTACGTGGTCTCGGAGCCAACAATACCTTGATCATCGTCAACGGCCGTCGCGTTGCCCCCACGGGTAACAATTCTGGCGGCACGGTCTTTGTTGACCTTAATCGCTTCCCGTTGGCCATGGTCGAGCGCATCGAAGTGCTCAAAGATGGTGCTTCTGCTATTTACGGTGCGGACGCCACTTCCGGTGTTGTGAACATCATTCTGCGCAAAGATTACACCGGCGCTGAAGTCGGGGTTAGCTATGGTAACTCTCTTAACACCGATGTCGCGGAAAAGAACTACTCCTTTTTCGGTGGCGCTTCTAGCGGTAAGGCTAGTGCCACCGTTGGCATTACCAAATTTGAGCGCGGCGCTCTGAAGGCCTCTAACACCGACTTTGCTAACAACGCTGACCTGACCACCAAGTTCGCCGCCCTCGGCGGCAACTACGTCGCGGATGCCGCGGCGGGTTATTTCGACCTTCGCTCTGGCACTGGCCCCCAAGCGCGTATCGGCCTAACCGGCGCCGCCGCTGGTCAGATCAATGGCGTTAATGGTGTTAATATCCCCGGCTTGGCCATGGGCGCCGCCATCACCCGCTTGCCTGGTACGGGCGGCGCCGTAGCCGGTACGCTCGCCTCGGCTACTCCCAGTTTCACCAGCCCTTCGCGCTCCTCCACCGGTGGTACTTATAATGCCGCTGCTGCTGGCACGTATGAAGTGCAACGTCTCTCCCCTGGTGGTAATCCCTCCAATCTTTATAACTTTCAGGAATTCGTTTGGCTGACCCCAGAAGTCGAGCGCACTGGTATTAATACCACCTTCCGCTATGACCTGACGGCCAACACCAACTTCTACCTGGAAACTGCTTTCCAGCAGAATAAATCGCACATCGAGTTGGCTCCTTCGCCTATTTCGACCGCTGGCGATAATAACATCATTGTCCCGAAGACCAATTACTGGAACCCCTTCGGTGTCGACGTCTCGTTCAACTTCCGCCCAGTCGATATCGGACCACGCAAGGCTGATATCACCAATGACTCTTATCGTCTCTTGGCTGGTATCAAAGGCACGATCCAATCGCGCTGGAACTGGGATACCTATTATTCCTATGATAACGACAAGGTCGTTGACCAAACCACCAATGCTATCTCGGAGAGCCGCCTGCGTGCCTCCCTTGCTAAGAGCACCCCTGAAGCTTTGAACATCTTCGGTGGAGCTTCCTATGCTAATCCTCAATCGGTTCTCGATGCCATTCGCGTCACCACGCAAAAGGGCGGTTACTCCACCCTCGATCTCTGGCATGGTCAAATTTCGGGTGACCTATTTGAATTGCCCACCGGAACTCTCGGCGGCGCGTTCCTGTTGGAAGCACGCAAGGAAAAATTTGGTGAAGCGAACGACTCGATCTCCACAAAGTTGGATGATATTATCGGTCAAGTGAAACTAGCCGATTCTACCGATGCTCGTCGCACGGTGCAATCAGCCGCCATGGAGCTCAATGCTCCCCTGGTTAAGCCTGGTTTCCTGCCTTTTGTTAATAGCCTAGCCCTAACCCTCGCTGGCCGCTTCGAGAAATTTAGCGAAGGCTACGATTCCGGGGTGAAACCCTACTACGGCATTAAATACCAGCCTTTCAAATCCCTGGTTCTGCGCGCCACCTACAACGAGGCCTTCCGCGCTCCTACCTTGCCGCAGCTTTTTGGTGGTATTCGTGAGTCTCTCCCAAGCGGATTGCCTGACCTTCGTCGTCCTCAGGCCCTCACGGGAGACCCCTTCGATGGTTCTTCCACTCAACGCCTTGTGCGCGCTGGTGGTAACCCGAACCTCACCCCAGAAAAAGCTAAGGGTATGCAATACGGCTTTGTTTATGAAGTGCCGTGGAAGAAGCTCCAAGGGCTCTCCTTTGGCAGCTCTTTCTTCCGTATCGAACAAGAGAATGTTATCACCACCACCGGAACAAGCTTCATTCGCCAGAACGAAGTCGGTGGTGGCACGGCCGGCCTGATCACTCGTGATCCTGGCACGGAGACCTATACCAATAAAACAACTGCTGCCATCAACGTCTTGAGCGGCCCCAATGCCGCGACCACAGCGGTTGCCCCCGGTCAAACCGTTACGGTTCCCGGTCGTATCATCTCTATCTTGGATGGCGTGCTCAATCTCGCCTACCAAAAGATCGAAGGCTACGACATCGAGGTTAATTATCGTAAGCGCACGACCAACTTTGGTCAGTTCTCTTTGCGGAGCAGCGGCTCTTATAACAAGTTCTATGGTTTCACCCGTACCACCGATCCCATCAATGTGGCGGGTCGCGCTGGCTACCCACGCGTTCGAATCCAAAGCAGCGTTCTTTGGACCCGTAAAGAGCACAGCGCTGGTATTACCAACAACTTCGTCGGTCCCTATGGTGACTACGTGCGTGATGGCTACGAGGTGGATTCCTATTACACCTTCAATGCATTCTACGGTTGGGATATCCCCACCGGCATGATTCCATTCGTGCAGAACACTCGTATGACCGTGGGTGTCGATAACGCCCTCGATAAAGCGCCTAACCTCTATTATAGCTCAGTGGGCTACGACCAGAGTTACGTGTCGCGCCCTGCGGGTCGCTTCTTCTACGTGTCTTTGCGTAAGACCTTCTGATTTTAGTCAGTTAGACTCTTGCCTTTAGACTAGGCGGCCGGATTTTCCGGCCGCCTTTTTTTGCGAAATCCCCAATCGATTTTTTTGCATATTATTAGCGTTAAATTGTAACCTGAATGTTAAAATAGCGTTGCCCATAACTTGTTTAGCCTGTTGGATATACTCAAATTAAACTGACACTACTTACCGTCAGCTAGTTTTTTCACCACCACAAACCTAGTATATAAATGAATAATAAACGATTCGATAGCTTGCGTGCGCCGCTCAGCGCTCTGATTGCATCCGCGAGTCTCACGGCCTCTGTCGCTACTGCGGCGCTGACTGTGGCACTTCTCGCCTTTGGTTCTTCGATGGGTTACGCTCAAAGTAACACTGAAGGCTACATCTTCGGCGCGGGCGCTCCTGCCGGTTCCACGGTTTCGGCGGTCAGTCTCACGACGGGCCAAAAGCGCGACGCACTGGTTGATACCTCGGGCAACTACCGCATCTCTTCCCTACCGGTCGGTGATTACAAAGTCACCCTCAAGGCCAAGGGTCAGCCCGACCAAGTCGTGGACAACGTCAGCGTTAATCTCGGTACCGGTTCTTCGGTTCGCTTTGGCGCCAAGTCCGATGTGATCTCGCTTGAGAAATTCAGCGTCAGCGCGGGCTCGGTTTCCCCAATCGACGTCTCCTCGGTTGAATCCGTCACGGTGTTCAACCAACAGGTCATCAAGCAACTCCCGGTGGCTCGCAACACCACGGCGGTCGCGCTTCTCGCGCCTGGAACCACACAAGGTGTCTCCGCCTTCGGTAATCTCGCCTCTTTCGGCGGTTCCTCCGTCGGTGAAAACGCTTACTATGTTAACGGGTTCAATCTCACCAACGCCCGCAACGGCCTCGGTGGCGGTAGCGTGCCGTTCGAATTTTACGACCAGTTCCAAGTTAAGACCGGTGGCTATGGCGCCGAGTTCGGTCGTTCGACCGGCGGCGTGATCAACACCACCACCAAACGCGGTGGTAACACCTTCAAGGCCGGCGCGAATATTTACTACGAACCCGAGCAGCTCGTTTCCCGCTCACCCAGCGTCAACCAGCCCAACGGCTCGCCTTACATCAACCGCACGCGTAGCGACTCCAGTTCGCTCAACGCTAATGTTTACGCCAGCGGCGCGCTCATCAAAAACAAGCTGTTCTTCTACGGCCTCTACAACGCCCGTGATAACAAGTCAGAAGGCGCTGGCGTCTCAACCTACAGCCGCTCGCGTAGCAAGGATCCGTTCTACGGTGCCAAGCTCGACTGGAACGTGAGCGATAACCACAGCTTCGAACTCACCGCTATCTCGGATAAACGTAAGACCGAAACCGAGACTCTTGGTTACACTTACGCCACGGGTGCTATCGGCGCCTCCAATGGTATCTCCGAAGCCAAGCGCGGCGGTAAAGATTACATCTTCCGCTATTCGGGGAAACTCACGGAAGACTTCAATCTCTCCGCCCTCTACGGCAAGAGCACGGCTAACTTCACGGATGCTGGCGCTGGTGACAGCATTCCCTACGTTCTCGATGCCCGCTCTGGTACCGCGATTCTTATCAGCAAGGCGACCACCGCTCAGCCCACCACGCTCGAAGACGCGCGCAAAGCGATGCGTATCGACGGTGACTTCAGCTTCAAATTCGCTGGTGCTCATCAGCTCCGCTTCGGTCTCGACCGAGAGGACAATGTCTCCAACAGCCTCCAAGCTTACTCTGGCGGTGTTTACTGGCGCTATGTGCCAACGGTGGCCGGTGCGCGACTCGCTAACGGTGCTACGGTTCCTGCTGGTGTCACTCAATACGCCCGCAAGCGCATCTACGCCAACGGCGGCGCCTTCCAAACCCTCACCAATGCCTACTACGCTGAAGATAATTGGAAACTCCTCGACGACCAATTGCTCCTCAGCCTCGGCCTTCGCAACGAAGCCTTCGACAACCGCAACTCCGAAGGTGCGACCTTCGTGAAGATCAACAATCAGCTCGCTCCTCGTCTGGGCGCTTCCTTTGACGTTGAGAAGAACGGTAAATCCAAAATCTTCGCCAACTACGGTCGCTATTACCTGCCCATCGCCACCAACACCAACATCCGCCTCGCCGGTGGCGAAACCTATTACGAAGAGTACTTTGCTCTTAACAGCGTTAACGCCGACGCCACGCCGACCCTCGGCGCTCAAATCGGCGGCCGCAACGTGTTCGCCAGCGGCGAAATCCACGATCCCCTCGAGATCGTCGACCGCAACATCAAGCCGATGTACCAAGACGAATACATCCTAGGTTACCAGAAGCAGCTGAACAAAGATTGGACCGTCGGTATCCGCGGTACTTACCGCAACGTCGGCCGCTTCATCGAAGACGTCGCCATCGATGAGACGCTCAACGCCTATGCCGCCAAGAATAACATCAAGGGCTTCGCTGCCGGTGGTAACGACTATTACGTCCTTACCAACCCTGGTCAGCCTATGACCACCTATGTGGACTTCGGTGATGGCAAAGGTCTGCGCGCGGTTAGCTTTACGCCGGCCGAGCTCAAGTATCCCATGGCCAAACGCGAATATGTCGGAGCCGAAGTCTTTTTTGAAAAAGCCTACAATGGCAAATGGATGCTCCAAGGCTCCTACACCCACTCCTACAGCTGGGGTAACGACGAAGGCTCCGTGCTCTCCGACAACGGCCAGACCGATGCCGGCCTCACCGTCCTCTTCGACCATCCCGGCCTGATGGACCACAGCAACGGCTACCTCGCCAACGACCGCCGTCACAAGTTTAAGCTCTTCGGTGCTTATAACCTCACCAAGGAATTCCAACTCGGCGGCAACTTCCGCCTTGAGTCCGGCACGCCTAAGAACGCCCTTGGTTTCCACCCCACGGATCCATTCGCTGCCCAGTACGGCGCCGCTTCCTTCTTCTCCAACAGCAAAGCCACCCCGCGTGGCTCCGCGGGTCGCACGCCTTGGAACAACCAGATCGATTTGACCTTGAAATATCGTCCCCGTTGGGCCGCCGACAAACTCGGCTTCGGTTTGGATGTGTTCAACGTCCTCAACCTGCACACGGCCACCGAATATAATAATGTCGCCGAGACCGGCCTGAACGTCTCCAGCCCCACTTACAACCTGCCTACGTCCTTCCAGACCTCGCGCTACGTTCGTATCAGCGTTTCCTACGATTACTAAGCAACGGCGCGCGAGCGCCTCGCTTTAATCAACTTTTCAAGGCGGCCGGATAATCCGGCCGCCTTTTTTGTACCCACCCGCTTCAATTTCCCCGCCTTGTCATGAGTGCCGCGTGACGCCTTACTTTTACTCTCAGATGCACGTCACGGTTGAACGCTTCTTTATTTCCCCGGGCCACAATTTTTTCGGCCGGCGCAGTCTGCCAGCTGGTACGCATCCCACCGCCGAACCCGCGACGATCCGCTGCCGCGCCGGCTGGGGCATAGAGGGAGATCGCTTCTACGGCTACCGGCCGGATTACAACGGGCAAATCACGTTTTTCTCGGCTGAAACGCTCGGAGTGTTGCGTGCGCATTTCACGTTGCCGACGCTTTCGGAGGGCGTGTTACGACGTAACGTGCTTCTTGGCGGCATCGACCTAGCCACGCTTATCGGCCGCATCTTTACGCTCGGCGGCATAAGTTTTGCAGGCACAGGCGAGGCGCGGCCCTGCCACTGGATGAATCACGCCGTCGCCCCGGGCGCTGAGGAATGGTTAAAGGGCAGGGGAGGGCTGCGCGCGCGGATCCTCACCGATGGTGAACTCTCACTCGGCGCGACGAAGCTGACCTTAGCCGAGAAAATTCCGCAGCCAGATCACCCCGCCCGTTTCATCCGTGAACGCACCGTCGAGCTGCGCTTCGAAGGCGGCGTCTAGTGCGCGTTTAAATTCCGGGCCGGGCTTGTGGCCGAGTGCCAT
>Ga0114974_10002948_pt1 | contig 12967 bp, 11 predicted proteins | sample S_130206_EF_Meta_FD_87318 | JGI IMG/M metagenome (GOLD analysis project Ga0114974, IMG submission 87318) | Freshwater microbial communities from Lake Simoncouche, Canada to study carbon cycling - S_130206_EF_MetaG | ecosystem: Environmental > Aquatic > Freshwater > Lake | place: Lake...
AAACGCTCGGTGGCCGACAAAAAGATCGTGATCCGCTACAGCCAGGTGGAGACGGTGGATTCCTTGGCCGAAATCAAACATCCCTTGGCGCGGGAAGCGCTAAAACTGCACGGCCTCAACGAAAACATCGAGCTGACCAGCATTGCGGACATGCCCGGAAAGGCCGGCCTTGGTTCGTCGGGGGCGTATCTAGTGGGGCTTCTGACGGCCATCCGCGCGTACAAGAATCAGTCGGCGTCGGCGCATACGATTGCCGAAGAGGCGTGCCACATTGAGATGAACATCCTGAAGGAACCGGTGGGCAAGCAGGACCAGTACATCGCGGCGCTGGGAGGTTTCCAGGTGCTTGAAATCGATAAAGGCGGAAGGGTGCAGACCCGCGCCATCCCCGTGGATTTTGTAACCGCGAACGAACTGGCGGCCAAGTGCCGCGTTTATTATACGGGGGTTCAGCGCTCCGCGACGGCTGTACTCAAAAGCCAAGATGAGGCTGCCCGTCGAGTTATGGATGGCGGGCCTAGTCATGTGATAGACCAACTCCTAGAAATCAGGGAGATCGGACGCAAAATTGAGAAAGCTTTCCTGGAAAAAGATCTCGACCTGTTTGCCCTCCTTACCGACCAGCATTGGATGTTGAAGAGGAAGCTTTCTCCGGCGGTCAGCATATCGTCCGTTGACGATCTTTATGAGGAGGTTAAGAAGCGGTTTGGCGTCATTGGAGGCAAGATTATTGGAGCCGGGGGCGGTGGGTTTTTGATGCTTTACACACCGGATACAAAACGGGATTTGGATGAATTTATGGCCCTACAGGGAATGCCTCGCGTTAGCTACTATCCTTCGGCGCAGGGATGTCGCGTTGTGTCGGATTTGAGTGCGTTTGACGACTTTAGCGCGTAGGGTTCAGGATCTTCGGTCAAATCCTTTTGGAGATTAATTCCTTGAAATCAGCGATGGGCAAAAAATATTTTATCACGGGAGGAGCGGGTTTCATTGGAGCGCACCTGACGAATCGTCTTCTCGAGGAAGGAAATCAAGTCACTGTATTTGATGATTTTAGCAACGGCCAGAGGTGGCACTTGGCTGCCCATCATGCGAATACTGCGCTGAAGATTGTAGAGGCCGATCTTCGTGATGCTAACGTTTTGGAGAGAGAAATCGTAGGACATGATATGGTGTATCACCTCGCTTCAAATGCCGATATTGCGAGGGCTGCCGTGGATCCCGACATCGACTTCACGCTCGGAACGTTGCTCACGCGTGGCGTGCTTGAGGCGATGAGGAAGACGGGCGTGAAGGCAATTTTGTTTACATCGGGAAGCGGTGTTTACGGCGAGGTACCTCCGGTGCCTATCGCTGAAGACTACCCTCAAATGATCCCGGTTTCCACCTATGGAGCTCAGAAGCTTGCGAGCGAGGCGCTAATCGCCGCTTACAGCTTTATGTTTGATATCCATGGAATGGTTTTCCGTTTTGCAAATGTAGTGGGACCACATCAGACCCATGGGGTTGCATATGATTTCCTTCGGCGCCTAGCCAAGGACTCTTCGCATTTGAGTATTTTGGGAGATGGCTCCCAGTCGAAGCCCTATATTCATATTGAAGATGTGATAGATGCCTTCAGGCTTATTGAGAAGGCGTCTACAGTGGGATATGAATACCACAATGTCGCTTCTGAGGATGCGCTCACCGTTCGGGAAATCGCTGATATTGTGTGTGCTGAAATGGGGCTTGCAGATGTGCCGTATCTTTTTTCGGGCGGAACCCGTGGATGGAAGGCAGACGTGCCATTTTACCGTCTAGATACCCAGAAGATTCGTTCCAAAGGGTGGGCGAACCGATACGGCTCACATGAGGCTGTCACTCTGGCAGTACGGCGCATGTTGGAGGATATTCGCGCGGGCAAAATACCCCCCGCTGCTTAAAGTATGAAAGAGAATACGCGTTTATTAGGGGATGGTATTGAGAAGGTTCTGGTAACCGGAGGCTCCGGTTTTATTGGAAGTCATATTTGCGACCGCTTACTTGCCGACGGCTATAAGGTGAAGGTCATTGATAACTTTTCGAATGGACGCCGAGCTTTTACGGCGCCCCATCTCGACAATCCCGATTTTGAACTCGTTGAAGGAGATTGCTTGAATCTACCTTTGATGGTGCGCGAAGTTAGGGGGTGCGATCTCGTATGGCATATGGCGGCTAATACCGATATCATAGGCAGCCACGCGCAACCTGATCGGGATTTGCGCGATTGTGTCGTTGCCACATTCAACGTGGTGGAGTCGATGCGACAGGCTGATGTGAAGTCTCTCTTGTTTGCTTCATCGGGTGCAGTTTACGGCCAGTTGTGCCTTGACGAGGCTGTGGACGAAACCGCTGGCCCCCTTGAGCCGATGAGTACTTACGCCGCCGGAAAAATCGGCAGTGAGGCTTTCATCACAAGTTACGGTCATCTTTACGGAATCAACGGATGGATTTTCCGTTTTGGAAATGTCCTTGGTTCGCGCGTTACGCATGGCGTCGTTTTCGATTTTGTGAAGCGTCTCCGTGAGAATCCGAATGAGCTGATGATTTGGGGGGACGGGTCTCAGCAGAAGAATTATTTTCTGACTGAGGAGTGCATCGGGGGCATGGCGTGGGCGTTTAGGAACATTACGCTCTCAGAGGAGAGTCCCAGCGTGGTTTTGAATCTCGGGACCAGTACCGTGACAAAGGTGACTGAAATTGCGCGTATCGTTGTAGACGAAATGGGGCTTACGGATCGCACTAAAATAACCATTCAAGGAAGCAAGCGCGCATGGCTTGGTGATCAGCCACGGGTCAATTTCACGGTTGATAAAATAAACCGGCTCGGCTGGTTCTGTCAGCATGCGTCTGACGAGTCCGTCCGGATTGCGGTCCGAAGGGTCCTTGGAAAGGAAGTTGGATAAATTCGATAAACGAGGGGGAATAGGGGTTTCAACTAACAATTGGAGGGAACGATGATTTCTGGGGTTAAAGTAGCGATCGTGGGTCTTTGGCACCAAGGGGTGGTGGCCGCCGCGTGTTTGGCAGATTGGGGTGCCCATGTGGTGGGCTTCGATTCGGACCCTGGAATAAATCACGCTCTTAATCAGGGCTGTGCACGGGTCTTTGAACCAGGGTTGGAAGATCTTTTGAAGGCTGGCATTGAGAGTGGGCATCTTCGTTTTACTAACGCTCCGAATCAGGCCTTTGACGGGGCGCAAATTGTTTTGGTCACGCATGATACCCCTGTTGATGAGGCTGACCGTTCTGACCTTTCTGTGGTGTTCAAAGATATTGAATCAATAGTTCCATACTTAGAGGAAAATGTGATTCTTCATGTGACCGCGCAAGTGCCCGTTGGAACATGCGATCGCATCCGGACCCTCATTCAGTCGCTACGTCCCGAATTAAACTTCGACCTAGTCTATTCGCCCGAAAATCTGAGGCTGGGTCAGGCAATAGAACGGTTCCGTAAACCTCCACTACCAGTGTTGGGAACAGACAATATCAGCGCCATTAAAAAACTGGAGGCTCTTTATGAACGCTCTGGAGTGCAATGGCATCATTGTGGGATTCGCACTGCGGAGATGCTTAAACACGCACTGAACGCCTTTCTTGCGATGTCTGTCACTTTTGGTAACGAGCTTGGGAATCTGTGCGACGAATTGGGAGCCGACGGACATCGACTGGCATCACTGCTGCGCCTAGAACCTCGGATCGGCGCCAAAGCGATGCTCTCGCCGGGGTTGGGGTTTTCCGGCGGAACCTTGGCGAGAGACATGCATACCCTACGCGATTTTGGCGATCGACTTGGTGTCGAGACTCCGCTGCTGGACGGGGTTTGGGACTCAAACGCCATTCAAAACAACCTTGTATCCAAACATTTGCTCCGACATTTTGGCGGCGGTTGCAAGGGGAGGCGCGTCTGCATCCTAGGGCTCACCTACAAGCCTGACACGAGCACCCTAAGGCGTTCCGCAGCGCTGGAGTTGGTTCGGACTCTGGTCGCCATGGGTGCGCACGTCACTGCGCATGATCCGAAAGCGTCTTCCGAAGAATTGGCATTGTGCAAAGGCTTGAGCGTTTTCGAAAGTCCTCTTGCCGCGATCCGCGACAGCGATGCCATAGTTTTGATGACTCCCTGGCAGGAATACAAGAACCTAGATTTCAGCATGTTTAGGAAAGCTATGCCTGGAGACCTAATATTTGATACCGCAAATCTTTGGAATGCAGACGACGTGATCGCGGCAGGATTTGAATATTTGAACATAGGTTCCGGCCGTCTGTGTAAAATTATTTTATGAGAATCTCTATCATTGGTGCAGGATTACAGTGCAAGCGAAGAGCGCCAGTGATACTGGAATCAAAGGAAGATACCCTTGTCTCTATTTCAAGTAAGGAGTGGGCACAGGCAGAAGCCTTGGCGAAGCAATTTAACTGCAGAGTGGATCACGACTGGCGTGAAACCGTCAAGCGAGCGGATGTAGACGCTGTTATCGTAGCCACCCCACCTCATCTTCATAGCGAAGTAAGCATCGCGGCTATGCAGCACGGCAAACATGTCCTTTGCGAAAAACCGCTTTCCAAAACCCTTGCGGAATCACAGCAGATGGTCGCCGTTGCGAGGCAAACCGGCCGCGTTCTAAAATGCGGCTTTAATCACCGGCACCACCCAGCTATTTGGGAAGCCAAGAAACGTCTGGATACGGGCGATTTCGGGCGCCCATTGTTTGCGCGTTGTCGTTACGGAATATGCGGTCGACCTGGCTATGAAAAGGAATGGAGGGCAGACCCTTTGCAGGCAACGGGCGGACATTTCATTGAGCAGGGAAGCCACATGATTGATTTAATTCGCTGGTTTATGGGTGAAATCAGCGAGGTGGCATGCATGACATCTACACACTACTTCAAGGAGCAGCCTTTGGATGACGACGGTTTCGCCATCTTTCGAATGCTGGATGGGGGCACGGCTTCCTTGCATACGAGCCTAGTTCAGTGGCAGAACCTTTTTTCTTTTGAAGTAACTGGCAATGAAGGGTATGCAAGGATCGAGGGCCTTGGCGGGACCTATGGGGTAGAGCATCTTTACCTTGGCAAACGTGATTTTACCGCTCCCTTCGAAGACCGTGTGATCCAGTACCGCGGCGGAGATATTTCATGGCGCGACGAGTGGCGCGAATTTTCCAATGCGATTCAGGAGCATCGGGAACCTCTTGGAAATGGAGTGGATGGGTTGGCGTCGATGCATGTCGCCTTGACTGCTTACGAGGCCGAAAAACAACGCCGGGTTTTACCAGTACCTCTGTTTCCCGAATGAGGGTCTTAGTAACCGGCGCAGGCGGGTTCATTGGCTCGCACCTCGTCGAGCATCTCCTTGCCAGAGGCGACGATATAGTAGCTTTTGGTCGTCGCACGCTGCCCTCCAAAATGGGGCTTTTCTCCATTGAGGGAGATATCCTTGATGCCGAACTACTGGAGCGGACAATTGCGGAAAATGCCCCAGAAGAAGTCTACCATCTTGCAGCCCAGAGTCTCCCCAATGTGTCTTGGGCGCAGCCCAGCCTAACGTTCAAGATCAATGTTGAGGGTACGCTTAATGTACTTGATGCCGTCAGGAAAACTGGAGTGAATTCACGCATTTTGATCGCGAGCTCCAGTTCCATCTACGCACAGAGTAACGGTGGAGCGCCCATTCGCGAGGACGATCCCTGCAGGCCTGCCAGTCCCTACGGAGTTTCAAAACTCGCTGCGGACCATTGTGCACGGCTTCAATCCGAGCGCTTCGGCCTGAACGTTGTCTGCGCGAGGCCGTTTTTCCTCATCGGCCCGAAGAAAATTGGCGATGTCTGCTCCGACTGGGCGCGTAATATTGTCGCGATTGAACGGGGCAATGCCAGCGAGTTAGTGGTTGGAAACACAGATGTAGTCAGAGACTTTCTCCCTATTTTTGATGGCGTCGCTGCAATGATTCGCATTGCTGATAAAGGATTGCCTGGAGAGTCGTACAATATCAGTTCAGGAATGGGTTGGAACTTGGCCGATGTATTGAAAACGCTGGTTTCCATGTCCAAACGGGAAATTCCAACGCGAGTGGATCCTGAACGCGTGCGGCCCGTTGACGAACATATTAAAATTGGAGACAACCGGAGGCTTATGGCACTTGGCTGGCGCCCTGCCTCTGACGTACCGCAAGTCCTTGGTGAAATTTTAGCTTACTGGAGAAAAAACGCCTGATGCAAATTGTTATCTTAGCTGGCGGGCTGGGCACCCGCCTGCAGCGTGTAGCGCCAAATGTCCCAAAAGCGATGGTGCCGGTTGCGGGCACTCCGTTCATTGAGCACCAGCTTGCCCTGTTGAAGAAGAACGGCCTCGAAGAGGTTCTCTTATGTACAGGATATTTAGGAGAACAAATCGAGTCCCATGTTGGAAATGGATCCAGATTCGGAATGAAAGTTCAGTATGCGCGCGAAGAACCTAAGAATCTCCTGGGAACAGGCGGAGCGCTCGTAAATGGGTTCGAATTTCTGCAGGAGCGATTTATGCTAATGTACGGTGATTCCTATCTGCCTGTGGATTTTCAGGCCATGGTGACTTGGTACAAAAAAAAGCGTTTCCCCGCATTGATGAGTGTATTCAAGAACGAGGGTCTTTGGGACAGGAGTAACGCTCGGATTGAGGGTGCCAAGATCGCCTGTTATTCTAAGGCGGCGGTTCAAGGAGAATGCGATCATATTGATTACGGTCTTCTGATTTTCACGCGCGAAATAATCTCTCGTTACGCCGCCCACCGGCTACCGCTGGATTTGGCTCAAATCCAGAATGACTTAGTTGGGTCCGGTGAAATGGGCGCATACATGGTGAAAAAAAGATTTTACGAAATCGGTAAGCCGGAGGGCCTTGCTGAGTTAAATGCGTTGTTAAGCACCTCTGAACGGCCCCTGCCTTCCTCAGCGCAATAAGATGAACCGGGCTATCTTTATCGATCGAGACGGAACTTTAAACCGCATGGTTTATGACGCCACGCACGGTGTGTTGGACTCTCCGCGGAGGCCTGAACAGGTTGAACTAATGGTCGGAGCAGCTGCATTTTTGGAAGGAATTCGCGCCCAAAACTATTTAATCGTGCTCGTGACTAACCAGCCGGGTATTTCCAAGGGCTCCCTGTCTTATGCGGATCTCGATTCGGTACACAGCCGACTGGCTGAGTTGCTCGCCCCTCAACGCTGGGACGAGGTTCGGTTTTGTCCGCATCATCCAGAGTTTGGCTCGCCGTGTGAATGCCGTAAACCAAAGCCGGGCATGTTGTTGGATGCGGCAGCAGCTTACGACATAGACTTAGCGCAGAGCTGGATGGTTGGAGACGGACTTGTAGATGTGCAAGCGGGGAATGCCGCTGGGTGCAGGACCGTGCTGGTCACGAAGTTGAAGGTTTCAGTGCTTGAGGCATTTTTCGAGACCGAGGGAGCCGAGCCCAATGTGGTGGCGGTGAATTTGTGGGAGGCGCTAGAGGCAATCTCCGGTCGCCTCCCCTTCACAAAGCATTTGGAGTGACATGTGGGCTCATCCAGCATGAACTGAGAAGGTTAACTACACGGCATGAGTGTTCGGAAAGTTCATATTCAGAACGGCATTTTCTAACCGTCTAACTACTGCTTACAAACAATGCACTCTGTCAAAAAAGACGCTCTCTCAGGCATGAAACAAAAAAAGCCAGCCCCCATCGCTTCTCCCTCCTGGGGTGCGGCGAAGTGGCTAGCACTCGCCATCTATGCCACAGTCCCGATATTTTTCGGGTGGGTTGGCGCAACCTTTGTTCGACTGGAGAAGGGGGCGATTTATGTCTGGGATTTGAGCGTCTATTGGACTCAGGTCATGAGCATCGCCGGATTCCTCAAGGGGGGAGGGTCTTTCACAAAATTGCTCGAAGCCGTCTATGACTCCACTGGAACTAGCGACTACAACTTTCTCGCAGCGCTTCCCCTAGTGCCATTCCAGTTTTTCGGGATGGATAGCCGAATGGCGTTCATCGGGTCCATTTGCCTCCTATACGGCGGGTGCCTCTACCTAGTTTGCACCTGGATTTTTAGAATGCATGCGATCGCCGCGCCTGCGTTTTGGCCACCACTCATATGCATGGCTTTATTCTCGACCACCGGGGCATTGTCGCATCCTGCAATGAGAGGATACGTAGATCTGCTGGCAGTCACGATGCTTCTAACTTCATGCGCGCTGTGGGTTCAAGCCGATAAATCTTACAGAGCAAGGACGCTCTATTTTTTTGCGGGAGTTTGTGCAGCCTTCGGTCCTCTGCTCAGAAGGTATTATGCGTTTTATCTGGTTTGTTTGTGTCTTGGCTTCGGAATCTTCGCAATTGCCGAAGCCAGGGCCGCAGCACTCAGAGGTGAAACATGGTCAAAGGTCCTAACGTCCAGGGCTTTCTTTGTTTTCGGAATCTGCTGCGTTTATCTAGCATTTCCAACATTCGTATCTCTGAGTTTAAGCATGAAAAAGTCTGTGGCAGGGGACTACCTACCAGACATTTCATATCCTTTCCGCTTTTTTAGTGTTGTGCGGCATTTTGGAGTTCTTCCTGCGGTTGTTTACATCCTGGCTTTCTTGATTCTAGTTCGAGATAGTATTTTTAAGCATACAGCATTGCTCGCCACGTCTGCGGCATCGTTCGTTTCTTTTGCCGTGTTCCTAACATGGCAATCCCCAGGACAACATCATTTGTATCTACTTGCGATAGGTTATGTTTCAGTAATTTCTGGAGCGGCAGGGATCGCATACTGTGCCCGTAGGCAGGCACTCCACCGATGGTTTTTTGGCGCCTTTGTTTTAGCCTCTTGTGTAGGAGCGTACGACATTCTGGTTTCACGCTCTGAGGGGAGCGCCATCCCAGTGGGTCTTGGGTTTTCGGTAGATACGCAGAAAATGCCCGCATGGAGGAAGCTCTTGTGCGGGACCGCGAGCCCGCGCCCGCTCATCAGAAATGATTCGGGAGAGTTGCAGCGGCTACTTACTACGCTAGACCGTTTGTGCGCAACGGATCCACAAGCCCGAATTTATGCGCTAGGCAGCAGCAGTATTTTCAGTGACGCAGTGATAGCTGCGGCTTTACTGCCCTCACCAAACTTAATTTTTTCCTCAATGAACAAAGTCTTACCAACACATCATCTCGATTCCCGGGACGGGGTGCCTAATAATCTCCTTGCGGCGACGCATGTGGTAACTACGTTACCCCTAGAGGTACATCTAAAGCCCGATGCGCAAAGGTGTGTTAGTGTCGCTTGGCGTCAGTTCAGGGATGGCCGTGGCTTCGCAAAAGCTTTTCAACAAATATCTGATGAATTTGTTTTGGCCAATGGAAGTAAGGCGATGATCTTTTGGCGAGTCCGCCCCTCAATGCGTGAGGAATTGCTGGAACTTGAAACCGACCTCAGAGATTCGGGGCTCCTAAAATGACACATCATCCGGTATTAAAAATGGATCTCTCGCTAGTCGTCCCCGTTTACAACGAAGAGCTGAATATTGAACCCTTTGTAACACGGATTATCCCGATAATTTCTGCCTTCACTCAGGATTATGAAGTCATCTTTTCCATGGATCCTTCTATCGACACGACGGAATCAAAAATACTGGCGTGCAGAGATCTGAATCCCAAGATCAAACTACTCAAGTTTTCGAGGAAGTTTGGCCAGCAGATGGCAATCCTCGCTGGGCTGACCCACTCGCTTGGCTCTGCGGTAGTAGTCATCGACGTTGACATGCAGGATCCCCCGGATTTGGTTGCTGAAATGTGGCGTCTTTTTGGGCAAGGCTGGGACGTTGTTCTTGCACGTCGCCTTAAACGCGAAGGGGAAACGTGGACGAGGAGGCTGATTACCTCAGTGGGCTACTGGGTGATAAACAAGATTACAGATGTCAGTATCCCAGCGAATACTGGTGACTTTCGGTTAATGAGCCGACGGGTGGTAGACGAAGTTGTAAGATTGAAGGAAAGTCACGGTTTCCTACGTGGCCTTGTCGCTGTCGTAGGCTTCCGGCAGACGACAATCGAATTCAACCGTCCGCCGCGACAAGCTGGCGTAACTAATTACAATCGCTTTTTTGGCTCGCTGCGTATCGGATTCGACGGTATTTTTTGCTTCTCAAGTTTTGCACTCGGATTAAGCACAAAACTGGGATTTCTGTCAGCGGGCTGTGCGTTTCTCTGCGGATTTGTCTACCTCCTTTTAAAGTTGCTCGGATATCCATTCCCGATGGGCAATCCGACCGTGGTGGTCTTAATTCTCTTCATTGGAGGCATTCAACTGATCTGCGTCGGCATCCTAGGGGAATACGTCGGCAGAATTTATGAGGAAGTTAAACAACGTCCTAAATTCATTGTAGATCAATATATTAATTAAAAATAAATGAATGAAACAAAGGAACAGAAAATTGATTATGAAGAGTTTTGGAAAGGCCTGTGGAACGATTCATCCAAGTATGGCCCAGCTCCTCGCCACAGGAGACGTATCGTCGCAAAGATTGCGCAGACTCTGCCTCACAGCAGCATCATTGATCTCGGATGTGGAAATGGGGGATTGATAGCAGAGTTCCTAAAAAGAGGTATTGATGGTAGTTTTGCGGGAGCGGATATATCAGAATCGGCCATACGCTATGCTCGCGAGAATGTGCCGGGAGTGAATTTCTTCTGCCTAGATTTAATAAATAATGGTTTGGACGAGAACTATGATATAGCTGTACTCTCAGAAGTCTTGGAGCATCTAGAAAACGACAGTTTGATCTTAGAGAAACTGGCTCCTCGAGTGAAGTATGTAATTGTTTCAGTTCCTGGGGGGCCTGCAAATAAGGTCGATACGCACTACGGCCATTTCAGAAATTACCCGGGCAAGTTGATGGCTGAGACCTTGGATAAAGCAGGTTTCGACGTCGTATACTTCCGCCGCTGGGGATTTCCATTCTATGATACAATCCGCACGGTGATTTCCGCGACAGGAAGCGCCGAAGCAATTGTCGAAGGCAAATACGGAGCCGTGAAACGACTCCTTGCATCAAGCATTTACTGGCTTTGTTACTTAAATCTACTCCCCTATGGGTGGCAGGTTTTTGCGGCGGGAAAAAGCCGCCTGTACCAAGGAGACTAGGTCCAGTTAGCTCTGAGGGGGCAAGAATTGGCCCACGGAATTCGGGCTAATGGCTTAATCGCTTCCATTCAGTTCTGCCATTTGGCTTAAAAACGGGCTCCATTTTGTAGCAAGGCCCATCTAGTCCACCCGGCGAATTGGGACCAGCGCAATCAGCGAAGTTCCAGGGCAGTAGCCTGGAATCAGAGATTTCTCCAAAACAAAAGCCCTCGCGAGTAATCGGTGTAACCAGACGGGCGAGGGCCTTTCGTTCTTTGTGCTCCTCGAAATATCAAGGGTCGCTGCCGCATACACAGGGAAATATAGAAAGTGGAAAAAATGCTCCACGTAGGTCGGCTCCAATCCTAGTCCGTGAAGTAAACTCAGCATGCTCTCTCGAGTGTAGCGGCGAAAATGGCCATTATATTCGTCAAAGTTGCTCCACAGCTCCTCGCGCGCGGGGACTGTAAGGATAATCCATTCCAGATTCGGAAGCGAATCTAAGGCCTCTCTTATCATGAGCTCCGGTTCTGGAAGATGCTCAATGACATCAAGAATCGTAACCGCTTTGATGCTCCCTCTGAGCTCGGGCGCAAGTTCGCGAACGGAGCATCCTGTATGCATCCATTGAGAACAAGGTAGATTGACTTCAGGATGGCCTAGTTCGACGCCCCATGCGTTGAAGCCTTCCTGACGAAGATGGTGCAAAACCATTCCGGGACCGCACCCTATGTCCAAAATTCCTCCATCAGAAAGCCCCAGTTTCGTCAGCTCCTTTGAAAGAATCATGTTTCGCGCTTTGACCCAGTAATGCGCCTCCATTCCTACAGGATAAAGGCTCGCAAACTGAGTTTCCGAAAATGAAGTGAGTTCAGGTTTCATGCAAAAACAGGGCGAATAACACCAAAAACTGGACTCAACCGAAGGCATTCCCAGTGGCGATGTCACCTGAAGACGGAGAGCAGCCCGATTTGAAAGAACTAGAGGTTCGACGTGTTTCATCTTCGCCCATGGTAAATCCCTATCAGAGTGTCAGCCGACCAACGCAACAAAAATGCGGAGAAAACTTTGGCTGGTTTTCACTCCGCGCGACAGCCGCGCACAGCTTCGCGCGGTTGTGGAACCATTCACCAAACCACAACAACACTATCGCCTTGATAATGTTGGAACATATTTTCAGCTTGAGCTCAAGTTGATTTCAGGTGCGTTCCTCACAAATTCATTTTATGAAGCCAGGGATAATACTGTCAACTGATCGTGTAGCGTAATTAAACGCTTGTGCGTAATTGATTCAGAAACGCGCCTGTAGCGAGGTGGCACATTGAATTTCGAACGAGTTTTTAGTTAAACAAGACACTGCTTTTCGCTGGGGTTATGCTACAATGCTCTTTTGCTCGGCGGTCTTTGGTCCAAAAAAAATATTCGCATTACATTGAAGCGATCTCTGCTTCGGCTTCGACCTTGCAAGCTAGTTTTAAACTTTGCCCACTCCTTTTTATGTCCCTAAAAATTTTTTCTCTTGCCGCTCCGCTGCCTCGACAATTTAGAAATCTGCTAGATATAGAAAAGTAAGATCTTCAAAACCGCCCGCCATGAAGTTGACAAACATGAATTTTGGGGAGTGTCTTCAAATGGTTTTGGCATCGGACCGAGTTTCCCGACTGAAGAAGGTTATGGTACCAAAAAACTGGCTGCAGGATTCGGGCGAGAAGGCGCGCGACGGGGCGAACAAGAAGGGCGCCAGCAAAACATCTGCGGCGATTACGGGTCGACAAACGCAATAAATGAGCCCGTTTGAACAGGGTTTTGGGTGCCTTCGCGCGGTTCGTAGGCGGATA
>Ga0114974_10002950_pt1 | contig 12964 bp, 11 predicted proteins | sample S_130206_EF_Meta_FD_87318 | JGI IMG/M metagenome (GOLD analysis project Ga0114974, IMG submission 87318) | Freshwater microbial communities from Lake Simoncouche, Canada to study carbon cycling - S_130206_EF_MetaG | ecosystem: Environmental > Aquatic > Freshwater > Lake | place: Lake...
ACGATGAAGTCGATGGTGACGCAAGGCTCGCGCGACACTCCAGCCAAGTACTTGGCCAGCAGCGGCGCAGCCGCCTCCGCCTGCAGAAACGGCGCCAGCTCGGCGCGCTCAACCGGCGTGTAGCCAAACGGGAACCGCTCGGCCCGTGGCTCCAGAAAGAAATCGAAGGGGTTGAGCACAGACAACTCGGCAACCAAGTCCACTGCCACACGCAGTTCGCGGGCCGGTTCCGGGAACACCAGACGCGCCAGGTAATTGCCTTGAGGATCCTGCTGCCAGTTGATGAAATGCTTGGTCGGCGCAACATCCAGCGAATAGGAGAGGATGCGGGTGCGACTGTGCGGCGCAGGCCGCAGGCGCACGACTTGCGGACCCAGCGCAACCAGCCGGTCGTACCGGTAGTGCGTGACGTGACGAAGTGCAACATGGATGGACATTGAAAACCGCCGACGGTGTGCTGCGAAGGATCCGCAGCAAACAATGCAAACCTTAAACCAACTGCGGCAAGACGCCGCATGAGGGTCCAAGGATCCCATGACGGCCTGTGGATACGCTTCGACGCACCATTATAGTGCTTGCCAGAGCCTCGCAGCACCGCAGAAGCACTACTAGTAAGCGACCCCTCCGAAGGTCACCAGCAGGCCTACTCACACGGCACGACCCCCTTGTCCAGCAAGCCCCGACCCAGCCAGGCGACTGTGCTCCTGAGCCTCTGAGGCTGCCAGCGCTCACCTTGCGACCCCTAGCGTTTCGAAACGGTGCGGTACACAAAGAATGTGCAAAAAAAAGCCCCGCCAATGGCGGGGCTTGAACTTAGCGTGAAAGCGGGGGGTGTTGCTTCACTAACTATCGAGACGCGCGGCGCAATAAAGCGCTGCGGCTCGAGTTGTAATGATACACGCTTTGAGGCAGTTAGTGTGAATATTAGGTTACGTGAACTACGCAGCAGTGGCAGGCGGGCCCGTCACAGCCGCCACTTCAGGCAGAAACCTCGTAGTCTGCAACCCGCCGTTCGGTGCGCAGCGGACCGATCAAGCGTCGAAATTCGAGGTGTAGCGGGTGGTCCTCGTAATCGTGCAGGGCCTGCCAGCTCTCAAACTCACAATAAAACGCCAAGTCGACTGCGTCGGCGACCTCCGCCTGTACCCGGGCAATATCTGCCCTCATCAGCCCGGGAACCTGTGCCTGCATGGTGGCCACGCTGCGGTGGAGTCGCGCCATGTCGACCAGACTCGCATCCCGGCGCGGCTCATCCGCAAGACGCCACAACACGACATGTCTGATCATGGAGACACCCTCCCGGGGTAAGTGGGGCGCCGTGCGCCAGGTTTAAGCAGCTGCACCAGTTGTTGCGGCAGAGCAGCGCCCAATTGCTGCAGCTCCTCGACAACCAGCGCCTGCGGATAGCAACTGCTCACATCACGGGCCAATCCAATGGCAATCAGCTGTACGTCCTTGGCAGCACCGGTCGCTGCGACCACCTGTTGCAAGTGACGTTGCAGATACAGCGGGTCATTGGCCTGTGCTGTCGCTTGCTCCTGCGGCGTGCCGTCGCACAGCACCATCAGGATGCGTCGTTTGGCCGGGCTGCGGCGCAAGCGTTGCAGCGCCCATTGCAGCGCCTCGCCGTCCACATTTTCGCGTAGCAAGTCGTCGTGCAGCATAGCGGCCAGCTGCTTGCGACAGCGGGCTGCGCTCTCGGCTGGCGACTTGTACACCAGGTGCCGCAATGCCGCGATTCGGCCAGGTCGCGCTGGTGAGCCTGCGGTACGCCACTGCACTGCGGCTTTCCCGCCGCGCCATCCCATCGTGGTGAACCCCAACACCTCGGTGGCCACACCTCAGCGCTCCAGCGCCGACACCAGCAGCAACACACTGGCAGCGGCCATCTCTATGGGCTTGCCCCGCAAGCTACCGGAGTTGTCGACCAGCAAAGTCACATGGGTATCGGGTGCGACAGCCTCTTGCCGGCTGCGCAACCGAGCCGGCTGTAGTGGGTCCGTGAGCACTGACGTCAGGCGCGCCGGATCCAGCACCCCTGTCTGAGCGTCCGACTGCCACCGCAGCGGCTTGTGGGACAGCACACAGCGTTGCAGACGTAGCGCGGCGATACTTTGGCTGCGCATCGTTGCGGCAGTCACCTGATTAAGACGCTGCTGCAATAGCGCTGCCTGCGCTGCTGTACAGATACGATCGGCACGCTGCACGACATCGTGTTGCCGGCTGTACACCTCATAGGGCCCTGCGATGACCACAGCCTGTGACTGCAAGGGCACTAACTTGCCGCGCGGCTCATCGGCGATACGTCTCAACACATCGCTACGCGTACGCCGCTGTTGCACAGCAGCGTGCAGTTGCTGGGCCACCGGCACAGGCGCCGCCGTCTTCTGCGGCTGCGTATTGGGTGATAGCGGCAGTGCTGCAACCGGTGCTGTTTCCCAAAGCCCAGCGAGTATCAGCAGCTGCCTGCAGTGCACTGCAAACCTTTGTTGATGTGCAAGCTCAGCCAACGCTGCAGCCAACACCTGTGCCACCTGCGGCGGCATGGACTGCCAGTGCGCGGGCACAGCCTGCACATCGCAGGGTAAGGGCGCAGCAATAGCACGTCGCAGCTGGCACAGCAGCGACCAGGCCTGGACTGGCACCTGCGCACCGAGTAGTTGCGCGGCATCCAAGCGCGACAAATTAAGGACTGTACCGGGCCAGCGCGCTGCGCCCAAGGCCTCTACGCGGGCTTGCTCGCAGGCCTCCAACAGACTGCGCTGCAGCGCAGTAAGTGCAGCGTTTAATGCAGGCCATGCGGGGTCACTGAATCGTTGTCGCAGCGCACGCATATCAACCTGCGCGCGGGACTGTAGTGCCGCGGCTGGTGCAACCGCGTCAGGCACAACCGGCTGGCCTGACATGACGCGCAGCACAGCGTGTGCAAGTCCGGATGCACCAGGACCAGCCCCCTGGTGCGACCCGCGGTTCATTGGGCGACCGAAATCAACTCACTGCCGAAGCAGCGCTGGTACAGCTCTGCCACCAGCGGCCACTCGGCCGGATCGCAACGATTCAGATAGCTTAAACGCAGGGCCAGAGCACGATCACCCAACAAGACCATGTTCTCTGCCCAATGCAACAGCGTGCGCGGCGACATCGCTATTGCCAACTGACCACCTGCATGGGCTAAACGCAGCAAACCTGCCAGCTCAACCATGGCGCAAACGAGGGGCTGCTGTGAGGCATCGGCCAGTGACGGCACGCGACTGCGCAGCAAATGCTGTTCAGTTGCCGGCTGCGGCCAACCCAAGCTGGCAATCAACTGCCAACGATCCAGCTGGGCCTGATTGATCGGGACAGTGCCTTGGAATTGGCCAGTGGCATCACCGAGCCCCAGCGTGTTGGCGGTGGCAAACAAGCGAAATGACGGATGGGGTAACACCACCTGCTGCTGCTCCAACAACACCAGACGGCTCTGCGCCTCAAGCAAGCGCTGCAGCACGAACATCACATCCGGGCGCCCGGCATCGTACTCATCCAGCACCAGCGCAACTCCGTTGCGCAGCGCCCAAGGCAGCATGCCTTCCTGAAACTCGGTGATCTGTTTGCCATCGCGAATCACGATCGCATCGCGACCCACCAGATCAATGCGCGCAATGTGACCGTCGAGGTTGATGCGCAGACACGGCCAGTTAAGACGCGCCGCGATCTGTTCGATGTGCGTGGACTTGCCCGTACCCTGCGGTCCGTGCACCAACACGCGCCGGTCATGCGCAAATCCTGCCAACAACGCCAAAGTCAGTTCGGCGTCGAACACATAGTGGGGATCTAGCTCTGGAACTAGTGGGCTGCGCTGCGCAAAGCCTGCCACGGGCCACGGTGTGCTGATGCCAAACAGCGCTGGCACATCCACCGTGCTCAGCGGCAGTGCGTTACCCGCTGCGAATTCAGCCTGCGACATGGACCGCACCGTCCAGCACAACCACCGGTACCGTCGGTAATGAGCGCCCGGCTGCAGGGCCTTCAATACACAGTCCGTCGCTGCAACGAAACACAGCACAGTGATGCACACACATCACATTGCCCGGACCTGCCATGAGAAAGCCAGAACCTGGTGAGTTCAGTGGCAGCACAAAATGCGGGCAGAGGTTGATATAGGCCTGCACCTGCTCACCTTGGCGCAGCAGCAACAACCCCGCAGCACGCAATGGCGGCGTTGGCTGCCACTCGACGCAGGCGCCGTCTGGCAACTCGGCCAACGGCAGCAACTTGGTCCCGGCCGGTGGCGGCACACGTACCACCCGCGTCGCCATCGCTTGCACAGGCGGTAGACCAGTGGAAGCACTCATACCGTCAACGCGGATAGTGTGGCGGGATGGCTGCGTCGTAGTTGATCCAGATGGACTTGGCTTCGGTGTAGTCGTGCATCGCCTCAAAGCCCATCTCACGACCATAGCCCGACGCACCGACACCACCGAACGGCGAGCCCGGATTGACGCGCTTGTAGCAATTGACCCAGACCATGCCGGCGCGCAACGAGGCAGCAAAGCGATGCGCACGCTGCAAGTTGGACGTCCACAAGCCCGCACCCAAACCATAGGTGGTCGAGTTGGCTATCTGCTCAGCCTCCGCTTCGTCCTTGAACGTCGTGACCGTCACAAAGGGACCAAACACCTCTTCCTGACACACACGGTCTTGGGGTGCGGCACGCACGATAGTGGGCTGCACGAAAAAGCCCTTTGCCAAGGCAGGATCGGCAGGCGCCGCGCCACCGAGCAGCACTTGGCCGCCCTGTTCACGCGCGATCGCGCAATACGACAACACGCTTTGTTGCTGGCGCTGTGAGGTGAGCGGACCCATTTCGGTAGCGGGGTCCAGCGGGTCGCCCAAGCGGATCGACGCAGCAAGCTTCATGAAGCGGTCGAGGAACTCTTCGGCAATAGACTCTTGCAGCAACAGCCGTGAACCGGCGATGCAGGCCTGACCCTGATTGTGGAAGATGGCAAACGCACTGCCGTTGACCGCAGCAGCCAGGTTGGCATCCTCGAACACCACGTTGGCGCCCTTGCCGCCCAGCTCCAGCTGCACACGCTTCAGGTTGCCAGCAGAGGCTTGCACGATGCGACGACCCGTTGCGGTCGAACCGGTAAAGGCAATCTTGTGTACATCAGGATGCTCGGCCAAGTGCTGGCCCGCAGTGTTGCCGTAGCCAGGCACCACATTAACCACGCCGGCGGGTATGCCCACGGATTGGATCAGCTGGGCAATCTTAAGCGTGGTGAGCGGCGTGTTCTCGGCAGGCTTTAGCACCACGGTGTTGCCAGCGGCCAATGCCGGTCCGATCTTCCAACTGGTGAACATCAGCGGGAAGTTCCATGGCACCACCTGCCCGACTACGCCCAGCGGCGCGCGCTGGACATAGTTGAGAAAGCCTGCATCCACAGGGATGACGCTGCCCTGCACTTTGTCAGCCAAGCCTGCGAAATAGCGAAACGTAGCCGCAGTACGCGGTACATCCAAGCCGCGCGTATCGCGAATCGGGTGACCTGTGTCGCGCGCTTCAAGCACCGCCAGCTCGTCGGCGTTTGCCTCGATCGCATCGGCCAGCTTGCCCAGCAAGGCACCGCGCTGCGCTGCGGGCATGCGCGACCAACTGCTAAAGGCGCGCGTAGCAGCAGCTACTGCCAGATCAACGTCGGCCGCTTTGGCCTCGGCAACCTTGGCCAGCACGCTGCCATCAAACGGATTGATGACATCCATCGTGGCGCCGTCCACGGCGTCCACAAATTTGCCGTCGATAAATAGCCGTGTCTCGATAGTCACGCTCAAAACTCAACCGGCCAAGGCTTGAGCTGACCACTCTCGTACAGCTCAGGAAGATTGGGTGTCGCGTTCTCCCACACCAGCAGCATAGAGCGCTTGCGTGCAAAGCCCTGATGGCGGATATCTGCAGGCATGGCTGCGACATCACCGGCCTTCATCAGCACCTTGGCGCGCGGCGAGCCGGTGTGCTTGTCTTCGATTTCCCACTCAATCTGGTCGGACAACTGCACAAACCACTCGACGCGGTCATTGCCGTGTTTGATGGGCAGGATGTATTCCTCAGTGGTCGGGCAAGCCAAGCTGCGGCCGCATACGGAGGTGACCGACGGGTTCCACGTCACGTCAGAACGCGACAAGAAGGCAAACAGGTTGAAGGCAGACACTTCGGCTTCAAAGCCGGGTTCGGCATAGACCTCTGGCGCATCCTGCGGCACATCAGCAAACGCACGGTTGATCGGAAAGCCGTTGGCATCACTGCGCAGGCTGGCGTCACCGGGCAAACCCGGCATGCGATGACAGGCCTCTCGTGCTCGCTCAATGGCAGCGCGATTGTGACCGTTCTTCTTGCCGTGCCAGCCGTCACCGGCTTCCTCGGGTGCTGCGAACGGATCAAAGCCTTCGTTGGTCCAGTCGTCCAGGATGGCTTTGAAGGTCGCCATCATCAGGCGCGAATCAAAGTTCTCCATGTGATCGAGGCCACTGTCGCGATAAGCCGGGTAGTAGCTGCCCGCGTACATGTCGACCGTGCCGTAATGATTGCGTGTGCCGATCACCGGATCGAAATTGACCCAGCCATAAAAGAAGCCCCAAGCCACATCGCGCATCATGGCGCGCAGGAAGGCATCGGCCGACATTGAGTGGGACATCTGCTGGCCCTTGGCCGTCCAGCTGACCCGCGCGAAGTATTCGTCGCGGCTGAAGCTAAATCCGCCCAGCGTGAAGCTGCGGTAACCGGTCTGGTTACTGGGGGCACTGGCCTGCACTTCTATCGATTCTGCTGTGCTCATGGATACTGATCCTCGGCTTGAAACTGTTGCGTTCGCGGTTGGGCTGGCGGTAGGTGCTGCGCTCACTTGAGGCAGATCTGGCCCCACTTGTGCACCGTGGCGGGGCCATCCATGGTCTGGATCAACATCACGCCCACGCTGTGTGCTGTGAAGCGGTAAGCCGCCCCCTCGGGCAGCAACACCTGATGGCCTCGACGTGCCACGACGCGACCCATGGGCGTACCGGCGGGCTGTGCTGCCAGTGGGATCGAACCCTTGCTGTCATCGGTGTAGGCGGCCGCCGGATCTGCCAGCTTGATGAAGTGCACCTCGACCTCACCATCCATCACGATAGCGAACTCGTCATGCGGCGCTGCATACCAACCGGATTGCCCTTCGATGCGCACCGCTTCGATGACGTAACCCAGATTCACGGCCACAGCCACTTTTTCGTATGGCGCGGACTGGTTGGCTACCTCGAAAATATTCGAGAAAGCGTAGTACATGGGGTTATCGGCAACGATCTCGATGCCACCCTTCTCATAATCCTGCAATGACCCGAATGTGGTCTGGAAGCTGTTCACGTCACGCCCCTGCTACATCAATGTCTGTTGGCACTCTGCCAGTATTACGCGTGGCAAGCCCGCATAGCGACATACCGGGCGCCAAAGCGTCCGGCAGCCACTCACGCCAAGCCCACCGCGATCAGTCGAAATCGCCAGACCATTTCCAGCCGTCGGCAGGCCGCAGGATGGAATTGAGACGGATGCGATATTCGGTGGTGGATCGGCCCGGATTGCCGACCACCGTCACCTCATCGCCGACCTTGAGCGAGTCGCGCGAGGCTCCGCCGCGCGCCAGAGCGCCGGCTGCGGCCCACTCCACCGTCCACTGCTGAACCTGCTTGTCATCACCGATGACTTCCATCTGCACCAGCGAGTGCGGATTGCGGAACATGAAGCGGGCAACCTTACCCTTGACGGTAATGGTGCGATTGACGTCGTAGGTGGCTGGAAATGAGTGATGAGCGCCGGCCGGCAAGGCCAGGCCCAGCACCAACAGTGCGGCCGGGATAGCGATCTTCAAGGCATTGCGCATAGCAGACTCCTGGGGATGCGGATTCACGGACTAGGTTTGAACAACAGGCTCTTAACGACGGCCATGTCACGCTCGATGGTCTTGGTGCTGACGCCGAGCCGAACTGCGATGGCCCTATAGCTGAGCGTCTCGGCCATGTGCAGCATCAGCACGCTTTGATGACGCTCCGATAGCGACTGCATGACGTGATTGACGCGTTCGCGAGCCAACTGGTGGTCGAGTTGATCCTCGGGCAGCGGCTCGGGATGCACAAGCTCGAGCGTGCCGAACTCGATGTGAGCATCGGAAAAATGGCTCTTGCGACGACGCAGCGCATCTCGGGCCAAATTGGTGGCAATTTTGATGAAGAACGCCCGGGCATGGTGATCTGCTGCCCACAGGTCATCGACGCGCAGCAGCTTCAGACAGGCTTCTTGCAGCACGTCCTCCGCATCTTCGCGGCTGCGCAGCATACGCATCAGCCGTTGCAGCAACGTGCCGCGCAACTGCGCCACCAAGGCCACCACGCGACGCTCGCGCTCGGCCCGCTGACGCGCTTCGCCACCCCGACGCCAGGGTGCTGCGGCGACTCGTGACCGATAGACGGGCGCTACTGCCCCATCTGCTGCAATCAATTCCATTCCCAAGCCCCCGCTTGTGGACACGCTCGCATTAGCGAGCTTTTTATGGGCCTCTGAGGACCTTGCGTTTGATTGTAGCCAGCAAATAGTGTTTGATTATTTGCAATACACGAATACTCCATACGTCGCGCCAGAGGCGCACCAGAGGTTTTCGCATGGACAGATTCCTGTGCATTCAGGCTTTCGTGCGCGTCGCCCAGGCGGGCAGCTTTGTCGCTGCAGCCCGGCAATTGCGCGTTACGCCTTCGGTGGTAACCAGCCGCATCAAGCATCTGGAGAAACTGGTGCAATCGCCGTTGTTCCATCGCACCACGCGGGCCGTGACGCTATCGGAAGCCGGCACCAACTTCATCGGCGAATGCACCGACATGGTGGCGCACATGGAGTCCATCACCGAGCGCATGAGCGTGCTGCGCGGTACGCCCGCAGGGGTGATCCGCCTGCAGGTCCTGCCCGGCTTTGCGGTCACGCACTTGGGCAACATCCTCAAAGACTTCGCAGCCAAAAATCCAAAGATTGATTTTGACGTCACCGTCAGTGACGAAGCCGTCAGCGCAGTGGGCGAGGGTTACGACATCATGCTGCAGCTGTTCAAGCGCCAGCAGATGACCATGATCGAGCGGCCCTTGGCGCGCATTCAGCGCGTGTTTTGCGCATCAACAGACTACCTGTCGCGACACGGCATGCCGCTGTCACCAGCGGATCTGCCCGAACGCCAACTGGGGCTGTATTCGGCTTATCCGGCAGGTGACCGATGGACGTTCACGCGCGCGGGCGTAGAGAGCAACATCCAATTACCGGCTCGCTTGCGCACCAACTCGGTCCACATGCTGCGCGACTTCGCGCTGACCGGAGCTGGCGTGGTCTGTCTGCCGACCATGGTGTGCTCAGAAGATTTGATGGCCGGCCGCTTGGTAAGAGTGCTGCCGGACTTCGAATGTCCCAGCCTGGAGTTGCTGGCCATCTACCCGGCAACACAACGCCGTGCACTGAAAGTGCGTCTGTTCGTGGAATTACTGAGCCAGTACTTTGCCACTGGCGCTCCCTGGGACAGGGAACTTGAAAGCCTGCCCGGGTGGGGCAGGCGCTAACTTCAAATCGCACAGAGGGCGGGGCCAACCCCGCGGCGTGCAAGGGCACACGCCACGGGGCCGCCCCTGAGGGAACCCTGTTAGAAGTGGAAATCCACCGTCAGTGCGTACTCGCGCGGCCGGCCGATCGTATTGAAGTTGATCTGCTCGGCGTAGCTGAAGAAGCCTGAGTTGGCATAGAACGAGTTAGTCAGGTTGCTGCCACTGAGTGAGGCAGTCCAGTTCTTACCCGAGTCGTACACCATGCGTGCATCCACCATGTTGTAGGCCTCTTGCACACGCTGCTGAATCTCGTTCGAGAACAGCACGTACTTATCGGTACGCGTGAAGTCGATACGCGGCGTCAGCTTGGCACCGTTGGCCAGCGCAAAGGCGTACTGCGCACCCATGTTCAAGGTCATCTTCGGTGCGCCCGGGAAAGCGGCGCCCTTCGACACGGCCGGCAATGCACCGGTACCGGCCAGACCCAGCTCGGTGTACTCCGTCTTGAGGTAACCGAAGTTGAAGTTGGCGCGGAACTCACGGGTCGGCACCCACAAGCCCTCGAACTCCAGACCCTGCACCTTGGCCTTGCTCACCACCGTGGTGAACAGCGCCGGGTACACAAACAGATCGGGCTTGCCGTCCTGATTGCGATCGGTCTGCGTAGCAGAACCTGCTACAGAGCCGTTGATCTGCGGATAGTAGGTGGCGATGTACTGGCTGACCTGCACACCGTCCCAATCGGTCTTGAAGGCCGTGATGTTGGTGCGAACCGAATGGTCGAACCAGTCAGCACGCAAACCCACTTCCATGTTCTTCGAACGCTCCGGACCATAAGGAATCGCGCCAATCGTGATGTCCTTGTGCACCGCATAGTTGGCGGCAATCGACGACTGACCGCCAGCCGAGAAGCCCTCGGAATAACCGGCATAGGTCATGACCGACGGATTCCACTGGTACTGCACCGTCAAACGCTTGGTCATCGAATCGAACTCAAGCTTGGTCGCAGCACGGTTCTCACCGGACTCTGCGAACATGCTGCCATAGGCCGACATCTGCGGCATAACCGGCGCCGAGTAGGTCGGAATCAGCCCATAGCTGGAGTTGCGCTCGTTGCTGTTACGCAGGCCAGCGGCAACCGTCAGTTTGTCGGTGGCACGCCAGGTGAGGTCGGCGAACTCGGCTACGCCTTCCACCACCGACTTGTTCAGAGTGTCGGAGTTGGAGTTGGCCCAAGTGCCAAACAAACTCTGCGTCACACCCTGTCCGCCAGCGATGGCACGAGTGCGCAGCGCCAAGCAGTTGTCTTTCTGCACCTGAGTGATCAGGCCACGACCCGGTGCCGTCGCACGCGTACCCCACATGTCGCAGGTCATCTCGGGCATGCCGCCGGTCCAAGTGCGACCCCAGTTCTGCTCTTGCCACCAGAAACCACCGACAACCCAATCAAACTTCTGGTGAGATCCGAGGATCTGGAACTCTTCAGAGATCTGGCGGTTCTTGGCGCGGAAGCTGCGCTCGAGCATGTGGACTTCTGCCACTGCGTCAAAGTCGGTCTGCACCACACGTTCGCTGGTGCGGAAGCCCGTGATCGAACGCACCTTGAGCCAGTCGTTCACTTCATATTTCAGATCCAAGGTCTGACGACGCAGATCAATCTTGAGACCTTCGTTGACCCAGTCCATGGCCGTCTGGTTATTCGCCAAGGCGCCCTGGCCTGTGCATGAGGTCGCGCAGCTGTAGTCGATGCCGATGTTGGCATAGGCCTGAGCCTGCGGATTGGTCTGATAGCCGGTGGCGGCAAAGAACTGACGAGGACCAATCTCGTTGACCGTACGTGCCGGACCAAAACGATTCACGTCGGTGATTTCATAGTTGTAGCGGGCGCTGAAGCCATCAAAAGGCTTCCACAACAAATCGCCGCGATACAGCTGATCGTTGACGTCGCCATAGGCGGCATCAATCTTGGTGCTCTTCAGGAAGCCCTTGCGCTTCTGGGTAGAGCCCGTGAGCTTCAACGAGAGCGTGTCCAACAACGGCAGATCTACCGTGGCACGCATGTCATGGCGATCAAACGTGCCCAACGTGCCGCTGACCTTGCCACCAAACTCACCAGTAGGAGCCTTGGTGACATACTGAATAGCGCCGCCCATGGCGTTCTTGCCAAACAGCGTGCCCTGAGGACCGCGCAGTACTTCGATGCGCTCAATATCCAGCACGCCCTGGGTCAACAGGCCGTCGGTGGACGCCTGCCACACACCATCGACATACACAGCAACGCCGGGCAGACCACGTACGCGGAAGGTGCCCTGCGCCTCGCCCGTGGCGCCGCCACCGAGCACAGACAGATTGGGGATGACTGAATTGAGCTCGCCGAGCGATTCGATGCCGCGGCTTTCCAGCTCTGGGCCACCGATTGCCGTGATGGCGATGGGCACTTGCTGCAGCGTTTCTTCGCGGCGGCGTGCAGTCACGATCACTTCAGAAATAAGCGACTCGCTGGCAGCAGGCGCTTGCTGCGCCACGACCGGCTCAGGCATTGCAGCGCACGCGGCAATAGCCATGGCCACTGCCAAGCTCACCTTTGAGCGACTAAACGTCCTATCCATATCATGTCCCCTCAGTTTTGTTGTTCTGAAACACTCTTTTTGTCATCGAGGTACGACGCAGGCTGATCCCTTGACCTTGCCGTCGCACCACCCGCCAAATCATTTGCAGGCTTTAGGAAACCATTTGCTGTTGTCTGGCTCACGACGGAAATTTGAACTGGTGATGAAGCGGCCAGTCAGATAGACCGGATCCTCTACCACCGTCGTCACCACAAACCACTCGGCGCCGGCTGGCGTTTTGAAACGATCGAAATATTCGGTGACGCTGGCCTTGTCGCCATAGGGCACGCCATTGCGGCGCAACCAACCCGGCGACAGGTTGCTGGTACGCACCAGCAACGAACCACCCTCGGGTGCAGCCGCACCACCACCGCCACCGCCGGGTGCGCGCATCGTGCGCTCCCACTGCGCCAGCGAATGCCCTTGCAACGAAGGCGCACCCGCAGCAGCCGAGGCATCAAAGCGCAAGCGGCGAACCTGCTGGCCTGCATCAGTCTCTAGCTTGAGTACGTCCTCGCCTTCCCAACTGATGCGCACACGCAGTGGCAATCGCATCAGGCCGGCCGCGCCATAGGCCTTACACGAACCATCGTCTGCAGGCGACCACTCACCAGCGACGCGACGTGCCTCGGCACTCATCACCGCCGCGACACTGGCGTAGTCACCTTTGGGCGGCGTGACCATGCGCCAGCGCCACTCTTCGTTAATGATGGCAACCCACTGGCCTGCCAAATCGATAGGCGCAGCCGCACGCGGCGACTGTGCCGCAG
>Ga0114974_10002955_pt1 | contig 12953 bp, 14 predicted proteins | sample S_130206_EF_Meta_FD_87318 | JGI IMG/M metagenome (GOLD analysis project Ga0114974, IMG submission 87318) | Freshwater microbial communities from Lake Simoncouche, Canada to study carbon cycling - S_130206_EF_MetaG | ecosystem: Environmental > Aquatic > Freshwater > Lake | place: Lake...
ACCCCTGGGACGAACCCATAGGAGGCCATCCTGATCGCACTTCTCAAACTCATTCTGGATATTTTCGTAGCAGTTGCCGACTCCCCACGGCCGACAAAACTTGGTCTCGTCGTACTTCCAACCGTGATAAGGGCACTCTAGGGTACCGTCTTTCAGCACCTTCCCGGTTGAGAGTGACGCACCCCGGTGCTTGCAGGCATCAGGAATCATCTTAACCGAGTTGTCATGGTCACGCCAAACTGCATAGCGCTTCGAATTCAGAGTCACCCGACGAGGGGACGTGCCGAGTGTCGAAGTCCGAGTAACAGCAATCCAGCCTTCCATTTATATTTATAGGGTTTGAAAACTTTAAGGGTACGCGATATAGTTCTCCCAATCCAGATACATGAAATTCTTGTAGCCCAGCTTCACAAGCTCCTCGAACGGAGTCGGGACGCTCTTGAGGCCGACGTGCTCCGGATCGATCCTCTGGTAGTTGTGCTCGAAGCAGATAATCGGACGATACTTTTTGATAGTCTCCTTGGCTCCCATAATGACTAGCCCCTCGGCACCCTCGACATCAATCTTCATATAATCCAAACCTGGCAAGTCAAACGAGTCCAGAGTCAGAATCGTCATATTCTCACCACCCTCGCCAATTCCGAGCCCACCCTTGTTCCATCCCTGGCAATTCTTGTCCTCGACCGAGTCCAGACTGGCCAGCTCGGACTCCATCTCGCGGTGACCCAGTCCACACTTATACAGATCGATCCGCTCAGCGTATCCATTCTGCTCTACATTCTTTTTGAGGATATTGAACAGCTTGTCTTGCGGCTCGAAGGCCCAAATCTTGCAGTCTGGGTTGAAGCCTGCATAACTTACGGCGTGGCAGCCAATGTTCGCCCCAACATCGACAATATACTTGGATTTCTTGACAAAATTCTTCAACATTCCGTTGATGATGTGGTGCTCAAAAATTCGTCCGGATGCCATATGATTCCGGATGTAACAATCGTCTGGATCAATGTCGAAAAGTCCATTCTCTGTACGGATCATTTAATAAATAAGGACTCAAGTCTTTATTCCTGTATGAAGGTTATCGTCAGTCTCACAACCATCCCTTCGCGCATAGAAAAGGCGATCGAAATTGCAAAAGAGAATGTGATGCAAGGCTGTCATGAAGTCTGGCTCAACATTCCTCATGTGTATAACCGGTTTCCCGACTGGGACGGGCATGTTCCAGTAGTAGACCATCCAAAAATAGTAGTAAACCGTTGTCTGGACTACGGACCAGCTACCAAGGTGTTTGGGCCGGCCATGATACTCGACCCAGACGACCTGATCGTCTACATCGACGACGACACACACTATGATATCAGAATGGTGACGAATCTCCTGCGCTGGTACAAGACTGACCAAAAGGCTGTGTGGGGTTTATCTGGTTTCAACCTGAATTTGTATTTCCAGGGATTGTATCCGCGTCAACACGGATCCAAAGTTGATGTCATTGAAGGATACGGTGGAGTCCTGGTCAAGGCTGGCTGGATTCAGCAGATCCACAACGATTTTGTCGAACTCAAGCAGGAGGCTCGGTTCGCCGATGATATTGTCCTTTCAAACCTGCTCAACAAGATTGGAGTCTGCCGCCGGACGGTGTTTGTCCCAGAGTGTCACATTGGACTCATCGAACAAAAGTCTTACGGGTTCGACCAGGATGCCCTGCATCACCAGGTACAAGGTGGCCACAAGACAAATTACATGAACGTCCTTATAAATCTTCAAAATAAAGGTAAGAACTACTTTGAATTCAGATGTTGATCGACACTTTTATGTTTTATAACGAGCTCGACATACTCGAACTCAGACTTGAGGTTCTGGACAAGTATGTCGACCGTTTCGTACTGGTCGAGTCTGAGGTGACACACGTAGGCGGCCCCAAAGAGCTCCATTTTACGAAAAACCGGGCCCGTTTTACAAAGTGGCTCGACAAGATTGAGCATGTGATTGTGCGAGCCGACGAGTCACCGACCGATACCAACCCCTGGTCCCGTGAAAAGTACCAGCGAGAGTGTATCACACGAGGAATTGAGCGGGCAGGAATCCCGAATAACGCGCACGTGATGGTCAGTGATGTCGATGAGATTCCGGACATGACATTGATCGATCTGGATAAAATTCCAAAGGTGTGTTCGGTCCATATGTGGATGTTCGAGTACTCGTTCAAGTATCTGTTTATCAACGAGCCTTGGTTCGGCACTGTCATCACAAACTGCGAGCTGTTTAAGCACGTCGGACCAAACTACCTTCGGGATAACCGCTGGAAGTTTACACCTATTCGTTTTGCTGGTTGGCACTTGAGCAGTTTTGGAAATCCGGAGCACGTCTGCAACAAGATGCATACGTTTGCGCACGCCAAGGATGGCCATCACGATGCTCAGACGACCGAGACTTTTGAAAAGTTTATTACGGAGGGTATTCATACGGATGGAAAGACAAAGCTGATTTCACCCCCGGCAGATGTTCCATTGCCGGGATCGACCGAACTGCGCACTCGCCTAGGCCTTATGTGAATTATTATTGAAAATGTGTTGATATTCAATCGCAGTCATCTGGGATGAGATACCACCCAGGCGACCTTTGCGCTTCAAAAGCTCCCGAGCGTCTGTATCATCCAAGTGATACAGAAACTTGCGCTTCATATCCATTGTTGCAAACATACCGTACTTTTCGTCCATGACATTTTGGCAGACCGGCCATGTCATCTTCCGGAGATCCTTGAGTTGACACTCAACCTCAGTCAGCCGAGGCAGAATATGGTCCTTGATCATGGCGCGCACGTCTTGCACGGTCCGCAGCAAATTATCCTGCGTAATTTCCATTAAAAGACTAGAGCGAGGTTCTTTTAGATGGATGAATTGATGTTCTTTACTCTTTTTCTCTGTGGAGATTTGCTCCGAAGAAAAAAGGAGGGTAAGAGACTGACATTTCGAGAGAAATGGTTATTTCTGCAAGTTATTGGTTCAATATGCGGGACCATCGCGAGCCATCAAAAATACGCCGCCGATAATGAAAACAAGGCCCGCATACTGGCCGCCAGTGTTGAGACGTTCACCAAGGAGAAAATACACACCAATTGTATTGAGCAGGGCGGAGATTCCATCCCACATACCGTTGACGTACATGACGTTCCCGCTCTTGAGAGCCTTGATGAGGAAGTAGACGACACCCACATATCCGACGAGACCGCCCGCCAGATACTTTTGCTCGCCGCTGCGTGCAAAGAATTTAAACTGAGAGTCGCCAAAGAGCTCAACGAGGCTGAGCAAACTAATGGTCAAGAGACTCATTCTTAGTACCGTCCAATATTATTTCTGGAATACCGGCAAACATAAACCGACACCCGACAGTTATAGGGGGTACAATATGTTTACCGTACTTGTCATTTCCGAGCCACCATTCACTCCCACCCCCTGGATGGTAATACCACTCGTCCGTTTGCTCGTCGTGCGCTATACCCCTGCAGACGTCCCACGTGTACAAATCTTCCGAGGGGTTGAAATTTATGTACAACAAACGATTTTCAAGAGGATACCACCGGAATGTCGTTGGCGGAATCGGCCTTGGGCAAAAGTTCGATTTCGGCAACTTTCCGTACACCCCAATTGCTCTCCGAACGTCTATGTCACAGAAATCTATGATCCGGCTCCTCACCCGGTCCATAGTTATTTATAGCCCGACATTTATTTCTTTGGAAAAGCGGGACCGGACTTGTTCGACGAGACGAAATTCTTGAGGCTTCGGATGTTTGAGGCTATTGCGTAGTTGAACAGTTTTTTGTTCTTTGCCATATTGACCGAACGGCCAAAGTCTATAATGACGAGACGAATACCACCGCCCGGCTTTTTCTGAACCATGACGTTGCCCAGATGTAAATCTCCGTGAGCAATGCCTGCAGTGTGCATCTTTTCAACCAGGGCTATGAGCTCGTTTCCGGGAAAGGGCATTGTTTTGGCGTACGTGTAAAGATCGACCGCATTCCTCAAATTTTCCATGACAATCGCACAGCCAGTCTTGATCCGATTGTAATTTTTGTTGTTCATCATAAACCAATTCTGGAACAGATTCAAATTTACACTCCGTGGATTCTCTTTCCGGACATTTGCAATGAAACCAGCCGCCTTGTTTGACGCGAACCCATGATTTTGGAGTTTCGCCTTTAGAGCCGCATTTGAATTCGGCCATACGATTGCATTTCCGATAGTATTCTTGGCATTGAGGATGTGTGGCACTGCAAATTCAAACATATCGTACACGTTTGGCCCTATGCCTGCATCTCCCATCTTTTTAGCGATAGCGTACTCGTTCCGGACGGCATCCATGCTATTCATAGCACCGCGGCCTGAAAAGATAATCTTGATAACCTTGCCGTCTCCTATGTCAAAGATGAGACCATCCATCGAACGCCTAGAACCCAGACGATGGCCGAGCTTAATGTCCTTGAGGGCTGTCGACAGAAGCAATTTTATAAATACCGCATGCCTTATTCGGTTTGAGTTGCTCAAGTTGTTATAACCCATATCATATCTAAAGAAATTATTCAGTCTTTAGATAATGTGGCTATTTCTGGGCCCACAACCTCTGGCCGGAATAGGTCAGGTGACAAACAAGTACGCGACGCTTATGCAGGGTGAATATGTCGTATTCGGAGAACGCCCAAAACTGGCCGAATATGACGCACTTTTTGTTTTCGCCCTTCCACTCGACGACCAGATCAAGATGGTTCAGGACTTTTACAAAAAACTGGCTCCTAAAATGTTCGTCATGACAGTTTGCGAGACGGATACTGTCCATCCGTGGTACGAAAAGATTTTTCAGCTGTCCAAGACAATCTATTGTCCGAGTGAGTTTTCCAGGTCAAACCTGGCCCGCCAATTTCCACAGGGCGATTTCAGACTCTTGCACCACTGGACCCCAATTCCAAAGCTCATCCACTCACCGACTACAGATCGTCCTTACATATTTTATACAATCGGAAATATCGCGGATCCGCGCAAGAATATCCGAGGACTCATCGAAGCTTTTATCAGATGTGGACTTCCAAATTCAAAACTGGTCCTCAAGGCGACGTGTCGTCAACCGGTCGAATGGAAGTTCCCGAATGTCAAAATCATCAACGGACTTTTGCCAGAAAATGAGCTGGAAAAGCTTCATGCAGACTGTCATTGTTATGTCAACTGCTCGCACTCCGAGGGGGTCGGGATGGGGGCGGTCGAGGCGGCTCTGTATGATAAACCAATTATCATTTCTGAGTACGGAGGTCTCAAGGAGTACGTCAAGACGCCATATGTTATTCGCTGCAAGAAAGGACCTATCGGGTTTGACGACTTTTTGTTCACCAAGGATCTCGTGTGGGGTCATCCTGACCTCAACCATCTGATGGAGCTTATGAAAGAGTGCTATAACAAAAGTATTACTCAGTGGGATCACTCCTTTACTCGAGACCTACTAGGGAAGGTACAGGGCCATATTTGTGCACTAGCCACATGACGAGTCCGACAAACAGAGCCGCGTTTACGATGTAGCTACGGGTAAGCTCGAGATAGATGACCGTGTTGTCGATCAGGTCAATCTTTGTCGGCTTGGTGATTATTTTAGGGACAATGAGGGCCAGGACGGCATATGCAATCATAACGTGAGCAATCTTCATTAATCTATTACAACATTTTATACCCCAAGAACCTTCCGAACCTTCGCGATCGACTCGAGCGTGACGCTGCCAATATGCAGCGACGGATCTCCGTGCCTGTAGTACATACTCAGCTTGGTCCCGTCAATCTCCACGTTCCACTCCTTCTCAATCTTTTCGTCCGGCACCCCATTCTGCTTACCAAACACCCGCTCGACTTCACCAGCATCCACGCAGATATACCCCTTGCAAGAACCACTCGGCCGCTCTTTCAGAGGAGTCCATTTTGGCGCGTGCTTTTTGCAAAACTCGCCGCAGACCGCCTTGAAAGTGCACTTGGTTCCGGCCATAGTGCGCGCCTTGCAGATGGCCGTCACGATTCCGGTTTCATTCTCCTTCGGGGGTTTTTTGTCCACCTGGATCAGCTTGTGCTTTTTGGCATCAATCTCCATGGTTCGCTCCTTTGAGCGAAGCGCCGAGTCGGCCAGCTTTTCAGGAAAGGGATTCCCTTCCCGCTTGGCAGCCTCAAAAATGCGGTTCCATTCCGGACTGTACTTACCCTTTGGAGGTGCTTTTTGCACCGGCTCGCGCGGCGCCGGCGCAGGCTTCGCGACAACCGGTGCGCGTTGGCCGGCATCGACAAAGCACTTCGCATACAGCTCAACATCCTTGCGAGCAAGCTTGAGCATTTTGAAAACTGTGGCTGTCCGTCTCCCGCGTAACCCGAGTATAAAAAATACACGCTTTTTAGTAACAAGGAGAGTATGCGCATCATCCGCAAAAGCGCCGCATGCCTCAAGTTGGTTTCGCGCCGACCTGAATTTCGCCGCATCATCAGAAGCTCGGCGCTCATTAAGAAACATGCTATTCGCGGAACTGTACTTTCGCTCGTCCCTTCAGAAGTTACGGACGTAGTGGTTCATCACGCTCATATCACTGTAGACGAAGTTGTCCGCGTCGCGGCCGACTCATTTTCGACAAGCGCAGTCGGAACTGCGATGAGCATCACGCTCACCGCCATGAAGTACTTGTAAAAAGAGTGACCAAGGCGCGCCCAAGCGGCCTAAAGGGTCCCCCCTCTACATAACTAGAAATGTATAAGAAGCTCACCCATGTTGAGCATATCCTGAAACGACCGGACTCATACGTGGGTTCGATCGTTCCAGAGGTTGAAAGTCACTGGGTCCTCCAGGAAGGAACCTTTGAACTGAAACCTATAGTAATCAGTCCTGGTCTGCTCAAGATCTTTGACGAGATTCTGGTCAACGCACTCGACCAAGCGACAACCCACCCCAAGGAGGTCAAAAAGATTCACGTGACCCTCGGTGAGACGATCAGTGTCGAAAACAACGGCCCGGCCATCCCTATCGAGCGCCATGCCGAGACCGGTATCTGGGTTCCAGAGCTGATCTTTGGCCATCTTCTGACCAGCTCCAACTATGATGACGAGCAGGAGCGTGTGGTCGGTGGTCGCAACGGCTACGGTGCCAAGCTGACCAACGTCTTCAGCAAAAAGTTTCACTTGGTTGTCGTCAACGATGGTCAGGTTTACACTCAGACTTGGGAGAATAACATGTCGATCTGCCACCCGCCAGTCATCAAGGAAAGGAAGAGCGCCAAGAGCATGGTCCGTATTACCTTCGAGCCGGACTGGGCCCGCTTCGGTACAACATTTGAAAAGATGAAGCCGATCCTCGAAAAGCGAGTCTACGACGCGGCCGCTTGGACAACCGCCAAGGTGAGTCTGGGCGAGGAGGAGCTCGACGCCCAGAACTTTGAAAAGTATGTCCGGATGTACACCGATCTTCCGCTCGTCAAGTACAAGGATGACCGCTGGGAGGTTTACGTCGCCCCAGCGCCGGACGGCTTCCGTCAAGTGTCCTTCGTGAACGGTATCTGCACGACTCAGGGTGGTACGCATATCGACCACATCACGGCGACAATCATTGGCGAGGTGAAAAAGGCGGTCAAGGATATTTCGCCGCACCAAGTCAAGCAGTCTCTCTGGCTATTTATCAAGTGCACGGCAGTGAATCCCACATTCTCCAGCCAGGCAAAGACAGAGATGACGAGCCGGAACATCAAGGCTGTCGCCTTCCCGCCCAAGTTTATCAAGGACCTGATGTCGAACGGGCTCAAGGACACCTTGGACTCGCTCATTCAAGCCAAGGCTATCCGCGAGCTTAAGAAGAATGATGGGGTCAAGCGGGTTCGGTTGACGGGGATTCCGAAGCTCGACGACGCCAACTGGGCCGGGACCGCCAAGTCTGACCAGTGCACCTTGATTCTGACCGAAGGAGACTCCGCCAAGACCCTTGCAGTAGCAGGGCTGTCGGTTGTTGGTCGTGATAAGTTTGGTGTGTTTCCACTTCGAGGAAAGCTGACAAACGTACGGGATGCCTCGACCGCCAAGGTGGGTGCAAACGAAGAACTTAACAACCTCAAAAAGATTCTGGGTCTGGCGCATGGTGTGAAATATAGCTCTACTAAAACCCTGCGCTACGGCCGCGTCCTCATCATGACCGACGCGGATCTTGACGGGAGCCATATCAAGGGCTTGGTTCTGAATATGTTCCAGCACTTCTGGCCTTCGCTTGTAGGTCTTGGGTATGTCTGCGCGATGGTGACGCCGGTGATCAAGGCGGGCTCGACCTGGTTTTTCACAGAGGAGGATTTCCGGGCGGCCGATGTCCGCGGCCAGGTGAAGTACTACAAGGGTCTGGGTACTTCGACGAGTGTCGAGGCCAAGGAGTACTTTCGCCAGATCGAGCGTCTGACTGTTCAGTTTGAGCAGGATGAAAAGACGAAAAAGTCGATGACGCTCGCTTTCGCCAAGGATCACGCAAACCACCGGAAGCAGTGGCTCCGCGGTCACATGGAGGAAAAGCCGCCGAACGTGCCTTACGGCAAGATTAACAAGCTGTCGGTGACTGACTTCATCTATCGGGATATGGCCAACTTTTCAGCCGCAGATATCCACCGGAGCATCCCGCACTTTGCGGACGGACTCAAGCCGAGCCAGCGCAAGGTGATCTTTTCGTGTCTGAAGAGGAATCTGACGAGCGATATGAAGGTGGCACAGCTGGCCGGCTATGTCGCCGAGCAGACTCAGTACCACCACGGCGAAGCGAGTCTGCAGGGAACGATCGTGAACCTGGCCCAGAACTTTATGGGTGCGAACAACCTGAACTTGCTCGAGCCGTCGGGTCAGTTTGGCACGCGGCTTATGGGCGGCAAGGATTCGGCCAGCGCTCGTTACATCTTCACTCGACTCGGTCCACAGACTGCGAAGCTTTTCGATGCGCGCGACAACGCAGTCCTCAAGTATGTACTCGAAGACGGTGACAAGGTTGAGCCCGAGTTTTACCTGCCTATTCTACCGATGATCCTGGTGAATGGCGCAGAGGGTATCGGCACGGGCTTCAGCTGCACGGTTCCGCCATACAACCCGGCTGATATCAAGCGAAATATCCTGCGGATCCTGAACAAGGAGGCGCCGTACAAGATGAAGCCTTGGTTCCGTGGGTTCAAGGGTGAGGTTCTCCAGAAGAATGAGACGACGTGGACTATGAAGGGTGTCTGGAAAAAGGAGGATGACGCTCTGCGGATTACCGAGCTTCCTCCCGGAGTCTGGACCCAGGATTTCAAAGAAAAGCTGGAAAAGCTTGAGCTCAAATACGAGAATCACTCGACCGAGACGGATGTTGACTTTTTGGTCTGGGGTGCTGATACGAAAAAGCTCGGCCTCGAAAAGGCTATCCATACGAGCAATATGTACCTGATGACGCACAAGGGTATCAAGAAATACGATACACCGGAGGAGATCCTGATGGACTACGTGGAGATGCGGATGCTGTTCTACAAGCTCCGGAAGAAGAACTTGGTCGATGAGCTGACTCAGCGAACAAGTATTATGGAGGCCAAGGCTCGATTCGTCGATATGGTTTGCGACGAGCGGATCAAGGTCTTCCGAAAGAGTATGGCCGATGTGACGAGCCAGATTGAGGCGGCCAAGTTTCCCAAGGTTGACTCAAAGTACGACTACCTGCTCAGTATCAAGACGTACCAGTACACGGACGAGCACTCGACCAAGCTGAAGAATGAAGCGGCCAAGACGCGCGCCGAGCTGGAGACGCTGAAGGGGATGACCGTGGTGCAACTGTGGCAGAATAATCTGAGTGAGTTGTAGAGATGCCCCTCGAGCGAGGACGTGTCGGAACAGGCTCAGTCCTGGCGCTAGACGCCTTCGGACCACAAGACACTTTTCTTTTGAATGAAGACATGGCGGATTCACAATGGGATCCAACTTATACACAGACAACCAATTTCGCAATTACGCAGCGCATTGTCCCCCTTCCAGGTTCAGCCTGGGTAGATCATGAAATCACCCTTGAACTTGTCCCAAAGTCTACCGGCGACCTTATAAGTAACCTCCATCTCAAATGTAGTCTCCCGGCCCTGCCTCCAGGCAATGTGTATACAGATCAGATAGGGCGAGCTATATTCAAACAGGTTGATTTCATGATTGACGGCCAGGTTATCGAGTCTCTGAACGACGACTGGTACATTCTCCGCGATCAGTTGTTTCTTGATGCGGACGAAAAGAATGCCATGGCCAAAGCTATTAATGCAGGCTATACTGAAGGGACACTTTCAGCCCTTGCACAGACTCCTCAGATTGATATGATCATTCCGCTCGACTTTTTCTTTTGCCGCAGACATTCTCGATACAAGAAGCACCGGGAGCGTCTCGATAAGCCATACTTCCCTATGTGTGCCATTTACAATCAGAGAGTATATCTAAAGATTGTATTCCAGAAGTGGAACTGGTTTTCAAACTCGATTGCCGATGTCCGGACAGGAACTGTCAACCTTTCGACTCCGGTCGTATTCGACTCAAACAACCAAGCAACCCTGACAGTCAGCCCGGTGTCCAGTTTTAACTCCGGTATGTTCATTTCAGGCCTTCCGATCGTAGACCAGCGGTTACTCATCACGACGGTTGATACAGCGAACAATCAGATCAATGTTATATCAACAGTACAATCGTCGCCAATGTTCTTTCCTTTATCCATAGGCTTTACACAGGTCAACAAGACTTTGACTATACCATCCTCGACGATTTACGCCGGTACGACATCTACATTTACTCTCAATAATACGACCGGTATATACCCTGGGATGCTCATGACTGGGTGTTCGGACTACTCCAAGAATCTATTCTTTCTGGGGAAGGTGTTTGTCCAGAGCAAGACGACAAGTACAGTGACAGTGACGTACGACTACCAGGAACCGCGGCTGAATAATCGCGGACAGACAATGGGCGTTCAGTTTATAGATTCAGCCACACGAGAGTTTCGGCAGACTTTTTCCGGTCCGATACCAGCCGGAACTTCCTACACGTTCACAATGGCAATTTCGCCAAGTAATCCTGTCCAGACAGGTATGGTTGTCACTGGTTTGCCAGGTATTACAGGGACGGCCACTGTGACGGGTGTGACTGGTCTGAACGTTTCCGTGTCGTTTACTAATCAGACACCTGATGCGTCCGTCTGGAATTACCCCGTAACAATCGCAAACCAGACTGACTTTATTGAACCACCGCAGTTGATCATAGAGGAGGTACAACTGACGGATGAAGAACGCCAGTACATTCGGACAACTCCAAGACGCCTCATCGTGAACAGAGCCGTCAAAAAACCACCTCTATTTTTGGAACAGGGAACCAGTGGTCAAGTCTCGATCGGTATTGGAGCGAGTTTTCCAGTGACTATGATGGCATGGTTTATCCGCAAGTCCGATTTCGAAACTTCACCTCGGTACGTCGACTCAAGATATTCGTATGGCTACACAACAAAATACATCAACGCAGCAACACCTATTACATTCTTCAATGGTGTCAAATTGAACTATATTGATCTGATTAATAACGCACAGATTAGCTTGAGCGGCAATGACATTCTGAGCAAGATTGCCGGAGGTCTCTATTTCACGATGAAACAGCCATTTGATCATGCTCTTTCTATTCCGACAAAAAGTATCTACGTGTATGCCTTTGGTCTTAATCCAAAGGAGTACAATCAGGGTGGTTTTTTGGATTTTTCGCCTTTAAACGCTTCAACAACAACACTTTCACTCGAGTTCAATCCAGACTACGCAACAGAACTCGCAAAGTCATTCTCTTTGTACGTTTTTTATTACGGATACACAATCATAGAAATTAAGGATGGATTTGGGCGACTGGTTTTTGTGTAACGAGGTACTCGATGATACCATTCGTGATACACCATCTGATAAAGTTCAGCTGGGCGACGGTCGTCGTCAGTTCCTCGCCGGTAGGGAGCTTGTACTGGATACGCTCTGTACGGCAGAAAGGATCGAACAACTTTTTAGAATACCCGTCTAGGGAAGATTTATACGCTACGTGGACAGTGAACTTCTTGCCACTTGGCGTTGTATATGTCAAGTTCTTGTTCTTCGAATAGTTTGTCACAAACCATTCCAAGTTACGAAGTGACACACCCTTTCTATGATTAAGGATGTCAACCAGGTGCTCTGCATTCGCATCTTCTGAGAAAAAACGGTCGAGCGAATTGAGAAGCAGATCGGACTTGCTCATTATTTTGTAATGTACGTAAACCTTTAAATCTAGATTTCTATTCGCAGTTTCTGCTGAGGCCTCTTTTGGCATGCCGGACAATCGGACGAGAATAAGCTCCCTGGATGGTTGTGAGCTGTCGCAGCAATCTGAACAGACGAAGCCTGACGCCTGATGGCCGGCTTCTGATCCTGGTGATGTTTGCAATAGCCCGTTTCTCCATGTGACTTCATCTTGCATCTTTGCTTTTTCGAAGTCAAGCCGAGGCATGTATTTGACGGAGCCACCTTGAGAGTCGAAGTGTCCCTGAGCAGCTGCTTCAACGAAACGTCATACGTCTTGGAAATGTGCTCCAGGACCTTGTTCAGACGCTCGGCAACCCTCTTTTCAACCTCCTCCTCAATGAGCTGGGCTATCTGTGCCTCCATTCCTTATGAAACTAGCGTACTTATCTTTTAAGATGGTATACTTTGTCTGGTACAGCTCATCGTTGAATCCATCGCAGCGTTGGGGTGAAAATGCCAGATGACTCACGACGAATGACATGTCAATGTAGTGCGTCCCGGCCTCCTGGCTCAGGTACTCCTCGTCGTTATGCCCGGGCACCTTCTGGAACAAGGCTAGGTCTTGGCCGAGTACGGCGAAAAAGTTGATGTTCAGCATTTCTGGTGGATCGAGGACATAGTGCGG
>Ga0114974_10002957_pt1 | contig 12952 bp, 11 predicted proteins | sample S_130206_EF_Meta_FD_87318 | JGI IMG/M metagenome (GOLD analysis project Ga0114974, IMG submission 87318) | Freshwater microbial communities from Lake Simoncouche, Canada to study carbon cycling - S_130206_EF_MetaG | ecosystem: Environmental > Aquatic > Freshwater > Lake | place: Lake...
TCCCTTAAATATGAGAATTGAATTACCAAGACCACATATTAACCAGCAAAAGATTCTTGATTCAACTTCAAGATATCGTGTTGTGTGTTGTGGTCGAAGATTTGGTAAATCAGAACTATCACAGATAGAAATTATCAATGCAGCATTAATCGGAAATACTGTTGCTTATATTACTCCAACTTATCAGTTAGCCAAAACATTCTTCAATCAACTTATAAAGGTTGTTCCATTTGAAAATAACAAATCAGATTTGATTATTAACTTTCCAAATGATGGTCAGGTAATGTTCTTTACTGGAGAACGGTTAGATTCTTTACGTGGTCGCAAATTTCATTTGGTTGTTATTGATGAAGCATCATACATTCCTGATTTAGAAGATGGCTGGTTAAATAGCATCAGACCAACTTTAACCGATTATATTGGTAAGGCATTATTTTTATCAACACCAAAAGGGAAAAACTATTTCTATTCGCTATTTCTTAAAGGTGTTTCACGTGAAACAGATTGGGAATCATTTAAGTTTACCACATTCGATAATCCTTACATTGATAAACACGAAATACTTGATGCACAGAATCAAATACCAGCAGCAGTATTCGAACAAGAATATCTTGCAGATGCAATGGAAAATGCATCTAATCCTTTCGGCAGCAATCACATTAATGATTGTGTAAGACAACAATCAAATAAAGAAGCAATGTATTTTGGAATTGATTTGGCAAAATCATTTGACTGGTCAGTTATAATCGGTCTTGATGTTGATGGTTGCGTTTCACATTATGAACGATTTCAAAAGGATTGGAAGTCAACAAAGGAACAGATTATTAAATTAGATAAGAACAAACCAATAGTAATTGATTCAACTGGTGTTGGTGATGCTATCACAGAAGATTTGCAGAAGCATTTTAATTCAATGTATGGGTTTAAGTACACATCATCAAGCAAACAACAACTGATGGAACTACTTGCTTCTAAAATACACAAGAAAGAAGTATTTTATCCTGCAGGAGCAATCAAAGAAGAACTTGATGTGTTTGAATATCAATTTACAGCAACTGGTGTAAGGTATAATGCACCATCAGGATTTCACGATGATTGCGTTAATGCTTTGGCTTTAGCTGTCAAGTGTATGAATGAACATAAGTATTCAGGTGTGTATCGTTTCATATAATGTAGGTTATATACTACATTACGTTTGTTTTTGTGGATAATGATGGTTATATCATACATTGCAAATATATTTTTTCAAAAAAAATCCATTATATAGTATGAAGATTTCAATCGGAAAATTTCAAGAACTTTACAACATCAGTCAAATCGAAGGTACTGAAGTTGAAAAGTCAATGTTATTGGTGCAATGTCTTACTGGCAAGACACAAGAACAAGTTGATGCAATGCCTGAAAAAAAGAGAACTAAACTTGTTGATAAAATCAATGGTGCGTTTCAAGAATTTAATAAGCAAACTGAAAAAAGTAAATCAAAATCAATAATCAAATTAAATGGTAATTTGTACAGATTGAATTATAACTTAGCAAAGCCACCAATGAACGCTGGTAAGTATGTTGAGATTGCTACATTTTCGCAAGACATAATCGGTAATATGAATCGCATTATGGCTACAATGTGTACACCAGTTAGATTCACATACAAAGGTTTCGTAAATACCAATAAAAAAATAGACCATAGTAAATTATCAGATGAAATGCTTGATTATGATTTTGCTGCTGCATATCAATCGTGTGTTTTTTTTTACGCAGTTTTCAGCAAATCAATTCAAAATTCACCTATCTATTTCAAGAGCATAACACCGATGAAGAATCAGATGGAAACAATTCTAATGAATTTACACGAAGTTATGGTTGGTTATATAACGCAAAGATGGTTTCAGAATTTGAAAATATCAGCATAAATGAAGTGTGGGATTTAGGCGTGTTTCAGTTTCTGAACGATTTAAGTTATTTAAAAATGAAACGCAGAATTGATGAAGAACAAGAAAAAAGACTGTTAAAGAAAAATGGACATAAATAAATCGCAAAAGGTTAATCTTGATTTCTTAAATGATACTGGCACAAGTCAGTATCAAAAGATTGATATGAAAGGCGTTGATGCTATTTTGATTGAGTATGCGAATAAGTTTAAGACGAATCTTGTTGCATCAATTAAAACACATCAGGTAACTGCATCAGGTAGAATGCAATCTGATGATAACTTATATTTTAAGTTAATTGAAGAAAGTGATGGTAGTAAAACATTAGATATTCACGTTGTTGAATATGCAAAATTTGTTGACAAGGGTGTCAAAGGTTGGGGAAGCAGTAAGAATGCACCATCATCACCTTATTCATATGGTAATCCAGCAAAGACATCAAGCAATGGCGAATTTAGAAGAAGTATAAAGGAATACATTGAATCAGGCAAAGCAAAGGTTCGTGTTAGTGATATTAGAAAATATGGTGCAGTAGGTGGTGAGAAAAAGAAGTTATCGTTGATTGATGCTAAAGTAAATAAGTTAATGTACTTGATTCGTAGGTTCGGAATCAAGACAACAAATTTTCTTCAGCAACCAATTGATGAATCGTTCAAAGGTTTGGAAACAAAAATTGCAGATGAATTTGCATTTAATATTTCAGTAAAATTATTTAAGTAATGGCAATTAGTTTTGTTTCGCCATCAGGCGAAGTTTCGATTCAGGATGATTTATGGCACATTGCAACATCATCTAATTCAGGTCAAACTGATTTTAAGTATGTGTACGATGTGTATTATAACGGACAGCAGTTAATACGCAGCAAGGTATTTTCTGACCCATTAAATGGAAAAGGATACTTCAACGCATCACAAGTTGTACGCAATGAAATCACCTTTGATTGGTTTCAGCCAGTTGCTAATAATAGCAAAAGTTTTATAAATCAACCAAGTACAAGTGGTCAAATTGGTTTAACATATCAAGTAAGTGTTGGTGAAGATTTTAGTGGAATAACAACGCTAAATCTTGCATCAGGAAATACAACTGCTTATAATTATATTCCATCTGTTTTCAAAAGAAGGCAACAAACTTTGATTTCAAATAATTGGTATTCAAACAGACCAAAGATTATTAATGCAAAAATTACAGATAAAATATTAATAGGTTATAAAGGAACTGGAACACTTAATTTATATTTTGAAGCATATGGAGAAAATAATAATTTATTGTCAAGTGGATATGGCAATAATACTTATTCAAGTAATGGTTATGTTCAAATGGATATTGGAGCATCAGCTATAAATCAAACAATTGGTTCTAATGATATTAATTCGTTTGTAAAGTATTATAAAGTAAGAATTGAAAATGGAATAAATAGCAGTTTTATTCAGGTGAATCTTTTATGTAATAATAAATACGATTCAATCAATTTGCATTTTATGAATGCTTGGGGAATGTTTGATACAGCAAGTTTTAATTTAGTCAGCAAGTTGTCAATGGATTTAGAAAGAAAAACATATTCAAAACGTGATTATTCATTCAATGGAAATTCTGTAAAATATTATGATTCAAATAATGTTTATAATGAATCATCAATTAATTATGGCAGCAAAATAGATTGGAAATATAAGCTAACAATGAATTATCCAACAGATGCAGAATATCAATGGCTAAATGAACTAATAATATCACCACAGATTTATGCTGAAATTGATGGTGCATTTTATCCAGTTTCAATTATAAATACTAATTACGAATATTCAAAGAATGTCAATAATGGCTTAAGAGCATTTGAAATTGATATTGCAATGAATCAAACAAGATACGGATACAGAAGATGACAAGATTATTTATTGAAAATAACGAACTTGATATTCAGCAAGATTTTTCGCAGCAGATAACATTTGCTGTTGACGATTTAAACAATCTTGATAGCAAATCAACTTCATTCAGCAAAACGATTATACTTCCAGCAACTGCAAATAACAATCGTTTACTTGGGAATATATTTGAATTTTCAAATAGCAATTTTACTGATGATACGCAAAGCAATGTTCTTTATAATTTTAATGCATCAAAATCAGCTAAAGCAAGAATTGAAATAAATGGAATGCAAGTAATGAAAGGTGTATTAAGATTGCTTGAAATTGTAATAGATGGTGACAACATTGATTATGAAGTTGCTTTATTTGGCGAACTTGGTGGCTTTGTTTCAAAAGTAGGTGCAAAGAAATTAACTGATAATGATAATGGTGTTGATGATTTAGATTTTAGTAATTATGACCATACATATAATATTACTAATATTCTATCAACTTGGGATGATGTTATTATTTATCCAATAACAACTTCAACAACATTTACTGCATCAACTAAAAAAATTAAAATATCAGGACAAATATTAAATCTTCAAATTGGTGCAACATTTTCATTAACTGGAACTGCTTCAAATAATAATACTTTTACAATTACTGATATATTCATTCAGCCAATAAGTATTTTTAGATATACAGAAATAACTGTTGCTGAAAATATAGTAAATGAAACAGACAGCAATTTTACATTAACATATAATCGTTTGCTTGGTATTGGTTACATTTATCCATTGATTGATTATGGCAATTGTAGTTATGATATTCCAACAAACAATCCAACATATTTATCAAAAAAAGATTATCAATTAAAAGCATTTAGACCAGCTTTCTTTGTTAGAGAAATAGTAAGCAAAATAATTAAAGATGCTGGATATACATTTTCATCAAACTTTTTTAATACTAATTTTTTCAGAAGGTTAATTGTTCCAAATAATTATAAAAATTTATCAAGAAAAAATTCTGTAAATTATGTATCAGGTTCAACTAATACAAATCAAACTATAAATCCAAGTACTGCAAATCAAAAGAATGTTTTATTCAATAGTCCAACTTTAGCTGCAAATATTAGTTACAATTCAACAACTGGTTCATTTCAATATACTGGCACAAATCCAATAACAATAAAAATTACAATTAATTTAAACTATACATTTTCAAGAACATCAGGAAGTGGATTTATTTATTTTAATACAACAAATGGACAAGTTTGCAATATTCAGACAAATGTTGGAACATATAATGCAACATCAACTGGGATTATTACATTAAATCAAAATGATAATTTCTCATTAGTTTACGCAATAAATTATAATCCATTTTCAGGTAGTGCATCATTAACTATAAATTCAGGTGCAAGTATTTTGATTGAAAATGAAGGTGCTGAAAATATACCATATCAATTAGGTGATACAATTAAGATGAATGATTTATTGCCAAAAAATGTACTTCAAAAAGATTTTTTTACATCTATTTTAAAGATGTTTAATCTGATGGTTACTGAAGATAAATTTATTGATAGACATTTGATAATAGAACCTAATGTTGATTTTTACAATACAAATAGCAGCACATATTTAGATTGGTCTGATAAAGTTGATAGAAATCAACCTATAAAAATCAAACCAATGTCAGAAGTATCTGCAAGATATTATACGTTAAAATATAAAGATGATACTGATTATTATAACGACAAATATAAAAAGCAGTACAATGAAACTTATGGCACAAGAACTTATGATAATCAACTTGAATTTGCAAAGGATACAGAAACAACTGATGTAATATTTGCACCAACACCATTAGTTGGTTATGCTAATCGTGATAAAATAGTTTCTTCTATTTTTAAATTAAATAATAATGTTGAAGATTCAGTTGAATCAGTAATCAGGATTTTGCAAGTTAAAGTTATAAGTGGTGTTGATTCTTGGAAAATACTTAATAATACAACTGTATTGTCAACTCAAACAAGATATTGTTACGCTGGGCATTTTGATGACCCTGATGTTCCTAATGCAGATTTGAATTTTGGTATTCCTAAAGAATTATATTTTTCATTGGTATCAGGAGCATTATCTAATAATCTATTCAATGCATACTATTCCAGTTATATTGCTGAAATTACTGATAAGGATTCACGATTAGTCACTTGCAAAATGAAATTTAAAGAATCAGATATTTACAATCTTGATTTTGGCAGATTTGTATTTGTTGATGGTGTCCTTTATAGATTAATAAAAATTGTGGATTATTCAGATAACAACATTTGCGAAGTACAATTACTTCGTGTTATTTATACAACATATTAAAATGATTATAAAATATTTTGACAATTTCAATGGTGTATGGCAAGATATAACTGGAACAGTAGGTTCATCATTAGTTATAACTGAAAATGGATTTGAAGTTTTGCAGTTAAACAAAAAATACATTGTTGGATTAACACAATCAGGAACTGATGCGCCACTTGTTACAACAACTTACTTTAACACAATTGGAACTATAACTTGGACACGATTAGGTATTGGTAATTACAATGGTAATCTAACTAATGCGTTTATTGGCAATATGCCAAAAATTGAAGGTTCAATTGGAATGGTTGATTCAAATGTTATTAGATATTTTTCATTGTATAAAACAGATAACAGCAATGTTAATTTAAGAACTTGGCTATCTGATGGTTCAACGCAATCTGATGATATTTTAAAGGAAACAACAATAGAAATTTCAATATATTAAAAAATGGCAAAAGTAAATACAGAAGTTGCAGTTAAGATTAATGTTGATGTTGCTGGTGCAGAAAAAGAAGTTAAATCGTTAACTGAAGAAATAAATAAGTTAAAAGAATCATTAAAAAATTCTTCTGAAGGTTCAGATGAATATGCTGATAATTTAAAAAAATTAGCTGATGCAGAAAAGAAACTTGAATCTGCACAAAATAAATTAAATGATGGCTTAAAAGAAAATCAGAAAGAGGCAAAGAAATCACAATCTGCGAACAAGGGATTAATGGATGTGATTAAAGGATTAGGAATTGTTTCAGTAATTAGTGCTGGGTTTGATATGTTCAAAGAAGCATTAATGAAAAATCAAAAGGTTGCTGATGCTGTTGGTGCTGTAATGACAACAATTGAAAATGTACTTGGTGCATTAGTTGAAGTAATCAGTAATGTGATAACAAAAGTAAGTGAATCATCAAATGGATTTGAAGCATTGGGTAAGGTTGTAATGGGTGCAATCAATCTTGCATTTACACCACTTAAACTTACATTTTATGCAATTAAATTAACTATTCAGGAAGCACAATTAGCTTGGGAAGATTCTTTTTTTGGTGATAAAGACCCAAAGGTTATTAAGGATTTGAATGAACGAATTACTGAAACAAAATCAAACATAAAAGAAGTTGCAGATTCTGCTGTTGAATCAGGTAAAGACATTTACAACAATTTCGGTGAAGCAGTTAAATCTGTTAGTGATGTTGTTAGTGGTGTTGTTGATGGTGCAAGTAAAATTAATGTAAAAGCAATTTATGAGAATTCAAAAGCAATTATATCTTTAAAAAATACAGCTAAAATTGCACAAGCAGAACTTCAAGGTTTAGTTGAACAATATGATAGACAAGCAGAGCAATTAAGGCAGATTCGTGATGATGAAAATAAATCTATTGAAGAAAGAATCAAGGCGAATGAAGATTTAGGAAAAGTATTAGAAGAACAAAAGAATGCAATGGTTTCTTTGGCTGACCAAAAGATTGCAGCAGCACAAGCAGAATTAAATTCTAATAAATCAAGCATTGAATTTCAGGTTGCATTAAAAGAAGCATATAATGAACGTGCTGGTGTTTTAGCACAAATAACTGGATTAGAATCAGAGCAAAAAGTTAATGCAGTTGCATTGAACAAAGAATTGCTTGAATTAAACAAACTTCGTTCACAATCTGATATCCAGTTGGCATTAGATAAAAGAAAAGCAGATGCTGAATTAATCAAAGATGAACTTGCAAAGGCATTAGAATTACAAAAGATTCGTGAGATAGAACGTGCTGCTGAAATTGTAAGATTGCAGCAAAATATAGACAATACTAAAGAAGGCACACAAGCAAGATTAGATGCAGAAATTGAATTGAAAACAAAGATTCAGGAACTGCAAATTGCTGAAAATGCTGCACAAATAGAAATTGATAAGATACGAAATCAACGTGGGTTAGATACTAAAAATGCACAGATTGATAATGCGTTGGCTGAATATAATCTGAAGAAAGGTTTGGTTGAAAAAGAAAAGATTGACGCATTTACAAAAGCACAAAGATTAATTGAAATCGCAAAACAAGAATCTGCAACATTAATTGAACAGATAAATGTTAAGCGTGATGCAGAAATTGCTGCTGCTGAAGCAGCTGGTTTGTCAACTGTTGAAATAAAACAGAAATATGCGATTCAGGAACAACAGATTAACAATGCAATAATACAATCTGAAAAGGATTTAGCAAAGGCGAAGGTTGAAGCAACTGTTCAGGCAGCAGATGCGATTGCTGATACTTTAATGAAAACAGCACAGCTACTTGGCGAACAAACTGGTGTTGGTAAAGCATTAGCAGTAATATCTGCAACGATTTCAACAATTACATCAGCACAAAAAGCATATGAAGCAACTATTGGTATTCCTTTTGTCGGTCCAGTATTAGCACCAATTAACGCTGGATTAGCAATTGCAACTGGTATTAAGAATGTTAAAAAGATTATGTCTGTACAAGTGCCTAATGGTGGTGGTGCTGGAAGCAATGTTGCAATGCCAACTAATTCTTTTACTGGTGGTCAAACTGCACCATTAACACCACAGATGCAAACTACAATGCTTAATCAATCACAGATAAATCAATTAGGTTCAGCAACTAATCGTGCATTCGTTCTTGAATCTGATGTTTCAGGCAATCAGGAAAGAATCAGAAGATTAAACAGAGCAGCAAGAATTAACTAACTTAAAATAAATAAAAATGACATTACCAATTTACGAATTAAAGATTTCAGAAGATATCAATAATGAAGCAGAAGTATCTTATGTAGCACTTGTTGATGAACCAGCAATAAAGAAAGATTTCATTGCATTCAAAGATGAATTTATTGCACCATCAAAAGGTGAACATAAAACAGAATTTTTGCCACGATGTATTGCATATGTAATCAAAGAAGGTAAAGATTCAGACCAAGCAGTTGCAATATGCAATTCTATTTGGTCAGAACATTTTGCAGATAATAAGATTTCATTTGATTACGATGATACACTATCAACTGAACGTGGTAAGACATTAGCCAAAAGATTGATTGCAGAAGGCAATACCGTTTATATCATATCAGCAAGAAATTCAAAAGATGGTATGCTATCAACTGCATCTGATTTAGGAATTCCTGAATCAAGAGTTTATGCAACTGGAAGCAATACTGCCAAAGTGCAAAAGGTGAAGGATTTGAATATAAATAAACATTATGATAATAATGCTGATGTGATTGCACAATTAGATGGTATTGGTTCAAAGTTTCTTGAATCACATTCTTTTGCTATTATAAATGAAGAACAAAGAATTATATCAGGTCCATTAATGTTGGCTGATGAATTGATTTATCGCAATAATGAAAAGTTTGGTGAACATTATGTCAAGTTTTCTGCACAAACAATTAAGCAGATAGCTATCAAGTTTGCTAAAAAGAAATATATGAATCACGTTAATTTGATGCACGATTCTGAACAAAGGGTTAATGATGTAACAATGTTTGAATCTTTTATTGTTGATAAAAAACGTGGTATAATGCCAATGGCAGAATTTAAAGAAGTTGCAGATGGTAGTTGGTTTGGAAGTTTTTATGTAGAAAATGATGAAGTATGGCAAGAAGTAAAAAAAGGTACTTATAAAGGATTTTCAGTTGAAGGAATGTTTGATTATGTAGAACCAATTACTGCTGAACAGAATGCTTTGAATGAGATTTCAAAATTATTAAATGAACTAATCACAGATTAAATCCATTATATGTTATGAGTGCAAAAGAAATAATCGAAAAATTACGTTTAACTTTTAACGAACTGGTAGCACCAGTTGCCGTTGCTAATCCAATTCAACTTATGGATGCTACATTAATGGATGGTACTGCCATTCAAATTACAGAATTAATGGTTGGTGGAGTTGTTACTATAGATGGCGTACCAGCACCAATTGGCGAACACGAATTATCAGATGGCACTTATATAGTTGTAGGTGATAATGGTGTAATTACAGAAATTAAAACTGATGTTGTTACGGAAGCAAAGAAAATGCAACCAAAAATGCAACCAATGGCAGATGAAATTGGAAACAAATTTTCTGCATTTGAATCAGCTGCAAATGAAAAGTTTGCATCTTACGAATCAAAATTTTCTGCTTATGAGCAAAGATTTTCTGATTATGAAGTGAGATTAAACAAAGCAACACAAGTGATTGAAGGTTTATTAAATCTTACACAAACACTTGCAGAAACACCAACTGGTATTCCTGATGCTTCAGTAAAATCTTCATCAAGTTTCGCAGAAGAAAAGAAATCAAAATCTTACGATATCCTATTTAGTTAAAATATAAAAACAAAATAAAATGGCATTAAGTCTTGGTACATTAACTTCATACACAAAGCAACTGGTAAAACCATTGTTAACTTCTGCTGTATTCGAAGCAAAAACACAGCAATTGATTAAAGATGGTGGTATAGTTATACCAAACGCTAAATCTGTTGTTGCAATTCCTTTAATGGATACAGATGCAGTATTTGGAACTGATTCTTGTTCATTTGACCCTTCAGGAACAACTACTTTTACACAACGTACAATTACAGTTGGTAAAATTAAAGTAGAAGAAAAAATCTGTCCAAAAGATTTAGAAGCATACTTTACACAAGAAGCATTGAAAGCTGGTAGCACATACGAAGATTTTGGTAATGCTGATTTCCAAACTGCTTACTTAAATAAGAAGAATGCAAGAATAGCTGCACAATTAGAAACTGCAATTTGGCAAGGTGATATAACTGGAAGTGGTGGTGCTAACTTAAATAAGTTTGATGGTTTACAAAAATTGATTGCTGGTGGTAGTCCAGTAAATGCAAACGTATCAGGTTATACTGGTGTTGCAACAATCACTACAATAACACAATCAAATGTAGTAGCAGCAACTGAAGGTATTTATAAAGCAATTCCAGCAGCAGTACTTGCTAAAGGTGATGTTAAGATATTCGTTGGAAATGATTGGTATAGATTGTTGATTATGGCTTACAGAGCATTGAATTTGTTTAGCTATAATCCACAAGATGCAAATTCTTCTTCATTCATCTTACCAGCAACTAATGTTGAAGTTGTTTCAACAAATGGTTTGAATGGAACTGGTGATGCTTACGCAATAGCTTTATCTAACATCGCAATGGCAGTTGATTTAATTGATGAAGAAGGTTCATACAAAATGTGGTATTCTGAAGATAACAATGATGTAAGATTTAGAGTTGCATTCAAAATGGGTGTTAACGTAGCGTTTACAAATGAGTGTGTTAGCTTCGTAGCTGGAATATAAAATTGGTTTAATGAATAAAAAGGGTGGTGAAATATACACCACCTTTTTTTTTAAATAAAAATTTAAAAATAAAAATATGCCGTGTGAAATTACTTCAGGATATGCGATTGAATGTCGTGATTCAGTAGGTGGTGTTGAAACTATCTATTTAATCGAAAATTCTGCATTATATGATGCTTCAGGAAATAGCCGTGTAACATCTGCATCAGGTGTTGTTACTGCAATTGGAAAAGATGCTGGTAAAAGATTTTGGAAATTTGAAGTGCCACGTGGAACTGCGAATACAAGCAATGGAATTTCATCTTCTCAAGAAAATGGAACATTCTATTATACGCACCAAGTTGTTTTCCCAATCAATCAGCGTAACGCAACAATTAGAAACATTGTAACTACACTTGGAAAAAATCGTGTTACTTTCGTAGTAAAAGAAGGTGATGGTTTGTATAAGATGTTTGGTCAAGAATTTGGTCTAACACTTGATAATTCAGAAGGTGGTTCAGGAACTGCTTTAGCAGACAGAAATGGATATATGCTAACTTTTTCATCAATGGAACGTGAAGATTTCTTGATTGTACCAGCAAACATTGCTGCGACATTAGAAACTGCTGGATAAAAAAATTAAATCCTAAAATGAAAACCACCAACCAATTCAGTTGGTGGTTTTTTTGATTATGATAGTACTAACAAGAAATACAACCAATTACATTTACGTTACACCATCAGAAAATACTGAATTGGTAATTACTATTTTTAAATTTATATTTACAAATCGTGTAACAAAAGATGTAAAAGAAATTTGGAAAACAAATATTTCTACAACAGAAAGATATCAAAAATTTAGTATTAATGTAAACACAGAATTCACTACTTTAGATAATGGATTTTGGGATTATAAAATTTATGGTTGCGCATCAATTGGTGGCACACCTAACACACCATTACTTGAATCAGGATTTATGTATTTAAGAAGCAACACAGAATTTGCACCTGATGAATATAATGGACAATCGAATACATTCGTAACATATAATGGATAATATTTGTAACAAAAATGGCTAATAATTACCAACACATCGTATTACAGTTTGACCAAGCGCAACAACCAGTGTTTACTGAAAAGAAAGGCAAAGGATATGTTGAATTTGGAAAGGACAATGACTATCCAAAATACTTGTTAAGTCTTTACAACAATTCGCCAAAGCACGGTGCTATTGTTAAGAGCAAATGCAATTACATTTATGGCAAAGGGTTTGAAGAAAAATCAATAATTAATTCTGCTGGTGAAACTTGGAACAATATACTGCGCAGATGTATCAAAGATGATGAACTTTATCGTGGTTATTATTTACAAATTATTTGGAATCGTGCAAAGCAGATTGCTGAAATATATCACATCGAATTTCATAAAGTAAGGGTGTCAAAAGATTTGCAGAAATTTTACGTTAAAAATGATTGGAATGATTACAAAGAAAAGATGCGTGAATACGATGCGTTCAATATTAATAATCCGTTTGGCAGTCAAATTTTTTATTACA
>Ga0114974_10002959_pt1 | contig 12941 bp, 18 predicted proteins | sample S_130206_EF_Meta_FD_87318 | JGI IMG/M metagenome (GOLD analysis project Ga0114974, IMG submission 87318) | Freshwater microbial communities from Lake Simoncouche, Canada to study carbon cycling - S_130206_EF_MetaG | ecosystem: Environmental > Aquatic > Freshwater > Lake | place: Lake...
ATTTCAAATGCGAGTTGATATTTAATAAGTGCTTTGTCTGCTTTTTCTTCGGTTGTCATTTTATTTTGTTGGTTTTTTTCGGGTAAAATAGGGGTAAAATAGGAGTCAAGGTAAGTGGGACATTACTTTTGCGCTATAGCGGTCTAAATTCCGTTTCTTTTGTCCCGTAGCACGCAGAGCACCCGGCCCCCCATTATGTATGCGGGCAAGAGCATCACAGTCCCCGGCCTGCCATGCTTTGGGTGCGTAGCGTTGGAGATAGGCGGTCACGACACGCCGACTATAGGCAAGGTCAGCACAATCCTCGTATCGCCCCGGAACACGGCTATCCGCCCAATATCCCCGGTGGATTTGCAGCGGCCCCAAGGCTTGAAAACCAGTTTTTGCGTTAAAGTCACCTTTTATAGGGCCAAGCCCGCCCCCTGATTCTACGGTATGTAAAGCCCCCCAAAATCGTTCAGGCGGTGCGCTATAAGCGGTTAAGGTCAAGGTAAAGGTCAAGGTAAGTGTGCGTAGGTTCATGCGGTTTTCTTTTCGTTTAATTGTTTAATAGTTAAGTCAATCCACGTTTTTTCTTTTTCAGTAATGCCATCAAGTAAAACTTCGTTTTTTCCTAAAACATAACCCCGCAAGGTTGCCCTTGACCATTGGGTGGCAAAAAATTGCGCTGTTTGTTTGTCAGGAAAGGTCAAGGTGGCGTTCATGCGGCCCCCTTAGTTGCCTTACGAATAGCGTTAAGCAAGTCAGCGGCAATACTGCCGTCAGGTTGTTCTCTGTTTACAATGGTCAGCGCGGCAATAGCAGCGGCCAGCAAATCAGAAACAGTTTTGGCGGCTTCGCCGATGTATATATTTGCCAATGCTAATTCTGCTTTGCTTACGTCTTTGCCAATGGAATCGCCAAATGCAGGAAGTAATGCAATTTTGCTTTTTGCATATTTCATTTTCCAAATAAGAGAATCTTGTTCATTTTTTGCAGGGTTGCCAATATCAGCCGGGATTCCCTCGATAGGTTCGCCGACTGAGTGAAAGCGAACGGGCCCGCGTGAGGTTTGAATTGTGGTTTTCATTTTATTTATATGGTTTGAGATTAGGAAAGGAAAACGTGAACGTAAGGCCCGTCATTATGGGTTTGCCCGCTTACAAACGGACGGCTCCACGGGTTGCTTTCAGGATACATTGCAATATGGTCTGAATCTTCGGCGACAAACTTTGTAACCAATGCTTCAACGGCTAATCTGTGGGCGTTTTCGCTGTCCCCTGAATGATTAAATGGAATCGTAACTGAGCCACGTTCACACATGGCTTTGATGCGACTGCATTTTGTATTGGTTGCGGGCAGGTATTTAGTAGTAATCGCTTGCATGGATTTGTTTTTTTATATGGTTAAGCGGAAGTCCGCGAAGTAAATGGATATCCAAGGACGGCCAAAATCCGCTTGGCATCATAGTTAAACTGCGCGGCGGTGCAATCTTGACCAATGTCGAACGCCGCCCGCAAGCCATCTTGAGTAACGTGCAAACAGCCGTCATCCTCAAACGGCAGTTGATTGTCGGAATCGGGATAGAAACACACTTCAACGCCCGCGATATCGGCGGCGGTATTGGCTAGATTTAGAAACGAAGTAGACATGATATTTATTTATTTAATGGTTTACTGTTGCACCTCGAAAGCCCGCCCCTAACTAAAGGGAGCGGGCTTGTGAGCGGGGCTAGTGTTAACCTACTGATTCCAGTTGCCCATTGTCAGGGCGTTATTATCGCCCCCGAAGCAAATGGTGGTGAATGTTGATTCACGCCCCTCATCAGCGGTCTTGTGTTGCTCAATTACCCATGCGACTACTTCGCCGAGCAATGGTGGAACAAACTTTTTTGCTTCCGTAAGAGTTGAGTAGCTTTGCACGTCTACCACTTCGCTGTTTGCGTCGATAGAGCGGATATCATATTCAATGGTTGTCATATTTATGTTGGTTGAATGTTATGCGATGTCCGCGATGTATGGTTTGCGGTCAGTCCATGCGTCGGCATATCCCTCAGCAACGGGCGTTGCGGTTTTTACTACCCGCAAGCCGTGAGATATATCAAGCATCTCTCTGTCTGCTTTACCTTGTGTGGTAAATGCTGAGAGCACTTCGTTACGTTCATTTACAATTGCGTAATGTCTTGGAATATCTGTTTTCATTTATTTTTGTTTGGTTCTCTCAGGGGAATTCCCTTCGATGTAATTACTGAATACTACCCGGCCCCGAATGTCGAGATTTATTTTCTAAAAGTAATAGTCACTTGCGTAGTGTACTAGGGAAACCAATGACTTACGGCATAAAATAGTTTGCATCTTTTCCCAAATAGGTTCTCAACTTCACGCCCATCCTATGAACGAAAACACTCAGTCACTTACAGAGGGGAATCAGGTTATTCTTCTAAGTTTAACCACCCCGCCCTCAACACCCAAAGACATAGAGGAACAAGTAGGGGAATCAGTAGAGGGTTCGCCCCGCCCCCCAACTCCTCAACCGCCCCTTAACCTAGTAGCTGAAGCCGTAGAGCCTAGCCAAACGATAGCTGTCGGGAATACATCCCCTAGTTATACCGTTAAGCGGGCAAGGAAAAGTCGTGCTAAGGGCAGGTCTAAGGGTTCAGCGAAGCACCGGGCAAGGCTCAGGCTACGCCTAGAGTTAGGGGAAGCTGTTGAGTCTCAGTCTCAGCTAGGGGGGGAGGGGGTTGCCATTCCCGTGGGTGGAGTAAAGGAAATCCTTACACCTAACTTACTAAAAAGTATTGATAAAGGGTTTTCAGGAGGGGTGTTAGAGGTTAATGCTGAGTTATATAATGAGGTAGTGGCGTTAGTGGATAAGAGGATTAGGGCGCATTTGAAGGCTAGGGATGAGGCTAGGCCGGTGGAGGTGGAGGAGGAGAAGCCGGTGATGTTTAATCCAGAGGTAGTGCCGATAGTGTGGCATATAGATGGGGAAGGGGCTATGGAGGCTGAGATAGTAGCGGCTCCGAGGAATCCGGCTATGCGGTTGATTAGATTCCCAGAAGATGGGCCAGAGGATGGGGATAACACTCATGTTCTGTGGGTAGACCGTAATCTGATACCGATGGTAGGCTTTAGAGTCTCTGTTAAGCCCTCTAATGTTGAAGGGGAGGCTGGGTATAGGCTTTGTGGGGAGTATGGCCGTAAAGGCGGCAGAATCCACTAATGGCTAAGAACGTAGTTTACGCAGACGAGTATCAGCCTGACTTTGGGATACCGTGGCCGGACATAGACCCATCCCAGTTATCGGATGAGGAGTTGAAGGCTCATGTCGCTATTAGACTGAGGGTGGAGGAGGCGTCTAAGGTAGACCCTATTCAGTTTGGGTATATCCTACCTAGCTGGAGAATGGTCATGGATAACTGGCCTAAGTATAACAAGCACTGTATCTTAGGTGGGAATAGAGCAGGGAAGACATCCTTTGCTGCTAGGTTAGTTGTGGATGCAGCTTTGAAGATACCAGAAGCCAAGATTCGGTGCTGGCACGTTAATGAGGAGAAGAGTGTGGCGGAGCAGCAGGCTCTTATCTGGGACTGTTTGCCCCAACGCTTTAAGGACATGGGCAAGAAGAAGGGTGTAAACTTCTCCATCCAGTATAGCCAGAAGAACGGATTCACAGGTTCTAAGCTAATTTTGCCTCCGTTACCGGGCTACACCAAGGGTTCAGAGATACAATTTAATTTCTATCAGCAATACAGGAATGATATGCAGATAGCGGAAGGGTGGTCTAGCCACCTTATCTGGTGTGATGAAGAGTGTCCCCAGAAGCTATTTGAGACATTGCAATACCGTATTGTAGACTTAAACGGACGTATCTTGCTGACATTCACCACGTTAAATGGATGGACGCCATTGGTGGCAGATATATGTTCTCGTAAGAAAGTATTGAAGAAACGGTATAGTAAGTTGATTGGTAAGGAGATACCGTATGAAGAGGAGTCATTAAGCCGGTCAGGTATGCGTTTGTATTACTTTTGGACTGAGGATAACCCCTTTATCCCTACGAAACAATTCTTAGAAGACTTGAAGAGCAGGTCGCCGGAGGAGCAGTTAGCCCGCGCACATGGTATACCTACGAAGGCTGCTACTTGTAAATTTCCTAAATTTGACGAAGCTGTTCATGTTTTGGATAAACTTCCTTGGCAGGATGACCCAGACAGCCGTAAGAGCTATACACGCTACATGGTAGTAGACCCTGCTGGTAATAAGCCGTGGTTTATTATTTGGGCGGCGATTGATGCCTTTAATCGTATTTACATCTATAAGGAATGGCCGGATGAGTCGTTCGGTATGTGGGCGGAGCCTGCGGAAACACCAGAAGGCAAGGCAGGTCAGGCACAGAAGCCACTTGGGTATGGGCTTGATGACTATAAGGAGCTTATCGAAGAAGCGGAACAAGGGGATGAAATCTTTGAAAGATTGATTGACCCTAGACTTTCGCAGGCTAAAACACCCAGTAGAGATGGGGCAACTACCCTACTTACGGAACTAGAAAGTATTGGACTTACCTTTATCCCCGCCCCCGGCATTGATATAGAAGATGGTATAGCCCTTATTAACGACAGGCTTAACTATAACGCTACTGAGCCTATCTCCAGCACCAACAGCCCTAAATTGTTTATATCCGCATCCTGCGTGAATGTTTTAGACGCATTTAAAAACTATTCTGGCTTTAGTCGTGAGGAAGTCTGGAAAGACCCTATCGACTGCGTGCGTTATTTACTGGTGTCTGGGGCGTGCAACAACACTGAAGATGGCACAGTTGACACAGGCCGGACATTTAGTTATTGAGATTTAGTCTCACATTTTACTTTACATATCATAAACCGTTACACATCTAAGACTAGCAATGAACCCCTACGAGAATACCGAGTATCGCAATAAGATACTTGAGATGCAGTTGGAAGTTAATGTCGCTGCTCAAGCAGCTTATGCCGCCGAGTCGTCTGGCGACCCTTCCGCTACCGAGTTGCGTCAAGAATGGCGCGACCTTAACACTGAACTTCAGCAATACATCGAATCGCTACGGCGTAAATAGTCATGGGTTCTCCTGAACAAAAGCAACCATTACCAACTAACGCTCCTGCTGTTAGTGCCCCAGTATTAAATAATGCTAACCTTCAGCAACCTACACCAGAAAATCAAAATTACGGAACTCGTCCAGATGGAACATCAAAAGGAACTGGTTGGTTAGGTGAACTTAAACGTCCTGACGGTAAAGTATCAACCGAGATTTCTGCTGGTGTAAACTTTAATGGCAAACAGCATCTTATACCGTTGATTGTGCCGGGACTGGAAAAAGAAGAATTAAATTACCTTTTAACAACAGACCCAGAGCATAAAGATTTTTTTAACAAAATGCCTAAAACTATTTTACAAAAAGCTGTAAGTCACGCACAGGCGCGTATGAAACAAGACTTAAGCCCGTTCGCAAACTAATCATATCATGGAAGAGCGCATCAATAGCATTAACCAAAACCCTCGCACGGACTACACAATGATGGTAGCACCGAAGGAGGGCGATGGCCCGAACCTTCCTGCACTCCGTTTAGCGTTTGAAAACACCGTGCGTGATTGCTCGGCTTTCGTATCGCAGTGCCGTCTTAACTTTGAAACACGCTACGCCATTTGGAATGGTCAAGCCGCTGATGGTAAGAAGCACGCCCGCGAAGGCGCAGACTTAGACCCGACTCCGTGGGATGGAGCGAGCGATATGAAGAACTATATTGCCGACCAAATCGTGAACGAGAAGGTTGCGATGCAATGTATGTCTTTTAAGCGGGCGAATCTGGAAGCTGTTCCGATTCAAGGAGCAGACATTACCCGCGCTCGTGATGTTACCAACTTTATGAAGTGGTTGGTTTACTCTCAGGTTCCTGAAGTAGACCGCGAGATTGAAATGCTTTCTCAGTTTATTAACGAGAAGGGCATTGCGATGATGGGTGCGTTCTGGGAAACCACCCAAGAAAAGACTCTTGATACACTTCGCCTTGTAGACTTCCAAGCCAAGTTCCCACAAGTGAATGTTTTGGAATTGATGGATGACCCCATCCTTGCTGAACAACTTAAGGAAACATTAAAACAACATTACGATTGTTCTAACAAGAAAGCTAATCAGATGCTGAAGGACTTAAAGGACACTGGTGTTTGCACCATTCCTGTTCTTGGTCGCGCTATCTCTCGTCCTGTTCTGCGTGCGTTTAATTTGGATGAAGATGTTTTTGTTCCTCCATTTGCAACAGACATTGAACTCTGCCCTTATATTTTCCGTGTTCAATATTTCACCGCTGATAAGCTCCGTAGCTTTGCTCACAGTGAGGGCTGGGATGAGACATGGGTAGAGAACTCGATTCTTAAATTGCGCGGGCGCATGATTCCATTAGTTCCTGACCAGAATCTTGCTCCTATTAGCCGTAACTTTATTTACCGCTATCAACGCTATCACGACCTTATTGGTGTGGTGTATGCGTATCAACGCCTGACGGATGAAGACGGCGTTAGCGGTATTTACCTAACTATCTTTAATCCGATGATGCCTGCCGATGAGCAGCAGCCGGGTTATGCGAAGTTTGGTTTGCTTGGTTACAAGCACGGCCAATATCCGTTTACTTTATTCCGCCGTGAGCAACTTACTCGCCGGATGCACGACACTCGTGGTATTCCAGAAGTAGCAATGCCTTATCAGAACATGATTAAGGCGCACCGCGATTCTCGTATCGACGCTGCTTCGATTGCTATTATTCCACCGTTGATGTATCCTGCTGGGCGTTCTCCTTCTCGTTGGGGGCCGGGTGCAAAGATTCCTGAACGGCGTCCGGGCGAATACCATTACGCTGACCAGCCTCGCGGAGATTCTAATACAGAAAACTCTGAGCGTATCCTTACGGAAAATTTGCGCGAATACTTTGCTATTGCTTCGCGTGAGGGCGACCCAATGAGCCGTGACTTGATGAACCAGCATCAAATCAATAAATTCCTTGGCTCAATGTCGCGGGCATTTAATCAAGTCTGGAAACTGTATCAGCAGTTTGGCGATGATAACACTTACTATCGTGTGCTTGGACAGAACTCTGCCCAACCCACGCGCTTTGGTAAAGGCGAGCCAACGGAAGAATATCAGTTCTTTATGAACTTTGATGTTCAGTCCATGAACGCCGAGCAGGTTGACAAGAAACTTACGCAGTTGTTTGGTATTGCTACACAAGCAGACAAACATGGGCAGGTTGATTGGACGAAGATGCTTACGATTGGTCTGTCCTCGATTGACCCAACGATTGCAGAAGCCGTCATTCAGCCGCGCAGCAATGCTACTCAGCAGGTTGTTTCGGATGAAAAGAACTCCCTTAGCCGAATCTTTTCTGGCTTTATGGAGGACTTTGACCCGAAGACGCCTCCAGATGTTGCTATGCAAGTCATGCAACAATGGATGCAAATGCCTGACGTTCAACAGCGTTACCAAGCTGACCAAACATTCAAGGCTCGCGTTGATACTCGCGCCAAACAAATTCAGCAGACCATTACTCAGCAACAAAATGCTCAGACTGGCCGCTTAGGTGCATCTTTCCAGCAAGTGATGCAGAAACAGCAAGGCGCACAACCACAGCAGATGCCCCAGCAACCTGCTCAGTAATAACGACTTCCCATGAAACAAGTCAAACAACTGAAATACAAACCTGTCGGATGCACGGATGCCGACATTAATCAAGCTATCCGCGAACTCAAGGGGCACGCCTCCTTTGTTAAGTTTTGTGATTCGTTAAACAATTTGCGAGAGGTCGCGTTGTCTCGAATGTGGCATGATGATGTAATTGCAGATGAACGAGTGTCTTTGGCCTATTCGGTCGAAGCCCGTGTTTATGCAGACATCCTAAACCGCATTGCCGACGCTACTGACCTATATACGCAAGTTGTTAATGAAGAACAATCTTGACACTCAATTTCCGAGGGTAATTCTACCCTCAACGTCTTGGGTCGTTTACCCATGTTGTTAGTTATAGTTTCTTGGAGTCTATAAACCATGTCTGACGATAATACGGTAACTTCACCGACCGAGGCTCCGGCCCAAACTGGCGATGACAAACTGAGCAATATGTCTGTGGATAAAGCTGCTCAACACTTGATGAAGCTCTCTACTCAAAAAGAGCATAGTCCAGTGGAGACGGCAAAACCAGAAGACTCTTCTGTTATTGCTCCGGCAGAAATGCCGCAGGAAGAAACGCCTGATACAGAACAGGCAGACCCAGTCAACATTCAGGATTCCGAAGAGGAAACCGATAATGCCCCCGAACAGGAGCAGGCAGAATCGGACTCTGAGGACGTTCTTTCACAACTAGATACGCTAGACCCTAAAGCTAAGGAAATTGCCAGAGCCGCCCTTAATAAACAAAAGGAACGGTTAGTTGGCAAGTTTGAGAAACGTATTGGCAAGGAAGTGTCGAAACGGAAGAGCATTGACCAACAAGTTCAATCTCTTTCTGAGCAGCTTACTGAGATTAAGAATCAATCTCAATCACAACAGCAAGCTACTCCGCCGCCTCCCCCGCCAGTGCTTAACCCAAGCAACCCGTTAGGCCACATCGCTGACATTCAATCTCTTAATCAAGAGTTTACTAAAGCGAAAGAAGCCCTACGCACTTCCGAAGACTTAATCGCCCAGATGGAGGACAATGATATGTCTTCCATTGAGTATGGTGGTCAAGAGTTCACACGGCAGTCTGTAAAGACCGCCATGCGCAACGCCAAGCGCGTTGTCGAGGACTATGCCCCCCAACAAGCTCAATATCTGCAAGCGAGAACCCAAAGTTCACAACAAGCGGTTGATATGTTTCCGTGGATTTCTAACAAGAACTCAACGGAATATGTCATGGCGCAGAGGTTTATGAATGACCCCTCTGTTGCTGGCCGCGCTGACCGTGATGTGGTAGTGGGACTCCTCGTTGAAGGATTCAAAGCGGTTGAAGCGCGTAAAGGCGCATCAGTCGAAAAGAAGCCGACAATTAAAGCAAAAGCCCCAGCCTCACAAGCTGAGTTCTCTTCTTCATCGGGTGCAACTCGCGCCCCTGATTCAGAGATTAGCCGAGCTAGGAACAATAGCGAAATCGACAAGTTGTTGAATAAAAAAGGCGGACTGAAAGTTAATGAGGCTGCCCGTTTACTGCTCCACACTGAACGAAATCTCCAGAAACGATAACTTACTACAATGGCTCAAGCAACAACATACAATCTCGTCGGCGTCCGTGAGGATTTGACCGATTTTCTTACAATTCTCGAACCAGAGGATTGCCCTAAAACATCAATGTTTGCGAAGACTGTCCGTCCTCGTCAACAATTCCAAGAATGGCAAATGGACACCCTTTCGGCTCCCTACTTTCCGGGTAAGCTCGAAGGTCAAGACTTTGCTGTCTATCAGAACAAGGCCGCTAATCGTGGTCGTGTTGGTAACTTTGTGCAGACATTTGCTCGCACTTGGATGGTCTCCCGCCTTGCGGAAGCCGCCGATGTAGCTGGTGTTAGCAATGAAGTTGCTAATGCGAAGGTTAAGTCTGCCCGCGAACTGAAGCGTGACATTGAGTCCGCTGTTGGTTCGGACAACGAAATGCAGCAAGACAACGGTTCGGTTCCTTACCTTATGCGTGGTCTGGGCAAGTGGATTCAAGCCACAGCTCAAAGCATTAACGCTGTTCCTACAAGCTACCTGACACCTTCTGGCAGCATCGACGCTACGGCCACCGCTTCGCTCACAGAAAACACCTTTAACGGTGTGTTCCAGAGCATCTATGAAGTGAATGGCGGCAAGCGTAACTACACGCTGTTTGCTGGCCCGAACCTGAAACGCGCTATCAGCAAGTTCCAACGCGCCACTGGCTCGTCTGGCACAACCCAAACATATCAAGTTATCCAAAATGCTAAAGAGCATGAGGTTTCGCTGAATGTTGAAATCTATGATGGTGACTTCCATCATGTGACGGTTGTTCCTGACTTGTTCAACGGTTGCGCCACTGCTGCTAACGAGTCGGCTGTGTTCGCTCCTACAAATCAGAGCCGCGCTCGCGGTTATGTTATCGACCCAGAGTTGGTTGGTATCGGCTACTACATCGGTATGCAGTCTGAAGAGTTCCCTGACCAAGGCGGCGGTCGCCGTGGCGCAGTGGAGTCTACACTCACGCTGATGATTAAAAACCCGAAGGGTCTCGGCAAATTCGCCGCCAGCTCTTAATAACAACTAACAATAGGAGAATACCACAATGGCTGATACAGCAGTTACAATCTCACCTAAAAAGGTGTATATCGAAAGCAATCCAGAGCGCGTCAATGGCTATACAAATCGTTACAACGTTTTGTATTCCGATGTAGCGTTTGGTTCTGGTTCTACTGACACAGTTACAATGACGATTGGCACGACTCCCGCCCTTTGGGTGGCAAAGTCCGCTATCGTAAACGTAACTACCGCATTTGCTGGCACGGGTGCTTTGACCATTAAGGTCGGCACATCGGGCACATCTGATGCGTTTATTGCCGCTACTTCGGTTGCGTCCGCTGGGCTTATCCAACCCACAAATGGCGCAGGTTCGGTTAATACGCCTGCTTCGTCAACTTCCACAAGCTCAGCTACATTGAAAGCTGTGTTTACAAATGCTACCAGCGGTTCGCCTTCTGCTTTAACAGCGGGCGCGTTGGACATTTATTTGGAACTGATTGACTTAAGCAAGCTCGCTTAAGTCTGTTTCATGGGTGGAGAAGGGTGGTTCACGCTGCCCTTCTCTTCCCCATCAATTTTTAAATCCCATGCTAGAGAATACTCCCGAGAACGCACGACAGATGTGGTCATTGGCTGATGCCATGCTTCCTTTTGAAAAACAGGACATCATTGAACGTGGGCAGAAAATCGGTAAAGAGTTACAAAAAGCTGGGTCGCTCCGTATTGACGGAGTGGGACAGTTAAAGGCCAAGATTCCCTTGAATCTTTATATTCGGTGGCAGCAAGAATACCCCGGCTGTTGGAATGACAAAGGGTTTGTTAATGCTTTCTTAAAAGACAACCCCCAGTTCAAAGCCGTAATGAAAACTGATAGCCGCAACTCCATTATTGTTTCATGAGAAAAGTCCCTTACAGTAAATTCAATGCCAATATTGCGGCTCTAATTGGCATCGAGCAGGCCAATCTGCAATCGCAGGAATTGGTCATACTTAATACGTTCTTTAACAAGAACATGAAGTATGCGTGGCAACAGAGCAACTGGGTTGACCTCTGCCCCTATGGTGAATACGTCAGCGCAAATAATTTGCTAAACTTTCCCAATACGTTCCAGAACGCTGTATGGGCGCGGAACAACATGGACGTTTCTCCTGAGTCTATCCCTAATCCTATCTCTGGTGAGGTGGATGCGGCGACTCTTACAACCACGGGCACAAATGCGTATATGTCGCAGTCGTTTACGCCCGTGTCACTTTATCAAAACTACTTTGGAATATGGATGCGTTCTTCAACCAATGCTGATGTTCCGATTCAAGTAGTTCGTTTGTCTGATGGTAACTTAGTTGCTACTCAGACATTCTCATTAACGAATGTTTGGCAATTCTGCCTTATTCCATTTAATCCCTTAGACTTGACGCTTCACCGTGTTCAAGTTGGTGGGTCAAATCTTCTAACAGCGGGACTTACTTTCTTTGTTTGGCAGGCATCAGCGGTTGATACCTATTCGATTACGGGAGGAATTATTATTCCTTATTCGCAAGTTGGCGCACCCCAAATCGACATTCCAATTACAATTTGGAAAGACTCGCCGTTTAATGCACAGCCTGCCCGCAGAGTTGGTTATCGTCTCACAGACAAGGGCATTAAAATAAATGACCAAGCAACCAACTTCAACGTCACCAATAATTTCGTTCTTACAACAAATACTTCGGCAGTTCCTATTCCAGTTTATTATCTGTATTATCGTAAGCAGTGCCCTGAGTTCGCTGCTTCAAATTATAGTGCCGCTACAAACTATACGCTTGGCGACCAAGTATATTTCACTTATTCTACTGGTTACAGCGATTTTTGGCAATGTGTTGCTACGACTACTGCCGGACAAAGCCCAGAAACAAATCCAGAAAAGTGGTATCTTCTCGAAGTTCCGTATATATTTTTGGATTATGTGGTTTACTCTTCTTTTGCAGATTGGCTAACCATTGAAGGACAGGTGGGCAAAGCCGGTGCTATGAAGCTAATGGCTGATGAATTGCTCACTAAAGAACTTGAGCGTCAGGAACTGCAAATGGCAGTTACAATGCCCACCCGCTACTCCACTCACGTTACAAGTCAGGCTTACTACTAATCTATTACCATGCCCTTCGGCCCTAACGCAATTAACGTAGGATACGGCCAGTCGACCAATAACCCCTCTGGTATTAGTAATGAGGTTATTCCAGTCAATCCGGCTCAAACGCCTGCAAACTTTGTTATCACGGGTGGTTCCATTGATGGAACGCCGATTGGTGTAACTACGCCTTCTACTGGTAAGTTTACCACGCTACAAGCAACCTCGATTGACCTTACCTCGCCTCTTCCTATTGCGGAGGGTGGCACGGCGGTTTCAACGGTTCCTGCCAATGGGCAATTATTGATAGGTAATGGGACTGGTTATACGGTAGCCAACTTAACGGCTGGCACAGGTATGACAATTACTAATTCGGCTGGTGGGATTACGCTTTCCGCCCCCGATGTTGGTAGTGTTACTAGCGTATCGGTTACAACGGCTAATGGCGTGTCTGGAACAGTAGCAACTCCAACTACAACTCCATCAATTATTCTTACGCTTGTAGCAATTACTCCAACGAGCGTTGCTGCAAGTGGCACTGTTACTGGTTCAAACCTTAGCGGCACAAATACTGGCAATCAGACAATAACGCTGACAGGCGGAG
>Ga0114974_10002962_pt1 | contig 12941 bp, 13 predicted proteins | sample S_130206_EF_Meta_FD_87318 | JGI IMG/M metagenome (GOLD analysis project Ga0114974, IMG submission 87318) | Freshwater microbial communities from Lake Simoncouche, Canada to study carbon cycling - S_130206_EF_MetaG | ecosystem: Environmental > Aquatic > Freshwater > Lake | place: Lake...
CGCGGGGCGGGTCCTGCGCCAGACGCAGGCTGCGGGGCCTTGACTCTGACGCGGGGGTGACGGCGCGCACGGTGGCGAGATCGATGAGGTCGCGGATGCGTTGGGCGCGGTCCTCGCTGCTCTCTCGGCGGGCGGGCGCATCGTCATCGACCCGCGCGCCAAGGGCCCGGGCGATCTCGCGGAAGGCGGTGCGCTCGGTGGAGCTGAGCTCCACGAGGTTGGAAGCCTCGCGGCCGCGCGCGGGCTCACGAGGTTCCGGCACGGGCGCCTGCGGCGCGTCAGGGGGCGCTGCGGGGGTCTCGGGAATGACGGGCGCCTCGGGCCGCCGCTCGCGGATCGAGACCACATTTGTGAGGCGGGCGAAGGGGGTGGGCTCGGGGTCGCGAGCGGGCTCGGACGCCGCAACGGGCGCCAGGCTCGGGATCACGACCGGCGCGGGCGGCGTCCAGTCCCCGGTGCTGGGCTCCAGCCGGTTGATATGGATGACGCCATAGCCGCGATAGCCATGGAAGCGCCGCTCGGCGTCGAGCGCAGGCAGACCCCCCAGGGTGATCGGCGCCGCCGCCCGGGCCTTGGCGATGGGCCAGAGAAGCTCGAGCCCGCTCCAGGTCTCGCGTCCGCCAAGGGCCTTGCGCAAGGCATCTTGCGCGTCGGACCCGCAGGCGCGCGCCAGTTCGGCAAAATCAAGGCCGATCAAGACGCCGGTGGAGCAGCCCAGCACGTCGCAGAAGGGGCCGGTGAGGCTGGTGAGACGCCCCGCCGCATCGGTCTGCCAGAGAAAGCGGATGAAGGGTGCGTGGGCGTGGCGGGCGGCCAGAGCAGCCGTGAGCGCCGCCACTTCGCCAGAGGGCGCTGGGGTGGGATTTGGCGCGGGGGCGACCACGGCGACCGGCTCGGGAGCCGAAGGCATGGCCACCACGGTGGGCGCCGCAGGGGCAGGCGCCATGGCGACTGGCGCAGCCTGCGGGTTGGGCGTGGCGGCGGACAGGGCGGGCGGAAAACCGCCTTTGGGCTGATTGATTCGCGCGCCTACGACCATGCCGATGATGACGGAAACAGGCGCTTGCGTGCGGCGCAGCAGCACGGTCACGGTCTCGACACGCAGACCGAAAGCGAAGCGCACGCGCTCCAGCCGTCCGGGCGCGCCAGGCGCCAACTGGCCGAACAGGCTGGCGAGGCCGGGCTTGGCCTGCCCGCCTTCGAGCAGGCGAATCGCCAGCGAATCGAGCCGGGTGACGCCGAAAAAAGTCTGGAGGGAGCCGGAGGCGTAGACGAGACGCGCAGGGGAGGTCGCGGCGAGGAAAATCGCGCCGCCCTCGGCCAGCGACGTCGCAAGCGCTGGCTCCGCCAGAAGGGCGGCCAGATCGCTGGAAGAGGGTCTCGACGAGTCGAAATCCATGAACTGCAACGCCTTTTACGCTTTCCACACCTACCGCACCCTGAACAGGCTTAATCAAAACTTAACGGGGGGGGAAGCCCGGGTCGACGATTTGGCCCCGGCTGGAGGCGAAATCCTTAAAACATCGTAAATTTTTGTGCACTGCACAAAGTTGTTGCAACGCACCATAGTTTGATCTATTTTACCTCATGCTGCGTTATCTGGCCACGGTCTGCGGCCAACCCCCTGACGCCGCCCGGTTCGCTGAAGGAGATGGTCCCATGTCGACGCCCGTTTATGAAGTGCCCACCGAAATGCGTGAATTCGCCGAACGCAGCGTCGCCCAGGCCCGCAAGGCCTTCGAAGGCTTCATGGGCGCCGTGCAGAAGAGCACGACCGCCATCGAAGCCCCCGCTGGCAACCCCGCCCTCACCAGCGCGAAAGACATGTCCGCCAAGGCCGTCGCCTTCGCCGAGAACAATGTCAACGCAGCCTTCGATCTCGCCGAGAAACTGGTCCACGCCAAGGACGTTCAGGAAGTCATGGCCCTTCAGACCGAATATCTGAAGGCGCAGATGGCCAATATCCAGGCCCAGACCAAGGAATTGGGCGAGACGATGCAAAAAGTCTCCGGTATCAAGAAGTAATCTCGATCAGAAAGGTCTGCTCATGGCGACGCCACGCAAGCCGAAATCCTCGTCAGCCGGGGCTGCGCCCAAGCTGACAAAGAAGGTCGCCGCCGCGCCCCGCACAACCCCGGCGCAGGCGATGAAAGCCCTTGAACCGGCCGGGGGGATCCCGGTCGTTCTTCCCCCCGCCATCGACGTCCTCATCCACGAGACCACCGAAAAAGCGGTCTCTGGCGCCATGGACGCCCAGGAAACCCTGCGTGTGGCTTCGCAGGATGCTCTGGTGCAGACACGCGCCACCTATGACAAGATGAAGCATGCCGCCGAGGATGTGACCGACACGATCGAGGCAAGCTATGTGAATGTCACGCGCGGGTTCGGGCAATTGAACCAGATGGCGCTTGAGGGGCTGAAGGCGCAGGCCGACGCCAGTCTCGAGCACTTCAAGGCCATGGCCGCAGCCAAATCCCTGCCGGAGGCCATCAGCCTGCAAACCGACTACGCCCGCAAGCAGTTCGAAGCCCTTTCCATCCAGATGAAGGAACTGGCTGCGCTTGCGCAGAAAGTGGTCACGGAGGCTGCGGAGCCTCTGAAGGCCGGTTTCGACAAAAGCCTCGCAGCTTGATTCGCCAATAAGCCAACGCCGCCCTTCGGGGCGGCGTTTTATTTGGTGGGATCACCGACGCAGGACGCCAGTTTCAGGAACATCGCCTGCGGCGCTTGCAATTGGCGCGCTTTGCTTCTAGGAAGCCTCTCCATGCCGCCATAGCTCAGTTGGTTAGAGCGCTAGATTGTGGATCTAGAGGTCCCCCGTTCAAGCCGGGGTGGCGGTACCATTTCTTCTCTTCCAATCAATTCGTTGACAAGGTGCGTGACGGGCGCCCCGCAGCCGGGACGCCCGCATCGGCGCCTTAGCGGCAGCCCTCGAGTTTCGACGCCGGGTTGATGGCGGGACCCGGGCCGAGCTTGTTGTTCGCATAATCTGCGAACTCGGTCGTATACATGCGATCCTCGGGGGTCGCCCGCTCCACGAGGCCCTGCTCGATATAGAAGGCCTGCTGGTCCATCACGCTTTTCATGTTGACGGCGCCATTCATGCTGCGGCCGGTCCATTCGGTCTTGTCGATATCCTCGAGGCTGCGCTCGAGGCCGTTCTTGAGGGCGATCTCCATCACGTCCTTGCGGTTCGGGCCATTGTGATAGGCGAGGCAATAATCCCGGGTGGCGCGCATATAGGCCACGAAGAAGCGGCGCACCGCATCCTTGTCCTTCTTGACCCAGTCGGTGTTGATGAAGCTGGCCGCGATGGTCATGGGCGAGGGCTCCACGTCGTCGTCCACCCGAGCGATGGTGAAGCCGTCGCCCGCCTCCTCCATGGCGCTGGCGAAGGGCGGAATGTTCACGGTGGCGTCGAGGGCCCCGTTCTTCATGGCTGGACTCATCTGCGGGAACCCGAGCTGCTTGAGCTCCACATCCTTGAGGGTCATGCCATATTTCATCAGCAGCTTGCCCAGTTCATAGGTGGTGACCGAGGCGATGGCGTTGGTGCCGATGTTCATGCCCTTGAGATCCTGGACCTTGGTGACCTTGCCCTTGAGATTGGCGCGGACGATCAATTTGTGGCCGATCGGCGAGGAGACGCGATCGGAGGTCATGATCATCGGCATGTTCTTTTCGAGCGCATTGAAGAAGCCGATAGAGACGCCACCCTCCATCACCTGCAACTCGCCCTGGGCGAGCAGGGCGACGGCCTGGGCTGCGGAATTCACCAAGACAATGTCGACATCCAGCCCCTCGGCTTTGAAATAGCCCTTGTCCTGGGCGATGTAGGTGACCACCGAGCCAATGGACTGGACGGTGCTGAGCTTGATCCTGGTCTGCGCCGCCGCCGGGCCGATGCAAGCGATGGCGAGCGCGGCGAGGCCGCATGTGAAGGCTGTGGAAGCAAGGCGCTGCGACATGTCTCTATCTCCCTGGAGACGTTCTTCATTGGTTTGGTGAACCGAGGCCCGGAAAAGACGCCGACTTCCCCTGCCCTTCATATAGCCGTCCGGACGCCGCCTGTCTCCTGACCGGCCACGAGCGCAAGCAGGGCTCCATGAGCCCCGAGGTTCCCACGACGGGAAGCGGCGCCGAACCGACTACTTCTTGCCGCCGGCGCGTTTGAGAGACTTGATGCGCAAGGGAGGAAGTCCGGATTTCTCTGCGATTTCGCGGTCCTGGCCCTCGATCACGGCGCGGGCGGGCGCATCGGCGTCAAGCCCGCCCAGCACCTCGATGGGCACGCGGCGGTTGGAGCGCTGGCTTCCGTCCTCGTAAGTGACGTCGAAGAGCACAAATTCTGATCGACTCGCGGGTTTCCGCGCCATGGGACGACTCCTGATTGACAAGCTGGTCCGGTTTAAGCGCCTTTTCGGCCAGAGCAACCTTAAAAAAAGATTCCTGTTCCCTTCGCGGCCGTTTTGCCCCACGATCGCCACAAGTGGGCGTCAAGCAGAGCTTAGGCCCGAAAGGGTAGAGTGCGTAACAGGAGTTGGCGTGAGCTCCACGTGGCGGGGTGAATCCGAACAGAGCAGGACGAAGGCGGCTGGCCGCCTTCGCAAGCGCTCCCCCGTGGGAGGCGCATCCCTCGCCTTGCCGGCCGTGGTGATGATCGTGCTGGGCGCCGCATTCGTGATGTGGTTCCTGATTGGCGCGCCCCCCGGCGGCGGACAACTCGGCCAGGCCAATGCGACGACGCCTATCCGCACCCCCGTGCAGCCCCCCCAGATCGCCTCCGCCGCCCTGGTGGACGCCAGGGTCAGCGAGCCCGCCCCACCGCCCGAGCTTCCGGCCCTGATCCTGTCAGGCGAGCCTGAAACGGCCGCCCCGGCGGCCGACGGCATGATGCCTTTGGCGCTGCAATCGACCCGGCAGATCTCGACGCCCGCGCCCATGACCGCCGTGGTGGGCGAGCCCCAGCAGATCAGCGCGCCGCGCGCCGCCCCGCCGGTCCCGCCTGCCCCGCCTGAGCGCCGCGCGCCCACCCCCCCTGTCACGCCACCGGCGGCGCAGGCCGCCCCTGCTTCCAGCCCCCCTCCGAAGGCTGCTGTCGCTGCCGCCGTCGCCTCCGCTCCCGCAGCTGCGACGGCGGAAACGGACAAGCCCGCGCGCTTCGCCATCATACTGGCGAGCGTCGAAACCGAGTCGGAGGCGCGCGCCAAGGTCGGGCAATTCAAGCAGAAGTTCGCAAGCCTGCTGGGCGCGCGACGTCTGAATTATCATCGCACCAGGCAGGACGGCGCGCTCGTCTGGCATGTACGCAGCACCGGCCTGACCGAAGCCGACGCCGAAGAGCTTTGCGAGCAGATCGAAAGGGCCGGGGGCGAATGCGCCGCCTGGCCGCAATGACGTCCTTTGCGGCGTAAAGGCTCCCGGAGCCGCCGGTTCAATTCGCGGCGAAAGCCCTGTAGGCTGGCGCGATGAACAATCCCTTGAACACAGACGGCCTTCTGCGCTGGCCTCGTCTGGCCTATCTCATCATCGGCGCGCTGCTGGGCGCCATCTTCATGGAAGTGTTGCGCCGGGCCGGATTCTAGGCCGCCGCGTTTCCACGGCGGCCCCTGATGCGCTCAGCCCCGCGCCTTGGCCTCGCGGCGGCGCGCATGGAGCACGAACTCCGTATAGCCATTGGGCTGTTCGCGTCCTCTAAAGATCAGGTCGCTGGCGGCCTGGAAGGCGACGCCATCGCAGGCGGGCGCCATGGGGCGATAGAGCGGATCGCCCGCATTCTGCCGATCCACCACGGCGGCCATGCGCTTGAGGGTGTCGCGCACCTGCTGTTCGCTGGCGATGCCGTGGCGCATCCAGTTGGCGATATGCTGGCTGGAGATGCGCAGGGTGGCGCGATCTTCCATCAGGCCGACATCGTGAATGTCGGGCACCTTGGAGCAGCCCACGCCCTGGTCGATCCAGCGCACCACATAGCCCAGAATGCCCTGGCAGTTGTTATCCAGCTCCTGCTGGACCGCGTCCGGCGCGAAATTCGACTGGGAGAGCGGGATGGTCAGGATGTCCGAGAGCTTGGCGCGGGGGCGCTTGGCGATCTCGGCCTGCCGCTCGGCCACGCTCACCTGATAGTAGTGCAACGCATGAAGGGTCGCGGCGGTGGGCGAGGGCACCCAGGCCGTATTGGCGCCCGCCTTGGGGTGGCCGATCTTCTGGGCGAGCATGTCCGCCATGCGGTCGGGCGCAGCCCACATGCCCTTGCCGATCTGCGCCCGGCCCGGCAAGCCGCAGAGCAGGCCCACGTCCACGTTGGAGTCCTCGTAAGCGGGGATCCAGGGGGTCGTCTTGATGTCGTTCTTGCGGACCATGGGGCCCGCCTCCATCGACGTGTGGATCTCGTCGCCCGTGCGGTCGAGGAAGCCCGTGTTGATGAAGACCACGCGGTCGGCGGCGGCCAGAATGCAGGCGGCGAGATTGACCGTGGTGCGGCGCTCCTCGTCCATGATGCCCATCTTCATGGTGAAGCGCGGCATGCCCACGAGATCCTCGACGCGGGAAAAGAGGTCATTGGCCAGCGCCACCTCGTCGGGACCATGCATCTTCGGCTTGACGATATAGACCGAGCCCGCGCGGGAATTCTTCACCTGCTGGGCGCCCTTGAGATCGTGCTGGGCGATGAGCGCGGTCACGGCGGCGTCGATGATGCTTTCGGGCGCGTCGGCGCCATTCATCTGCACCATGTCGGTGAACATGTGATGGCCGACATTGCGCGCCAGCATGAGGCTGCGGCCCGAAAGCCAGAGCGACTTGCCATCGGGGCGGGTGTAGCGGCGATCCGGGTTGAGGCGGCGCTCCAGCGTGCCGCCCGCTTTCTCGAAGCTGGCGGACAACGTGCCATTCATCAGGCCAAGCCAGTTGCGATAGACCAGCACCTTGTCTTCGGCGTCCACGGCGGCGACCGAGTCTTCCATGTCCATGATCGTGGTGATGGCGGATTCCATCACGATGTCGCTGACCCCTGCCGGGTCCGTCTTGCCGATGGGGCTGGTGCGGTCGAAGCGCAGCTCCGCATGCAGGCCATTGTTGACGAAGAGCACCAGCGCGGGCGCATTCACGTCACCATCATAACCGGCGAAACGCGCGGGATCCTTCAAGCCGCTGGTCGCGCCGCCCTTGAGGGTGACGACAAGCGCGCCATCGACGATGGCGTAGCCGGTGGAGTCCGCATGGCTGCCGGAGGCGAGCGGGGCGATGGAGTCGAGCACTTCGCGCGCTTTGGCGATGACCTTGGCGCCGCGCGCGGGGTTATAGCCCTTGCCGCGGGCAGCATCGCCCTCGTCGGGAATCGCATCGGTGCCGTAGAGCGCGTCATAGAGGCTGCCCCAGCGGGCGTTGGCGGCGTTCAGCGCATAGCGGGCGTTGGAGACGGGCACGACCAGCTGCGGCCCGGCGATGCGGGCGATGGCGTCGTCCACATTTAGCGTGCGGATGCTGGAGGGGGCGGGCTCGGGCAGGAGATAGCCGATCTCGCGCAAAAAGGCCTCATAGGCCACGGCGTCATGGGGCTTGCCCTTGTGGGCCACATGCCAAGCGTCGATCTTGGCCTGCAACTCGTCGCGCACCGCCAGCAGCGCCGCCGTGCGGGGGGCGAGTTCGGCGAGGATGGCGGCCAGCCCGCTCCAGAAGGCGTCGGGCTCGATCCCCGTGCCGGGCAGAGCTTCCGTATTCACGAAATCATGGAGTTCACGGGCGATGCTGAGGCCTGCGGTTGAAACGCGATCCATGGATGATCTCCAGATGGGACGGGCAGGCGCATGGCCTCCCAATTACCTCTAGGGATAGGCGAGAGAAGTCCCCTGCGCAACAGGCTGCAAGGCGACCTCATGTTGAAGAATGCCAGGCCCCATGCGACACAGCGCCATCTTTTGAGAAGGGGCGGCGCGTGACCGATCAGCTCGACATCTTGTGCGCGGGAGGCTTTCGCGCCGCCATGGAGGCGCTGGCGCCCCGTTTCGAGGCCGCCCATGGCCTGCGGCTGGCCTTGACCTTCGCCACCCCCGCCGCGACGCGGGCGCATCTGGAGGCTGGCTTTGCCTTCCACGCAGGCGTCGTGGTGGCCTCGGTGCTTTCCAAGGCCCAGGCGGATGGTCTCGCCACCACCAGCAGCAGCTTCAAGCTCGCCGTGAGCCCGCTGGGCATGGGAACGCCCGAGGGCGGGCCTGCGCTGTCCGTGGCCACGGTTGCTGACTTTGGCGCGAGTATCGCCGCGCTGGAATCCATCGCCCTCTCCGACCCCAAGGCGGGCACCAATGTGGCAAACGAGGTTCTCGCCGCCGCCGACAAGCTGGGGCTCGGGGAGAGCCTGCGGACGCGCGCCATCTTCATCAACGGGCCGGGCTCGGTGGTCTCGGGCGCGGTGGCGCAGGGCCATGCCCAGGCGGTGATCACCCTCGCCAGCGAAATCGTCCCCATCGAGGGGATCCGCTTCCTCGGCCGCCTGCCCCGGGAAATGCAGACCGAATACGCCATGCAGGCGCTGCTGGCGGACACGGCGCCGCCTGCGGCGCAGGCGCTGATGGATTATCTGCGCGGGGAGGAGGCGCGGGAGATCATGCGGGGGGTAGGGCTTGAGCCTTGCAGTTGAGGGGTGGGCGGGAGATGGTGTATTCTGTTCCCAACATTTCCTGACCAATCCGACGCCAAGCCATGACCACCCTGACCTACCAAGGCTATCAAGCCACAATCACACATGAAGCAGAAGCCAACCTCTTTCACGGCGAGGTCGTGAACCTGCGCGACGTCATCACCTTTCAGGCAGGGGCGGAAGCGGACTTGCCGACCGCATTGGCGGAGTCGGTTGAAGACATCCGCGCCTTTTGCAAAGCGCGCGGCGAGCAGCCGCAGCGGCCCTGAAAAACAAACAGGCCGCCAGCAGCCCGCCCTTTGCCAAATCCCCCCGCCCTATTCCGCGTCAGGCTGGTTAGCGGGCAGCGCCGCCTTGAACGCCTCCAGCTCCAGGCAGGCAGCGTTGATGCGGCTGATGGTGGGATAAGGCGTCATGTCCACATTGAAGCGGGTGTTGTTGATGACCTGCGGCACGAGGCAGATGTCGGCGAGGCCCGGCGTGTCGCCGTGGCAGAACTTGCCGGTCTGGGGCTCATGGGCGAGGCGCGTTTCCAGCGCCCCGAAGGTCTCCGCCACCCAATGGCGGAACCAGCCCGCAGCTGCCGCGTCATCGGCGCCGAAGCGGGTCTTCAGGTCTTCCAGCACACGCAGATTGTTGATGGGGTGGATTTCCAGCGCCACCGCATAGGCCAGCGAGCGCACCCGCGCGCGCCCTGCGGCGTCCTTGGGCAGAAGCGCGGGGGTCGAGTGCGTCTCCTCGAGATATTCGATGATCGCCAGCGACTGGGTCAGCGTCTGGCCATCAATCTCGAGCGTGGGCACGAGGCCCTGGGGGTTCAGCTTGAGATAATCGGGCGCGCGCTGTTCGCCCTTGCGCAGATGCCGGAAGGTCTGGTCATAGGCCAGGCCCTTCAGATTGAGAGCGATGCGCACGCGGAAGGCCGTGGAGGAGCGAAAATAGCCATGGAGCAAGGCGTCGGACATGAGGGATCCCCTGATTGCGCTCAACCGCGCAGGCGCGGCAGGAACTGCTTGGCGTTCTGCGTCTCGATGGCCCGGATCTCGGCCTCAGACAAGCCCGCCGTGCGCAGGGCCTTCATATTCGCCTCGGTCGACACATAGGGATAGTCCGTGCCGAAAACGATCTGCGACACCGGCACAAGCTTGAGCATCGCCGCCATGGGGCCAGCATAACCGGCGTTGGCGGTGTCGTAATAGAAGCGCCTGAACTCGGCCTCGATGCCGTCGGGCGCGACCTCCTTGCGGTTCTTGATCTGCAAGCCCGAAAGCCAGTCGATGCGGCTCGACAGCATGGGAATCGTGCCACCCCCATGGGACCACAGGAAGGTGATGTCGCGGAACTTGCGCAGGGAGCCGCTGAACAGCAGGCTCAGCACCGCGCGGCTGGTGTCGTGGGGCACCTCGATCCAGGAATCGCCAATGCCCGGCAGGATGCCCGTGCAGCAGGCGGCGGTGGTGGGATGGAAATAGACCACGGCCTTGCGACGGTTCAGCTCCTCGAAGATCGGCGCGAACTTGGGGTCGCCCGGATATTTGTCCACATAGCTGGTGGAGAGATTCACGCCATCGGCCTTCAGTACGTCGAAGGCATATTCGATTTCCTTCAGCGTACCCTCGACGTCGACCATGGAGAGGAAGGCGAAGAGCCCGTATCGGCCTGGCGATTCGCGCATCATGTCCGCGCCGTAATCGTTGATGTCGCGCACGAACTTGCGCGAGACCTCAGGCTCCATCCTGAACCATTCTGCCGGGGCCGAGGCCATGGAGAGCATGCCGGTCTTCACCCCGTTTCGGTCCATCTCCTCCAGCGCCTTGGCGCGCGACCAGCTGGCGATCAGCGGGCCAGCCAGGCCACCGGATTTCTGGATGCTCGGGGGATAGTAGTGGAAATGGGTGTCGATGCGCTCGCGGGTCGCAGGCGAGGGGGCGACGGCAGGCGCCTGCGCGCGGGCGACGGCAGGCAGGCTCGCTGCGCCCGCCACGCTGGCGGTTGCGCCCAGGAACGAGCGGCGGGACAGGGGGGCGCAACAGCCGCAGGCGGCGTCCGCCGCGTCATGGGCGGCGCTGGCGAAGAAACGAGACATTGGATGCTCCCCTGGAATTTCGTTCTGATTTGAAACGCTCGGCCGGACAATCCCGCATCCCGCGCCGCAGATCAAGGCCAGCCCTCGGGGACCGCCTCCTTCGGGTTGTGGAGAGCGCATGGCGCGTGGCATAACAAACCATGCGCGCCTTGGCGCCTCACCATGACTGGAGGAAGCAATGATTCAGGTGAAACGGTTGGGCCACGCCACCTTCACGACCCCGGATCTGGAGAAGCAGCTGGATTACTGGACGCAGGTCATCGGCCTGTGCGTCGTGTCCCGCGACAAGGACAGCGCCATTCTCGCCACCAAGCTGGGGCAGGAATGCGTGGCGCTGGAGCGCGGCAGCGAAGCCGGCGCCCTGCAGCGAATCGCCTTTCAGGTGGCTCCCGGCTCGGATCTGGGCGAACTGGCCGCCAAACTCCAGGCGGCGGGCGTCAAGAGCGAGCGCCGCTCGGGCATCACGCCCGGCGTCAAGGAGGCCATCGCCTTCCACGATCCCAAGGGCACCCTGGTCGAGGTCTATGCGGACTATGAATTCGCCCCCGATGACGGCTCCGAACAGGGCGTCAATCCCGTGAAATTCGGCCATGTGGCCTATCGCGTCCATGATGTGCAGAAGCTCACCAGCTTCTATTGCGACATCCTGGGCTTCCGCGTCTCCGACTGGATGGGCGATCACTTCTCCTTCCTGCGCTGCGGCGTGGATCACCACACCATCAACTTCACCCGCTACGAGACCGAGCGCCTGCATCACATCGCCATCGAAATGCGCGATTGGGGCGACATTCACCATGCCTGCAATTATCTCACGAAGAAGCAGGTTCAGCTGGTGTGGGGTCCGCTGCGCCATGTGGTGGGCCACAATATCGCCGCCTATCATCGCAATCCCGACGAGATCCGCGTCGAGCTCTTCGCCGAAATGGATCTGATGAAGGACGAGGAGCTGGGCTACTGGGAGCCGCGCCCCTGGCATGAGGAGCGGCCCCTGCGGCCCAAGGTCTGGCCGAAGGACACGCTGCGCAGCCAATGGGGCTTCGGCTCCTTCGGCACATTCCCCGGTTATCCGTAAAAATCACGAAAGGGAGGAACACATGCTTGGATCTATGAAACGCGCCCTTGTGGGCGGCGCAATGACTGTCGGCCTGACGCTCGGCGCGCAGGCGGGCGAAATACGGTTGCTGAGCTTTGGCGGGGCGACCAATCTGCCGATCTGGATGGCCCAGGAAAAGGGCTTCATGGAGAAGGAGGGCGTCAAGCTCACCTTCGCCACCACCAATGGCTCGGTGGAGCAGATCCGCGATTTCTACGCGGGCAAATATGACGTCATCAGCACGGCCTTCGACAATATCGTGGCCTATGCGGAGGGGCAGAGCGACATTCCCCTGCCCGGCCCCTTCGACATGTTCGCCTTCATGGGCGGCCATGGCGGCATGAACACGCTGATGGTGCGCCCGGAGATCAAGGGCTACGCCGACATCAAGGGCAAGACCGTGGCCGTCGACGCCCTGAAATCGGGCTATGGAATCGTGCTCTACCAGATCCTCAAGGACAAGGGCGGGCTGGAGTACGACAGGGATTACAAGGCGATTTCCGTGGGCAATACGGACAAGCGCCTCGAGGCCATGCGCGGCGAAAAGGCGGTGGCGGCCATCATCGGCTCGCCGCAGGATATGGCGGTGGAGCGCGAGGGCTATCGCATGCTCGCCGACGCCGCACAGGAACTGGGCGCATACCAGGGCACGGCCTTCGTCACCCGCCGCCCCTACGCCGCCGAAAAAGAGGCCGATCTCGTCGCCTTCGCGCGCGCCATGTCGAAGGCGCAGGAGCATATCTTCGCCAACAAGGCCGACGCCATCGAAGTGCTGAAGAAATACGCCAAGGGCCTCACCGACCCCGAGGCGGAGCGGCTCTACAAGCGCCTCGTTGGCCCCGGCGGCCTGAACCCGCGCGGCGCGATCAATCCAAAAGCCATCGAAACCGTGCTGAAAATCCGCGAGACCTATGGCGAACCCCTGAAGAAGATGGGGCCGATGTCGCGCTATGTGGACACGGCGATTTATGACAAGGCGATGGCGGGGAAGTAGGGGGTTGGGCAGTCGGAATTAGGCAGTCGGAGTTAGGCATTAGACGATCAGGTGTTAGTCAAGAGGCCGCAACCTGCTCCGACTGCCTACTGCCGACTGCCGACTGCCACTCCACGCCCCAAAGCCCCCA
>Ga0114974_10002963_pt1 | contig 12939 bp, 13 predicted proteins | sample S_130206_EF_Meta_FD_87318 | JGI IMG/M metagenome (GOLD analysis project Ga0114974, IMG submission 87318) | Freshwater microbial communities from Lake Simoncouche, Canada to study carbon cycling - S_130206_EF_MetaG | ecosystem: Environmental > Aquatic > Freshwater > Lake | place: Lake...
CCATTGCCTGCAAAAGTTGTTGAAAAAGAATTAGCGAAATTGAAATAAACAACTCGCGCAGTTTCTCATAAAAGCGCAACGTGCAAAGACTTAACGTTCTTTTGCTGTTGCGCTTTTTTGCATTAAATTATTCATGAAAAAAATATATGTCAGAAACAACGAACTCAACGTCGCAATCTTCGCTCAATACAGCGATGACATCACATCATGAAAAATGGCGATTGCTCAAAGATGCAATAATGCGCAGAGCAATTACTTTCGGTGGCATAAGTGTAATTTTTGCCATCGTTGTCATTTTTTTCTATTTACTCTATGTTGTTTATCCTCTCTTTTTATCCGCTTCAACGCAGTCTGTTGCGCACTATGCTATTCCCGAGCAAAACGCAGGGAGTACCCTATTTTTAAATATCGAAGAGCAAAATGAAGTTGCTGCTCGCTTTACAGATTCTTGAAAAGTGATTTTCTTTGAAGCGAAAACGGGTAATGTAATAGCTGAAAAAACCATTCTTATTCCTGAAGGTGTAAAAGTGGTTAGTGTTGCTCAAGGCACACCTGTTGGTGATGGTGCTTTGATATATGGCCTTTCAAATGGCCAAGCGGTTATTGTAAAACAGCAATACAAAGTTACTTTTGCAAATAATAAGCGCGTTATCACCCCTTCACTCAAATATCCTTTAGGTGAAAAACCTTTAGTCATTGATGATAGTGGCGCGGCATTAGAAAAAATAGCTTTTAAAGTCGGCGATGGCACTGCAACTATCGTAGCTAAGACAGCACATAAAATTCAAATTACCAGCCTCGAAAAAGAGCAATCGCTTTTTGCAGATGAAGCGAGTTTGACACGCACAGATTCGTCACTCGATATTCCAGTAAATAACATCACAGACTTACTTATTGATAAAGAAGACCGTAATTTATTCTTAGTGCATGACGATGGTCAACTAACTCTAATTGATATCAGCAAAAAAGATACCCCAGAAATTAAGCAGCATATCAATATGGTGCAATCGGGTGAAAAAATTACTAGCATCAGCTTTTTAACCGGTGATTTATCAGTGATGGTTGGGGATTCTAGTGGACTTGTCTCACAGTGGAGTCTTGTAAAAGATTCGCTTGGGCATCCTGGATTTCAAAAAATTCGTGCTTTTAAAGTCTCCGATAAAGCAGTAGCCAAAATTAACACTGAGCAGCGTCGTAAAGGTTTTATGACCATTGATGTTGCAGGCAATATGGGCATTTATCACACTACGGCAGAGCGTGAATTAATTAAACAAAATATGGCAAATGTCGCCCCTCTCGCTGCCATTTTATCCCCGCGTGCGAATGCAATGCTTATTCAAAACCATGATGGGCAAATTCATTTTTGGACAGTGGATAATGAGCACCCTGAAGTGTCAATTAAGTCTATGTGGCAAAAAGTGTGGTACGAAAGCTATCCTAAACCTGCATACATTTGGCAATCTTCTTCAGCGAGCAATGATTTTGAGCCTAAATACAGCTTAACCCCCTTAGTTTTTGGCACACTTAAAGCGGCGTTTTATGCCATGTTAATTGCGGTGCCATTGTCATTAATGGGTGCAATTTATACAGCTTACTTCATGTCACCCAAAATGCGTATTTATGCGAAACCTGCTATTGAAATCATGGGCGCGTTGCCTACTGTGATTTTAGGTTTCCTTGCTGGTTTATGGCTTGCGCCCTTTATTGAAGAACATCTAGCGGGGTTATTTGCTTTATTTATGATTGTGCCGCTAGGCGTGATGCTATTTGCCTTTAGCTTACAATTTTTACCTGAACATATACGTCAACAAATCCCAGAAGGTTGGGATGCTGCGCTACTCATTCCAGTTATTTTACTGAGTGGATGGTTTGCCTTTACCGTCAGTATTCCGTTTGAGGAAATGGTTTTTCATGGCACCTTGCGTGACTGGTTTAAAAACGAATTGGGCATCGGATACGATCAACGTAATGCGTTAGTTGTCGGTATCGCAATGGGATTTGCCGTCATTCCAACTATTTTCTCAATTACGGAAGATGCCATTTTCAGCGTGCCAAAACACTTAACGACAGGCTCCCTCGCGTTGGGTGCAACTCCTTGGCAAACCATGTCACGAGTCGTTTTATTAACAGCAAGTCCGGGTATTTTCTCTGCCGTGATGATCGGTTTTGGTCGCGCAGTGGGTGAAACAATGATTGTGTTGATGGCAACGGGTAATACACCAGTGATGGACATGAGTGTCTTTCAAGGACTGCGCACGTTAGCAGCGAATATTGCTGTTGAGATGCCTGAGTCGGAAGTTGACAGCACACATTATCGGGTACTCTTTTTAGCCGCTTTAGTGCTCTTTATGTTCACGTTTGTATTTAATACGCTCGCTGAAGTGGTACGTCAGCGTCTTCGTGAAAAATACAGCTCGTTATAAATAAAATAGGACTTAAAATGATTAAATCTTGGTTTAAAAGCGGTAGTCCGTGGATTTGGCTGAATGCTGCAGCGGTGAGTACTTGCTTAATAATGGTAGTGGGTGTTTTAGGACTGATTGTGGCAAGAGGTGTCGGTCATTTTTGGGCCTCACCGATCGTCCAACTGAGCTATCAAGAGGATAGTGGGGAAATTAAAACCATTATTGGTGAGCATGTTGACAGCACGGTGACGCCCGCTGCGATGGCGAAATCAACAGGTTTCAAACTTAGCGATGATGAAGATGTGCTAATTCAGTATTTAATTAAAACCGGTAACCGTGACTTAACGGGGTCAGATTTTCGTTGGATTCAAGAACGCCATATTAAAGTGCAATCTCAACCAGCGGAAATGATGGTGATTGAGCGTCGTGAATGGGGTAATTTTTACGGCACACTCACTGCTATCAAAGAGAATGGTCAAGTCATTGCTTCTGGAGAACAAGCGTGGTCAATTTTAAATGAACGTTTAAAACATACGCTCGAACTACACGAAAAAATTGCGCATTTAGAGAAAAAAGAAATTGGTGCGATTAACTATGCATTAGAGAAATTACGTTTAAAACAACGCAGTTTAGAACTCAAAAATGCGTGGAATGAGCAAAGTGCTAAGGAATTTGCTGATAAAAAACTCGCTTATGATACGGATTATAAAAATCATCAAACTGAACTCGCCCAGCTCTATCAGGAAATTCGTCGTGATAGTTTAGTGGCGACAACTGAAAGTGGTGCAGAACTTGCGATACCATTATCAAAAATTGTGGACGTTTATCAACCCAATAAAATGGGTCTCTTCACTAAAATAACGCATTACTTTGTAAAACTCGGTGAATTCCTCAGTGAAGACCCACGCGAAGCCAATACGGAAGGGGGGATTTTTCCAGCGATTTTTGGCACGATTATGATGGTGATGATGATGTCTGTTATCGTGACACCCTTTGGTGTCATCGCGGCAGTGTATTTGCGTGAATATGCAAAGCAAGGCTTTGTCACGCAACTCATTCGTATTGCCGTCAATAACTTAGCGGGTGTGCCGTCCATTGTTTATGGTGTATTTGGTTTAGGCTTTTTTGTTTATATTTTAGGTGGCAATATCGACGCCCTCTTTTTCCCTGAAGCCTCACCTGCGCCCGTATTTGGCACACCCGGTCTGCTTTGGGCGTCAATTACGCTTGCGCTGCTTACATTGCCTGTTGTGATTGTGTCTACCGAAGAAGGTTTAGCGCGTGTACCACGCGCGATTCGTGAGGGAAGCTTGGCACTAGGAGCGACGAAAATTGAAACACTTTGGCGCACCGTGTTACCAATGGCAAGTCCTGCGATGATGACAGGGTTAATCTTGGCTGTGGCTCGCGCCGCGGGTGAAGTGGCGCCACTGATGCTCGTGGGCGTGGTCAAACTGGCACCGACTCTGCCCCTTGATGGCAATTATCCCTTTTTGCATTTAGATCGCAAATTTATGCACTTAGGGTTTCACATTTACGACGTGGGATTTCAAAGTCCTAATGTTGAAGCAGCGCGTCCACTCGTTTATGCGACCGCCTTACTACTCGTATTAGTTATTATTGGCTTAAATTTAGCCGCTATTATTATTCGTAATCATTTACGCGAAAAATATCGCGCCTTAGAAGGATAAATTGCAATGGCACCACAAGATAATCGATCGCACAGCTTGGATGTAAGTTCTATTTTGCGCGGGCAAAGTAAATATGACGAAATCCTTGAGCCTTGCCTCAAAGTTGAAAATCTCAACTTGTTTTACGGTAAAAAACAAGCGTTACATGGCATTAATATGGAAATGCCAAAGAAAAAAGTGACCGCATTTATTGGTCCATCGGGTTGCGGTAAATCAACGTTACTTCGCTGTATTAATCGCATGAATGATTTGGTTGATAATGTCACCATTGAAGGCAAAATTTTATTGCACGATGATAATATTTACGACAAATCAGTGAATGTTGCCGCCCTGCGTCGCCGTGTGGGCATGGTTTTCCAAAAGCCAAATCCATTCCCTAAATCGATTTTTGAAAACGTAACTTATGGCCTACGTATCCAAGGCATAAACGACAAACGTATTTTAGAAGAAACCGTTGAAACCTCTTTACGGGGTGCGGCGCTTTGGGATGAGGTCAAAGATCGCTTAAATGATAATGCACTTGGCTTATCAGGTGGTCAACAACAACGTCTTGTTATTGCACGAGCGATTGCAATTGCCCCCGAAGTGTTGTTGCTTGATGAACCCGCTTCAGCGTTAGACCCTATTTCCACGCTTAAAATTGAAGAATTAATTAATGAGCTTAAAGAAAAATATACAATCGTCATTGTTACGCATAATATGCAACAAGCTGCACGTGTGTCAGATTATACTGCGTTCATGTATATGGGGGATTTGATTGAAATTGGTGCAACGACACAGATTTTTACAAAACCTGCGAAAAAACAGACTGAAGACTACATCACTGGTCGTTACGGCTAATTAATCGGAGAACATATAATGAATAGATTTAATACTGGGCATCACGTATCTGAACCCTTTGATAAAGATTTAGAATCAATACGACAAAAAGTAGCATTGATGGGCAAATTAGTCGAAGAACAGCTTTCACTTGCTATTGAAGCATTTACCAATGGTGATACCTATTTAGCTGAAAAAGTATTAACGCAAGACGATGAAGTGGATTTATTAGAAGCTAGCATCGACAACGAATGTGCATGTGTTATCGCTCTGCGTCAACCTGTTGGCCACGATCTTGCTTTATTAATTGATGTCATTAAAGTGACCAATGAATTAGAGAATATTGCGGCAAAAGCGGAAGGTATTGCAGATATTACCATTGAATTAAACAAATCATTACTCGTGAGTGACAGCGATGGATAACAGTAAAATAGCGCACCATATATCAGAAAATTTCAACAAAGAACTTGAAGATATTCGCAATAAAGTGTTAACGATGGGTGGCCTTGTTGAACAGCAAATTGAGCAAGCAATTCATGCATTAACGTCTGGTGATATCGAACTCGCCGAATTAGTTATCCGTCAAGATAATGATATTGATGAATTCGAGATGATTATTGATGCAGAATGCACGCAGATTATTGCGTTACGTCAACCTGCTGCATTTGATTTACGCTTATTGCTTGTGGTACTGCGTATTATTAACGAATTAGAGCGCATTGGTGATTTAGCGGAGCGGATTGCTAAAGTGGCAATTCAGCTATCAACCACCAATGAAGGTCGAACTGACGAATATCATGAACTAAAACACATGGCTGGTTTAGTGAAAGACATGCTACACGCATCACTCGATAACTTTGCACGAATGAGTGTGGATGGAATTACCAAAATCACAGGGAGCGATGCGGCTGTAGATCGTGAATACGCGAGTATTATTCGTCAATTGATTACCCAAATGATGGAAGATCCACGCAATATTACCCGTATGCTTGATATGCTTTGGACAGTGAGAGCATTAGAGCGTATTGGTGACCATTCACGTTATATTTGTGAACATTTAATATACATGGTAAAAGGGGAAGATGTGCGTCATCTTAGTCAAGCCCAGTTAGAACAAATCATGTCACAGTGATCATTCAACTTGTCAATTAGGATTGAAAGGCGCGATAATTCGCGCCTTTTTTTATGGCGTAATTTTTTTAATTAAGGTATCAAAAATATGATAAAAGCAGGGATTGTGGGTGGCACAGGCTATACGGGGATTGAATTGTTGCGTATTTTAGCGCAACATTCACAGGTTGAAATTCATGCTGTGACCTCACGCACAGATTCGCAAATGCGCGTTGATGCACTTTATCCAAGTCTTCGTGGCTATCTTGGCGATTTAACATTTTGCCTGCCCACAGTAGACGCTTTACGTGAATGTGATGTCGTCTTTTTTGCAACGCCAAATGGCACCGCCATGTTGATGACAGAAGAGTTACTCGATAAAGGAATTAAAGTCATTGATTTATCCGCTGACTTTCGATTAAAAGACGTTGCAGAGTGGGAGAAATGGTATGGCATGACCCATTCATCCCCACGTTTAGTTTCTCAAGCGGTTTATGGTTTACCTGAATTGCACCGAGATGCACTTAAAAATGCCAATTTAATCGCTTGCGCAGGATGTTATCCGACTGCGGTTCAACTAGGCTTTGCTCCGCTGCTTGAAGCGGGCATTGTCGATACAACGCATTTAATTGCCGATGTAAAATCAGGCGTCAGTGGGGCGGGACGTAAAGCTGAAATCGCAACGCTTATGAGTGAAACAGGTGAAAGTTTTAAATCGTATGGCGTGAGTGGTCATCGACATTTACCTGAAATTGCTCAGGGCTTAAAAGCAATGACAAATCAACACGTCAATTTAACATTTGTACCGCACTTAACGCCGATGATTCGAGGAATACATGCCACACTTTATGCGTCGTTGACACACGAAATTACGCAATCTCAGCTACAAGCATTATTTGAAAATCGTTACGCAGATGAAATTTTTGTGGATGTATTACCCCAAGGTTCACACCCCGATACCCGCAATGTCCGTGGGAGTAACCGCTGTCAAATTGCTGTTCATCTCCCACAAAATGGGAAAACGGTTGTCGTTTTATCTGTGATTGATAATTTGGTAAAAGGCGCAGCGGGGCAAGCAGTACAGGCGATGAATCTTCGTTTTGGATTCCACGAAAATCACGGTTTAACAACAGTCGCGCTCTATCCATAATTGTTGACTAGATCACTGTGAATAAGCCATAATTTAACAAATTAAACCTAAGCAATATATTTAAACTATGACAAATCCAATAATTTTTACCGACAGCGCAGCAACAAAAGTACACACATTAATTGAAGAAGAAGGTAATACACAATTAAAATTACGTGTTTATGTATCTGGCGGTGGTTGCTCAGGCTTTCAATATGGTTTCACTTTTGACGAAGAAGTGAATGAAGATGATACGCAAGTAGAGAAAAATGGCGTCACCGTATTGATTGATTCCATGAGTATTTCTTATTTAAATGGCGCTGAAATCGACTATAAAGAAGATATTTCAGGTGCACAATTTGTTATCCGCAATCCAAATGCGACAACAACTTGCGGTTGTGGTTCGTCTTTTTCTGCATAACTATTTCTTCACATCATTTTAGTGGCCAACGTAGGAGATAAATTCCTGCGTTGATAACCATCATAAAAACGCATTTTCACACCTATCATTAAAGTTTTCTAAAGAGCAATAAATCATAGTCTCTGCTATGCTGGCACTGATAAATAGCCAAGGAAATTTTCATGAATCATAAACACACCATTTCTTGTCCAAATTGCGCACACCAATTTAATGCAGATGAATTACTGTACCGTCAAATTGAAGATAATTTACGTCAAACTTTTAGCGTAGAATTAGCCAATAAACAAAAACAATTTGATCAACTCACCGCAACGCTCAACGCACAAAAGTTGCAACTTGATTATGAAAAACAAACCCTGCAAACAAAAATCTCGCAAGCAGTTGAAGAACAAGTCAGAAATGAGAAATTACTTCTAGAGCAAACACTGCGCAGTGACATCAAAATAACGTTAGAAGCACAACTGTCAACGCAAATGGAGGCTATGCGCACCGAACTGAATGCTCAATCCGAAAAACTACAAGAATTTAACAAAGCTAAAGCGGATATAGAGCGTTTGACACGTGAGAAAGCAGAGTTAAAAGGGGATATTGAGGCGCAAGCAGAAGCGAAATTAAATCAATTACTACGCGAAGAAAAACAAAAAATTGAAAGCAATGTTGAACTCAAAATGCGTGATAAAGAACACGAAATTGAACGTTTAAAAAATCAGATTCAAGAAGCACAGCGTGTTGCAGAGCAAGGTTCTATGCAGGCACAAGGCGAAGTTCAAGAACTTGCAATTGAAGAATGGTTGCGCGATCAATTCCCCTTTGACGAGATTGCCGAAATCAAAAAAGGACAGCGCGGGGCAGATTGCATTCAACTTGTCCATACGCGCACACGTCAAAATTGCGGAAAAATTTGTTACGAAAGTAAGCGAACAGAAAATTTCAATAAAGACTGGATTGAAAAATTTAAAGGCGATTTGCGCGCTGAAAACGCCACCATTGGCGTATTAGTAACGAAAACCATGCCTAAAGATTTTGAACGCATGGGGCTTTATGACGGTATTTGGGTGTGCAGCTTCGAAGAGTTTAAGGGGTTGAGTGCTGTGCTGCGTGAATCAGTCATTCAAATTAGCAGTTTAGTGGCAACACAAGAAAACAAGGGTGAGAAAAAAGAAATGCTCTACCATTTTGTCACCAGTAATGCGTTCAAGTCTCAAATTGATACAATCAACGATACTTTTTTACAAATGCGAGAAGATTTACACAAAGAACGCACGCACATGCAACGAACTTGGGCGCAACGCGAAAAACAACTCGATAAATTATCGCTTAATACGTCTCATAATTTAGGTGCTATTGAAGGTATTTTAGGGAATCTATTAACACAAGATGAATTATCAGAGTCGTCTATACCCAAAGTGGTCATCGAAACAACGCAGTCATTAGAGTCACCTTCAACAAAAAAATCTGTTGAAATGAAACAAGATAGTTTGTTTTAGATACCTATTTGCTAAGCCACGAATCTTATAAGATTAAAAACGCGTGGCTGATAATCTCACTGCTTATATCTCAATGAGAAAATTACCAACAATTTCGTGAATAATAATTTGAATCGCCATTGTTGCGATAATATTCATTGCAACGCTCATCAGAACTCATTGCAGGCTGTTGTTGATAGTAATTACCATAAAGCTGCCTTTCACGACGCTCCAATTCACGCTCACGCTGACGCAATTGTTCTTCGCGTAAATCTTGGCGGACTAATTCACGACGATAATAATCTTCATTAGGATCGCGCTCAATGACCACCTCACGATCTCTTGTTACACCATATAGCGCAGAGCCAGCAATTACACCACCAATAATAGCCGGCGCAATCCAGCGATTACCACCTCCTCTAGTGTGATGATGATGCCCACCATAACCACCATAACCACCATACCTACCGTAATGACCGTGTCTGTCAGCCATTGCAGAAATAGGCAAAATCAACATAAGCGCCGCAGTTAACACTTTCGATTTCATTTTATTTTTCCAAGTCAAAAAAACACAAAAAATCCGCTAAAACCCGTCTAAAATATACACGCTAATGTTGACTCTGTGAATACAGTGCATCTATATTTTTTGTGCGATTCGTCTATATTGAATTTTTTTCTGACGTTTTTGAATGAGTGTTTTTGCAGCGTCCTCGCCAAGGTGTGATTCGCCTCGTTTTTTCGCTAAAGCCATTTGTTTTTCACGTTCGCTAAAACGGGCTCTTTGCTCGAGTGTGACCTTATCAAAACAGTGGGGACAGCTCACACCTTGCTGGTATTTTTCACTGATTTTATCTACTTCTGTAATGGGAAGGCGACAGGCATTACATTGATCATAACTGCCTTTTTTAAGTTGATGATTGACTGTCACACGCTCATCAAATACAAAGCATTCACCTTCCCAAAGGGTGCTTTCAATGGGCATTTCTTCAAGGTACTTTAGAATACCGCCTTTGAGATGATACACTTCATCAAACCCTTGTTGTTTCAAAAAAGCGGTTGATTTTTCACAGCGAATCCCGCCTGTGCAGAACATAGCCACTTTTTTATGTTTATCTGAATCTAGGTTTTTTTTGACGTATTGTGGAAATTCACGAAAACTTTGCGTATTGGGATTAATCGCATTTTTAAACGTTCCAACCTGAAATTCATAATCATTTCGCGTGTCGATGACCAAAACCTCAGGATCATCAATCAGTGAATTCCACTCTTGCGCATTAACGTAAGTTCCAACCACTTGTTTTGGATCAATCCCCTCGATGCCCATCGTCACAATTTCTTTTTTTAATTTTACTCTCGTGCGATTAAAAGGCATTACACCTGTAATCGATTCCTTGCATTCTAATTCTGCTAAACGTGGATCAGATTTCAACCAAGTGATTACCGTATCAATGGCGTGACGCGAGCCCGCAATGGTGCCGTTAATTCCTTCATTAGCTAATAAAAGCGTACCGCGAACATGATTTTTTTCCATCACATTGTGAATCGGTTGACGCAGGGCTTGATAATTTTCAAGTGTCACAAATTTGTATAACGCGCAAACAACAATTTGAGGCATTGGCATTTTCTCTTATTTATCAGTAGATACAAAAAAATCCGCCGGTTAAATTACGTATTTAACACACAAGCGGATTTTTCTGTTTTTAGAAAATTTATCTTTCTAAATATTGTAATTTATTTTTTTTACCATTCCATTCATCAGCGTCTGGCATTGCATCTTGAACTTCAGTTAATACAGGCCATGTTTTTGATAATTCAGCATTTAAATCTGCGAAAATTTCTTGGCCTTCAGGTAACTCATCAATAGCAAAAATCGCATTTGCAGGGCATTCTGGCTCACATAAAGTGCAATCAATACACTCATCGGGATCGATAACCATAAAGTTTGGTCCCACGTGAAAACAGTCTACTGGGCAAACATCAACACAATCCGTAAATTTACATTTAATACAATTATCGGTAACAACAAAAGCCATAGTTTAATACTCAAAAAGGATGAAAAGTTAAGTTTTTTGTTTAACGGCCATATTTTATAGCAGAATGTTAGGGTTTGCTAAACAAATGTGCCGGTGAAGGCGGATTTTTTTGCTGTAAACAATGATATGCCGCGTTCTCGTACTTAATCGTTAGCGATTGTGAACCTTGGTGCTCAGTCAAAAACTTTTCTGCTTCAATAGCCGTTAAATCTTTCATCATAAACGTGGCGATACAGTCACACGCTTTATCTACACGCGGTTTATCCGAATCTGGATTATTTGACGTTTTGAGTTCGCGTTGCTCACACTGATTGGCAAAGGCTACTTCAAATTTTTGCTTATCACTCGCGCTGACTTTTGAATCCAGTAAGCTATGACTAATGGGAGTGTTCTCTACACCATTGGTTTGCATTTTGTTTTCTGTGCTCTTGTTATCTGAGCAACCAGTCATTATCAGAATAACGAAACTCGTAAAAAGGGCTTTTAAAAAAATATTTTTTTTCATAAAGGTAAACCGAAAAAATAGGTAAAATGCCATTATGCAAGAACTAGAAAAAAAAGCAACGCACTGCGTTTATTTTCACATTTAAATTCAATTCATAACCCACATGAACGACATCTATTCAAAATCGCCTTATAAAGAAATTATTGCTACATTTTTGAAATTTTGTGTAAAACATCAATACCCACCCAAAACAGATATTATCAAAATTGGGGATATTGGTGATCGCTTATATTTTATTATTGAAGGATCAGTAGCGATTTTCGCTGAAAATGAAGCAAACGATCATTGTAATGATTTAATTTTAGCCTACCTGGGTAAAAATGAATTTATTGGTGAAATTGGCATATTTAAAGGTCAGGAAGTTCGTAAAGTCAACGTGAGAACACGTGAAAGTTGTGTACTAGCCGAAATTAGTTATGCGTATTTAAAAGAAGTGCTTCACAAAGATTTACTTTTCTGCGCGCCAGATATTTTATACCTTATTGGTGAGCAACTTGCCACACGCCTACTTGCAACCAGTAAAAAATTGTGTGATCTCGCTTTTATTGACGTTGAAGGCCGAATTGCTCATGCACTGCTTGATTTATGTAAATCTCCTGAAGCGATTACGCATCCACAAGGCATGCAATTGCACATTTCTCGACAAGAAATCGGTCGTATAGTAGGATGTTCTCGTGAAATGGCAGGGCGAGCAATTAAAGAATTAGAATTAAAAGGGCTTGTTTCGTCACACGGAAAAACCATTGTGGTTTATGGAACACGATAACGTTTAATATTCAGGTGATATGCCAAAATCAACCCCACCCTCGCCAATTTTGGCATTTGAAGATACCGATTTTTTAAAACGAGAAGAATTGCGTGGTTTTCGCATGCAATTTGAATTACTTAAACCCAATCTGATTTTCTCAGAACACGGCATTAATCAAACCATTGTTATTTTTGGAAGTGCTCGTACGTCTAGTACAAACAACCATTACTATTTAGAAGCAAGACGATTGGGTGCATTAATTACAACGCATTTTATGACTGAGCCACAATCGTTAATTGTTGTGACTGGCGGTGGTGGCGGCATTATGGAAGCGGTTAATCGTGGCGCGTCAGATGCAGGTGGAAAAAGCGCCGGATTTAATATTTCTTTGCCTCATGAGCAAATTCCTAACGCCTATATCACTCCCGAATTATGTTTTGAGTTTGAACATTTTTCTATGCGAAAAATGCACTTTTTTAGACTTGCTAAGGCTTTGGTCGTTTTTCCAGGAGGTTTTGGCACGCTTGACGAATTATTTGAAGCGCTGACATTGATTCAAACACAAAAAATCCCACGCATTCCAGTGATTTTATATGATAAATTTTATTGGGA
>Ga0114974_10002964_pt1 | contig 12937 bp, 15 predicted proteins | sample S_130206_EF_Meta_FD_87318 | JGI IMG/M metagenome (GOLD analysis project Ga0114974, IMG submission 87318) | Freshwater microbial communities from Lake Simoncouche, Canada to study carbon cycling - S_130206_EF_MetaG | ecosystem: Environmental > Aquatic > Freshwater > Lake | place: Lake...
ACATCATTACCCGAACTACCAGATACCCTTATAGGATTATATTGTGGAAATAACCAACTAACATCATTGCCTGATCTTAATAAAGGCCTATATTACATTTATTGTTATGTTAATCAATTAACTACCTTACCAAAACTTCCAAACACTGTTGTTCATATATTTTGTAGTAATAATAGGCTAACAACCTTACCAGAACTTCCTGATAGCCTTCTCGATTTTGTTCCTTGGCGCAATCCATATATAGCGCCTTTTAACGCCTTTGTTTTGGATTATAGTATAAGCCGAAATATAAATAGACTAAGACAAGACGTTAATGGTTATTACGCTGAACTAAAGAGAAAAGGAAGAAATCTCGGATCGCTGATGGAAACTCTTGGGCGAACAGAACTTCAGGGACGAATGGGTCTAGGAAATAATAATACGCCTAGAAACGTAAACCCAAATGGGTCACGAAAGGCGGCGAATAGAATTCCAATGAACGCCCTAGACCTTACTGGAAGTTTTTTGACTGGCCTACCTGGTCCAGTAAATAATCAAAGAAATGCTCTTAAAAGAAGTAGAAAAAATCGCAGAAAACAAAAAGGTGGAGATCCTATATCTTTAGATTATTCTAGTCAGGAACTAATATCATTACCCGAACTACCAGATACCCTTATAGAATTATATTGTGGAAATAATCAACTAAGAGTCTTGCCCCAGTTACCACCAACTCTTAAACTTTTAGATTGTGGCATTAACAAACTAACAGAATTGCCTCAACTCCCACCAACCCTTCAGAGTCTAAGCTGTATAGCGAATGATTTAACTGTCTTGCCTCAGTTGTCACCAAATCTTAAAAAATTATATTGTGGAAATAATAAACTAACCACATTACCTGAAATACCAGATACCCTTATAGATTTATATTGTGGAAATAATCAACTAACAACATTACCCGAACTGCCAAACATTAGAGATTTATACTGTAATGGCAACCAACTAAGAGTTTTACCTAAACTTCCAGAAACTCTTGAAATTCTAAGCTGTTATAGCAATCAACTAAGGGCCTTACCTGAACTTCCTGCAAGTCTGATATCAATAATATTCAAAATTGGAGAACATTCTAATCCTTTTATTGAACCCTTTAAAAGTTTTACTGATGAATATGAGAGAACAGATAATATATTAGATTTGAGAAATAATGTAAATAGTTATTGGGCTGAACAGAAAGCTAAGGGAAGAAATCTCGGATCGCTGATGGCAACTCTTGGAAGAACAGAACTTCAGGGACGAATGGGTCTAGGAAATGCTAATACGCCTAGAAACGTAAACCCAAATGGTTCACGAAGGGCGGTAAATAGAATTCCAATGAACGCCCTAGACCTTACTGGAAGTTTTTTGACTGGCCTATCTGGTCCAGTAAACAATCAAAGGAATGCTCTTAAGGGTAATTTTAAGGGTGGGAAAAAAACCCGCAGAACTAGAAAAAATTGAATTTTTTGAAACTTAGACTGCATGTAAAATGCCGCCATGTGAAGGAAGAATTAGTAAGGCGATTTCTGATAAAGGAACTCACAGAACTGGCCAATGCACCAACCCAGCCTTCCTACAAGTTGCGGTCGACGAGGACGACGATGAATCCGCCGTCTGGCTTTGCAAGAAATGCACAAGAAAATTCTTAGGATCCAGCCAAGAATGGTATGGTGTATTCGACGATGGAAAGCCCCCATCCAATTTCTTGAATGAGATTGAATGGTTGAAAAAATATGGTTCGGCTACTTAGGATGTGCAAAGAATGCCATGTTTTTTTAATAGATTCTCTGCCAACTATTAAATTCACTCCTTCAATAGAACATATAATAAATAAGAAAAGATGGGAAAGACATAGTGCAGAATTAGCAATATATTGTATAGATTTTTCCAATATTGTCACAAAGATAGAATATCAAACCCATTATGATAATATTATAGATATTTTTAAAAAAATTATGCCAGAAAATAAGAACTTACAGCAGGGTATTCTAACTGAGGAATCATACTTCAATCTTCTTATAAATATTGACAAAGTTCTGAATGATACGAATGCATCATACAAAAGTTTAAAAGAGATTGTTCTTAATGTTATAACAGAAAGACAATATATTAAAGAGAATGGAATAAAAATATCCACAGAACTTATTTGGTTATATTGCGTAGACTATTATATGAAATTATATAATGAAATTCACCTTGCAAATCCTAAACACATTTAAAATTGACACGGTCATCGTCAAATATAATAGCCATAAATGGAGTATCCAGAGACGATCTACATCCTTGAAGCAAGAATCAAAGATACAAACCTCAAGAATACGGTATACTATTCTCTTCATACTCTATATAAGTCAGCCACCAATATTTGCGAAAAGTATCATATGCATATTAAAAGCTGGACAGACTATGTTGAGATGGAGAAGAAACTAGAAAGCTGCGGTGAATGTGCAATCGTCGACTTAGATAATAGCCAAATTAAGGTAACTGCACTGAAGGTGGAAGATGCACGGACAACTTATCCGTGGCTTTGCACACGCAACAGCCTAAACTATGATCGCCAAGATAAGGTAGGAGATGAATACTGTTAATTTACAGCTACCAATTACATTTACTTTACCGCAAATCTTGGCAACAACAACTCCAGAAGAGAACGCTTTTATTCTTGAGTTGGGCACCAAGGCATTTACACAGATTCAGCATCAGGGAGAGAAGTCCTTGAATCAGAAAATCTATAAGTCACTCGAAGATGCGGCCAAGGAAGAATATGCAAAGAAGGAGGCGTCAATGATCCAAGAGATTGAGAAATTCTCAACCGCCCTCGCTGGGACAAAGAGGAAACTTGAAGAGGAGACTTCCTTGAGACAGAGAACCGAAAACATTATACGTCAAGAAGAAAAGCGTAATCGCGAAGAGATTTGCAAGGAGAAGGATGCGCGCATTGAATCCCTCCAAGCAGATTTACAGCGGAGTTTGCGCAGTGTCGAGGCAGCCGTGAGCCTCAGTAACAAGGATCTCCAAGCAAATTTCACGCAATTCAAAGAACAGTTTTTTAAGATGACAACGACCTCGCAGTCGAAGGGCAAGGGTGCAGAAGTCATTTTCGAAGAACTCTTGAAGCGCGCATTTGGATCCTCGTCCCTAGACGAAGAGTTCAGCCTACAGAATTTCGGCAGCCAAGAAGGACACAAGGGCGATATACATATGCATTGGCGCAAGTCTCTAATAATGTGGGAAGTGAAGAACTACACAAGACAAGTAGACGGCAAAGAGATTCAGAAGTTCCACCAAGATATGTCGACCAACCCAGAAATCTCTGTAGGTATTTTGGTGAGCATGTGTTCAGGAATTCAAGGGCATACCAAGGCAGGTGATATCGATCTCCATTTGATGCCAGATGGCCGCATGTGTATTTATATAAATAATTTCAATAAACAAGAAGACCCCCAGTATTATCTACAGAGCCTACAGCCCTTCTTGGAAGTCTTTTGCAAGCAGCAGAACAAGAATATTAAGATGGAGACCGAAGAGAATACTTATGAGTTGGACCAGTTGAAGAAGAACAATGCTATTATTCTGCTAATGTTGAAAGAACATCAGAAGAAGACGGTTGATATGCGTAATATGTTTAATACTGCGAAGAAGAAGAATGAGCAGATCTGGACAGAACTCCAAGTCAAGTTAAAAGAGACTGAGCAATCGACGAAGCAGATGTTGCGGACGCTTTTGGAGACAGATGAGGAAGAGGCTGAGGCCGCCAAACAGAATGAAGACATTTTTTTCAAGCCCTTTGAATACGATGTCTTGACAGATTCGCAGCGCAAGTTTGTAGATGTAGTCAGACGCCATTTCAACTTTATAGATGGAGCCGAAATGACGGCAAAAGATGTGCGTGAAATTTTGAAGGGAGAGCTTAGTGAGAAGCAGATTTTGAATGCACAAGAGACAATCATCCTTGAGGATGCATGGAAGAAGGGATCAGTGAAGGTCCGCAATTTATGTAAAGTCTAAAGATATAATATAATTATTTATTAATGAAATTATATACAGTTGGAGATTCTCATTCTATTATCTTCTCCAAGTCAAAACATTTTACAGAACTATTTTGGCTAGGAGGACTAACAATGAACAGAATTGGAAGAGATTTAATTAATTTCAAATCAATAGATGCATGTCCAATTGAACCAGTCCACTATTCTATACCAAATGATGGAGTTCTTCTAGTTTCTTTTGGAGAGATTGATGTGAGAAATCATATTCATAAACAAGTTGAGCTTGGAAGAGACATCAATGAAATTTGCAATACACTTGTGTCTAATTATATTAGATGTATTCTAATAAATCGCGAATTAAATGGATATAAAAATCTTGCTATTCTAGCAATTAATCCTCCAAGAAAAGCAGATGATCCATCAATTGAAATGAAGGGATCAGATGATCAAAGAAAAAGATATCAAGTCTTACTAAATTTATATCTTGCTCATTATTGTAAAGAAAACTCTTTTTATTTATTGGATTTAACATCGTATTATAGTGATGTAGATGGTTTTCTAGATGCAAATAAAAGAGACAATACTGTTCATTTAGTTTTCAGCGATTACATGGAAGAATCTATTGAAAAAATGTTAGATCATTTCAAGAATAAGTAATTATTTCTTCTTAAATGCACACGATAAACTCATTGTGTGGGGATTATTATAATAAAGTATTTCATCTATTTCATCAAATGGTATATTGAATTCTGTCTTTGATCCAGCCATTGTATTCATAATTTTATCATGAACTGTTGGCGTCTCATCAATAAATTTAGAATGAGCTCCCATATGAGGGTGGATAGTATGAAGAGCACGAATATTAGTGTGAAGGTCTTCTATTACATAATACCCACCTTTTTTAACAAATTGCCATAGTGTTTCAATGCTAATACGCTGCATTGAAACAAAATGCCCCCCATCATCTAAGATACAATCAAAAGAGGGCTTATCCCATGATTCGACAACACTAAGTAATTGAAAATTATCGCCCTGATCAGCTTTCGCAAATACTATTCTCTCCTTATCAACTATACTATCAGGAATATTAATATCTATTCCGTAAATAATACTGTTGGGAAAATAGTCACGCCATGCAAATAAAGAACTACCTTGATCTATACCTATCTCAAAGAAGTGTTGATAGTCATTACGATTTTCTTGAAAAAGTTTTTCGTAAAATGTTGTATATCCATGCCAACCCTTGTTTGTATTATACTTTTTAGTAAGATCATATAGTAATGACATTATATGTTCTTACTACAAAATATATGTTTAAATAAGCTTAGATAATACTTGTTATTTTTGCAATACTTAGATCAGGATACGGCTGCAGACCCTTATCGACACGTCTTATAATTTTATTATTATAGTTATAAATATAGCTATTATCATTTCCAATCAATGCTCTTTTACATGATATTAAATTTGAGAACGTGCTTCTAGTAAGACCAATAAAAATGTTACAATTGACTAGTATTTCAAAATTTATTGCAGCATTAATTTCATATTCAAAATCGCTATTATAATAATAACGAGAAGTTATATTTGATTTCTCAAAACTATTAATTATAGAGTCTTGCGATTCTCCACAAGAAAAAAACAAAAAATCGTTATATATTGAAGATTTCTTGTAAATCTCTATTAAATTATTGATATCAATAAGAACAGATTCTTCTTTGGGAAAAGAGGTATTTTCCTTACAATGGTTTACCCAGTCATTTTCAATTCTTATATGTATACCGACTTCTTGTGTGCCAAATATATCAATAATATAAGCATATTTTTTATGTAATTTCAACGCTTTAAGAACAGCAATATTCATACAATCCTTTTCCATTACACCATTCTCTCTTTGTTGTTTTAATACATTCTCAGAATATTCCCATAACCAATCGAGGCGTTTCACTTGAGAATTAGGCTGCACATCCTCATTTTTAACAATAATATTAGAACCATTGAAGTATGGTTTCATAGATTCGTTAAAATAATCTATATCATATATATCTGAAAATAATATTTTTCTCTTCCAACCAAATATTGGATCAATTATACTAATATTATTCTTAATGGCGATATCACATGCACTAAAAAGGCAAAATAATTTATTACAAAGACCACCGCTTAATTGCGGCTGTAGATAACTGCACATAAATACCCTACTAATAAATTCTATAAATACCCTCACTATTAATATTAGTTAGAATATCTATTTTAGGAACAACTAACATCTGTAATTTATTATCTCTGATATAAGAATATATAAAATTTTCAACACATTGGTCTCCAAGATAATTTACATCAAGTAAGTATAAATCTCTAAAGTGTTTCCATCTTAACGCAAAACAGAATGTATATATCTGTGGGTTAGTATCAGATATTTTTACAACAGCATCGCAATCTTCTGGTGCACTTTTAACAGTATCTACAAAGATATCTGAAAGAAGAAGATATCTTCCAGAGAGTTTTATTATCCAATCATCGTCCTCAAAATTATTATTTTTGACATATTCTTGAATAGATAAAAACTCTTGTTGTGATTTACCTTTTGCATTAAGATCTTTTGTCGATGGTATATATAATTCGGATGAAAAAGCGAAGTTTGAGAAAGATGTTTCCTTGGATTCATCTTTAGAACATTCACTTATAATTGCATGAACTGGTTTATTATAATGGAATAATTTATGTAGGCATAATCTATATTCAGTATTACGTTCTATAAATAAGTCGCGAGTAATATCTTTTATTTTTACAGCACCAGTTATGATAAAATGTATAGACATTATAATATCAAACTATAATGTCTATTAGTTAGACCTTAAATAATCTCCTATTCAATATTATTATTAACATCCTTTGTAAAAAAATAAGGAAATAATCTTTCAAAAGACCACGCATCCAGTTTAGTTATATCCATAACATTATTTACATTATGCCATTTATCTACAATAATATCCCAGTTATTTGGTATATTTCCATTTATTAACATATTCAGTAAATTAATATAAAATTTTTTAGAATGTTTTAATATACAATCTCTAGGTATAATATACTGGCATCCAGGTGAAAATTCGAATTCTTCGATATTAGAATTAAAGAAATAATTATAATATTCTCTTAATTTTAATCCCTTAAATACATCTATATGTTCCTTATAATTTTTACCATAAAATGATGTTATCGACTTAGGGTGCGATTCAATCAATTCAATAATATTTTTTTGAATTGTATAATGATCTATATAATTATAAGTATCTTTATTGATATGATCAAAAGGATTTCCCTGAATAACTATCAAATATTCAGGTAAATTATCATAGTGTTCAATAATATGATGTATATATGTATGGGATTCTCTTCCAACATTTTGAAGAGGAGTATATGAAGTTTTTTCACCAGATTTATCATATACATATAAGTTTTTTGAATCTATATTTTCAGTCCACCTCACATCTTCTTTATATTTCGCAACAACTAAATGATATGAAGACATGTATATATAATATCTAATATATAGGTTTAAATACTCTATTGTAATAATCAATTGAATTACGTATTGCTTGATCCATATTAAAATATTTATAGTTTGCTAAACGTCCTACAAAATGAACATCTTTTTGGGTTTCTGCAAGGTTCTTATATTTATTATATAATTCTTGATTTATTTTAGTTGGGACAGGATAATATGGCTCTCCACTATCTGTTGATTTTTCTTTGCATATTATAGTATAATCACTTTTTTGATTTAATAAGTGTTTATATTCAATACATCTTGTATATGGGGTATCTAATGATGGATAATTAATTTGACTATTTTGTTGAAAAAACCCAGCTGTATTTATAGTTGACCATTCAAATTCAAGTGATCTATATTCTAATTTATCAAGGCCACAATTATTAAAATATCTATCTATTGGTCCAGTAAAAATTAAATTATCCCACTTATCAGTAGTTGTATTTACAAAATCAAACCAATCTGTATCCAATTTTACAGTAATATTTTCATGAGATAGCATATTTTTTACAATATCTGTATAGCCATTAACTGGAAGTGCTTGATATTTATCATTAAAATATCTATTGTCAAATGATGTTCTAACTGGAATTCTTTCTAATACAGAAGGATCTAATTCAGATGGATATTTATTCCATTGTTTATATGTATAATTTTTAAATAGTAAATTATATAGTTCTGGACCAACCTTATTAATTGCAACTTCTTCACTATTCTTTGGTATATTAACTTTAATTTTTTTATTATTTAACCAATCCACAGCTTCAGAATCATTCGTAATATTTTCATTAAATAATTTATTTATAGTTGTAATATTAACAGGGACAGGCACTAACGTATTAGAAACATCTGCTAATACACAATGTTCCCACCGTTTCCATTCTCCAAATGTATTTATATAGTCCCATACTTCTTTATCATTTGTATGAAATAGATGAACTCCATATAAATTTATTCTTATACCTGTTTTTTCATCTATATAGTCGTAGACATTTCCAGATATATGACTGCGTTTATCAATAATTAAAACCTTATAACCATCTTTTGCTGCAAGATTTGCAATTGTTGCACCAGAAAGTCCAGAACCTACAATACAAAAATCGTATTTCATCTATCATATAGATATAAAGATATTTTCAATAATTAAACTATGCAGTATTGTATATTCGATCCAAGCCAGCACTTTGTAGGTTTACAGCTAGTATTTCCAGAAGCTGATTATTATAGTTTACCAGAAAATGATTTCACGCGTAATAGAAAAATATATGATTGGTCGCCACAAGACGTATTTCATAACAAATATAGTTTTACATATAAAAATAATATTGAATCAATTAATAGTGACAACTATGATATACTAATAACTGGTATGCCATTCTATGACGGTGTTAGAAAGGGTTCTGTAGATTGGCAGAAACAAATATATGATTTTATTTTTAATGTTCTTATAAAGAATAACAAATTCAAAAAAGTCATATTTATAGATAACTATGATTATGATTATGACCCCAATGATTATATTGAATCTATACCTAATTTAATATTCTTAAAGAGATCTTATAATAAGATGATTAAATATAAAGATAATGTGCATTCATTTCCATTTGTAATTTTTGGCCACCCTACATGTATACTTTGGTCTATATTAAATAATCATGATAAATATAAAGACCATATAACTAAAATAGATAAATGCTTTTGGTCAGGGACGCTGTTTCATCATAAAGATGAGTTAGGCTATCCTATAGATCGCGATAGGAATAGATATTATAATATGATTAGAGACCATGTTGAAACCTATAAAAATCTGCCTTCAGAAAAATTTCTAAAAACCATGCAAAATCATAAATACTCGATTGACTTGTATGGTGTTGGTGATCCAAATAGAAGGACACTTGAAATATTATGGACAAGATCTTTAATTATTCAACAAAGGACGAATCTTTTATATCCTTTTGAAGATGGAAATTTAGTTCCCAATGATCTTCAATTTGATACAGAAGAAGAATTTATAAGTATAAGATCTACTTTAGAAGATGAAAATATATATAATGAATATTTGAAAATACAGAATGACCGTTTTGATAAATATTATACCGTTGAATGGCTAAGATCTTATATTAGTAATATAATTAATAAATAATGCGAGTTTAAACATATATATGAATATATATAAATATAATGAAATTAGTAGAATTAATAGATGATACAAGAACAGATAAGAATACAGCACATTCATATATAAATTTATATGAAGAACTCTTGCATAGTAAAAAAGATAGTGCTAAGAATATACTTGAAATAGGTATAAATCTTGGAGGAAGTATTAAATTATGGCATGACTATTTTCTAAATGCAACTATTCATGGGTTAGATATACTTGATGATCATAAACTATGGGGTGATATAAAAAACAAAGATAGAATAACCCTATATACATCAACCGATGCATATAACCCTGAGTTTGTTATCAAAACATTTATAGATACAAAGATGTCTTTTGATATGATTCTTGATGATGGACCGCATACATTAGAAAGTATGGTAAATTTTATTGATTTATATTCAAATTTAATTGCAGAAGATGGTATTCTTATAATAGAGGACGTGCAATCGATTGAATGGATAGAAACTCTTAAACAAAGAGTTCCAAATAATTTAAAAGATTATATAGAAGTATATGATCTGCGTAATATTAAAAACAGATGGGATGATATCGTATTTGTAATAAATAAGAATAAAAGTATATGATAAAGTTTAAAGGTGAAAAACCTATCTAATAAGAAATTATGAGTATTACTGAGAAATATATATCGCAGATTGAATTATCTTTTAAAAATGCAGAAGAGGGTATTTCTAAAATTTCAGAAGATATTATTAAAATGGAAGGTATGACTGGGACAAAAACAAGACATTTTTATAATAATTTATTAAATATGGAAGATGTAAGGTATTTAGAGATAGGTACATGGAAGGGATCTTCTGTATGTTCTGCAATGTATGGAAATAAGACAACAGTTGTATGTATGGATAATTGGTCTGATTTTTGGGGACCAAAACAAGAATTTCTAGATAATTTTAATAAATATAAAGGTGATAATAATGCAACATTTATTGAGAGTGACTGTTTTAAATTAAATTTATCAAGTCTACCATCTTTATTTAATATATATATGTATGATGGTGGTCATAGTGAAATGCATCATTATACAGCATTAAACTATTATTATAGTTGCCTTGATGATATATTTATTTTTATAGTTGATGATTGGAATTGGAATGATGTTAGAAATGGCACTCTTAGATCTATTGCAGATTTGGAATTAGAATGCCTTTATAAAAGAGAAATTAGATTAACTACAGATGGATCACATACTCCTGAAGATATTGCAAAGAAGACATGGCATAATGGGATCTGTGTATTTGTATTAAAGAAATAATTAAAGCATTTATAATTTATAAGAAAAATATACATAATAATTATATTTTGTATCTAAAGATATAAAAATATAATTAATAATAAAATGGCAGGGATTGCAATACCTGCGCCAGCAAGATATATTGATCAACTTCTGAAAAACATTTATAATCTTAGAATTAATATAAGATATACAGATCCTATTGAAATATGGGAAGTAGGTGAGGAATTAACGAGTGAAATGAGGATGGTTTTATCATTATTTCCAAATATTACATTTAAAAATACTACAGATTATGATGACAGAGTTGAGTATTGGAGAGGGTTTCAAGCCAAAGCTCCTGTTATCAAATACTCAAAACTTAATGATATTATAATGTGCGATGCAGATGTAGTATTATTTCAAGATCCCTCGATTATACAAAAGATAGATGACTATATTGAAACTGGATCATTTTTATTTCTTGATTTTCCATATTTTTATTTTGATTTGCCTAGTAAAAGAGTTAAAGATCAAGCTAGCATAACTAAATTTAATAGTCATGATTATTATGATAAAAGAAAATCATTTATAAGAAGTATTATTCCAAACCCACCAAGTTTTTTTCCTTCAGAATGGGGGCATTTATATAATGATTCATATCCAACGATTCCAGCTCCAGAAGGACTAGTTGAGTCTGGTGTATTTTACATTAACAGAGAAAAAAATAAAGATGTTATTGATACATTTTATGATTTAAATTTTAATTGGGAAGAGACATACAAATATGTTCACGGTGATAAAGAACTTACTTGGTTATCATTTATGGTACATAATAAAAAAGTTACAATAAATACTTCATATCCTTATCCTTATAAGGGAAAAATTTGCCAAGTATATAATAATGCTCCTTTTTATATACAAAAATTTGTTTAAGATAATAAAAGTTATCTTTATATATTAAAGAATAGTATAAAGATATTAAACTACCATAAATCATATGGAGGATATCAATTATAATTTTATAGATAATGTGATATCATATAAAGTTATAAATTCAATTAAAAAAGAAGTAGAGTATAAAACAGAAATAATAGAAAATAATTTAGAAAAGAATAATTATTTTATTTTAGAATGGTGTTCAGATAGTTCGAACGCGTTTGCACATTGGGTTTATGAATGCTGTGTATATATACCATATTATTTAGAATTAAAAAAGAAGTATCCTTTATTAAAACTTTATATAACAAATAAGAGAAAATTCAAAAATATTTTTTTAGAGTATTTAGGGGTAGATTTAAATGATGTAGTATACTCTATTGAATTGCCAAATACTTGTATTTTTCATGAAATAATATCTTTAGGAGATAGCCAAATAACAGAAGAATATAAGACAGTTTTAGATAATTTTTTATCATATTTTCCTAAAAAATATGAGAAAGATACTAATATTCTATTTATGCCTAGACAAGTAAAAGAGAATTATATTGGAAACGATCGTGTATATAATACAAAAGATCATGAAGAATTAATACTTGGAATTGATAAAAATAATAAAGTTTTACATACAGATACTATTGAAAAGTTAGAAGATCAAATAAAAATGGTTCAAAGTAGTAAAATTGTAATAGTAACAGATGGATCACCTGCAGCAGTTAATATTATATTTGCGAAGTCTTTTAATCTAATTATATTAAATAATAGTCTTATTAAAGATCAAGTTGAAAAATTTGGTGCATATAAATATATATTTAAAAAGATAATAGAAAAGAATGATATAATTGTAAACTATACAGATGATATGGGAATTTACAGTTTAATAAAAACGTTTAAGGAGATATTAATGTAAATAGTAAATAGGGAATAGTTGAGATGGGTATTTATTCAGATGGGAGTATATATGGGGTATGTTTAATAGTGAATGGGGAAGAGAGGTATAAGAAAGTTTATGAAAGTAAATTAAGTAAAGGAGAGATAAATGAGGT
>Ga0114974_10002965_pt1 | contig 12936 bp, 13 predicted proteins | sample S_130206_EF_Meta_FD_87318 | JGI IMG/M metagenome (GOLD analysis project Ga0114974, IMG submission 87318) | Freshwater microbial communities from Lake Simoncouche, Canada to study carbon cycling - S_130206_EF_MetaG | ecosystem: Environmental > Aquatic > Freshwater > Lake | place: Lake...
GAAATTTCTTTTTGATAGATTCAAAATATGATACGATTCCTCGCTATCCAAGGACTAGTTACCCTCTTCTCACTGCATGCCAGCGTGCATCACACATACTCTATCCAAATATGATGTTTTCACTAAATGATGCAGATGATCAAACTGGTGTCTTTAATCTATCTGATATGACCAACTTTGATGCTCAAAAAAGAGACCGCCGATTTGTAGCAATCAGAGATACGCACAGATTACGACATTGGTATCTAAAGGACGTTATAGATGAGATCTATAGATTAAATCCTCTAAGTCCCAGACGGGGCATATTTATTATAGCTGCATGCTCCTCTGCAGCAAGAGCACAAGAAGATATATCAATTCCATGCGCTGGACTTGATTTGGCATCTTCTATGATTCGTTTGGCAGATCTTACATATTCTTCTCAAAAGCCTGTTTCCTCTAGACTAGAGCTCGGTCCAAACACTCCTGAGGACATAGGCTATGGCACTCCACCTAATGTACCGGCAATTGAAACATTGGCATGCATGGCAATATCACTAGGCACCACGGGTGAAGAATATAATGAAAATGATCCCACTCTTTTTCATGACCCATCTCAAAAACAGATTGTACTAGATCTTGTGTATGACAGGGCAAAGAAAAATCACATGACCGATTAAGGGATGATCGATCTAATATTTTCCGGCCGCAATGTATTTGTTCTGTTCTTGGTTCTAGCCGGCGGCTTCCTGCAGCCGCTCTTTCCTTGCAATACCACTAAGCTCTTCACGGAGTCCAAGGCACTGCGTCACATCCTCGGATTCTTTACGCTAATCTTCTTCGTCGTGGTCAGCGACACAGAACTCGACGACTACATGCCACTCGGCACCATCCTTGTGACTAGCGCGGTAATCTATTTCTGGTACCTGATTGCATCTAAGATGACGGCTAACTGGTGGCTGGTCCTAGTGACACTTTTGGGCTCTCTTTACCTGATCAACCTCTATGAAGAGCGTGAGAAGAAGGAAGACCCGGTTGTAACAGCAACCCTCACAACGACCAAGAACGTGATCCTAGGTTCCAGCTTGTTCATAACACTGATCGGGTTTCTCATCTACCTGGGCGAAAAAAAGCTCGATTACAGAGGCAAATTCAATTATAGTGATTTCTTCTTAAGTACGCCGGCCTGCAAGGGTACGCCGACGGTGCTGCCCTACTGGACCTCCTTTCAGGCCGCCTTTGCGGAGCCGCCCGGTCGGTCAATGGTTGGTGGCATGTCAGAAGACCGGTTTATTACTGCGGTGAGTTCTACGGCGTCGTTCGGAGCTACTCAGGCGACGCTTAGCTAAGGCGGCCAGTCGCGGCATAGATCGTTCTGTCGCCAACTCCAGTACACGGGCCCACGATGCTACCGGTGCCCCTGCCCCAATCAGCGCTACAGCGATATCATCCTGTTTAGCCTTGATTGCAAGAGCCACGAGACCACGCGTATGCATATCCGACACAGGCAACAGCTGACGGACCACAGCTTCTTCTCCATCCTTAACGGCCCACGACAGTGGGATCTCACCCGCAGCATTTGGCGCATTCGGATTCGCTCCGGCTGCCAGCAGGATAGCGATCTGTTCAGTCAGTCCCCATCCGGCCGCCAAGTGCAGCGGTGTATCACCGTCGCCATCTGGCCCATTCGGATCAAGACTAATCAGTAGGTGGGGGATAAGCGGTGTCAGGCTCTCCTTAGTGCATGCGATGTGGAGCGCATTTGTTCCATCAATGGAGACCAGAGTAGGATCCGCCCGAGCAGCCAGCAGAGCCTCACATATATCGAGATTGCCGCCAGTGCAGCCGAACATGAGCGCGGTGGAACCATCCTTGTCTCGTCGGTTCGGATCTGCTCCCTTTCTAAGAATTTCATGCACGGCGGCCGCATGTCCGTGGAGTGCCGCCATCATGAGCGGTGTGTAGCCGTGACGATCTTCTCCTCTGTTGATATCTGGCGTAGATGCAAGTGCTGCATCCAGAGCCGTGGTCGTCGGATGTGGGCGGAGACTTAGGAGTGATATCAGGCTATGGATAGTTGGCTCCCCCAGTGGCGAACCCGAGCGTCGACGCTTCTCATTGACCGCTGCAACAATCGCCTCGATTTCGGCGACAGCTGATCGCTGATTCTTCTTTAGATGTGCTCTGTCGAGCGTAGCCAACCAGTGGCTCACCGCCTGAAAGCTATCCGCATTTTCCTTGGTAAAAATGTCGGCATCTGGAAACGTCATGTCCATAAGCTCTTCGATACGTCCCTCTTCGTCAAGAGCTCGGCACAAGAGACTATAGTGGATACCAGGATATTCGGCGAAGAGCTGTGCCTGCGTCCGATGCAGAGCTGCGACCTTTTCCAACTTCTTGAGTGAGACTGGCGCAGCTGAAGGCAGCGATACGAGCGAGCCCTCAAATGCTTGAGCAACCTCTGCAGGCTGCAGCTCATATCGTTTATCTCCGTGCTTGGTCGGGTGGAAGTCGAATGCCGGTGTTGGAAGCTGGAAGAAGCCCGATGGCCCCACTGTCTTGTAATCCTCAGCGTTACTCAGAAGTGTGTAAGAGAGTATGGGGTAGGGTTCACCAGCCACATAGATGCGTACGGGACGACCCAGAAGCCTCTCAATCGCAGCCTTGTTGGCAACGGGATCCCGAAATGTAGCAGTGGCAGCAGGGTCCGCCAGAACAGGATAGAGCTGCCACGAGATGGTACCGAGCATTCCACACTCCTCTGTTAGGACTAGCGTGCAGCCCGGTGGTACCTCGGGCCTCGACCCCTTGAGCTTCTCTGCACCATGTCCCAGAACAATGAAACTTTGCATACTCCCTATCGTGGCAAATGAAAAGGTGAATCGTGCCACGGCCGCTGCTACATAGGTACGATGACGTCAAGACATGGTTTAGCAAATGTCGGGAATACCTGCTATCTCAACTCTGCCTTCCAAGCGCTCAGTAAGATAAAGCCCTTCGCCGACTACTTCGGTACCGATGCCTGGAAGGCACACCGGCACCCCGATCGCAGTGGACATGACCTCGCTGGCCACACCGCCGATCTCATGACGGCACTACAGGCACCAGGCGATTCCGTAGTAATGCCCCAAAAGTTCGTGCGTTCCTTCATCGAGATAGCGCACAAAATCAATAGTGACATCCGCTTTGGCGCGCAGGCATGTGCGGCCGAGGCCGTTCAGATTCTCCTGGATGGGCTGCACGTGCAGCAGGCACGGGAGGTGCGCATGGAGATCGCTGGTGCCGCCGTTACATCCGATCAGGCCGAGCTTATTAAGAGCCTCGAGAGATGGGGCGACTACTTTCGCAAGCAGTATTCTCCGCTTATCGACGCCTTCTACTTACAGATACAAAACAAGCTGGTCTGTTCCAATTGCAAGAAGACCTCAACGAATTATGAGCCATGGGAGCTCTTGAAGGTGGAGATTCCTGGTGCCGAAAAGGCGGGCAACCCCGCCCCCACGCTAGCTGAGTGCATCGCCTCTGCCTTTGCAACCGAGACACCAGAAGACTTCATATGTGATTGCAAGGAGACGGGAACAACACGCAAGATACCCTCTATCAGCCGGTTCCCTAAGCATTTGATTCTGTCACTGAAGCGTTACACGAATGCGGGTGCCAAGGTTCGCGCCCGCATTCCATATGATCCTGAGAACATTGACATGTCGCAATTTGCCTCATGGTCTTCTCTACAAGGAAAGCCACGGTACCGCGTCATGAGTACAATTGAGCATCTCGGCAGCAGTCGCGGCGGTCACTATATCATGCGTGCCCGTGAGGCCGATGCGTGGCGCATCTACGACGATGTTCATGTCTCTGTCTGCAAGGAAGGCGGCGCTGCAGGCCCCGACACCTTCATACTCTTCCTTGAACAACTGGATCGATAATGCACACCTAAAGTAGATGAACGCAGCGGCGCCCGGTACAAATGTTGGCCTTGCTTCTGCCCCTACTTTTGATGTCAGTTCGCTTTTGACGGGATGGGGTGCAGTCGCATTGGCGGTAATCATTCTCATGGTACTGTTTGCCGTGTATTATGAGACGATCGGCTATTACATTCAGATCGGTTGGGATAAGCTAGAGTGGAGTCGCAAGCACGGCGAAAAGGTGGAGATCAAGGTGCCTGGTGGCCCTTCGGCACAGCTGACACCTGCCCATTCCTCTGGTAATCCAAGTGGCGCGCCGCTCGGTACTGGTCTAGAGAAGGTACTAGGTGGCCTGGAGTCCGATGTGGAATCGGCATTGGGCCTGGGCTCCGGTTCAGGTAAGCAGGTATTCAATGTGAATCGTAATCTCTACAGCTTTTCGGAGGCAGAACCGCTGTGCCGCGCCTTTGGTGCGGAGCTTGCGACCTATGATCAGGTAAAGGAGGCCTACAAGTCCGGTGCGGACTGGTGCAACTACGGATGGATCAAGGGGCAGCTGGCGGTCTATCCTACTCAGAAAGCGACCTATGACAAACTCCAGCACGGGCCAGAGCACGAGCGGATGTCATGTGGTGTTCCCGGTGTGAATGGAGGCTATTTCCCGAATGAGGACCAGCGCTTTGGTGTCAATTGCTATGGCGCGCGACCGGTAGAGTCTGCTCTCGATGAGCGGATGCAGCAGGCCGAGCATTCAGATATCGCCTTTGATCGCCAGGTTAATCACTATAAGTCGGAGCTGGATTCGATCGCAGTGAACCCGTGGTCAGGGAAGCAGTGGTCTAAGTGACCGGCTAGAGCCCAAGAACATTTCTAGAACAAGACAGGCTATTAGCCCGTGTTGTTTGAGAATTTCATCGTCACTAAATGCATGAAGAATGATCGCGTTTTTGCTTTGCCGATCCATGATCCAACAGATAGGGATCGATATTGCTCTTTTCCTGATCTATCTCATCCAGATCAACGGATGTTGGATCAAAGGCATCAACGATATCTATTGAGCGTGAAAGCCACCATGGGAGAAACTCCATAATCTCTGATCGCCAGCCTTCAATACGACTTTCCCAAAACCGTACATCTGTACCAAATACAGAGTTCATAACCTCATCATGCCAGCTATCCAACGAGAACGTATAGTGAACCCAATCAAGCCAAAGCCCCTCTTCTCTCGCGGCCCAACCCTCCGGCTTATACGGTTCCATCAATGGTGCAGAAATATTGTGACACGTTGTCTCCTGACGCAGACTGATATACTTAAGAATATGCAGGCCCAGACGACGTTTGTTAAGGCCGAGTGAAGCCCCTCTAATACGTGCATATTGCTCCATATGCTGTACAATCTTGGCGACATCATCTGCAACACATTCGCCATACCGATTGTTTTGGAAGAACGACATCATCTTCTCTATTAAAGAGAAGGTGTCTTTAACTTCAAGTGCTTAGGCACTAGGCGGTAGCCTATTTGTTTGCTTCTTCAGAGTCTCGGTAGCCTTGAGCTCACGATGATCATGCAGCCAGCGGATCAGTGACTGGCTCTGTGAAGCACTGACACCTGCTTGCGTTGCCCATGCTGCTACTTCCTTTTCGAGATAGCCCCATGATAGGGTTGCCGGTGCAGACTTACGCTGCAGCGTAAGTGATGCGCCCGATACCTGAATCGTCGAATTGTCGAGGCGCATCTGTTTCATGAGAGCGATTGCGTCGGTCTCGTGTTTGGATCTCAGGGCCCTCGCATTGGATGCCTGCGCGGTGTGATTCTCCAGCAGATTATCCATATGTATCCAGCCCCGGATAGACTCTATTAATCGTTGTTTGGGATCTTTAGCAACGAGGTCGGTCATCTAACCGTGTGATGGAATGTTAATAATGGAAGGGGCCGCAGAGCGTAAAACAATTACACATGTGATAACCGTACATAATAGAAGGACTAGGAAACATATGGCAACGCCGACTATCCAAGGAAAGATCGAATTCAAGATGTGGCGAACAATCGGGTCGATGATTTTTTGTAGAACAAGCTGTTGGGTGGGGCGTTTCTCAAAGCCGGTGACCCAGCGATCTGCTATTTCGAGTCCTAGATCATGAAGAGCAGAGCGTGCCACTGCTTCCTTATCGGCCATTACTGGTAAGTGCGGTTTTCTATTGAGACACAGACCGCATCCCATCTTAAGATGCCCCTGCAGCCACCCAAGCGGCAAACAACGGGTGGATACTTCTTGGCCATTAATCCTCCGGCTCTTACACCTGCACTGACCTGTGATTCAACAGGTTGGAAGGCCACTGAAGAATGGTCAGACTTTGCGACGATTCTTAGACAGGAGCTCATGGGAGAGCTGCTGAGCCACGGCAACTGGTTCTCCCGGCCACCCCGGCGCGATGTGATTGAACCGCTGTTTGCCCCGTGGGTCGGCAAGTCTATGCAAGGTCAGCTGCAGTTCTTTGGCAAGCAGCCCGACCTTCCTGGAACCGGCAAAGCCAGGTGGCAGCTGGATGGACTGACAATGACCTCTACGGCAATCACTCCGATCTGGTCGGTGGCGGAATTTGTCGCCGCCGATGAGGATACTATCTCTATCTTTGGTGATGCGAATACCGTCGACGGCGATGATGAACGTGAGATCCAGTTCGACGATATTGAGCTGGCTTCTCCGGCTGCTGCCCCGACCCGCATGCGGAATCGTGAATGGGAGGCTGCGAAGTTCTTGGCCAAGGAGCGAGTCCGCGAGGCGAGGCTGAAGGCCCAGATCGCCGATCGCATGGCTATGAAGGAGGAATCCCGGTTTTATACCAAATTCGGTGATCTGGATGACGGCGAATCGCACTTTAGCGAATATGATTTGACGGAGGACGAAGGTGAGGAGTCGGTTCCGGATTCGGATCAGCCATAACAATTTTCATGCATCACATCAGAAACGATGTTTGATCAGAACCTAATTGTTGGTCTCGTTGTCCTCGGTGTTGTTGTCCTGGCTGTCTATGCCTATGCGCCCAAGCTCACGGGCATGCTTTCCGGCCTTGGTCTCGAGGGCTTTGCTTCTCCACCCAAGCTCGCTACGCAGGCCATCGCCCCCAAGGCGCGCAACGGCGGCATGGGTGCCAACAAGGCGGCTACACAGGGTAAGCTTGATCACGCTGCTGCCACGGCGATCAAGAACCCGCCGGCTCCTTCTTCTCTTGGTGCCAAGGCGGAGGGCTTCGCCGACTTCGCGAGCGTCGGTGACAGCATGGGCCCTGTGCCCATGGCGGCGTCACAGAAGCCCCAGGGCTGCTACCCCCGTGAGCAGCTTAACCCGATGGATCTCCTTCCTTCGGATCCTAACTCGCAGTGGGCGCAGGTGAATCCCACGGGCGCGGGCGACATCGCGGGCAAGAACTTCCTGTCGGCGGGCGCTCTCATCGGTATCAACACGATCGGCCAGTCGCTGCGGAATGCGAACTTGCAGCTCCGCGCCGAGCCGCCCTGCCCCCAGGTTTCTGTTTCTCCTTGGCTCAACAGCACGATTGAACCTGATTTAATCCGGAAACCTCTCGAATAATTTTTCTATATGGGAAAATCAGAAATACGAATAACTAAACAAGAAATTACTAATTTCATAGTTTAGTTCAATAGGCAAATATGACAGATTTAAATGCCTGCTAGTGACTATTAATTTAACTGACACAAAAATCAAACAAATAATGATATCTACCAATAAGGTAAGCAAATGAGTGGAGCCCTCAGCCCCTACGCCCTAGTTCTTGGTGTTCTCGGCGCCGGTGCAGCTGCCTTTGCACTCAAATCCGGTAGCCACGACATGGCCCACGTAGAATCAATGGTGGATCAGCAAAAGTACATTGTACGTAATCTGCCAGACAAGCAGGATGCCGCTGATCGCCTGGCCCGCACTCGCGGCAAGCTCCTCCGTCTCATGCGGGACCTGAAGCAGACACATCCCGATAAGCCCTTTGTTGCACAGATGCTGCGCAATTTTGATGCCGACCCCTCCCGTTTTTCGGAATCCACACCCGATGCCAGCTACACATCTTACAGCGTGAATAAGGGCGAAAAGGTCTTCATGTGCTTACGGCAGCGTAATGAACGGGAAGAGCTCGTAGATGAGAACATTATCACCTTCGTTGCGCTGCACGAACTGAGTCACTGTGGTACGAGCGAAGTCGGTCACACCCCGCTATTCTGGAATAACTTCGCCTGGCTCCTGAAGCGAGCCGAAGAAATGAAGATTTATGAATTTATGGACTTTGCGGCACATCCAGTGGAGTACTGCGGTATCCATATCACAGATCAACCGACCTACGATAAGGCGAAGGATCCTGACGCGACAAAATAATCAAAGTAGCATCCTACATTAGGGCATGTCTATAATAGGTTATATACATATTTGTCAGACAGCAGGGTGGATCAGATCATTCAATATGCTAATAACAGAAGTACGATCAAGTGGCTTATACGATGCAACCGCAATCATAAATTGTGGTATTGTCAGTGATACAGAGAGCATTCAGGATGATGAGATTCTTCATGATCCCAAGTTCAATCTAATGCATCTTGGAAATACTGCTCTCTACGAGAGACCTACCCTGCTTCATATGAGGAATAATGCGATCGCCGAAAATAAATACTGGTATCTCCATACAAAGGGGTTACGGCATTTTGGTACACCCACCGAGAATAATGTTATTGATTGGATAAATTTAATGCTATACTGGAATATTCGTAAATGGAATAATGCAGTAGAGATTTTAAATACAAATAATACATATGGATGCAATAAGCTTGGCAACCTTCATTACTCTGGAAATTTTTGGTGGGCAACTGGATCACATATATTAAATCTTCCTACAACTATACAATTATATTATATAGCATCAGAAGATTATATATTATCGTCTAACTACAAGACTGGTTTCTATAATGCATTTTCTAGTGGATTAGAGGGAATGGGGCATTATTCTCACCCATACCCTGCATCTAGATATACACAGCAAAAAGGATTGAAGCTACCAAAGCTGACCAGATCTAGTATACTAATACTGATACCTAGACCTATACCAATGCAGAATAAATCGACTCCTATACTCAATCGTGCTAAATTATATATGATTGGAAAAACATCTCCTAGACAATAACGTTGATAAATTTAGTACTTCACGGTAGAGGGCCATGAAACTGTTATATTATCTTCCGGCTATCGGTATTAAAAATTTGGATAAAAAACATGCTATTCTTTTGCATAATTTGCATTATATCTATAACAATATTAAGGAAAAGTTTAGTGTTTCAATCGGCTTTTATACTGTTTCTGAACATATCAAAAGATCCATAAATGGTCTCGATTTCATAGAGAATGCATATTTCTACGAAAAAGAAGGTGTTTTAACGGAATTATTTTTAACAAATCCGAATAATGATCAGATAGAGTTATATGACTATATCATATATGCATTAGACGACGTAAAGATTGTAAATATGGACATTCCACGTATGATACAAATAAAGGAACAATATAATATAGAAATCTTGTCACCCAAAATTTTATGCTCTACGCACGGTTTCATGCGTAATAATCACAATCTAACTATACAAAATTTCCTTGAAGTGTATTTCTTATTAATGCGTCCAGTGGATTTTCGTAGATTCTGTTCTATCCATACAATAGAAAATAAATGGATGTGGGGGGTAGACTTCTTATTTGGTTACTATAAAATAAAAGCAGGGGTGCTGAATACATGCGTAGCCAATCATGAGTTACCTAGTAACTCGAGCAGCGGGCTAGCATCGTCACTTATGATACAGTATCTTATAAGTAGAACAAAATATACAACGTTGCAGCAGGTGTCTAGAGATTATAAAGCTATTGTAGAAACTATAGATGTAGGAGAAAAGATACCACCGCCAATTAAGTCAAGGCCGATTATACCTAGGCTGCCAAGACAGATCATACCTAACTATCCAATACAGTCAAAGCCGATCATACCTAACTATCCTATGCAGTCAAAGCCACATATCAATCCCATGCTTCTAAATCGCAATAAATCATATGTCTCTAGAAGATTTTTTCCCTTTAGAGGCTAACTTACTTAGTACTATTGCCTCTTCCTTACTCATAAATCCAGCCGTCTTTGACCATTTACCGTCACAACCTGTCTTATATGTTGCAAAGAACTGTTCTATTTTTTCTAGATCTACAGTGCTAACATCAGCGCCATCTAGCGTACAAATCACCTTCTCATCCATGCCCTTCTCATCCTCCATGCGAAGCGCACAGACGATATGTGCATCATATATTCGATCATTATGGAGTGGCTCTTCACATATAATGAGTGCATCCAGCTCATCGCCATCTGCAGCCAATGTGTCAGGGATGAACCCATATGCATACGGATAGACAAAGGGGGCCGACAATATACGATCAACCTCTAGGCATCCAGTCTCTTTATTAAGCTCATACTTGACATTGCTACCCTTCTCAATCTCAATATAAACCTTCATCTCTACACTGTGGAGATATTCTTGTTTTAGATTAACGGTGAAATTAACAGGTTAAAATTGCCACGAATCCTGTAGAGGACTATGAGCGTAACAACGATTCCGCTTCTTGAGGATCTGCAGGGTACGTACGCCGGCCTTCAGATTGAAATGGTCGGCATTGAGACACCTGTACAGCTGAGTGATATATATCCCTTCGTCAGTGTTACAGATCTGAAACGCATGATCTGGTTGCAGCAAGGAGGCGACCCCCGGTGGGCACCTGAGCGTGTCTTTATTGGTGTCAGATCAGCGTCAGGTATTCGCCCGATTGAATTTCATTGGCCCGCCGCTGTCACCGGCATCGATCTCCCTGATCCTCTGACATCGCGTGATCCGAATCCCCGTCTGGTTGATGAAAGTGGTAATCGTAAGCCGGTAGGGCCGACGATGATCGGTTCGCTCATTCTTGAGACCGCCCTATCACCCGAGATCATGGCCACGGGTACTCTTCCTACCGTAACCGCCATCAGCCTTGCTTCACTTATCCCTACATCTCCTGATTCTCTTACGGGCGCCCTCTATGGCGGCTTTTACCAGCTCTACTTTCCGTGGCTAACGGCACCTGGCCAAGTGCTGGATGCGGCGACTCCGTCAGCAGCTATGACCGATGCCTACGAGGCTATCCGATTATATACGGCGGATCGCGTGAATCGCATTCGTGTTGTGCAGCGTGCTCTCGGAAAGCGGGTAGCAGGTGCGTCATTGACCATGAATACGATGGTGCGGCTCCGCTGGACTCTTCCACCTCCCGCCGAAAAACCCGAATCTCTTGAACGCACATTTTATGGCTTGCATGCGACGGAGACCATTCCATTTCTACGCTACTTCCCTATAGCAAGAGCCCCGCTCCTCAAACTCGGGTTGAAATCGGATGGTACACCCTTTGTTAGTGACGATAAGGTGTTTGCGCAGTATCTGAATCAGGCGGCCCCTATTATGAAATCGGGTGGAGTAATCCTCGCCAAGATCCCTTTGGCATCGGCCCATGTGGAACGCGGCGCCGCCTTCACACTCTTCATGTTTGAGGATGGCACCTGTGATATTTCGCTAGACGTCCCTCAGAAAGGTGCGACCTACATTGCTGCAGTCGCTGCTGATGCCCAGCGTCTCCTCCGTTCAGTCGTCACCGCGATCGGCTTTGGTCCTGACGCAGAACCAGTTCTACGAGATCTGCATGCCACTTACAAATGGACACATCCTGATCCGCGCCGTTCAGCACCGATGTCAGCTGCGAAGCTAATGCAGCGTGTGGAGGCACTGACACCCTTCCTAGAGAGTGTTCCTACGCTACCAGGGGAGTCAGCAATGGCAGTGTTCCAATGGCGTGCGGTCAGCAACTACGAGAGCGAAACGGCCCAATTTGCCTATATCACCCAGATGATTCTTCGTGGGGGGTCTGATAAGTCAACACCGACCGCCTATGCCGCCGAAGTTGCGGAGAAGTTCGGTATTACACCGGCTGCTGCTGCCTCTGTGATAGAGCGCTGGGCTGAACGTCGTGCTGATGCGGTAGCTCCATCTACGGGTCCAGGTTCTGGTGCCCTTGCGGTCCCCAAGCATTCGACGGGGACATCTATAGCTATTTCCGGTTCTCATCCCGAATATACTCTCGAGATCCAGGGCGTCGATTCTCTGCAAGAACTGCAGCGCCTTGTCAGTGTAGTTGGCGTACTCTTGGGTGCGCCTTCTGCGGATCTCTCGATTGCCCCGCCACCGCCGGAGATAGAGGCTGTCACGACAGCCGTGGCAATTGCGGATGCTATGGTTGCAGAGGATGCAGGAGCAGAAGAAGAAGAGGTTGAACTTGGTGAAATGGACCCCGCAATGGCGGCGCTCATGGCGGATCTCGGCTTTGGCGGTGACGAGGAAGAAGCACCTGCTGATGAAGTCGCAGGCCCTGCCCTCGTGATAGAAGAAGTGGTTGTGCCATTAACCGCGCCCGCCCCTGCCCCAGACATCGCCGCAGCTGTAGCTGCAGTCGATGATGAATGTCGTGGTACACCATGGGCTCCCGGCGAAGCACCTCTAAGAATTACTGCCGACTACTACATGGCCAAGCTCAAGAAGGAAGATAAGGTGCTCTTCGGCTATTCGAGTACGGCCACCGGTCGGGTCAAGACATACAGCAAATCCTGTCAGCGCCGCGATGATCGCCAACCCAACATCATGACCCTCGCCGAATACGCGCGTGTGCAGCGTTGCTATGAGGATCGTGTCCGCTTCGTAGATCTCCCGCCCCGCAAGGCAACTGATCTTCCCCAGGACCCGACATGGAATCCCAAGAAACGATTGCCCGACGAATATTTCTTTACAGATCACACGCCCGGACCCACCATGGGAATGCCGTTGTGGTCGGTCTATGGCTATGAGAACAAGACTCGACCCGGTGAATATCTCTACGTGATCTGCGCCGAACTCTGGTGCGACCGCGATAATCTGCCGATCCTGCAATCCGAATACGAGGGC
>Ga0114974_10002968_pt1 | contig 12930 bp, 9 predicted proteins | sample S_130206_EF_Meta_FD_87318 | JGI IMG/M metagenome (GOLD analysis project Ga0114974, IMG submission 87318) | Freshwater microbial communities from Lake Simoncouche, Canada to study carbon cycling - S_130206_EF_MetaG | ecosystem: Environmental > Aquatic > Freshwater > Lake | place: Lake...
CAGAGGTAGCAGCAAGCACTGCGAACCCACGCAGGACTTGGCGTCTGACGCAATGAATCGGATCTTTGTCTGTCATGGCTTGGCAAACCCTGCTCTGGTGAAAATTGCCTGCGCCTTGGCTCCACGCAGATAGCGCAAGAAGACGCTGGCATCGGACCCCGCTGCGACCACGACTGCCGCCGGATAGCGAATGGGCGCATGACTGCTGGCGGGGAATACATCGACCACACGCACCCGCGACTCGGCCTTGGCATCGGTGGCATACACGATGCCCAGCGGTGCTTCACCACGTGCCACAAAGTTGAGCGCGGTACGCACATTGTCCGCGGCCACCAACCTGCCTTCGATGGCCGCCCAAACACCCAACTGCATCAGCGCCTCTTGTGCGTACTTACCGACCGGTACTGAGGCAGGATCACCGGTAGAGAGGCGACCTGAGGCACCCAGTGCAGCGGCCAGCGCGAAGGCAGGCGCTATCTTAAGCGTGAGCTTGCTGTCAGTCGGCGCGATGAGCACCAGCGAGTTGCCGGCGATGTCGGCGCGTGTAGCCGGCTGGATGAGCTTGCGCGCTTGCAGATAGTCCATCCACTGCTGATCTGCTGACACAAACACATCTGCCGGTGCGCCGGATTCGATCTGCCGTGCCAGCACTGAACTGGCAGCAAACGAGAACCGCACGGCATTGCCAGTGTCCGCTGTGTAGGCGTTGCCGACTTCTTGCAACACATCGGTAAGCGATGACGCCGCGAACACCGTAAGCACGCGCTCTGCAGCCGGCGCAGCAGACGTGCCAAGACACAGTAGCGACAGAGCCAGTATCCAGATATTTTTCACGGTTCACGGCAAGTACCAATGATGGCTGTATCTTACAGACCTTGAGTACACAGCCATCGCACCATCGTCGGGAGCACGCTCAACATGACCAGCCAAACGCAGACCCTCGCACCCTTTCACCTGCTGATCGGCGGCAAGCTCATTGCCGGTGCCGGCAGTTTTGATGTGATCAACCCTGCCACCGAAACCGTGCTTGCCGCCTGCCCACGTGCCGATCTGGCCCAGCTCAACCAAGCCGTAGCCGCCGCCAAAGCAGCGTTCCCTGCGTGGGCCGCCACGTCGCTGCGCGAACGCGCGCTACTACTGGTCAAGCTGGCAGAGGCCATGGATACACACGCGGCCGATATCGCGCCGGTACTGACGCAGGAACAGGGCAAGCCGCTGGGCGGTGCAGCCTACGAGATGATGATTGCCGCCGGCACGCTGCGTGCCTTTGCAGCCATGGACCTGCCGCCGACTGTGATTAAAGACACCGCCGACACACAGGTGGTGCGGATGCGTTCTCCACTGGGTGTGGTAGCTGCTATCGCGCCTTGGAACTTCCCCGTCATCATGATGATGACCAAGGTTGCGCCGGCGCTGCTGGCAGGCAACACCGTCGTGTTCAAGCCGGCGCCCACTACGCCGCTAGCATCACTGCGCGTAGCGGAACTGTGTGCCAGCATTTTCCCGCCGGGCGTGGTCAACGTAATCGCCGACGTGAATGACTTGGGCGATGCACTGACCAGCCACCCCGATGTGGCCAAGGTGGCTTTCACGGGCTCTACTGCTACTGGTCGCAAAGTCATGGCCAGCGCCGCGCCCACACTCAAGCGACTCACGCTTGAGCTCGGCGGTAACGACGCTGCCATCGTGCTGGACGACGTGGACCCCAAAGAGATTGCACCCAAGCTGTTCTTTGCGGCGATGGTCAACTCCGGTCAGGTTTGCTTGGCTGCCAAGCGAATCTATCTGCCCGAGTCGCTGTACGACGCCATCTGCGCCGAACTGGCCGTGCTGGCCGATGCGGCAGTCGTGGGCAACGGCATGGACCCAGCGTCGCAGTTCGGTCCGGTGCAGAACCGCATGCAATACGAGAAGGTCAAAGCCATCATCGAAGACGCGCGCACGCGCGGCAACGTGATTGGTGGCGGCAAGCCCTTCGAGGGTCCGGGCTTTTTCGTCCGGCCGACCATCATCGCCGGGCTGCCCGATGATGCGCGGCTGGTGTGCGAAGAGCAATTTGGCCCAGTGATGCCAGTGCTCAAGTATTCCAAGCTTGAAGACGCCATCGCCCGCGCCAACGATTCGGAATATGGCTTGGGCGGTACGGTGTGGTCTGCCGATACCGAGCGTGCCTTCGTGGTGGCGCAACAGCTTCAGACCGGCACGGTGTGGATCAACAAGCACCTGGATCTGTCGCCGGATGTGCCGTATGGCGGCACCAAACAATCGGGCTTTGGCGCAGAGCTGGGTCAGCAGGGCTTGGAGGAATACACCCAGGCCCGCAACATCAACATCGCCAAGTAGGGCTCGTTGACAACCGATGATCGCGGCACGGTACCGACCGCGACCGCGGTTATACTTGCCACAACGGCTCGAAATTAAACGCTAGGGGACTGATGATGAAAGTGGTGTCCGCACACCTGCGCCGCCTGTCGGCGCTGACCTTGTCGCTGTTGACCTGCACCACGCTGCTGACAGGTGCTGCCGCAGCGCAGAGCTTGGATGCCTTCTCCTCGCAGGCTTTGAGCAAACTGCCGCAGAACAGCTGGCCCACCAACGGCGGCAGTCTGTTCAACCAGCGCTATTCGCCGCTGGCGAGTATCGATCGCAGCAACGTGGCGCAACTCAAGGGCGTGTGGCGGACACACTTGAAGGGCTCCGGCTTGGCGCCGAAGTACTCGGGTGAGGCACAACCGCTGGTGCATGAGGGAGTCATCTACATCATCACCGGTGCCGACGATGTGTTTGCGTTGGACGTGGTCAGCGGCAACATCCTGTGGGAGCATGCGGCAAATCTCGACCCCAAGATTGCCTCGGTGTGCTGCGGCTGGACCAACCGCGGCGCCGGCCTGGGCGATGGCAAAGTGTTCTTCGGCGCACTTGATGGACGGCTGGTCGCGCTGGATATGAAGACCGGCAAGCAAGTCTGGTCCGTCCAAGCTGAACGCTGGCAGGAAGGCTTTTCGCTGACCACTGCGCCGCTGTACTACGACGGCATGGTCATCACGGGCATTGCCGGTGGTGAATTGGGCGTGCGCGGACGCGTCAAAGCCTTTGATGCGCGCGACGGCAAACTGCTGTGGACGTTCTATACGGTGCCAGGCCCGGGTGAACCCGGCCACGACACCTGGCCCAAGGACAGCGATGCGTGGCAGCACGGTGGCGGCACGGTCTGGCACACACCGGCTGTCGATCGTGAACTGGGGCTGTTGTATTTCTCGACAGGCAACCCGGGCCCTGACTTCAATGGTGCTGTGCGCGGTGGTGACAACCTGTACACCGCGTCCATCGTCGCCATTGAGGCGCGCACCGGCAAGTACCGCTGGCACTACCAGGAAGTGCACCACGATATCTGGGATTACGACGCACCCAACCCGGTGGTGCTGTTCGATGCCAAGGTCGGTGGCAAGCAGCGTAAGGGCTTGGCCCAAGTGGGCAAGACCGGCTGGGCGTACATACTCGATCGCGCTACCGGCAAGCCGCTGATCGGCATCGATGAGCGCCCTGTGCCGCAAGAGCCGCGGCAACTGACTGCCGCAACGCAGCCCTACCCGCGCGGCGATGCGATCGTGCCGCAGCAACTCGACATCGCCCCCGAAGGCTATGACCTGGTCAATGGCGGCAAGATCTTCACGCCGTTCTTTGGCAACAAGGGCGTGGTGGCCAGCCCCAGCTTGTACGGCGGTGCCAACTGGCCGCCGAGCTCTTTAGACCCTGTGCGTAACCGCCTGTTCGTCTGCGCCTCAGACGTACCGGGTCTATTCGTCGGTGGTAGCGAGACGCACGGCAAGCCACCGGTGCTGGGCGAAAACTATGTAGGCGGCGTCGTCGGCTTTGCGCCCATGCCGCGCAGCGGCATCTTTGCGGCGGTAGATGTCACCACCAATAAGCTGGTGTGGCGGCAACGCTGGATGGACCAGTGCTACAGCGGCTCCGTGGCCACGGCGGGCGGGCTGGTGTTTGTCGGCCGCAATGACGGTCGGCTGACGGCGCTGGATTCAGACACCGGCCGCATGCTGTGGCAGTTTCAGACGGGTGCCGGCATGAATGCACCGGCCAGCGTGTTCGAGCATGCAGGCAAGCAGTATGTGGTGGCCTTGTCGGCGGGCAATGCACTGGCCGGCACGGCACATGGTGACAGCGTGTGGTTGTTCGGTCTCGACGGCAAACTGCCGCCGGCCCAGGCTCGCGATAGCGAGGCGCCGCCTGCCGTCACAGCCACCGCACCCGCGACGACTGCAAGCACCGCCAACACCAGCAAGGTTTCCGGCGCCGAGATCTTCCAGCAGGCTTGCGTGCCCTGCCACGGCACTGATGGCAAAGGTGGCCACGGTGGCGGCGCGCCGCTGAACAAGGTCACCGATCTGGCAGCAGTTGTGCGCACCATCACCGAAGGTCGCAAGACCATGCCACCCTTCGGCGGCGCACTGACGGCCGAGCAGATTCAGGCCGTCAGCCGCTATATCGTCGGCGACCTGTTCAAGTAAGGTCGCCGCAACGCATCACTCCCGCGCGCGGTACACCGTCGCGGGTTGATCGCGCAGTTGGCGCAGCACGCCCGGGCGCATGCGCCCCACCACGTGCATCTCGCAGGGCTTGCAATCAAAGCGCAGCGTGAGCGTGTCCTCGCCATGCTGCAGTACTAACGGCTGTGCACGCACAGTGCCCTGCACGCCCACCACGCCTTTGGCCTGCTTAGGGCAGAGGCTCAGGCTGTAGCGGACGCAATGCTTGGTGATCATCAAGCTGACTTCACCGAGCTCTTCGTGGCTCTCGTAAGCAGACTCAATCATCTTCACGCCGTGGCGTGCGTAAAACGCTGCGGCTTTGTGGTTATAGACGTTGGCCAGATAACTGACCGTGTCTTCGGGATAGTCCGCTGGTGGATCCAGGGGCACAGCGCGTGGCAGTCGCTCCAGTCCCTGCGTGCGTGCCGTATCGAGCGCGACGACCGCATCACGGCGCAGTCCATTGAGCACTGATGCAGGCACGAACCATGCGGCATCGGCTGGCAGGTGCACATCACCGGCCACATAGTCGGTGTTGCCTAAGCGGGTGAGTTGATCGCGTAGCGTTTGCACCGCACGTTCTGCATCACGCGCCGGCTCAAAGGCACGCTCGATACGCGATGCACCCGAGAAGCCGTCTTCATCGAGCAAGGTCAGCTCCAATCCGCTGCGACCCGCCTCATTCCAGGGCGAGAGAAGCACATCGACCGCAATGCGACGTTCGGCCGACGGCTTGGCCATCAGCCGCTCCCAGTCCATGTCGCGGTTGCGATGTAGCACCGCGCCCTTGCGCAGGTCTTTTAGGTCTTTGGTGCCGGTGGAGCCTGCACGCGCCGCAAGATTGGGCTCGACGCGCCACAGCCCGCCGCTCAGATGCTGCGTGGTGTTGACCTGCACGCCCTGCAACTCACCCTGCAAGTCAGTCCACGTGATCGAGTCGCCATTGTTGAGCACGGCTGCTGCGTCATCTAACACCACATCAAAATGCCGGGGTGCCACCGCCGCCACATGCCCCAGCGGCAAGCCGGCATGCTTGGGCGTATCGAACGAACCGATGTCTTCTTTGCGACCGTTTACAAAATAATCGGTACCGCCGCGGTTAAAGCCCTGCTCCGGCTGCGGCGTGAACGTAAAGGTGCTGCGCCCGCTGCTGCTGCGTGCAAACTCCGGACGGCGCTCTAGCAGTTCGTCAAACAACACGCGGTAATGTGCGGTTACGTTCTTAACCGTGGCCATGTCTTTGTAGCGGCCTTCGATCTTGAAGCAGCGCACGCCGGCATCGACCAACGCATCGAGGTTAAGGCTCTGGTCGTTGTCCTTGAGGCTCAGCACGTGTTTGTCGTGCGCAATAATCTGGCCGGCCTGATCTTTGACCGTGAACGGCAGGCGGCATTCCTGCGAACAGTTGCCACGGTTGGCACTGCGACCAGTGTGCGCATGACTGATGAAGCACTGACCGCTATAGGCAACGCACAGTGCGCCGTGGATGAAGAACTCGAGGGTGGCCTGCTGCACTTCTGCAGCAATGGCGTGGATTTGCTCCAGCGTCAGTTCGCGCGCCAGCACCATTTGCGATATGCCCGAATCCTGCAGGAATCGCGCCTTAGCCGGTGTGCGGATATCGGTCTGTGTACTGGCATGCAACTGAATGGGCGGCATGTCGATTTCGAGCAGACCCATGTCCTGGATGATGAGTGCATCCACACCAGCGTCGTACAACTGCCAGGCCATACGCCGTGCAGGCTCCAGCTCGTCGTCGCGCAGGATGGTGTTGAGCGTGACGAAGATGCGCGAGTGAAAGCGATGCGCGTGGCTTACAAGCCGCGCGATATCTGCAACAGAGTTGGTAGCTTTGTCGCGTGCGCCCATGTCGGGCCCACCGATATACACCGCATCGGCGCCATGATTGATCGCCTCGATGCCGATCTCGGCATTACGCGCGGGCGAGAGCAGTTCAAGGTGGGGACGGTGCATGGATTGAGTGCCTGAGTCTGGGGGCAGGCATGGTAACGCAGCGCTGCAGGACGGCTGATCTGGATTGATCAGCCGCCTTTTACCGCTGTTACTGGTGCATGCCGGTCTGCGGCACCACCGGTGCTAGTGCCGGCGCACCGCCAGCAGCAGCCGCACCACCACCACCTGGGCCACCAAAGGCCGGCGGCGGTGAATTGCGCACTTCGTTGGCCAGCGTGGTGACGTAGGCGCGAATGGCATCGGCATCCTTCACCGACAGCGTCTTGGCAAACGACAGCATGCCGTTCTCGGTCAGCGCGCCATCGATCACCACGGTCTTGAACGCCACATCACTTTGCAGCAGTGCCGAGTAACGCAGGTCGGGGAAGCCGCCCATGCCGCGTCCACCGTCGTGGCACAGCGAGCAGTTCTGCGTATACAGCTCTTTGCCGTGCGCCACGGTGGCGGCATCGCCAAAGTTCTGCGGCGCATAAACCACCAGCGGCGCCGGCGGCGGCGTGGGCGGCAGCACCGTTGTGCCACCGAGCTTATAGACCAACAGGCGATTGCCACCGGCAGCGCGCGGCTGACCGGCCAGTGCGGCAATGTATTGCACGCCACCAATTTCATAGCTTATCGATCCAGCCGCCACACTGGCGCCCGCGTCCACCGACCAGACCTTGTCGCCGTTGTCGGCACGGAAGGCGGTGAAGCTGTTACGGCCCGTGCCTTGGAACACCAGGTTGCCCGCGGTGGTCATGGTGCCGGAGTTGGCCACGCCTTCCTTCGCGCGCCACACTTCCTTCTGCGTGACCGGATCCCAAGCCGTCAGCCACTGACCGGCACCTTCAAGTGCCAGCGGTGCCATGTCAGGCTTCTTGGAGATGTTGATACCCAGCAGCTGGTTGCCCATCTTGGCGCCCAGCTCCGCCACGAAGCCGTACGAGGCATAGCGGACACCGACATACATAAGGCCGGTGTTGGGATTGAACGACTGCGGATACCAGACATGAGTCTGGAACGGCACCACATACCAACCCTTGCGCGTCTTGCCGTAGTTGGCATCCGGGTTGAGGATCGGCTTGAAGTTATTAGCCTTGTCGAAGCCGGTCAGCCAGTTGGCAAACGGCACAGCCAGTTGCGCGCTGAGCACTTTGCCGGTAGCCGCTTCGATGACATAGAACACGCCATTCTTGGGCAGCTGCATCACGACGTGCTTTTTCTCGCCATTGATGACGAGGTCGGCAGTGGTCAACGGGGAGGTGTTGTCGAAGTCGTAGTTCTCGGCCGGCACAGTCTGGTAGTGCCAGCGGTATTGGCCAGTGGTGGCATCTACAGCGACGATAGACGCAATGAACAGGTTGTCGCCGCCGCCCGGTGAGCGGTCTTCGGCTGGCCACGGCGCGCCGTTGCCCGTGCCGAAGATGACCAGGTTAGTCTGCGGGTCATAGAGGATGCCGTCCCAAGGGGAGCCGCCACCGCCGGTCTTCCACCACTCACCGCTCCAAGTCTTGGCGGCCATCTCCATCACGCTGTCTGAGGCCACACCATCCGGGCCCTTGCTGGGGTCGCCGGGGGCGACAAAGAACTTCCAACGCTGCTTACCGGTCTGAGCATCGAAAGCGGCCATGTAGCCGCGCTGGAAGTACTCACCACCGCCCTGCCCGATGTAGACCATGCCGTTGCCGATGCGCGGTGCACCGGTGATCGACATGTCGTCTTTGATATTGGTGACGCGGGTTTCCCAGACCAGCTTGCCCTTCTTGGCGTCGACGGCGACCAGACGGCCGTCGAGCGTGCCGAAGTAGACCTTGCCGTTATAGAAGCTGACGCCGCGGTTGGAGTTATTGCAGCACAGGCGAGTGGCAGCGATTTCACGCGGCACTTTGGGGTCGTACTTCCACAGCAGCGCGCCCGTGGCAGCGTTGTAGGCGTAGACCTTGCTCCAGGGCGTGGTCACATAAATGCGGCCATCGACCATAACGGGTGTGGACTGCCACTGACCCTTTTCTGAGAACTCCGCAAACCAAGCCAAACCCAGTTTGGCGGCATTGTCGGCGTTGATCTGCTTGAGGGGGCTATAGCGTTGTTCGTTGGTGCCACCGCCATGCAGCGTCCACTCGGCGCCCGGCGCCGCGGGTGGCACAGCCGCCTTAGCCGCCAAGGCCAGTGGGCTGGTGAAACAGCAGACAAATAGCAGCGAACCCAGACCGGCTTGTAGCAAACGACGCATGGTGCCCCCGAAATCAGAATCGTTTTGAATCGACAGCCTAGGATATCGCGGATTGATCCGGAAAGGAGATTCCGCCATGCAGAGCCGACTGCGCCAGCATCAGCCCCTATTTTGTCTGGACGGTGATGCCCTGAATCGGCGTAACGTACCTGCAGTCGCCTCGCTTCAGACCCTCCAGAAATGCACCCATGGTCCGGGTCGTCAGCGTCTCGACTTTGCGGGATATTCCCTTACCGGCAAAATTGAGGTGGGTGGCACCTTCGATCACAGCTAACCACTTGCAGCCTCCGGACATATTTTGAAAGGGCTCGGTTCGCGTCTGCCAGGTAGCACCACCCAAATCGCCGTCGCGCGTACCCGTGATCATCAACACCGGACGACTGATGGCGCTCCATGCGTTGGGTGGGAAGATTTGGCCCGAGCCCTGCGGTGACAGGGCAATGTAGGCACTGAACAGCTCAGTTGCTGGCATACCGATATGGTTGCGCGCGCCAGCCTGCATCAGCGTGGTTATGGCACCCATCGAGTGCCCGACCAGCAGAGATTGCGAAGCGGGGCAACGTGCCTGCGCCCACTGTCGATAGACGTCGATATCCTGGTAACGACCTTGATAGGCCTCGGGCTCGGTGATGAGTTCCTCCAGACCTTCGGAAGTGCTCTTACCTCGACTGTGCCGGCGAACTTCGCTGCGACTACTCTCCGGATGGCCGATCACCACGGCAAGATAGCCCTGCGAAGACAGCGCATCCCCCAGATAGTCATAGCCTTTCTCATTGCCACCAGCGCCAGGCGACACCAGGGCAATACCGCGACACGCACCTTGCGGACTGTACGACATGGCCTTTACGCTGGTGCCGTCTTGGCGTTGCATATTGAGTTTTTGCGCGGCCAGCGCCGCTGGCAAATTGCCCAGCAGCGCGACTGTTGCGGTCAACAGGCAACACAACCGATTCATATTGGCTCACTCACTGAAAGCACAGATAGGCCCAGACACCGTTGGTATCAAACAAGGGTTTGCCGCTGCTGTCGACGGGCGTAGAGACATCGACGACTGTTACGCCGTGATACTTGAGTGTCGTCGTCAGTGCGTTGCTGGTCGGGTTGTAAGGCAAGGCAGTGCGCAGTTGCTGACTGCCGGCATATGAGGTCGTGCTGTCTACGAGCACCGGCCCGGAAGCAGGCTTGGTCAGACCGAGAGCCGTCCAGTGAACGAAAGCGTGGGCGTTGGGTACCAAGATGTCGTCGTCCGAGCCAAAGCCGAACTGCAGACTGGCCGGGGTGACGTTTGCCCGCAGGGCTATCCACGTAGCGGGTTTGTCAGTGACTTCGTTCCAATCTTCCGGCGATGAGAAATAGACCGCCCGCGCCAGAGCGACGGATTTAACCAGCACCGCCACATGGCCGCCGCCTTGTGAGTGACCGGCCAGTACCACTTTGCTCCAGTCCACCGTATTGGCCGGCAACAGGTATTGGCCCCAGCCCTCGCCCGGTTGAGTGGTGTTTAGCCAGATCAGCAGCTTGTTCAGTCGGTTGACTATCGAATCGGCTGGAGTGACTGCGGTCTGACCCGTCACCGGCAGGCCGCTGCCAAACACGACTTGATTACGTGCCTGCCAATAGCAATCAGGATCTACCGACAGTTGGCACAGTGCGCCCATGGCGGTCTGATTGAAGTAATTGAGGCCAATGGCATGAAAGCCCCGTGCAGCACCGGCCCTCAGCAGGTAGGTGTACTGGCTGGGCCTGCCTTGGGTGCCCGGCAGAAACACCAACAGTTTGCCGCGCGCACTGACGGCAGGCGACGGATTGATGGCCACATGCGGTGCCTCGGCTGATGCTGGCACAGCAGTGATTGCAGCGTCTGTGGTTGTCGCATTGACCTGACGCTCGGTAGACGCAGGCGCTGTGACGGTCAGCACAGCCACAGAGCTGGTAATCGTCCCCGCGCTGTTGGACACCTGCACTCGGTATCGCGTACCCGATTGGGAAAGGGTATTGATAGGCGTGATGTAACTGGCGCTGGTTGCGGCGCCCGAGGCGCTGGCCCAACTGCTGCCGGCATCCGTGCTTTGTTGCCACAGGTAGGACAGGGTCGCAGTGCCACTGGCAGTCACCGTGAAACTGGCCGTATTGCCCGCCGTAACGCTGATTGACACAGGTTGCGTGACGATGACGGGCGCTGTGACCAGCGGTGGCGTGTTCGTGGCCGGAGGCGCACTGCTACCCCCAGAGCAGGCGACCAAGGCCAGCGCCGCCATAAATGAGCCGAGCCATTGCGCTGCCAATCGGACTGTCACCGTGTTCATAAGCGTCCCGCCCTCTCGCTGCTGTTGCAGCCACTGAGCCCATAACGCGCGAGCCCTAGTGCACGGTTGACAGCAAACCGCCTCCGCCGCCGGGTGCCAGTAGCAGCAATCCGCTATATCCTGCCCACGGCGTCATTCTTCAGAACGTGTCCGGGAGGCTTCTGGCCACCCGCAAAAAAACCGGAGAGGCATTGATGAAACGCACACTCAGTTGGCTGCTGATCGGCCTGTTGGCGAGCGCTGGCGCCCATGCCGCTGCTGCCGTACCCAGCTGCGACCGCGAGTGTCTGCGCTCGCAGATGACCCAGCTGCTGTGGTCACTGGTCAAGCACGACTCGGCGCGCGTGCCGGTGGCCGCGTCAGTTCGCGTTACCGAGGACGCCGTCGAAAAGCCCCTTAAGGACGTGGCGCTGTTTCGCAGCGTGACCGCGCTGCGCGGCTTTAGGCAGGACTTTATTGATGAGCGCGCCGGCGTAGTCGGGGCGCATGTGATGGTCGAAGAGAGCGGCGCGCCGGTGATGCTGGCGGTGCGGCTTAAGGTAGTGGCGAACCAGTTGACCGAGATCGAGCTGGTGCCCACGCGCAGCCGCACCGACGGACTGATCTTCAACATCGATGGCCTCAAGGCCGCCAGCGCGATGATGAACTATGCGCCACGCCCAGAGCAGTTGGCTACGCGCGAGCAGGCTTTGCAGATCGCGCTCAAATATCCCGAGGGCCTGGCACGAGCCGAAACCTTTGCCGCAGTGAACGCACCGTTTACGCCCGAGGCTTTTCGCTATGAGAACGGCCAGATCATGGCTGGCCCCGACTGCAAGTTCGCGCCGGGCTGCGAGAACATCGCGACTCAATCATTGGCCATCTTTAAACGGCTGGGCGCGCCGATGGTCCGCGTGGCGCTGGTCGATGAGCGCATGGGCATCGTCTGGTTGCGCCTGGCTTGGGGTGTGCAGCGCGAAGGCGGCGATCAGTTGACGGCGTTTGAGGCCTTCAAAGTGTTCGACGGCAAGCTGCATGCCGTCGAGGCCTTTATCCGCATCCTGCCGATTGAGAAGCGCAATGGCGGGTGGGAGTAACGCCAAGAGGGCGAACCATGACTGAGACCAAGCCGGGCAACACAAGTCAGGGCGCCGCGGCGCTGACCGTGCTTTATGACGGCGCCTGCCCGCTCTGCCGGCGCGAGATGGCTGTCTATCGTGATCTGCAACCGTTGCAACAGGGCTCGGCGGTGTGCTTTGCCGATGTCAGCAACACGGCAGTGCCGCTGCCCGAGGGCACCACGCGCGAACAGTTGATGGCGCGATTTCATGTGCAGGACCGCGACGGTCAACTGCTGAGCGGCGCCGCGGCATTTTTGGCCTTGTGGGCCGCGCTGCCCGGATGGCGCTGGCTGGCCTTGGCCGGACGTGTGCCGGGCGCAGCTTGGTTGATGGAGCGGCTGTACCGGCTGTTTCTGCGGTGGCGGCCCATGCTGCAGCGCTGGGCCGCGCGCTGGGATTGATCGAATTCAGGTCCGCAGCGACTGCAGGAACTGGCGCATGTCCTGTGGAGCCTTGCCGGTGATGCGAGCATAGTCGCCGGTCACCACATCAAAGTGCCCGGCCTCGACCGTCTGCATGGTGCCGATGGTGCTGACGGCCAGTTCCGGCGGCACACCCCAGTTGTCGGTCATATAGGCCGGCCACTGCGCGGCGGGCACAGCCTCGAAGCGCACCGGCTTGCCAAACACCTCGCTCATCAGCGCTGCAACCTCTTCGCCTGACCAGGTCTGTTCCATGGTCTCGGTATAAGTGCGGCCCGAGGGCTCGTCGCGCATCAGGATGCGCGCGGCCGACACGCCCAGATCGCTGCGGGCGATGTCGGCGCTGCGGGCCGTGCCGCTGGGCCGGCG
>Ga0114974_10002970_pt1 | contig 12924 bp, 8 predicted proteins | sample S_130206_EF_Meta_FD_87318 | JGI IMG/M metagenome (GOLD analysis project Ga0114974, IMG submission 87318) | Freshwater microbial communities from Lake Simoncouche, Canada to study carbon cycling - S_130206_EF_MetaG | ecosystem: Environmental > Aquatic > Freshwater > Lake | place: Lake...
AAAGGGGTTCAAGAGCATCACCCGCTTTCGTCGCGTCTGGCTTAGGCAATCCTGAATTGCTGAAAGGGGCGGAGCGGCGGAACCGCTTCGGCGCAGTTGCGGAAGGTTTCCCAGAATTTGAAGATTCTCTGATTCGAGAAATCGCAGTTCGTCTTTATCGCATTGTTTATAGCCCCGACAAAAAAAACCAGCTAACCGAAGTGGTCAGGTTTTGGCACGCCGCGAGAGGCAACTCCAGCGTTCTGAGTATCTCGACAAGAATAGAGACGCAGGGGACACACACTCCAGAAGGCGCACACTCTTCCTAGAGGGATGCCGAATTTTCAATCCGGTTACGGCGTTTTCGACCGAATTTGGTTCCGTTAATTGATGTTTTTCAGAGGGAATACGCTTTGGAATCTTTCATAGAGTGGGCTTGACGGGGGAATGGCAAGGTCACGTTGAAGCAGTTGAAAAAACTCGCTCATGCGCGCCGCTTTTCCTTTGAGAAATTTGTCGCTCCCCAGCCTCTCTAAAAATGGCTGGTCTCCCTTCCCTTCATCTGCGAGGCGCGCAGTCATCAGGCGACCATAAAGAGTGGCGCGATCGTCCGTGGCGATGTTCATGCCGTAGGGTTCGGCGAAGCCCTGCCACTTGGTGTTGGGCTTATAAAAAGCAGTTTGGGGAGTAGACGTCGGCGTATTGGAAACAGCTGCGTTAAGGCGGCTGATTTTGTACACAAAGCCCTTTTCATTAAGACTCTCCCAAGCTTCGCCATAAATTGGTCCACCTTCCTTGGAAAACTCTTTGTCCATCAGGTGGAGTACCTCGTGATGGATAGTTCTGCGCAGGAAATCCATGGAGGTCGTCTTGCTCGGATCAAAGCCGTGCAGGCCATAAGCGAATGAAGCTTGTGGCAACCAATTCATTCCCTGACCCGCAACACCTGCGCCTCGAAAATTGAAATCATCCAGAATAAAGAGGTTTTTGAGGTTAAGCCGCTGGGTTATCTCCACGGGATACATCTGTAATTCCTCTCGGATCATCTGAATGAACTCTTTAAATTTTTGGAGTTTTTTGTCGGTGAAATAGGAGTATTCCAGCCTCACTTTGCTGGGCATGGGCGGGGCGGCGGAACCTGGCTCCCAGAGCACCTTGAATCCCCATTGTTTTTCAAGCATGCGAATATCATTTTGAATCGTGGCATCGGCTTTGATCTGGTCATTGCTGTGAGTGTCGGTGAGGTCGTTGAGACACACGATACGCTGATGCTCTGGAATCGTCCCAAGTGCGCTCCAGTAGGCCTGGTTGAACTGCGGGTCGAGTGTGTGCAGAAAGTTCTGCACTATTTCGATGCGTTGCTTTAGACGAGCGTCAGTTTCAGCGAGGGTCTTTAATTCTGCGAAATCACTGGGATCCCAAATTATTCTGTAAAGACCCTCTCTTGAATTGCTTGCCTTTGTCAGTCGTTTTGCGCTCTCGGTTTCCAGAGCGGAGTCGTCCGACTCAAGCGTCTTCCAGTGCAATAATGCTATGGACGATTCTGGTGCCTTAACATCCTCCAAAAGGTAGGAAAAAAGCGCGGTATGGATGGCGCCCCTACCAAGGGCTTCTGTTGCAGCCGTCATCGTGGTGGGAATTGTCACGAAGATCGAGCCGCTGTTTTTGTGGGCAATGAATATGGGCGAGTAGGGTGTTGACGCTCCTTTAGCTGCTTTAGCTGCTTTAGAGATGTAAGCGTTGGCCAAAACCAAATACTTTGATCCAAACTTTTTGAGGAATCCCTCAGGGTATCTTTTCAATTCAGCCTCGATCCAATCGAGCATTGAAAGGGCGTTAACTACGTGCGCCGCCTTCATTGGCGTTACATCATAGACCTTGGCCACCTCGGGATCCTTACCCAGTCCCAATTTGAGACCGATTCCAAAGCTGGCTTGGAGCCGTTGAGACGCCTCAATGAGCTCCGGACTCCGAGCAACGGAAATCTCGGCGGTTGTTTGGACATCTTTTACGCCTGCGATAGGGGGTGGAGCCTTCTGCGCGAAAACGGAAGCGGAAAGCACCAGCACAATAGCGAGCCCCGGTGGGAGACTTGAGCAGTTCATAACGCGACGAACTTAGCGGCGGGGGCGGATCATTCGAGGCATTTAGCGCGCCCTGCCGTAAAGAAGCGCGAACGATCAACTCCTAAACTCTATGGCTGCCAATCGTGCGGGCAACAGCGTTTTCTGAAAAGGGAAGTGGCGCTAAAGGTGGGCAAGGTAAATGCATGGATTGGAGCGCATGTATGAAACTGGGAGGCAGGGTAGGCACCGGGGACAGACACTTTCCGGGACGCGCCACAAACCCAGCACACATGACTGGAGCGGTGCGAGGGCCGGCGCTAAAGCGGATGGATCCTTCCGGTTTGAAGGGAGGCACAGGGGAAAGGCACTTTTCGGGCCGACGTGCGGGCCCGGGAGGACCCTCGTCTTTTGGGACGTGGCGCCGAGTTTGACGCCTATCCCGACTCCAACGACAACCGGCAAGGCTTCTGCATCCGCTTCCGATCGGGGGACCGCTCTTCGGGTCCCTCAACAAGGAAGACTTTTAGCCCGAAACCACGGAAGTCCCGGCGCGTAAAAAACAAGGGGTCAAAAACCTCCTTCCTGGTCGGGCACTCGCCCTGACACCCCCATGTCAAGGCTGAATAAAACTAAACGGAAGAGGCAATTTGCCATCCTCTTTTTAAGAGTTGGTGCGTTTGCATTTTTGTGGGCACCCTCACTTTGAATTCAGCGCCCCTCTATGATGAACTGGCAAATAACCGTGGCAGAAGCCCCCTTCCCCGAACGCACGTTCAAGCTTCAGGAAGGGGTTCTCCTGCTCGGGTCCTCACGGGAATGCGAGATTCGCAGCGAGTCAGGCGGCGTTGCACCTCGACACGTCGAATTTCTGGGCTGCGAGGGAAAGCTGCAACTGCGCTGCCTGGACGGCGCGCCCGGCACCCTGCTCAACGGCTTACCCGTCCACGGACTGGTGGAGGTGCCCTGTCCGGCAAGCCTCGAAATCGGCCCACTGCGCATTTTGATAAAAGAGGCCGCCAGTCCTGAGCCAGCGCAACTAAACTCGGATATGACGGGGCGCCTTGTCCATCTGGAGCACCCCGGCGCTCTTAAGCCCCGCGCGCCCGACAACCTGGATGTTACGGGGCGCATTGTCCACCGCCTGCCAGAGGCAGACGACGACGCATCGCGTCCCTTCGTTCCTGCGGACGACCTCGGGTCCCCCGCCCTCGCTGACGCCTCGTCTTCGCTAGAAAACACCATGGCATTTTCCATGGACGCTCTGGACTTCGCGATGGATGACAAAGTCCCCGTGCGCACGGACTATTCTCTGAAGGCCGAAATCGCCCGGGGCGGGATGGGAAAAATCTACTCCGCGGAAGACCCGCTGCTCAAGCGGGTCGTTGCGCTAAAGGTAAGCACGATTGGAGACAGAACGCAGGACGCGAAGTTTTCGGTCGAAGCTGAGGTACTCGCCGCACTCGAGCATCCCAACATTGTCCCGATCCACCATCTGGGGGTCGATGCCAAAGGGCGGCCTTTTTACTCAATGAAGCTGATCCAAGGGCGCACGCTGCAATGGATCATCAGACAGCTTGCAGCCGGAGATCGCGAAACGGAAGCCGCATACACACGCCAGCGGTTGCTGGGTGTCTTCCGCAAGGTTTGCGATGCCGTCGCCTTTGCCCACGACAAGGGGTATCTGCACCGCGATCTTAAACCTGAGAATATCATGGTCGGCGCATTCGGAGAAGTGCTCGTCATGGACTGGGGGCTTGCGAAGCCAATTCGCAAGCCGAACCCGGCAGGCGACGTTCCCAACGAAGCCGAACCGGACACGCTCCCCTATATCGAGGGCTCCCCGCAGTACATGTCTCCGGAGCAGGCCAACGGTGTGTACGGCGGACTGGATGAACGTTCGGACATTTATTCTTTGGGCGGAATCCTATACGCGATTTTAACACTGCGTCCGCCTGTCAGCGGCCGCTCCGTAGCTGAGGTTCTCGAGAACGTCCGGAAGGGGGAAGTCACAACGACGGTTTTGCCGCGCGGAAGCGTCAGCGTGGGCGGCGCGCCAGTCCGTATGGAGCGGGCCTTGCCGGAGGCCCTGCGAGCGGTCACGCTGAAGGCGCTTTCGCTGGAGCGGGACCAGCGTTACCAAAGCGTTTCGGCATTTGTTGCTGACGTCGAGTCCTACCAGAACGGCTTCGCAACCAGCGCAGAGGAAGCCTCGGTGTTTAGACAGGTCGCGCTCTTGGTGAAGCGACACAGGCTGGCGTCCGGCCTGCTGTTCCTTTTGCTGTGCGGAACGGCGCTGTTTACCATGCGGCTAGCAGCCAGCGAAAAAAGTGCACACGCCAACGCGCAGCGCGCAGAAAGAGCCTCTCACATTGCAGCCGAGCAAAGACTGATTGCCGAGGACAAGGAGCAGCAGGCTGTTTTGGAAAAACAGACGGCGAGACGTTCAGCGGCCAAGGCCCATATGACTCTGGCCGAAAACGCAGAGCAGAGGTTTAACGGCGAAGAAATGGAGGAGGCGCTCAACAGCGTTGAGCCGGAATTCCACACCCAAGAGTGGAACTACCTGAGTAAAGCCCTCAATTCCTGCCAGCGCACCTTCGAGGCCAAGGAGGGTTTTGTCTGGACGGATTGTGTTCCCCATCCCAAGAGGCCCGGTGTACTGATCACCCTGCAGAGTGACCAATGGCTGCGCACACTGGACTTGAACACAGGGGAAACCGAGGACCTCTTCAAACTGGACGGCATTGTCTCGAACATGTCTCTGGCGGTCTCGCCTGATGCAAGCCGCATTGCGGTTATGGAGTTGCTGTACTCAAACAGAGACGGCAAACCCGATTCCGATCAAATCGCAGTCTGGACGCTCCCCACCGGAGAGAAAAAGACGCTATCTAAAACACCGTTTTGTGGCTGGGGACTTTTGATGTTCAGCCCCGACGGACGACAGGTGATGAAGGTCTATCAAAACCAACGACAAAAAAACGCGGGGCCTTCCATGTTTGATACAGAGACTGGAGCCATGCTTTGGCAGCTTCCGGGTGAAACCGTCTATGATACTGAGTTTATTCCAAACTCCGGACTAGTTTATCACGCATCGAGTACCGAGAGCGTGGAATTAAACCCGCAGACCGGACTCCGAACGAGCCTGCCGCCGCTAACCCTTCAAGGATTTGTTGGCGACACTTCCATCGCGGTAAGGGCGCTCAATCTTTTTAAAATTAGAGGCCCAAAACTACAGCACTATGCCGCAGGAAAAGCCCACTTCGAAGTCACATTGCCAGGTTCAATCAATTGGCGGTCAAATCTCATGGTATCCAGAAAGGATCAGTATCTCGCCGCCTTATGCGAAGCCGGTGACAACTCAGCGGTTCTCCAAGTCCGGAGGCTCGAAGACGGCGGTATTGTTCAGACGGTCCCAATTGTTATAAACAGCCGGGATGTTTCAGCTTGGAGGCTCTCAGGCCATCCCGAAACGGGTCAATACGCCGTGTTCCGGGGCAGGACAATGAAGGTTTGGAACATTTCGCGCTTCGTCGAAAAAGCCACGCTCGAGACCTTTCCTTATCCAAACGGTTCCACTGGATTTGCGTTCCTGAATTCGTCGAATGAAATCCTCCAGATTTCGCGCCCCAAGATCGCCTCCGATGATCCACAGGCATTCACTCTCAACGTTTGCCAAATCAAGGACTCAGGAATCGAGGTCAAACAGCGCGTGGATGACCTGATTTTTTCGAAAAACTCCCAGTCAAACTTTTCCGCAAGCGGGAATGGCCGCGTTATCGCAACGCTGGCGATGAAAGGAGAGGAGGCACTGCTCAGGACCTACCGTTTTGGGGTCGACGGAGCCGTAGCCGTCCATTCAGCCTCCCACCCCGACCGCTACAAAAGCATAAAAATCAGTCCGGATGGTGAAAAGATCATCACCTTCAGCGGCATAAGAGACACACTCTCCGGAAATACACTCCAGAAACACGACAGGACCGGCATTGGCATGTTGTCTTATGAAGACCACTTTCGGTGGTGCTGGCTGGACAACATTCATGCCGTCGAGATCGCCCTCGCAAGAGACCCTGCCTCGGGTGATTCGAATACCGAGCGCTCACTCGTCCTATGGAGTTCCGAGAGACCCACTCCCTTAATTTCCGTTCCAGCTTCAAGCTCCACCGCACTGGCGGCGAGCCCCGACAGTTCATGGATTGCTGAAGGAGGCAAAGACGGAAAAATCCGCCTGCGAGACCCGAAAACGCTTGAAGCCAAACAGACACTTCGCGTGCACGATGGCCCGGTGAACGACCTCGCATGGCATCCGACGCTGCCCTTTCTGGCAACGGCTGCCGAAGACTCCAGGGTCAGGATCTGGAACATGGAAACGGGACAATTGGTCGAGGAGTTCGGTTTCTTTTCGTTGCGGCCTCAGCGCCTCGATTGGAGTCCCGATGGCCATCAACTGGCTGTGCTGCATGCCGCTGCGCGCTGTTTCTTGCGACCGGCTTCGTGCCAGGCGCAAGGGAAGTGACGTCGCCTTCCGAATGGCGGAAGAAGACAATCCGATGGGATGGTGCTTCTTTAAACATCCCGGCGGCCTCAACGAACACGCAGAGAATCGTGCGCATTTACCTGGCCAGTACTACGAACGCCAGGTTGCTGGGAAGGATCAGGACTGGGTGAAGGTGTGCGTTCACAGAAAATACGGCCATGTGAGGGATGGAAAGCCCGTATATCCGCAGTGCGCAGTCTTGCGAAAAGCGATGGCCGGTGGCCAAACACTCAAGCGGGTGCAAGTGAGCGGTACGGCGAAGTACCGGGATATGCCGGGTAAGAACAACTATTTGCACGTGGCGGAGTCGTTGCAGTACCTACTGGTGGGTGGAGGCGAAGCGCGGCTGCTGGTGAAGCGGGAGAACCGGGGGCCGCGACCAGCGATGGCGGTGATGGAGTACAAGGCGACCTATGCTCGCGGACAAGGAGACGCCTGAAACGTCCTTTTATTGGATACCAAAGGATCCAAGCACTGGATCGCAAACAGCACCCATCTCTAGCTGCGGGCGCACCGGATTCCAAGTCTGGGCGTGGGTTCTTATGGGAAATCATTACCACATTCTCATCAGAACCTTAGCACGACACTCAACAATGCAATGCCGCGCGGGAACTGCGGGATGGGGCTAAAAGCAAATGCGATCAGTTAAGGGGTTCAAAAACTCCCTTCGTGGCTGGGCGGGCGCCTGATGTTACTCACGGCGCAGAACTTCGGTCGGGGCTCGACCAGGCTGCGGCCGAGAGCCACGTGCACGGCGGTCAGGGAAACGAATCCCAACGCAGTCACTGCCAACCCTGCTCCGCCTTTTGCGGCACAAATCTGGAGCGATCAATCCGGCCCATCCGGAGTCTGGAAGCGCGATCAATCGACATTAAATTAATGCAATTGAATTGCAATTGACAACCAAGACTTACGGCCTCATTTCTGTTATACCTTCATGATCCACCCCCAGAACAACAGACATTACAGTCAACACCATCTTATTGCATGCGTTCTTCTGGTCTGCCTGCTCTGGGTTTATGCGCTTGTCGCCAATCCTGGACTGCACCAAACAATGCACCCTGATTGCGATAGTCACGCGGACTGCCCAATCGAGTTATTCCTCTCCGGAGCCGCCGTTGCCGTGACGCTGGAGGTAACCGCACCAGGGGCTCCCAAACAGTTTGAGGTGGTGGTCCACCAGGTTCCTCCGGTGTTCTGGATTTCCAAAACGTGCCCTGTTTTGACATTCGCTCGCGGTCCTCCCGCTGTTTCAGCGTCCTCGATATTTTTCCATTTAAAAAGTCCTCCTGTACGGGTGTAGCGGCGCGCTGTGCGGGAAAGTTTCAGTCCGCGCCGCATCCGTCCCATGCTAAAACGTAAAACCCATCCCACCCTTTTTCTGACCGGGGCAGCCATTGCCTTGCTTCCCCTTAAATCGGCAAAAGGAGCAGACTCCGAAATGGAGGCCCTCCGCAAACAGGTCGAAACATTGCGCCAAAGTGTCGAAAGTTTGCAGCAACAACTCAACAGAACGAGCTTGGCCGTTCCCTTCGCAGGAGGTCCCATTTCAGGGACACCGGCCCCAGGCGCAGCCAAGAATTCAGATAAAAACAGCGAAAACGGCTCCCCCGCTGGAGCCCCGCGTGGCCACATTCCATCAAGCTCCAATATCAATCCGAAGATTAGCATCGCCATTGATGCTGTCGGTTCATATTCCCGGGAACGGGATAATGTACGGCTCACTCCCAGGGCTGCCGAATTAGTGTTTGAAGCCAGCGTCGATCCCTTTGCTCGCGCCTATCTTGTCGTGAACGCTGGATCCGAATTGGCTCCAACGGATAAACAAAATCCGTTCGCGGAAGTCGTCCTGGGGCTCGAAGAAGCCGCGATCGAAACGACGGCGCTACCTTTCGGATTGCAGGTGAAGGCCGGCCAGTTCTTTGCTGATTTCACCAGATTGGGAAAAGTCCATCCGCACGATTTACCCTTTGTCGACCATCCGCCTGTCATCGAAACATTGGTGGGCGGTGAAACTAAAGGCCGCGGAGTCGAGTTAAACTGGGTGCCCCCCATCGGAAAATATGTGCGATTCACTCTCGGGGTCGTAGACAACCTGGGTGCGGAGCGCAGTTCCCTTGCAGGGGCGGATTCCAGTGGCGGTTCCACTGCAATATTCCGAGCCTCGGAAACCAGGGGTTTTGGCTCGCTAACCTACTACGGAAGAGCCGCGTCCATCTTCGAACTGACTGACTCGATGTTCCTGCACCTCGGCGCCAATACACTACGAGGGAGGGATGAGGGCACCCGCACCTTGTGGGGCGGCGATGCGAAGCTGGTGTGGCAACGACCGGGCGGCGACGAGGCGGAGGTGGGTGGCGAACTTCTCTCCGGCAGACAAACAGGGAATCTGTCCTATCCACTCAACGGCATGGAAGAAACCGCGGCCACTGGCAACGGAGCGTACGCCTACGCCCAGTATCGAATCGGCAAATCATGGACGCCTGGAGTGCGATTGGACTACCTCCGGACGCGCACATTGGCAGAAGCGGATTCTACTGGCGGCACAACCCCCGACAGCATTGAGTCCTCTGAAGAAACACGCAGGGCATTGAGCGGTTACCTTGGCTATCAATTCTCGGAATATCAGCGGCTGCGACTGCAGTTTTCCTACATCCGGTCCAACACCGCAATTGCCGGAGAGTCCAAACACGACCTTCAAGCCTTTTTCCAGTGGACGATTTTGTTGGGCAACCATCAGCACAGCTTCAAGCCATGATCCGCCCAATAAAACACAAGGGGTTGCGGCGGTTCAGTCTGCTTTTATGCCCGGCATTTTTTGTCCTTCTAGAGGCGGGTAATCTCTGGGGTGCGCCATTAAAGGTGGTCACCTCGGTTCCAGATCTGGCGGATTTCACGAGGCGGGTGGGAGGCAGCGCCGTTGAGGTTTCTAGCCTTGCCACTGGAAAGGAGGATCCTCACGCCGTCCCATTGCGCCCAAGTTCGGTGATTAAGATCCGCGCTGCCGACTTGTTCATCCAGATGGGGCTCGGTATGGAACACGCCTATGCACCGGCACTTTTGGCGGAGGCACGCAACCTGAAACTTCAGCCTGGTCGCGACGGTTTTCTCGACCTCAGTGAAGGCGTGCATGCTCTGGAGGTGCCAGTGTCCTTGGACAGAGCAGGAGGCGACGTCCATCCTCAGGGTAACCCCCACTACAATCTGGACCCTGTTCATGCACAGAGGATGGTACTCGCCATCGCTGCAAAATTAAGCGCGCTAGCGCCGGATCAAGCTCCTCAATTTCGTGCGAACGCCGAGGCTTACACGCGCGAGATTGAAGAAAAGCTCCAGATCTGGAAATCCCGGTTCTCCGGCAAAAACGTGCGCTTTGTGTCCTATCATCGCGATTTCGCGTATTTCGAGCGCCGTTTCGGCGTGAAAGAGGAAGGCACCATCCAGCCAAAACCCGGGATTGAACCGGGCCCAAAACACATCGAAACCTTGGCCTCAAAAATGCAATCCGCCGGGATCAAGCTCATCGTGAAAGAGAGTTTTTACGGCGACCGCGTCCCAAGAGAACTCGGGTTGCGTACCGGAGCCACCGTGGTCTCCGTTCCCATTTTTGTGGGGGCCACGCCGGAAGCCAAAGATTACGTGGGGATGATGGAGTCCTTGGTGTCTGCATTCACACGTTAATTCCCGAAAAAAGAGGGGGGAACAAGAAGGCTGCCCCCCTCTCTTGAAGGCAAGGCCAAAACAGACCGACGCCCCCATGATTACCCTAACAAACGCAGTCATCGGATACACCAGCCCCCTCCTGCAATGCGATTTGAAGATTGCCCCCGGCGATTTCGTGCTCGTGGGGGGGCCAAACGGCGCAGGAAAGTCAGCATTGCTACGGACGATCGCTGGGCTCCTCAAACTCCGCGAGGGGAGCCGGGTGCAGCGCTTTGGCCAACTGGGATGGGTGCCGCAGCAAGGTATCCTTCGCTGGCCATTGCCTGTCACGGCTCGAGAAATGATTCATCTTGGTGCCTCCGCCGCCGGGCCGTGGTGGAAAACATCCAGAAAGGCAGAGCAACATTGCCAAACAATCATGGCCGAAGTGTTAGAACCCGGCTGGATAGACCGTCCGGTCGCAGAGCTCTCAGGAGGCCAACGCCAAAGGGTGCTGCTCGCACGAGCCCTTGCCACAAATCCAGAATGCCTGCTGCTGGACGAGCCGACCGCTGGAGTGGACGTCAAAAGCCAGGCGCTTCTAGCGGAGGTTCTCGGGCGCTACCAATCAGAACGGGGCCGGGCCGTGGTTCTTGTCACGCACGAACCAAACCCCTTTCTACCCAACGCCAACCGTTTTCTCCAGGTCGCCTCGGGCCAACTGACTCCCGTCACCTCGAATCACTGGAACCAGGAAACAGCAACCCACAACGGAGCGCCATGTTAGAAGCACTTCTGGACTTCCCCTTTTGGCGCCCCATTTGCGCAGCGCTTTCTCTGGGCCTATTGCTCCCCATTTTTGGACGAAACCTCGTGCTCGGGCGTTGCGTGCTACTGGGACTGGCGGCGCCCCAGATTACGATGCTTGGAATTGTCGTGGCCTTTAATCTTGCTGCGATGCAATGGATTGGCCTCCAAATATTTCAGGATGAAGGAAAACTGGCCATTCTAGGCGGCCTTGCAGCGGGTATCCCGACCTTGCTGCTCGCGGGCAGATTGGGGGCCAGTCAGCTCCTTGTTGAACCCGTGCTCCTTTGCGTCTACCTCGGAGCAGGCAGCGCTACCAACCTTCTCCTCGCAGCCGGCCCTGTTGGGGAACCCTATCTGCGCGATCTTCTGCAAGGAAGGCTATTGCTCGTGAGCGAGGGCGCTCTTTTGGCTCTCCTGACGTTTGTCGGAGCAGGCGCGGGGATTTGCCTGTTTTTTCAACGGCGACTGCTTCTTGTATTGTCCGATCCAGAATACGCACAGATTACGGGAATCAAAGTAGCCCGCTGGAAACAGGCTCAGTTGCTACTGGGCGGCATGGCCACAGGGATGGCCGTCGCCGTGGCTGGTCCGACGGTGACCTTTGCGCTGCTCGTCTTGCCAGCGCTCACCAGCGCCATGCTGACGAAAAGCCTCAATGCACATTTGTACGTGTCGTGCCTTCTTGGTGCCGTCGGAGCATTGGGAGGTTTTGCTCTTTCACTTTGGAGAGACTGGCCCTCAGGCGATTGCGTGACAGGATCGGTCTGTGTGATCTACGCAGCAGCACTCTCATACGCGCGCAGGAAAGAAGGCTGACGGCCCTTTTGAAGAGGGCCGCTGCCTGTCTGCCTGGCAAGGAGCCACCTCTTTTCCCTCGGATCTTGCCGAAATGTGAGGTTGGGCAATCGTGCCAATAACAAAACCAGCAGCCTGAGGTTCCGTCGGATGACATTTCGAATGCCACCGGAACCCTCAAATCCATACACCTTCGCCCCCGCACCTGGAGATGCTGTTCCGAAAAAAAGGAGGATCCCCTTTTTTCGATATTCCCCGCGCCGCCCCTCGAAGCGTACACTCGCCCACTTTATGCAAAGTTTCAAAATTGCTGTATTGGCCGGCGACGGCATCGGACCCGAGGTGATGGAACAAGCACTCCGCGTGCTTGGGGCCGTTCAAACGCGTTTCGGGTTTAAGCTCGAATTCACCGAGGCTCGCGTAGGCGGTGCCGCCATCGACGTCGACGGCAAGGCGCTTCCGGAACAAACGCTGCGTGTTTGCGAAAGCTCGGATGCCATTCTTTTCGGCTCCGTAGGTGGGCCCAAATGGGAAAACCTCCCCCCCAACGAACAACCCGAACGGGCGGCCCTGCTGCCCTTGCGTAAACATTTCCAGCTTTTCGCCAACCTGCGGCCGGCGCTGTGTTACCCGAACCTCACGCACGCTTCGCCTGTGAAAGAAGAGCTGATCGTGGGTGGCTTCAACGTGTTGTGTGTGCGCGAACTGACCGGCGGCCTCTATTTTGGACAGCCCAAGGGAACCCATCTGGAAAACGGCGAAGCCGTGGCCGTGGACACGATGATCTACAAGAGGAGCGAAATTGAACGCATCGCCCACGTGGCCTTCAAAGCCGCGCAAGGCCGCTCCAAACGGCTGACCTCCATCGACAAGGCTAACGTGCTGGAAAACGGCGTGCTCTGGCGCAAAACCGTCACGGAAATCGCCGCGCAATACCCAGACGTCCAGCTGAACCACCTCTACGTCGACAATGCCGCCATGCAGCTCATCCGTAATCCCAAAGGATTTGATGTGGTTCTGGCAGAAAACCTCTTCGGCGATATTCTCTCAGACGAAATGGCCATGATCACCGGCTCTTTGGGCATGCTTCCCAGCGCT
>Ga0114974_10002972_pt1 | contig 12921 bp, 10 predicted proteins | sample S_130206_EF_Meta_FD_87318 | JGI IMG/M metagenome (GOLD analysis project Ga0114974, IMG submission 87318) | Freshwater microbial communities from Lake Simoncouche, Canada to study carbon cycling - S_130206_EF_MetaG | ecosystem: Environmental > Aquatic > Freshwater > Lake | place: Lake...
GCTTGAGTCGGTTGATCTGTCTGACCATCAAGAAAATGATGAAAGCCAGGATGATGAAGTTCAGCAGCACGGTCAGAAAGCTTCCGTAGGCGAACAGCGGCACGCCGGCTTTACTCAGCGCCTCGAGCGTCATCGGTCCTTGGAACCCGGGCGGCGGATTCGCCAGCATGATGAAATCATTGCTGAAGTCGATGCCACCGAGCACGCGCCCGATCACCGGCATGACCAAGTCCTTGACCGCCGAATCGACGATCTTGCCGAAGGCGCCGCCGATGATCACGCCGACCGCCAAGTCGACCACATTGCCTTTGACGGCAAATTCCCTGAACTCAGAAATAAATCCCATACACAACTCCATTCAACCGGGTACTTTGCACATGCCGGCCCATTTTTCCGCAGGCGCATTCGAACCGACGGCACCGGCCGCAAAACTTGCAACCGGTGGGTGCCCTATTTCACCAATCGGCTGCATTAGTGCATGCGGCGTCAGGGGCGGACCGGGAACACGCAACAGGATGCGGCGCATCTTTCGGCGCGTCATGACCCAAAGTCTGCGGGTCTGCAGCCCCGGTGCCGAAGACCTTGCGCGCGCGCACCGGCTTCATGTTCTTTGCGTTTTGGCCCTTGCCCAGGCAGCTTGCGGGCTAGAGTCGGGTTGCGATGGGCGCGCTTGTCGTGTGTGCCTTGTCCGAGTCGCAATGCCAATTTCTCAATGCCAATTTCCAGGGGGGCACCAACATGCCAGCGAAAACCCACAGCATCAAACACGCATGTCATGGCGCACGCCGTGCGCCGCGCCGCCGCGGAAACCGCCGCAGCTTTGACGCGGGCGCGTTGTGATGGCTGACGTACAACCCAAAAAACTCCTGTTCCATGACCAGGCCCGCGAAAAGATCCGCCGCGGCGTTGAAGCCATGGCGCAGGCGGTCTGCGTGACCCTGGGTCCCCGTGGGCGTACCGTCATTTTGGAGCGCGATTTCGGGCCGCCGCAGATCGTCAACTCGGGGGTCGTGGTGGCCAGATCGATTGAGCTTGAGGATCGCTTCGAGAACATGGGTGCACAGCTGTTGCGCGAGGTCGCCGCGCGCACGAGCGAGCTGGCCGGCGATGGAACCACGACCGCCACCGTTCTGGCCCACGCGATGATTCAGGAAGGGCTGCGCTATTTGGCGGGCGGAATGAACCCGATGGATCTGCGGCGCGGCATCGATATCGCAATCGATGCCGTGGTGGCAGAGATAAAGAAGATGGCCAGACCCTGCGCCAGCTCGCAGGAAATCGCCCATGTGGCCACTATCTCGGCAAACAATGACCGTTCGATCGGCGAATTGCTGGCCGGTGCCATCGACAAGGTTGGGCGCGAAGGCGCCATCGCTATCGAAGACGGATCGGGTCTGGTTAGCGTCATGGAGGTGGTCGAGGGCATGCAATTCGACCGTGGTTTTGTGTCGCCCTATTTCATCAACAATGCCGAGCGACAAACGGCGGTTTTGGAAGGTGTGGCGATCCTGCTGGTGGACGGGCGCATGGCTTCGCTCAATGACCTGTTGCCGCTGCTAGAGGAAGTCGTCAAGACGGGTACTGCGCTGCTGGTGATTGCTGAAGAAGTCGACAACGATACGCTCGCGGCACTGGTCATCAACGCAATGCGGGGAACGCTGAAAACCTGTGCGGTGCGCTCGCCTGGCTTTGGTGATCGGCGCAAGGCGATGCTGCAGGACATCGCGGTACTGACCGGCGCCACCGTTGTCAGCGACGAGGCCGGGATCAGCCTTGCCAAGCTCAAGTTGTCCGACCTCGGCCATGCGAAGCGGGTCGAGGTATCCAAGGAAAGCACCACGCTGATCGGAGGCGCTGGAAAATCCCAACAGATTCAGGACCGTATTGCGAGCATCAAGAGGCAGCGGGAACTGGCCAGCAGCGAATACGACCGGGACAAGCTGGAGGAAAGGGTGGCCAAGCTCGCCGGTGGGGTGGCACTGATCAAGGTGGGCGCTGCAACCGAAACCGAACTCAAGGAGCGCAAGCTGCGCGTCGAAGATGCGCTGCACGCGACCCGCGCAGCGGTGCAGGAGGGCATCGTTGCGGGTGGCGGCGTGGCCCTTTTGCGGGCGCGTCGGGTGCTGACGTCCATGAGCGCGGCGACGCTGGATGAAACATCGGGCATCCGACTGGTGGCGCGCGCACTGGAGGCGCCGATGCGACGGATTGTCAGCAATTCGGGGGCTGAGCCCTCGGTGATCCTCAACCGGATAGACGAGAGCAGCGAGCCGGCCTTTGGCTACAACGCAGCGACCGGTCGTTACGGCGATTTGCTCCAGATGGGCGTGATGGACCCGGCCAAAGTGACGCGTCTGGCACTGCAGAATGCAGCGTCCATCGCCAGCTTGGTTCTAACCATCGACTGCATGATCGCCACCGCGCCAAAGCCGACCGCTGAAAACGGTGCACCGCGGCCGCTCGACGGCGAGCCGGCCTATTGACGCGCATGGGGCCGCGATTCGCGGGTGTTCGCGATCCCGGCGCGGTCGCTGGCTCGGCCGATCCTTGTGCTGCAGGGCTTTTCCGCTGCGGCGAAAGTCAAGGCTTCGGCGCAGGCTGAGCACCAATAAAAAACGGGCTGCAGGGCTTGTTAGCCGCAGCTAAAACTACAATGCAGCGCATGTTTGTCCACCTGCGCCTGCACACTGAATTTTCCGTCGTCGACGGCACCAATCGCATCGAGCAGGTGGTCGCCGCATCGGCCGCCGACGCGCAGCCGGCGCTGGCTATCACCGATCTCAACAACCTGTTTGGCGCGATCAAGTTTTACAAGGCAGCGCGCGGCGCCGGCGTCAAGCCACTGATTGGCGCCGAAATCGTCACCGAGGGGCTCGGGGGCGACGCGGCGACCCCATCGCGCATGCTGCTGCTGGTGCAAAACCAGCAGGGCTACCTGAACCTGTCCGAGCTGCTGGCACGTGCCTATACGCAAAACGCGGCGCGTGGCCAGCCGGCGGTGCAATGGGACTGGCTCGGCGAACTCGGCGCTGGATTGATTGTCTTGTCGGGAGCGCAGGCTGGCGCACTCGGGCAGGCGCTGATGCAGGGCGACAGCGCTCGAGCGCACGACATCGCGCTGCGCTTGGCGAACCTGTTCCCGCACCGTTTTTACATCGAACTGCAACGCGCAGGCCGGGCAGACGATGAGCGCCATGTGGCGGCCGCTGTACAGCTTGCTGCGCGCATGCACTTGCCGGTGGTGGCGACGCATCCGGTGCAATTCACCGGCCCGGATGATTACGAGGCGCATGAGGCGCGGGTGTGTATCGCCGACGGCGAGATGCTGGGAGACCAACGGCGGCTGCGCCGCTTCACCCGGGAGCAATACTTCAAGTCGACGCAGCAAATGCAGGCGCTTTTTGCCGATCTGCCGAGTGCGCTGACCCATACGCTGGAAATTGCTAAGCGCTGTAACCTGACGCTGGTGCTGGGAAAGCCGCAACTGCCGGAATTTCCCACGCCGCTGGTCGATGGCAAGAAGATGGGTCCGGATGCGTATTTCCGCCACGCATCCCACGAGGGGCTCAAGGCGCGGCTGGCGCACCTGTACCCCGATCCGCAAGCGCGTGAGCGCGAACGGGCGCGCTATGAGGATCGGCTCGAGTTCGAGATGGCGACGATCCTGAAGATGGGTTTTCCAGGTTATTTCCTGATCGTGGGCGACTTCATCAACTGGGCCAAGAAGAACGGCTGCCCAGTCGGCCCCGGGCGGGGCTCGGGCGCGGGTTCGCTGGTGGCCTATTCGTTGAACATCACCGACCTCGACCCCTTGCAGTACAACCTGCTGTTTGAGCGTTTCCTCAACCCCGAGCGGGTGTCGATGCCGGACTTCGACATCGATTTCTGCCAGGCCAACCGCGACCGGGTGATCGACTATGTCAAGCTCAAGTATGGCCGTGAGGCGGTAAGCCAGATCGTGACCTTCGGCACCATGGCGGCGCGCGCAGCGATCCGCGATGTTGGACGCGTTCTCGACATGAGCTACAGCTTTTGCGACAGCATCAGCAAGCTGATACCCAACAAGCCCGGCACCCATATCACGATCGAGGGCGCGATCAAGGCCGAGCCGGTTCTGGCCGAACGGCTCGCCAAGGAGGACGACGTCAAGACCCTGCTGGCGCTGGCGCAAAAGCTGGAGGGTCTGACGCGCAATGTCGGCATGCACGCCGGCGGCGTGCTGATTGCCCCGGGTAAGCTGACCGACTTCTGTCCGCTGTACCAGCAGTCGGGCAGCGAGTCCGCAGTCAGCCAGTATGACAAGGACGACGTCGAGGCCGTCGGCCTGGTGAAATTCGACTTCCTGGGGCTGGCGACACTGACAATTTTGGAGATCGCCAAGGTCCTGATCCGAAGCCGGCACAAGGGTCGGGAGGACTTCGCTTTCGAGGACCTTGCGCTTGACGACGCGAGCGTCTACAAGCTGTTTTCTGAAGGTAAGACCGAGGCGGTATTTCAGTTTGAATCGCGCGGCATGCAGGGCATGCTGCGCGATGCGAAGCCCTCGCGCCTGGAAGACCTGATCGCCTTGAATGCGTTGTACCGGCCCGGCCCGATGGACCTGATACCGACCTTCGTGGCGCGCAAGAACGGCCGGGAAGAGGTCGAATACCCGCACCCCATGGTCGCCGAGATGCTGTCCGAGACCTACGGAATCATGGTGTACCAGGAGCAGGTGATGCAGACGGCACAGATACTGGGCGGCTATTCGCTCGGCGCCGCCGACATGCTGCGCCGAGCCATGGGAAAGAAAAAGCCGGAAGAGATGGCCGAGCAACGCCAGGTCTTCCGCGATGGTGCAGCAAAAAATGGCATCGACCAGGTCAAGGCCGACGAGGTGTTCGACCTGATGGAAAAGTTCGCGGGCTACGGCTTCAACAAGTCGCACGCTGCCGCCTATTCGCTGCTGGCTTACCACACCGCCTGGCTAAAGGTGCATTTCACGGCTGAATTCTTTTGCGCCAACATGACGGTGGAAATGGACGACACCGATAAGCTGCGCCTGCTGTTCGAGGACGCGCGCCGGATGGGCATGGAGTTCGAGCCGCCCGATGTCAATCGGGGCGCCCACCGATTCGAGCCGGTGTCGGACAAGGTCATCCGCTACGGGCTAGGCGCGATCAAGGGCACCGGGCAGCAGGCGATCGAGGCGATTGTCGCGGCGCGTACGCAGGGCGGTGCTTTCACCAGCCTGTTCGATTTTTGCGTTCGGGTAGACCGGGCCCGGCTGAACAAGCGCTGCCTGGAGGCGCTGATCAAGGCCGGCGCATTCGACGCCTTGCAGCGCGACCGCGCAGCGCTCACGGCGTCGGTCGACCGGGCCTTCGAATTTGCCAATGCGGCGCAAGCCAACGCGAATCAGGTGGGTCTGTTTGACATGGGCGACGACGACCTGCATGGGTCGAGCTCGCAGGAGCCCAACCTGGTCGACGCTCTGCCCTGGGGCGTTCGTGAGCGGCTCACGCTGGAGAAGAGCGCGCTGGGCTTTTACCTGTCGGGCCACCTGTTCGATGAAGTGAGCCTGGAGGTGCGGCGTTTTGTCAAACGCAGGATCGACGAATTGAGCGACACCCGCGAACCACAGTTGTTGGCGGGAATCGTTGGCGACTTTCGCGTGATTAACGGCCAGCGCGGCAAGCTCGCGCTGTTCAAGCTCGACGACAAGTCGGGCGTTATCGAAGCGCGTGCCGACGAGGCGCTGGTCCATGCGCATCGCAACCTGCTCAAGGACGACCAACTGATCATCGTGATGGGCAAGCTGCAGCCCGACCGTTTTGCCGGAGGCATGCAGTTGACGGTCCAACAAATATGGGATCTCGAACAGGCGCGCTGCCGCTTTGGCAAGTTTTTGCGCGTCGCGGTCAACGGCCGTGTGCCCGATGTAGCGCGCCTGCTGCAGGACTTTCCAGCGCAGGTCGAGCAGACCGAGCAGGGTGAACTGGTTCGTGGCCTGGGCGTGCGCTTGCTGGTGACGCGTCATGGCGACGCCGCCGGCGCGATGGCTGAATTGCAGCTCAGCGAGGCGATGCGCTTCTTTCCCACCGACGCCGCGCTCGCGCAGTGGCGCGCGCAGGCCGATCAGGGTCAGGCGGCGATCGTCTACGAGTAAGGGCGCTGTCCGCAGCTTGCGGCCCGCGTTGGCGCCGCTGGCCTCACTCGCGCGGCCTGAATGTGATGAGCAGCAGCGGCGGAACCCGGCCGTCGACATCGCGCGGCAGCATCTCGGTCTTCGCAATCGCTTTGAGCACCGCATCGTCCCAGGCTTTGCTGCCGCTGCTCTTGGTCAGCTTGCTGCCGGTGATTCTGCCGTCGGGCGCAGCGCTCACCTCGACCTCAGCGCCCGCATTGCTCGAAATATCGTCGGTGAAAACGATATTCGGTTTGACTCGTGCGCTGACGCGCCCTGCGTAGGACGCTGACGGCCCGGAACTTTGGGCCGCCGTACCGGATGAACCCGATGCATTGCCGACCGCAGACGCAGGAGCAGCGGGCCTCGGCGGCGTTGCAGTCGCTGCAGCCGAAGCGGCCGGTGCGCTGCCCGCCATCGCCTGTACGCGCTTGAGGTTGGCCTGGCGCTGTGCCTCGAGTTCGGTTGCCTCGCGCCGGGCCTGCGCCTCCTCCTGCTTCTTGACGGCCGCCTGTCGTTTCGCTTCCTCTGCGGCCTTCTGTTTCACCAGCGCCTGTTGCTTTTCCAGTGCCGCCTGTTTTTCAAGCTCGCGCTGCTTCTCCAACTCGCGCTTTTTCTGCTCGAGTTTGAGTGCTGCCTGTTGCTTCTCCTTTTTGATACGCGCCTTTTCGCGCTCCAGCGCGATGTCGGGCTCCGCCGCCTTGGGCGGCGCAGGTGTGGGTGCTGGGGGCGCCACAGGCACAGGCACAGCCGGAACCGGTAGCGCAGGCACAGGCGCTTGCGGGCTGGCTTGCGGCGGTGCAGGAGGCGCCGCTGCTTGGGGAACAGCCGACCACAGTTCTGCCTCTGCGCTGAGCGTCGTGCTTTGCTTCCAACGCACGCCCCAAGTCAGAGCCGCAAGCAGCAGCGCATGCGCTAGCAAGGCCAGAACCAGCGCGCGGGCTCGCCCGCGAGCCGGCGGCGGGGCAAATTCCTGACGATCGTCGGCAGCCTGCACCGCGTCGGCCCTAGTTCACCAACTGCACCGACAGGCCGACGCGTTGCACACCCGCGCGCTGCAGCGTATCCATCACCTTCACGACGGCTTCGTAGCGCACACTGCGGTCCGCGCTGATCACGACCGCCGGATTCGCCGCGCCTGCCTGCGCCTTCTTTACCGCTGCGGCAAGGTCGCGAAGCGCAATGGGCATGCTGCTGTCGATGCCCTTGAGCTCCAGGGACTCGTCCTTAGCAACTACCAGTTGCAGCACCCGGTCCGGCTGCTTGGCTGCCTTGCCGACGCTGGGCAGGTCGATCACGCTGGGCGTGATCAGCGGCGCGGTGACCATGAAAATGATCAAAAGGACCAGCATCACGTCGATGAACGGGACCATGTTGATTTCGCTGATGGTGCGCCGTCCCCGGCCGCGGCTGACTGTGGATGCCATGGTGTGTCCCGCGCGCCTATCGGCCCGATGCCGACTGCGCCCCGGCGCTGCGCTGCAGGATATTCGAGAACTCTTCGATGAAGGTCTCCAGCCGGATCGCAATGCGGTCAATGTCGCGCGCAAAACGATTGAAAGCGACCACCGCCGGTATGGCCGCGAAAAGGCCGATCGCCGTTGCCACCAGCGCCTCGGCGATGCCTGGCGCAACCGTCGCCAGCGTCACCTGCTGCATGTTCGCCAGCCCGGTGAAGGCGTGCATGATGCCCCATACGGTTCCGAACAGCCCGAGGTAGGGCGATACCGAACCTACCGAAGCGAGGAACGATAGGTTGGATTCGATCTCGTCCATTTCGCGTTGGGAGCTCGCGCGCATGGCCCGCCGGGCACCGTCCATCAGCGTCGCGGCGTCGGCGATGCGGCGCTCGCGCAGCTTTTGGTACTCGCGCATGCCGCTGGCAAATATGCGCTCCATCGCGCCGCAGTTGCGGGCGTTTCCAGCCGCTGCCGCGTACAGGTCATTGAGGCTGGTTCCCGACCAGAATTCGCGTTCAAAACGCTCGTTGAGTCCCTTCATGCGGCGCAACGCGAATACCTTGCGGAAGATGGCCGACCAGCTCGCCACCGACACCACTACTAACATCAGCATCACCAGCTGTACCACGGCGCTCGCGTGGAGCACCAGCGTCAGGATCGAAAGGTCTTGGTTCATCGGCAGGCTTTCGGTTGGATGGGGAGAATTCTCGCAGGCGCTCGCGCCGGGGGGCTGGCGACGAGCGCGAACCGCGACATCATGCCAGCAGCGCACCCAGTCGCGCGACCGCACTGTGCAGCTGGTCCATGGAGCTCGCGCTCGATAAGCGGATGAATTGGGCGCCCTGCGCGCTGCCAAAGTCGCGGCCCGGCGTCACCGCTACATGGGCGCGCTCCAGCAGCGCGAAGGCCAGCTCCCAGCTGCCCGCGAGGCCCAGTCGCTCGCAAGCCAGGCTGCAGTCGGCCCAGGCGTAGAAAGCGCCGTCGGGCATCACCGGCACGCGCAGGCCAAGCGCATTCAGTGCCGGATCCAGGTAGTCGCGTCGTGCCTTGAAGGCGCCGCGTCGGCGCTCGTACTCGGCCAGGCTGTCGGGCTCGAAGCAGGCCATCGCGGCGTGCTGCGCGACCGTGCTCGGGCAAATGAAAAGATGCTGCGCCAGCCGCTCCACCACCGGCACCAGCTCCGCCGGAACGACCAGCCAACCCAGTCGCCATCCGGTCATGCTGAAGTACTTGCTAAAGCTGTTGATGCTGATGACCGCGTCGTCGATCGCCAGCGCGCTTTGGCCGTATGCCTCCTCGTAACCCAGCCCGAGGTAAATTTCGTCGACCAGGGTGACGCCGCCGCGCGTCTGGACAAAGTCGTGTATGCGGCGCAGTTCCTCGCGCGCGATCGAGGTTCCGGTAGGGTTCGACGGCGACGCGAGCAGAACGCCGCGCGTCTTGGCGCCTGGCGCGCACCACGCCTGCTGCACCTTGTCGGCACTGAGTTGAAAGCGCTCGGCCGCGGTGGTCGGTATCAGCACCGCGCGGCCGTCGGCGGCGCTGACAAACTGCCGGTTGCAGGGGTAGCTGGGATCCGGCATCAGCATCTCGTCGCCGGCGTCGATCAGCGCCAGGCAGGCCAGATGCAGTGCCGCCGAGGCGCCCGCGGTGACGACGATGCGCTGGGCATCGATTGCCAGGCCAAAGCGCTGGCGATACCAGTCGCTGATGCGTTCGCGCAGCGCGGGCATGCCGGTCGCCTGCGTGTACTGGGTGGCGCCGTCCCGGATGGCGCGCTGCGCCGCTTCGCGTACCCGTTCGGGCGCGCTGAAGTCGGGTTCGCCAATGTTCAGGTACACCATCGGCTTGTCGCTGTCCTTCAGGCTGCGACCCAGGGCCAAGGCGGCCTTGGCCACCTCCATCACATAGAAAGGTTCGGCGCGCCGGGCGCGCTCAGACATCCGCATGGCTGCGCGGCTCAGGCGCTTTGCGCGCGCGCGCGGTTGCGGTCGCTCGCCACTTCACCGGCGCGCAGCGCTGGCGCGATGGCGTTTAGGACGCCGTTGACATACTTGTGGCCGTCGGTGCCGCCGAACTCCTTGGCCAATTCGATGCATTCGTTGAGCACCACGCGCCATGGAACATCCGGGCAATGCTGCAGTTCGAAGACGCCGATCCACATGGTCGCGTGCTCAACGGGCGAAATCTCGGCAAGCGTGCGGTCGAGCAGGGGAACGACCAGCGCGTCGAGCGCTTCGGCGTCGGCGACACAGCCGCCGAGCAGCGCCGTGAAGTGGGCATCGTCGCACTTGCCGAATCCGGCCAGGTCGCGGGTGAACGCGTCGATGTCGGGCAGCGGGTTGCGTCCAACCAGATGCTGGTAGAGCGCCTGCAGCGCAAACTCGCGCGAGCGGCTGCGGGCCGACTTGCTCGCGGCCTTGCGTGCCCCGGTGCTCGTGAGTCCGGTACGCGACTGGCGCGGCGGTCGCGCGAGTGCCGGCTTGGCGGCGCTGGTGCTCATCCGATGTCGTCCAACAGGTTCGCCATCTCGACCGCCACGCGCGCTGCGTCGCGGCCGTTGTCGCTCTGGCGCGCGATTGCCTGTTCCATGTTCTCGGTGGTCAGGATCGCGTTGGCAATCGGCAGTTGGTAGTCCAGCGCGACCCGGCTGACGCCAGCCCCGGACTCGTTGGCGACCAGTTCGAAGTGGTAGGTTTCGCCGCGCACGATACATCCTAGCGCGACCAGCGCATCGAATTTTCCGCTTTCGGCCATCGCCTGCAGCGCCACCGGGACTTCAAGCGCGCCGGGCACCTGCACCAGCGTGATCCGGTCCTCGCGAACGCCCAGCACCCGCAATTCGGCCGTGCAGGCCTGCGCCAGCGCATCGGTGACAGCATGGTTGAAGCGCGCCTGCACCAGCCCGATCGCCAGCTTGTCGCCGTTGAGTCGCTGGTCGCCGGCGGCCAGTCTTCCCTTGTCCGAACCAAACATGGTCTTCCCTTATGACTGATTGAGGTAGCCGGTGATCTCGAGGCCGTAGCCGGCCATGCTGGGCATGCGCCGCGGGTTGCCCATCAGCCGCATCCGCTTGACGCCGCATTCGCGCAGTATCTGGGCGCCGACGCCGTAGGTGCGCAAGTCGATGCGATCGCGTTCCGGTCCATGGCTGGCTAGCGCCGTACCCTCGAACTGCTCCAAAAGCTGCTGCGCACCCTCGCCGCAGTTGAGCAGCACGGCGACGCCCTTGCCGTCCGCCGCGATGCGCTTTAGGCAGGCGTCGAGCGCCCAGGAATGCATGCTGCGGCCGACCTCCAGCGCGTCGAGCACCGACATCGGCTCATGGACCCGTGCGAGCACCTCCTCGTGCGGTTCCCAATCGCCACGCACCAGCGCGAGATGGATGCCCTGGCCTGGCTGGTCGCGAAACGCGTGCGCGGTGAACTCGCCAAAAGCGGTTTTCAGCACACGGGTGCCGACCCGGCAGACCAGCGACTCGACCCGGCTGCGGTGCTCGATCAGGCTGGCGATGGTGCCGATCTTCAGGCCATGTTCAGCGGCGAACAGCTGCAGGTCGGGCAGCCGCGCCATCGTGCCATCGTCCTTCATGATCTCGCAGATTACCGCCGCTGGCGTGCAGCCCGCCATCTGGGCCAGGTCGCAGCCGGCTTCGGTATGGCCGGCGCGCATCAGCACGCCGCCGTTGACCGCTTGCAAGGGAAATATGTGGCCGGGCTGCACCAGGTCCTGCGGCTTGGCGCCCTTGGCGACCGCCGCCTTCACCGTCAACGCCCGGTCGGCGGCAGAAATGCCGGTCGTCACCCCTTGCGCCGCCTCGATCGACACGGTAAAAGCGGTCGCAAACTTGGTGCTGTTGCGCACCGCCATCGGAGGCAGTTGCAGCCTTTCGCAGGTGTCGCGGGTCAGTGTCAGGCAGATCAGGCCGCGGCCAAAGCGGGCCATGAAATTGATGGCAGCGGCACTCACATGGTCCGCTGCCAGCACCAGATCGCCCTCGTTCTCGCGATCCTCTTCATCGACCAGGACCACCATGCGCCCGGCGCGCAGTTCAGCGACGATTTCCTCCACCGGCGAGACTGGCGCGCGCGCCAAAACAGAAGATGTCATTCAATTCCCTTTTCGGCTTGATTCGCCGTCGGCAACGGACCGAGCATGCGCTCGACATAGCGCGCGATCAGGTCGATTTCTAGATTCACCCGTGCGCCGATCGACAAGGTGGCCAGCGCGGTGTGGTGTACCGTGTGTGGAATCAGGTTGATGCTGATTTCGCAGCCAGTCGCCAGGTCGCTGACGCGGTTGACCGTCAGACTCACGCCGTTGACCGTGATCGATCCCTTGAAAGCCAGGTAGCGCGCCAGCGCCCTGGGTATCAGCAGCCGCAGTTCCCAGCTCTCGCCGACTGGCGCGAAATGGACGACCGCTGCGACACCGTCTACATGGCCCGATACCAGGTGACCGCCAAGGCGGTCGTTCGCGCGAAGCGCTTTTTCCAGGTTGACGCTTCCGGTCTGGTCGAGTCCTGCCGTCATCGCCAGCGATTGGGCCGATACATCGAAGCCCAGCGTCGCCGTCGCTGCGTCGACCCTGGTCACGGTCATGCAGGCGCCGTTGATCGCGATGCTGTCGCCGATGCCGATATCGTCGGTATAGCCTTCCGGGCATTGCACGCTGAGCTGCCTGCCGTGCGATGAAGAGCTTCCCAAGGCGGTCACGGCGACGATGCGCCCGACGCCGGTGATGATTCCGGTGAACATAGGGCCATTTTCGCAGGGATTGCGGCCCTTCCCGGCGGTGGCCCCAAACTAAAAGTGCTCGCGCCCCGCAATCCGCGCCAGTACCCGCAGGTCGACACCGACGCGCTCGCTGGAAATGAACTCCAGTTCGACCGCCTGATCAAGCGCCGACAGCGGTCCAAGGTCGAGCATGCCGCGCCCCCGGCCAAGCAGCTTGGGTGCCAGGTAGAGCAGCACTTCATCGACGAGCGATTCGCGCATCAGCGAGCCGTTGAGTTTGTGTCCGGCCTCCACATGCAGCTCATTGACTTCGCGCCGCGCAAGATCGGCCAGCATCGCGCGCAGGTCGACTTTGGCCTGGTTGTGCGGCGCCGCCCCTGGCATAAAGACCAGGCGCGCACCGCGCGCCGCCAGCTCCGCCTCGCGCTGGGGATTACGAAGCGCGGCGTAGATTGTTACGCTGCGCCCGTCGATGAACAGCGCCGCGTCCGCGGGGGTCTGTAGTCGGCTGTCGACGACCACCAATTGCGGCTGGCGGGTTGCGCCGTCGAGCCGGACA